>Ga0214473_10010143_pt1 | contig 11098 bp, 9 predicted proteins | sample RVTome_7_FD_203509 | JGI IMG/M metagenome (GOLD analysis project Ga0214473, IMG submission 203509) | Soil microbial communities from uranium-contaminated site in the Upper Colorado River Basin, Wyoming, United States - RVT98D197 | ecosystem: Environmental > Terrestrial > Soil > Contaminated >...
CCGAAGACGAGCTCCCCGAGCACCGCGGGCTGGCCCGCCCGCTCGACGAGCGCGCCGAAGAGCTTCGCCCCGACGAGGACGAAGGCGAGCGCGAGCAGGATGCGTCCGTGCTCGTCGTGAGAGGCGCCGGCGGCGAGGAGCAGAGGCGACATCGGACCGGCAGTCTAGCACCGCCTCCGCCAACGGGATGAAACGTGCCCCTCGGCGCTCCGAAGAGGCTCGCGGTGCTCGGGGATGAAGTAACATGGCCAGAACGTTGGTGGTCCATCGAACCTGCCCCCGTCGCGCGGTGGGGCTGCCGCCCGGTCGAAGATCGGGAGGGCATATCGGCACCTGGAGGCAGCGGTGAGCGATTTCCACCAGTTCGGCCCCGTCACGGCCATCCCGCGGCTCGTCGCCCGGGAGCCCGCGGAGATGGAGCGGCGGCTCGAGGCGCTCGCCCCCCGCTTCCCGGTCTCGCTCGTCCTCCCGATGATCCCGGCGGAGATGGACCGCCCCGCCCTCGCGCGGATCCTGGACGAGCTGTGCCAGGTGCGGTACCTGGACGCGCTCGTCGTCTCGCTGAACCGCGCGTCGCTCGACGACTACCATCGGGCGCTCGCCTACTTCGAGCGCTACGCGCGCCGCAAGGTGGTGCTGTGGAGCGAGTCGCCGGCGGTTGAAGCCTTCGTGCGCGACATGGGGGCGGCGGGGCTCTATACCGGCGAGCCGGGGAAGGGGCGCGCCTGCTGGCTGGCCATCGGGTACGTCCTCGCCGAGGAGAGGGCGGCCTACATCGCATTTCAGGACGCCGACGTCGTGGACTACAGCCGAGCGATGCTCTCAAGGCTCGTGCTCCCCGCCCTCGAGCCAACGATCGACTTCGATTTCGTGAAGGCCTACTACGCGCGTGTCTCCGATCGCCTTCACGGTCGGCTCACCCGGCTCCTCCTCACCCCCCTCCTCGCCGCGTTCACGCGCCTCATCGGCCAGGACCCCTACATCCGCTACCTCTCGTCCTTCCGGTACGCGCTCTCCGGGGAGTTCGCGATGAAGTCGGACCTCGCCGAGCGCATGCGGCTGCCCTGCGACTGGGGGCTCGAGATCGTGACCCTCTTCGAGGCGCTGCGGCACCGCGACGCCGGGCGGATCTGCCAGGTGGAGATCGCCGAGCGCTACGACCACAAGCACCAGGACGTCTCGGCGGGAGACCCTACGATGGGCCTCAACCGCATGGCCCGCGACGTCACCAAGCACCTCCTGCGTACGCTGGCCGCCGCCGGGGTGAACCTCTCGCCGGGCCTCCTCATGAGCCTTCTCGCCGCCTACCAGCGGGAGGCGGAGGACGCGGTCGGCGACAGTCACGCGGTGGCGTCGATCAACGGCCTCCTCTTCGACCGCCACGGAGAGGAGAAGAACGTCCAGGTCTTCACCGAGGCCCTGCGCGGAGCGATCGACGAGTTCCTGGCCGACCCGCTGGGGACACCGCTCGTCCCCAACTGGTCGCGGGTGTGGGCGGGCGTCCCCGACGCGAGCGCGCGGCTCCTCGCCGCGGTGGGACGGGGCGAGGAGCGTCCGAACGGGGACGCCTGATGGCTGGGCCGGGCGAAGGCATGCTGGTCGTCACCGATCTCGACGGGACCCTTCTCGACGAGACGACCTACGGGTTCGAGCCCGCCCGGCCCGCCCTCGAGGCGTTGCACGCGCGGGGCGTACCGCTCGTGCTGTGCACCAGCAAGACCCGCGCGGAGTTGGCGCCGCTCGCCGCCCGGCTCGGCCTCGACTCGCCGTTCATCGTCGAGAACGGCGGGGCCGTGATCGTCCCGGCGCACCTCCTCCCCGCCCCGCCCGGGTGGGCACGGCGCGAGGGCGACCGGGTGATCCTCCCGCTCGGTGTCACGAGACGGGCGCTCGTGGCGGCGCTCCCCGAGGTGGCCCGCGAGGCGGGAGTCGCGGTCCGGTCCTTCACGGAGATGAGAGCCGCGGAGATCTCCGCCCTCACCGGGCTCGGTCCCGACGAGGCGGCGCTGGCCGGCGAGCGTGAGTACGACGAGCCCTTCGTCGTCCTCGACCTCACCGAACGCAACGCCGCCCTCGACGCGCGACTCGACGAGGCCGCCCGCGCCCGGGGCCTGCGCGTGACCCACGGCGGGCGGCTTTACCACCTGGCGGGCCCCACCGACAAGGGGCGCGCCGTGCGTGCCCTCGTGGAGCTGCGCCCCGCGCCGCCCGGTGCTTCGACCGTCGGCCTCGGCGACGCCGCCAACGACGTCCCGATGCTCCGGTCCGTGGACCGCCCGATCGTCATGCCGAGACCGGGAGGCGTCTTCGACCCCGTCCTCGCCGCGGCGCTGCCCCGCGCGGAGCGCGCCCCCGCGCCCGGACCCGGGGGCTGGGCGCGGGCGGTGCTCGCGGTGCTGGCCGGGGAGACGCTTCCGGCGGTGGCCCTGTGAAGGAGTTCCCCCTCGACCCGGGTGTCGCGGAGCGGCTCCGCGCCCTGGGCACCGTGGACCTCCTGGTCGGGATTCCGAGCTACAACAACGCTTCGACGATCGGCCACGTGGTGAAGGCGGCGGCGGGGGGAGTCGCCAAGTACTTTCCCGGCCGCCGGGTGGTGATCGTCAACTCCGACGGTGGCTCGAAGGACGGCACGCCCGACGTCGTGGCCGAGGCCGAGCTCGGCGCCCCGAGCGCCATCCTCGTCTCGCACCCGATCGAGCCCGTCCACAAGATCACGACGCCCTACCACGGCATCCCCGGCAAGGGGAGCGCGCTCCGGACCATCTTCGCGATCGCCGAGCGGCTCCAGGCGCGGGCCTGCGCGGTGGTGGACTCCGACGTGCGGAGCGTCGCCCCGTCCTGGATGGAGCTGCTCCTCGGTCCCGTCCTCTCCCACGGGATGGACTTCGTGGCGCCCCTCTACCTCCGCCATAAGTTCGACGGCACGATCACGAACTCGATCGTCTACCCGCTCACGCGCGCCCTCTACGGCAAGGAGGTGCGGCAGCCCATCGGCGGCGAGTTCGGCTTCTCGGGACGCCTCGCCTCGCACTACCTCGCGCAGCCGGTGTGGGAGTCGAACGTGGCCCGTTTCGGGATCGACATCTGGATGACCACCACCGCGCTCGCCGACGGCTTCCGGGTGTGCCAGTCGTTCCTGGGGGCGAAGATCCACGACCCGAAGGACCCTGGGGCCGACCTCGCGGAGATGCTCGTGCAGGTGGTCTCCTCGGTGTTCGACCTCATGGAGACGTACGAGGACCGCTGGAAGACGATCGAGGGCGCCGGTGAGGTGCCCCTTTTCGGATTCCCCCACGGGGTCGGGCTCGAGCCCGTGAACGTGAACGTGGGGCGGATGCTGGGGATCTTCAGACAGGGCGTGCGCGACCTGGGGGAGATCTGGGCTCACGCGCTCGACGAGCCCACCCGGCGGGAGGTGGCGGCGCTCGCCACCATCGAGACCGAGGGGTCGTTCCGCTTCCCCGACCCGCTTTGGGTGCGCCTCGTGCACGATTTCGCGCTCGCCTATAGGCGGCGCGCCATCAACCGGGACCAGCTGCTGCGCTCGCTGGTGCCGCTTTACCTGGGCCGGACCGCCTCTTTCGTGCTCGACAACGACACGAGCGATGCCGTGGAGGTGGAGGCGGCCATTCGGGCCCTCGCCGACGAGTTCGTGCGGCAGAAGCCCCGCCTGCGCGAGCGGTGGGGCTCGTGAGAACCCGGGGACAGGAGGTCTCTCCATGCTCGAGGACGTGATTCGGACGACGTTCGTGGAGTTTGGCGCCCGCCTGCGGGCCTTCGCTCCGAACCTGATTGCCATGGTCGTGCTGCTCCTCGCCGGGCTGCTGCTCGCGGGTGCCGTGCGTCTCTCGCTCGCCTTCCTGCTGCCCCGCCTGGGCATCGACCGCCTCGCGGAGCGCGCGGGGCTCGCCGAGGTGGCCCGCAAGGGGGGGCTCGCCCGCACACCGTCGCAGGTGATCGCGTTGGTGCTGGCCTGGGCCGTGTTGACCGCCTTCGTCCTCTTCGCGGTGGCGGCACTCGACCTCCAGGTGGCGATGGGACTCGTGACGCGGGCCTTCACGTGGCTTCCTCAGCTGCTCGTCGCCCTCGCTCTCCTGCTCGTGGGCGGCCTCGTGGCCGGGTTCGTCCGCCGCAGCGTGCTGATCGCCGCGGTCAACGCGGGGCTCCCCTCGGCGCGGCTCCTCGCCTCCGCCACGCACGCCGCGCTCGTCGTGCTCTTCTCGGCCATGGCCCTCGAGCAGGTGGGACTCGGCCAAGGGGTCATCCTCGTCGCCTTCGCCCTCTTCTTCGGGGGGGTCGTGCTCGCCCTCGCCCTCGCCTTCGGGCTCGCGGGGAAGGATCTCGCGCGCGAGTCGCTCGAGCGACTGCTGCGCCGCAGGGAACCGGAGGACGAGGACGGCCTCAAGCATCTGTAGCCCCGGCGGCGTCGAGTCGCCCGCGAGCTGAGCCCGGCCGGCCCCGTCCACGTTCGCGCCGGGCCGGCGCCCCCGCGGCGCGGGCTCTTCGGGCGGCGGTCCGGGCGGATGCTAGAATCCGCGCCAACGAGGTGAGCCACATGGCGGAGAGCGGCGTGCGCGTCGGCGTTCTGCGCGGCCGGGAGAACTCCTTCCCCGACGCGTTCATCGCGAAGGTCAACTCGATGGGCAAGGGGGTGACCGCGGAGTTCGTGCACCTCGGCGGCACCAAGCTCAACGAGAAGGTGCCCTACCGCGTGATCCTCGACCGGATGAGCCACGAGGTGCCGTACTACGCGGTCTATCTGAAGATGGCCGCCCTCCAGGGCACGTATTGCATCAACAACACGTTCTGGCGCAGCGCCGACGACAAGTTCTTCGGGTACGCCGCCGCGGAGAAGCTCGGGATCGCGGAGCCGAAGACGGTGGTCCTGCCCAACCGCTCCTACGCGGACGACGTCACCGCGGAGAGCCTGCGGAACCTCTGGCCCACCGACTTCTCGATGTACCTGGACCACGTGGGGGCTCCCTGCATCATGAAGCCGGCCTTCGGGGGGGGCTGGAAGAACGTCCACAAGATCCACTCGCTCGACGAGCTGATGCACCGCTACGACGAGTCGGGCCCTCTCACGATGATGCTGCAGGAGTTCATCGCCTGGGACACCTACATTCGGGTTCCCACCATCGGGCGGCGCTGGGCCCGCGCCATCCGCTACGACCCCGCCCCGGGCGGCATGGGCGGCTACAACCAGGACTACGACATCGTGCCGCGTGCGGTGCGGGACAAGGCCGAGGAGCTGTCGCTCGCCTTCAACCGGGCCCTCGGTTACGACATGAACGCGCTCGAGTTCGCGGTGAAGGACGGCCGGTACTACGGCATCGACCTCACCAACTACACGCCCGACCTCGACTACCGCAGCCTCAAGGACGCTCACTTCCCGTGGGCGGTCGAGAAGATGGCGGCGTTCGCGGTCGAGAAGGCCCTCTCCGGCGAGGAGACCCCCAAGGCCCCCGACTGGAAGTCCTTGCTTCTCCGATAACACGCAACAGGCTGCGGAGCGAGCCGGATTCACTCCGGCGAGCGTAGCGGGGGGTCTTGGGGGGGACGGCGCCCTGGCTCTCCAGCCAGGGCGAGCAGTCCCCCCAGATCAAAGAGCCCTTCACCACCCCGCCGGCGTCGAGAACTCGTCGCGGGGGAAGAGGTCGCGGTTCAGCCCGACGCGGGCGGCGGGGTTGCGGCGGAGGGGACGCGCCTCGCGCAGCCGCTCGCGGATCCCGAGGATCGCCTCCGCCGGGAAGCGCCGCTTGACCTCGGGCCGGTCGAGACGCGCCTCCCAGAGGGTGGGGTCGATCGCGATGGGATCGTTGCTCCCCACGACGATGTTCGTGAAGTCGAGCGCATAGGGCAGCGCCTCGGCGAAGCTGAGGCCCACCCGGCGGCTCGGTTTCTGCGAGCACACGATCCCGCCGGGCTTGAGGCGGCTCGCGCACAGCCGGAAGAACTCCACGGAGTACAGGTTGCCGCTGCCCGTGCTCGTGCGGAACATCGCGTCCACCTGCACGACGTCGTAGCGCTCCTCCGAGCGGGCGAGCGCCTGGCGGCCGTCCGCGGCGGTGAAGGCGACCCGCGGGTCGGTCAGCAGCTCCATGAGGGAGGGAAAGGGCGCGACCGACGTGACCTCGCGGAGCAGCCGCGGCTGCGAGGCCGCGATCTCGTAGACGCGCACGCGGCGGGTCTCGGGGCGACACGCCGCCGCCCAGGCCGTCTCGCCGGAGCCGAGCCCGACCACCGCCACCGTCTCGGGCGCCGGATGGACGAGCGCGGGCACCGCGCCGAGGAGCGTGTGGATCCCCTCGAACGGCAGCCAGCTGTGCGGCAGCCCGTTCACGGCGACGCGCCAGCGCCCCTCGACCCCGGGCACCACGACGCTCACCGCGCTCGCGTCCTCGCCGATGAAGGAGGGCGGCTCGTCGACCGTCACGCCGTGGAGCCGCTTCCACAGCGCCTCCGAGGACGGGAGCGCCAGGTACACGGCGGCGAGGACAGCCGCCCGCGCGACGAGGGCCCGGGAGGCGCCCCCGGTCGAGGCGCGAACGGCCAGGAACGCGAGCGCTCCCCCGCCCACCAGCAGGCGCAGGGTCCCCGCGGCACCCGCGCGCTCGAGCAGCACGAGCCCGGCGAGAAGGCTCCCCGCGGTGCAGCCGGCGATGTTCGCGGCCTGCAGCAAGCCCACCTTGCGGCTGCTCGTCGTGGGGTCGTCCTGGACCGCCCGCTGCAGCGCGCCGAACGACAGGCCCATGAGGAAGGTCGGGACGCCGTAGAGCGCGAGCGGCAGGAGGGCGTACAGGCGAAGGAGACCGCCCGTGCTCCAGTTCGCACCGAGCTCGAAGAAGGGATCCTGCCGCCAGTACTCGAAGAGCCATCGGTAGACGGGCGTCTGCGGCGGCAGCGCCACGAGGACCGCAACGGAAGCGCCCGCGCAGGCCAGGACCAGGAGCTGGTAGTCGAGGAAGGCCTGGAGAGGGCGCGCGAGGTGCCTTGCTCGCCGTCCGCCGACGAAGCTGCCCGCCCCCAGCCCGACGAGGTAGACGCTGAGCACGGTCCCGAAGGTGAAGGCCGTGCTCTTGACGCCCACGTCGATGAGCCGGAACCAGACGACTTCGAGCGACAGCGCGAGGAAGCCCGAGAGCCCGTAGAGCACGAGCCAGAGGCCAAAGGGCCCCTGCTGAAGCATCTCCGCCTCGCGGGGGGAAGGCGGGGCCGGTGGGGCGACTCCTCCCGCGGGCAAGGCACCCCGCTCCCGGTGCCCCGCCGCGAGGGCGAAAACCGCGGCCGCGAGGCTCGCCACCGCCCCCCAACGCACCGCTCCCTCCATCCCGAAGAACCGGACGAGGACCCAGGGGGCGAGGAGCGCCCCCGCCGCGGCCCCGAGGACGTTGACGCCGTAGAGAGTGGCGATGACACGCGGGGCGGAGTCGACCTCGCGCACGGTGGCGCGGACGAGAAAGGGCAGCGACATCCCCATCAGCGTGGTGGGCGGCAGGAAGGCGGCGAGGTGCGCAAAGACCGAGCCCGCGGTCGTACGGTAGACCCCGGCGGCGAAGGAGCCGAAGACGTCGTAGTAGATCCGCCCGCTCGCCGCGGCGAAGAGTCCCACCGCGGTCTCGATGAGCGCGAAGACGAGAAGCGCCCGCGGGGGAGCGATCCGCACGCTCAACACCCCGCCGAGATGGCTGCCGAGGCCCAGCCCGGCCATGAACGCGGCCACGATCAGCGCCACCGACACGACGCCGATCCCGGTGTGGAGGGTGAGGATGCGCTGCCAGACCACCTGGTAGACGAGCGCGGCGGCGCCGCTCAGGAGGAAGGCGAGGCCGACGAGACCGAGGCGGGGCTCGGAGAGGGCGCGCGAGGAGGCCCCCTTCCCCGTGGCGGCGATGGGCATGAAGGGCCCTCATGTTGCCCTTCCGCGCCGACCGGCGCAAGGCGCTTGACGCCCCCTGCTCGGCGGCGCCATCCTGTGTGCGGAGGAGAGACGACATGCCCGCTCTCGCGCTCGTCCTGCTTCTGTTTCCTGCGCCTGCCCAAGAGGCCGACGCCCTACGCGCCGAGGTCCTGCGGATGCGCTCGGAGATCGCGCTGCTGCAGGCGGCGCTCAAGGAGCGCGACACGCTGCTCGGCGCGGTCCGCGACGAGCTCGCCGGCACACGCGAGGACCTGCGGGAGCTGAAGGACCGCCCCCAGCCGGTCGCCGCGCCCTTCCTCGCCTCTCCCCCCACAGGCTCCGACCGGCTCGGAGTGGCGCGCACCGCCGTCTTCGCGCCCCGGGTCGACGTGGAGTCGTTCCTCCGCCACGACACGGTCTCTTTGAAGGTGCGCCGGGTCGAGGCGGGAGCGGTCCGGATCGTGGACGAGGTCGAGATCACCCCCGACGCCGGCTTCGTGGACCTCCCCATCGACCAGAGCGGCGCCCTCTACCTTGTCGAGTGGTCCACCTCCGAGGGGCACGCCTACAACCTCGTCTTGCGGGACGGGGCGAGTGGCCAGCCCGTGGCTTCGGTGCCGGTGAAGGAGAAGCAGAACGACGGGCGCTTCGTGCTGGTCGGCTACCGGGTGGACTGAGGCCGGAGACTCAGCCGAGGAAGGCGGCGCCCAGGCCGACGGCGAGGAGGAGAGCGGTCACCGCCACGGTGCGCCACCGCAGCGCCGCGCTCGCCAGGCCCACGACCAGCCCACACTTGAGGACCGTGTTCGACAGCGCGGCGACGACGAGAGAACGGACGGCGGTCGCCTCGTCGACACCACCATCCCGCGCGAGCGCCGACATCGAGAGGGTGATGGCGTCCACGTCGGGGAGCCCGGTGATGAGAGCCACGACGTAGTAGCCCTGGGCAGGGAAGGACCGCTGGACGAGAGCCACCACGAGCAGGACGGCCGCGAAGAGCAGGGCGAACTTCATCGCTGCGGTGAGGCTGAACGGGTTTCGGAGCGCAACCGAGGCCGCCACCGCCGGCTCCTGCAGGCGGGTCCGGCCCAGGAGCAGAATGACGGCGAGCGCGGTGACCCCGAACATCGCCCCGAAGGGGAGAAGGAGCGCCGGCACGAGGGGGGCGTGGATGAACGCGGCCAGGACCACGACCCGTGCGCTCATGACGCCCCACGCGAGGAGGAGGCCGGCGGCGAGTGCGTCGTCCGTCCGGCCGGCTTGCTCCCGGCTCTGCCTCGCGAAGGCCAGGGTGACGGCGGTCGAGGAGACAAGCCCCCCGGTGAGCCCGGTGACCGTTGTCCCTCGCTGCGTCCCCAGCGCCCGCGTGGCCACGTAGCCCACGAGCGAGAGGGCGGCGATGAGGATGACGAGCATCCAGAGCGGCCGCGGCCGGATGGCGCCCCAGGGATCGATCGCCTCCGCGGGCAGGAGGGGCAGGACGATGAAGGTCGCGGCCAGGAGCTTGACGCCTGCCTCGATGTCCTCGGTTCCGAGCTTCGCGACGAGGTCGTGCATCGGCCGCTTGTAGGCCAGGATCGCCGAGAAGGCGACTCCGAGGGCGAGCGCGACGGCCACGTCCCCGGCGACGCACGCACCTCCCAGGAGGCAGACACCGACCGCCGCGGTCTCGGTCGTGAGCCCGACCGCGTCGGGCTTGGCCCGCGACTGGACGACGTAGCCGGCCACCGCCAGCGCCCCGACCGCGCCGACCGCCGCTACGAAGATCCAGGCGCTGGCGAGCACCTGCGAGAGCCAGGCCGAGACGGCGCCGGTCAGCGAGAAGAGGATGAACGTGCGGACGCCGCCGATGCCGACGTGACCCGAGAGCGCCTTGCTCTTTTCCCGCTCGATGCCGACGAGCGCGCCGATGATGAGGGCGGCGGCGAGGCTCCAGACGATCCGCGTGTCGAGTGAGGCAGGCATACCTGGCCGCTACTGTCGCGCTTGATACCGCGCGGCGTCAAGCCTCAGCTGCCCGGTTGGTCCCGGCCGAGGGCTCGCTCGCGCTCGCGGGTCTCGTACCCGGGGGGCGGCTCGGCGGGAGCGTGCGCGAGGAAGGAGGCGACGATCTTGTCGAGATAGGACGCGAGCGGCTCGTGGCGGAAGCCCAGCTCCGCCTTCGCGCGGGCGGGATCGAGAAAGGACATCCACGTCCCGCTGAAGGGCGAAAGCGCGAGCGGGTCGAGCCCCGCCGCGCGCACCCGATCGGCGGGCACGTCGACGAACCGGGGCCTCGACCCGAGGAGCCCGGCCGAGGTCTCGAGCAGCTCCCGCAGCGTGGGCGTCTCGTCCTGGGCAAGGTTGTAGGCCTGCCCAAAAGTCTCTGCCCGCCCGAGGAGGGCGAGGATCGCCTTCACCACCGCGCCCGAGTAGACGTGCCGCGTCACACGGTCGCCGCCGTCGGGCAGGAGGAGCGGCCCTCCGTCGAGCATCCTCCAGAGGTACCGCTCGAGGCGGCGGAAGTGGTCGCGCTCGCCGTTCACCATGGGGATGCGGAGGCGGGTGGCCGGGAAGCGCCGGCTCTCCCAGGCCTCGGCGAGGGCGTCTTCCAGGGCACGCTTGCCCATCCCGTAGTCCCACTGGCCCCGGTCGTACGCGTCTTTGGGCTCCGGCCGGAGCGGACCTGGGTAGTCGCTCTCGCGGGCGGGCTGCGGACAGCCCTGTCGTACGAGGTAGACCTGCCCGGTGCTGATCACGACGCAGTGCCCCACCCGCCCCTCGAGCACGTTCACGGCCCGTTGGCCGTCTTCGCCCTGGTAGGCGGCAAAGTCCACGGCCGCGTCGAAGGACCGGGGGCCGAGAAGGCGGCCGAAGTCGTCGGTCGTGCGGTCACCGCGCAGCCGCTCGACGCGATCACCGAAGGGGTCTCCCAGGCGGCCGCGGTTGAAGAGGGTGACCCGGTGCCCGGCGGCAAGGAGCCGCAGGACGAGCTCGTGGCCGAGGAAACGGGTTCCTCCGACGACGAGGACGTTCAGGGCAGGGTCTCCCTCAGCACCTTGGCCGCCTGCTCCTCGCGGAAGGCCCGCAGCTTCTCCCGCAGCTCGGGCCGCTTCCCGGCCAGGATGGCCACCGCGAGAAGGGCCGCGTTCTGTGCTCCCGGCTTGCCGATCGCGAGCGTCCCGACCGGGATGCCGCCCGGCATCTGGACCGTGGAGA
>Ga0214473_10010144_pt1 | contig 11096 bp, 10 predicted proteins | sample RVTome_7_FD_203509 | JGI IMG/M metagenome (GOLD analysis project Ga0214473, IMG submission 203509) | Soil microbial communities from uranium-contaminated site in the Upper Colorado River Basin, Wyoming, United States - RVT98D197 | ecosystem: Environmental > Terrestrial > Soil > Contaminated >...
CGAATCGTGTGAGGAAAACCCAGCGTGCGCGCCGTACGTCTTCCACATGAGCGATTTCACGACGCCCGGCAACTTCGGAGCGCTGGCCCTGTATGGCAACGGCGCCATCGACTACAAAGAGGCGATCGAGACTCCCTGCGGTACCGGCACCGAGGGCGCCTGCAACCTGCCCGACCCCCAGGTTCCGGTAGGCGAAACCCTGCAGTGTGAGGCCAAGACCGGGAACATGGGCCAGAACACGGACGACGCCCTGACCCAGCGCGACGCCAACTATGGCGCGGGCGCCTTCTGCGACGTGACGACGTATGACGAGGCGTTAGGGATGATCCAAAGCTCGGCGGCATGCGCGGCGGCGCGGGCTGTACTTATTCCAATCATCATCCAATGGCCGCCCCAGGGCAAGAGCGGCCCCGTAGAGATCCTGGGGATCGCAACCTTCTATATCATCAGTTGGGACAGGCAGCCCCCCTACGGCAACGTCGACGTCGACGGCGATACCACCGAGGACGACGCGATGGTCTGGGGCTACTTCATGGAGAATGTACCGGTTATCCCGGCCTGGAACATAGTGTGGGGGTACAGCGATGACCCCTTCGCCCCCATCATCATCTCGCTTGTTGAGTAGCCGCGCGCGGGGAGGTGGCCCATGGCTGGAAAAACGTCAGGAACACCGTCGAAGGCAAGGACCCAGAGGTTGGTCCTCTGGGCAGGTCTGATCTGCGGCCTTGTCGCCGCCGTCCTGGTGTTCGTGATCGTCGCTCGGGCGGGCGACGACGAAGGCGACGGTACCCGTTCGGTGGTGGTGGCCAAGCAGGACATACCGGCCCAGAGCCGCCTCATCGCCGACATGCTGGAGGTCAAGACCCTGCCGGCGGACGAGATCGACCCGGAGGCGTTCACCGCCGGCAGCCAGGTGGTCGACCGCATCACCGGCGTGCCGGTAGCCGCCGGCGCGCAGATACTGCCCAGCATGGTGAGCAACAAGGCGGGCGATAGCCTAACCTTCAAGATCACGCCGGGCAAGCGGGCAGTCTCCATCGAGGTCAAAGAGGCGGTGACGGCCGGCGGAAACGTCCAGCCGGGCGATACGGTGGACGTCGTCGGCATTTTTGACTTGGGCGCGGACGCCGACATCAGCGCTGTGCTCGCTGTGTTCGCTCCCGGTGCGGAGCCGGTGGTCACCCCCATGAACACCGACCGGAACCTGGCGGCAACTATCCTCGAGGGCGTGAAGGTGCTCGCTGTCGGCCAGTCGCTGGCTGAGAGCGAGGAGAACACGTCCACCACGGCGACGAAGCCCGAGACCGATGCCGAGAGCAGGCCGAAGGCCAAGTCGGTGACACTCGAAGTGACACCTCAGCAGGCTCAGCTCTTGTCCCTGGCCGACGAGTACGGCGTTTTGCGGTTGTCCGTGCGGCCTTTCGGGGACTACGGGCCCGTGGGGATCGCACCTGTCATAACCGCACTTGAACGCTAGAGGAGGCGAGGTAATCGCCGCGCGAGACCGAGGAATGGGGAGAGAATGGCCAAGACCGCCCGCGTGTTGATAGTGGATGAGGACCTGGAGAGTCGGGGCGAGGTTCAGCGCCGACTGGTCAGGAGCCAATTCGTCGTGGCCGGCGCTGCCGGCTACGGGGCGCAGGCCCTCTCTCTGGCCAGCGAAACGACGCCAGAGGCGGTGCTGATCGGCGTCGAAGAACCGTTGGCGCGCGCCTTGCAGACTATCGAGGCCCTGTGTGGGGTGCTTTCGCACGTTCCTGTTATCGCCTACTCGAGCCGCAACGACGCCGAAACTGCACGCCGAGCGGTGCTGGCCGGTGCGCGCGACTACCTGACCAAGCCCTTCAAACCGGGCCAGCCGGGGCAGTCCATCCTGGAGCAACTGGAGAGGAAGCAGGCGCGCGAGGGTGGCCAGCCTGGTCAGCGCGCCGCTTCCGGCATTGTGATCACTGTGTATGGCGCCAAGGGAGGCATCGGCAAGTCCACCATCGCCGCTAATCTGGCGACCGCTCTCGCCCAAGAAGTGGGAGGCTCTGTGGCCCTGGCGGATATGGACACCCAGTTCGGGGACGTCGCCATCATGATGGACATCCCGGTGGAGAAGACGGTCGTAGATCTGGCCCGCCGCGCCGACGAGATAGACCGCGAGATGGTTGGCGATTACCTAGTGCAGCATTCGTCGAATGTGCGCATCCTCCCCGCGCCTTTCGAGCCTTCGCAATGGCGTGCCGTCACGCCCGACCAGATGGGGAAGATTATCGCGGTCCTGGCGCAAACCCACGACTTCGTGGTTCTGGACACCGCCGCCACCTTCAACGACGTGGTAGCCGTGGCTTTGGACAAGGCCAACGTGGTGCTGCTGGTGACCAGCATGGATATCTCGAGCATCAAGAACACCCTGGTCGTTCTCAAGCTGCTCGCTTCTTCCTCCTTCCCTCAGGACAAGGTGAAGCTGACCATCAACCATGCCAACGCCACCAACACTGTAAAGGAAGAAGACGTTAAGAACATCCTCAGGCAGGAGATCTTCTGGCGCATCCCCTACGACGAGGCCGTTGGCGCCAGTGTGCAGTTGGGCAAGCCGGTGGTCTTGGCCAAGCCGGGGGCGCGCGTCTCTCAAAGCATTCTCGACCTGGCGGCTGTTCTTAGTGGCAAGGAGAAGGCGCCCGAGCCGAAGCGCCGCGGCCTGTTTGGCGGACTGTTGGGAAGGTGAAGGAAAGGAACCCCTCAGGGGCTGACAAAGGACGGGATGTGACATGGACAGATGGCAGGAACGACTGGCGCAGGTAATCCAATCGGCGCCCCGTGACGGGGACGCGCCGCAGCGGTCGCGGGCACCCATCAGCGCCTCCCAGTGGGACCTAGTCGCCCGAGTGCACGACCGGCTGATCGACGAACTCGACTCCGCCAAGATACAGACCCTCGGGCCAGAGGAGGCCCGCGAGGCAGTGGAGGCGGCCGCCAAGGCGACGGTGAGCGAACTGGCGCCCAACGTGGTGGGGCTGGAGCGGGACGACCTGGTAGCCCATGTCGCCGACGAGGTGCTGGGCCTGGGACCTATAGAGCCTCTGGTGAACGACCCCTCCATCTCCGAAGTGATGGTCAATGCCCCCGACACGGTGTACGTGGAACGCGAAGGCATCATCTATCGAAGCGAGGTTCAGTTTCGCGACTTCAACCACATTATGCGGATAGCGGAGAGGATCATCGCTCCCCTGGGTCGGCGGGTCGACGAGGCATCGCCCTACGTGGACGCCCGCCTCGCCGACGGCTCCCGCGTCAATATAATCATCCCGCCGGTGACGCCCGACAGCCCCACCATTACCATCCGGAAGTTTCGCGCCGACAGGTACAAAGTGCCTGAACTTATAGAGGTGGGAACTTTGACCGATGAGATGGCCCAGTTCTTGCGGGTCTGCGTGCGGGGGCGGCTGAACATCCTCATCTCTGGCGGATCTGCCACGGGCAAGACCACTCTGCTCAACGCTCTTTCCGCCTTCATCCCTGAGAGCGAGCGCATCGTGAGCATTGAGGACCCCGCCGAGCTGAAGCTGCAGCAACCGCATGTCGTGAGGGCCGAGGCCCGACCGCCCAACCTGGAGGGGCGGAATGCTGTGACTCAGCGGGACTTGGTCCGCAACGCCCTCCGCATGCGGCCCGACCGGATCATCGTAGGAGAGGTGCGAGGGTCGGAAGCATTCGACATGCTTCAAGCCATGAACACCGGCCATGAAGGTTCGCTGACGACCGTCCACGCCAACTCGCCGCGCGATGCCCTGGCGCGCGTGGAGAACATGGTGCTCATGGCCGGCTTCGATCTTCCCGATCGCGCCATCCGCGAGCAGATCGCCTCGGCCATCCACTTGGTGATTCAGTTGGGCCGGTTCGTCGATGGCTCCCGCAAAATTACCAACGTGAGCGAGATATCGGGTATGGAGAGCCACATTGTGACCATGCAAGAACTGTTTGTGTTCCAGCAGGAGGGTCTCGACGACAACGGACACGTTCTTGGGCGGCATGTGTGCACCGGGCTCCAGCCCCGCTTCGCGGAACGGCTCGAGCGGTCGGGTATTCGTCTGCCAGCGCCGATGTTGTGAGGAGGTGGCTTGTGGGCATTCTCGCGTATCCGGCAATCGTTCTGGCCTTCGCAGCTGGCCTGCTGCTCGCCGTGGGCGCGTCGCGAATTATGCTGACGGAACGAGTTGCCCTCCGCCAGCGGGTCCGCAGTCTGGCTGCCTACCCGATCGCTGAGCAGGAAGGTCGAGCACCGGCAGCGGTGCGCACCGAGAAGGAGGGGGGGGCTGCCGCCCAGGGCGGATGGTGGGCCAGGACTGCGCTGCAACTCGAGCGCGCCGGGCTGCAGCTTCGGGTCAGCGAATACCTGATCCTGCGAGCATCGGCTGCAGTGCTGGGCTTTCTGTTTGTGGCGCTGATCAGCGGCGCCCATCCCGTCGGTCTGGTTGCTGCTTCCATCGTTGCCGTGTTCGGCTTCATGTTGCCTGCTTTCATTGTTCAAATGCTTAGAGCGCGCCGCATCCACAAGATGAACGATCAGCTAGAGCAGATGGTCTCCATGGTATCGAACTCGCTGAAAGCTGGCTTTGGGCTTCTCCAGAGCTTGGAACAGGCCTCCCAGCAGCTTTCTCCTCCCCTGTCCAGCGAGCTGCTCCGCGTCGTCCGTGAGACCGACGTGGGGGCAACTCTAGAGGATGCTCTGACTGACCTGGCGAAGCGGGTGGAAAGCTACGACCTGGACATGATAGTAACGGCCATCCTCATTCAGCGCACCGTGGGTGGGAACCTTGCGGAGGTCTTGGACAACGTTGGCCACACCATACGGGAGCGAGTACGGATAGCGGGGGAAGTCAACACCCTGACCACTCAGAAGAAACTCAGCGGCGTCGTCATAGCACTCTTGCCGATGGCCTTGGCCCTTCTCTTCTTCGCCATGGATCCCGACTACATGTCGCTTCTGTTCACCCACACTGCCGGTAGAGTCCTCCTAGTGATAGGCGTCCTCATGGATCTGCTTGGGCTCCTGGTGATCCGGAGCATATTGGCTGTTGAACTCTAGGGAGGAGTACCGATGCTAGCCCTTGGACTGGCTATCCTGGTCTTCCTAGCGGTGATCCTTGTGGCGATGGGGGTCGCCGGGAGGACGCGTAGCCCCCTAGAGGCGAGGATTCGCAGCCTGGCGACGGCCGCCAGGTCGGAGGCGATCCCCGATCTGGAGAGGTCCTTCGTCGAGCGCGTGGTCTGGCCGGTACTGGAAGGGCTGAGCAGGAGGGTGATGAGTCTTCTGCCGGCGGCTGTCTTGGCGCAGCTCCGACAGCGCCTGACCCTTGCCGGCAGTTCGCTCAGCCTGGCCGGATTCATACTGATCTGGATAGCCAGCGCCGTAGCCATTCCCGGGGCTTTTCTGGCGCTCACGCTGACCGCAGGAGCAAGCTTCGACGCCTTGTACTTCATGAGCTTCCTGGCCTTCGTCCTTTTGGGCGTCTATGCGCCCTACTTCTGGCTCGCTCGAAAAGTCGGCCGGCGTCAACGCCGGATCCTAAAGGACTTCCCGAACGCCCTCGACCTGATAACCACCTGCGTGGAGGCCGGGCTCGGGCTGGATGGTGCCTTCGCCAAGGTTACCGAGAAGATGAAAGGGCCCCTGTCTGAGGAACTGGACCACGCCTTGGACCAGATGGCTGTGGGTCAGAGGCGCAGGGACGCCCTGCGCGACATGGGAGCGCGGACCGGCGTTCCCGAGGTCGTCACGTTTGTGAGCGCGATGGTCCATGCGGAGCAAACTGGTGCCAGCATCGGTGAACTACTGCGGGTGCAGGCGGAACAGGCGCGCATCAAGCGACGCCAGCGCATAGAGGCGTACGCTCAGCGCATGCCGATCTGGATGACGTTTCCTCTAGTGCTTCTGATTCTGCCCTCGCTGTTCATCGTCATTCTGGGACCGGCAGGCATATCCGCCTACGAAGCGCTAGGGGGGTAGGATGACCGGCTCGTCCGCTCGCCGCGTATGGCTAGCCTAGAGGGACAGCTCTTGACGACAGTTGAAAAGGATTCGAGGTCGGGAGCGCCAGCCGACAAGGCCGTGGCAGACAAGAAGGACTACTACGCAGTCCTGGCGGTCGATCCTGCGGCCGGGCACGAAGTCATCCAGATGGCCTATTGGCGACTCGCTACGGAATACGGAACGAGCGTCCGCCTGCAGCCCGAGGCGGCCGCTAAGCTGCGGGAGTTGAATGTGGCCTACGAGGTCCTGGTCAACCCGGACTTGAGGGCACGCTACGACGAGATCCGGCGAGGAGGTAATCGCGAGGCGGTGGCAGAGCGGCAAGCTCGCCCCAAGCCCAGGGCCAAGGTGCGGGCTCCCGTAGTCATCGCCGAGGGCCTCAATGTGAGGGTCCTACGCCGCCGTCTGGCCGCCGCCGTAATGGATGCAGTCCTGATGCTAGCCGGCCTCGCGCTGGTGGTGGGTGTCTGGGGCGACAACTCGGCCGAATTGGACAGCGGCAGGCTCACGCTCGGCCTCTCTCTAGGCTGGCGACCGTTCGTGTTCTTCTGTCTCGCTGTGTTCCTCTGTTACGTTGTCTTCGAGGGAGCGCGGAGCGCAACCCCCGGCAAGCTCGCTCTCGGATTGAGGGTCGTTAAGTATGATGGCAGTCCGTGCGGATGGATGGCGGCTCTCAAGCGTAGCATCCTGCGGCCGGTGGATGCGCTGCCAATCGCTATCCCGTACCTGGTGGGGGCGGCCGCTGCTGGTCTATCCGCCAACCGCCAGCGTCTGGGCGACGCATTTGCTGGGACGCTGGTGGTCACAAAATAGCCGGGCGCTAGGCCCCTCTGGCCTCACAGGTATCCGGGGCGCAGGATCGCCTGCGCCCCGGACGCCGCTTTGGCGCCTTCTTGGAGCGCGGCGCCAGGGTTTGGACTGTTGGATGGGGTCTGCCCAGCACGGAGTGGCGAAGTCCGAGGCCGTACGGGTGAGCAAAGCATGAAACCCTGGGTTCGGCTAACAGGACTAGCGACGCTGTTGAGCGCTGTGCTACTTGTTGGCGTCTTGGTGGCATCGCATCTCGGCACAGGCGGCTCAGGGGATCCGAACGCACATGATATTCCCTCCTTCACGTCGGAGCAGTCCGTTGCCGTTGTCAAGGAGTGGATTGCGGGAGGCACACCCGTGGGAGCCGTGGAAGAGCTTCTCAGCGATCTGATATGTTCCGGATACTACGAAGCGAGTGGCACCTGGGATGTCAGGTGCCGCCTCCCCTGGATCCCTGCCGAAGGGTACTTTTTTAGTGTGGTCGAGGAGTCTAGCGAAGTGACGGCAGAGACAGAAGCGACGGTGACATTCGTTCGGCTGCTTCGCCAGTGGGGTCACGTCCCCGAGCCGTAGAACATGCGACTACGAAGGCCATCGAGCCACAGCGCCGGCGCTGAGATGCTCCCTGAGTAGAGGCTGCGAGCAAGTGTGCGATTGATCCCACAGGAGGTCGCCATGACAGAGCCGTCCACCCACTTCATCCCGGAACCGCTAACCGTCGAGGAGACTGGCCTGGAGATGGGGTTCCTTGCAGACCTGACGCTGAAGGCCTTCTACTACACCGGGCGAGCCACGGCAGGGCAACTGGGGGCGGCGCTGACGCTCTCGCAGCCGGTAATGCAGGATGTGCTGACCTTCCTGAGCCGGGACAACCAGTGCGAGGTGACGGGGAGCGAGGGGCACAGTCTGGCGAACTACCGTTACAGCATTACCAGGCGGGGGATGGAGCGGACAGCGGCGGCCTTTGAGCGGAACGCCTACCTGGGTCCGGCCCCAGTACCGCTGGCCGATTACATCCGCCAGGTGCAGCAGCAGTCGGTCTCTCAGGTGCGATTCGACCGGGCCGCCGTGGAGCGGGCCCTTGATGGTCTGGTCCTGAGCCCTGACACCCAAAGGCGCATCGGCCGGGCCATCGCGTCGGGCCGGCCTACCCTCATCTACGGCGCTTCTGGGAACGGCAAGAGCACCGCGGCCCGGTGCCTGGGAGAAGCGCTCTCGGGGCAGGTACTCATCCCCCACGCCCTGGAAGTGTACGGACACGTGGTACGGCTATTCGATCCGTCCAAGCACCGACTGGTGGAGGACGTCATCGAAGGACAGGGCAACCGTCGGAGACGGGACCGGCGCTGGCAGCTAGCGACACGGCCTGCAGTCCTGGTCGGGGGCGAGCTAACAAGGCACAGCTTGGAGCTCGTGTTCGACGAGCGCTCTAAAGTGTACGAGGCTCCGCTCCAGTTGAAAGCAAACGGGGGCATCCTTATCATCGATGATTTCGGGCGGCAGCAGATGCCTGCAGTGGAACTGCTCAACCGCTGGATTGTGGCCCTAGAGGGCGGCGTGGATCACCTGTCGCTCCATACAGGCCAGACCATCGAGGTGCCCTTCGACGTCATTCCCCTCTTCTCCACAAACCTGCCGCCGGAGCACCTGGCCGACGAGGCCTTTCTGCGACGCATCCGCTACAAGGTAGAGATCCCCAACCCCTCCCGGGAGGAGTTCGGGGGCATCTTCGGGCGGGTCTGCAAGGAGCATGGCCTCCAGGCTGACGAGGCTGTGGTAGACTACCTGCTGGCGCGCTGGTACGAGCCGCTGGGACATCAACTCAGAGGCTGCCACCCCCGCGACCTAATAGAGGCCGTCGTCGATGCCGCCCGCTACGAAGGCGGGCGGGCGATTCTTTCCCCACAGGCCATTGACGAGGCCTGCTGCACCTACTTCCTGGCACCGTTCGACGATTCGCTGCCCTCCGGACTTCCGAACACGGGCGAGGGTCGGTAGCATCCGCTTCTGGAATTCATCCGGTAGCTGGGCGTGTTTCGCTCACTCATCTGATATCTGTGCTACAGCTCTCAGGACGCGAGGTCGGGCACGGGCTCGCGCCCTGGCCTGAGACGTGCCGCGGAGAATGAAGGGACGATAACTGGACGCCTCTTGCTCGGCCCACGGGTATTAAGGGCCACAGCGTTGGGGGCGGGATGTTTCCCAAGCACAGGGTCGTGGGTTCGAGTCCCATCGCCCGCTCCAACCCCCTCTCCTGAATCTGCAACGTACATCTGCCTCGAAGGCAAAGGGTCGCCCCGGCGCCGACGACCCGCTGCTTAGGGGGGCCAGGGTGAGGCGCCCAGGGGGCCGCTCCGTCAGCCGGGCTGTCGCCCAAGCAGGCACGCAAAACCTAGTGGCCCTGCTCTCTATGAGGCGGGAGAGCAGGGCCACCAGATCTCTTGGTTCGCTTCGCAGCTACGGGTGACAGTTCCCGCAGAGGGCCTCGCGGCCTAGCGCGTCGTACAGAGACATCGAGGTTATCATGACTGGGTCTGCTGCCCCGTGCGGACTGTGGCAGGTCAGGCAGCCGATGTTGCCCGCCTCGCCCGGGGCCACGACCTCCTTGAGGGTGGCGGCATCGTACAGTCGCGTCCCTTCGCTGTCCCCGGCGCCGGGATTAAAGGTCATGTCCAGCGGCAGGTTGGGCGGGGTCATCCCGGCAGTCACCCACGGGTGGTTAACGGCCGGGTCGGGGTTGAAGTGCGTCCCCCCGTGGCAGGCCAGGCAGACCTGCGCGTTGTCAGGGTTAGGCGGCTTCCCGTCCCGCATCAGGTCCTTGGTGAACATGAAGTCCCCGTCGTGGGCGTCGTGGCAGGCCAGGCAGTAGCCTTCGTCGCCGTAGCTGGTCAGGTGCGTTTCCGGGCCCATCGGGTGGTTGGTGGTCCCCAACGTTATGATGTAGGAGCCGCGGCCCGTCACAGTTCCGTCGTGGCAACTGAAGCACAGCGCCTCGGAGGCCGGGAGGTCCGTCCTCGGAGGCCGAGCCCACAGGTAGTCTCCCTGGGCATCGTGCGGAACGTGGCACTGCTGGCACGTGGGGTTGCCGGGCGAGCCTAGATCGTGCGCTGATCCGTAGATATCGCCCGGGCCGGCGTAGCTCACGCCGACGGCGAGAGCGACCCCCAGCACCCCTATGACTACTGAGAAGACTATTAGCCTCTTGAACATGGCTCGCACCCCTGTCCGGCTAGAAAGCCTGTGATTGCGTCCGCTTTCACAAAGAAGATACGCCGCAGACGGTCAATAAGTCATAAAATGCCGAGCCGGATCATGTGAATACTTGTTTACCTTTGGCGCGGCAAGAACGGGGCGAAATGCTGCGGCGGCTGGAGGGGTGGGGAGGGAGCGGACTGTGGACGCGATCTTGGCCCCCTTGACCTGCACAGCCCACGGCCCGTTGGCACGATCGGCTGAGGAATATGGAACCCACAGCCCCTTGTGGGGCAATCGGCGAGGTGCAAAAGTGAAGAAAGTCACTATTGGCCAAAGGCGAGAATCGCGTGAGACATCTGACGCGGGCTGGTCTACTCTTGGCGGCCGCAGCGGTCGCCTTCGTCCTGTTGCGTGCGGCCATCCTCCAGGGTGTCCTCACGCTGGATGAGTTCGCCTTGCGGCCCCCGGACCAAGAGGCGAACGAGCGGGAATGGATGAGCTTGCCCGCCGTCTATGCTGATTCCTCAACCTGCGCCGGCGCCGACTGCCACGGCGATATTTACCAGGTTTGGGCCACTTCGGCCCATGGCACCGTCGCCTGCGAGAACTGTCACGGCCCGGCCGAGGCCCACGTGCAGGACACAGCCGTCAGGTTGGCCCGCGACACCTCGGCGGAGCTTTGCGAATCGTGCCACGCTCAGCTCGCGGCCAGGCCTTCGGCCTTCCCTCAGGTCGAGCCCACGCAGCACTTCCCGGAATCAGCCTGCCCCTCCTGTCACGTCCCCCATCGACCCGGGCCGGCCGCCACCATCACTCATGCCCCTGAAGGAGACTGTCTGCAGTGCCACAGCGCGACCAACGCCCGACCGGCAAAGCCGGTGCCCATCAATCACGCCGGACGCGCCAACGATCAGTGCCTCCTCTGCCACGAAGGCGTCGAGCAGTAGGCTAGACATGGCAAAGCACGACGAGAAGGCGACCGGGATCGACAGGCGAGGCTTCCTCAAGCTGGCGGGCGGCGTCCTGGGGACCGCCGGGGTATACGCGGTGCTCATCAATGTGAAGGGCACCG
>Ga0214473_10010145_pt1 | contig 11096 bp, 8 predicted proteins | sample RVTome_7_FD_203509 | JGI IMG/M metagenome (GOLD analysis project Ga0214473, IMG submission 203509) | Soil microbial communities from uranium-contaminated site in the Upper Colorado River Basin, Wyoming, United States - RVT98D197 | ecosystem: Environmental > Terrestrial > Soil > Contaminated >...
AGCCCAAGAAAGTAGACTGCAGAATGATGGCGGTATATCCACTCCAGGACGCGGAAACGTGGCACCTCATGGCAACGGAGGAGCTGCGCAAGCTCGCGCCTTCCTTCACCCATCAGATAAGTCCCGACGTGGAGCCACCGGTCATCTTCCGTCGCTTTAGATGCGGCGTGCGTCGCTAGCTCGATGGCGCGTTGGGCGACCTGGTCTTCCGCCTGACCGGACCCACGGGCGAGTTCTTCAATCGTCCGACGATAGCGATCGCGTGTGTCGAAATCCATCTTGGAATAAACGCCGGAGGGATCGAATCGAAGCAACCGCTCCACGCGGCTGAGACGCTCGAAGACCCCTCTCCAATCCAACAGGGCCAGTTGTCGCAAGCTAGTGAATGCGTTGCCGATGGAGATCTGATCCTTCGTCTGGCGGTTTTGCTCACGCAGGTTGAGCTCGCTCAGGGACTTGCGGTAAGTGCGCTCCAGCCAGCTCTGGACCGGCACCAGCGCGGCGTTTTCGTCGTAGAGATGATCGACCAGTTGAGTAGCGAAATAGGGGCTCGGGCCGGGTTGGGCTGCAGCAAGTTCTGCCAGGATAGAGAAGAGCTGTTTGGGATCTCGCCGGTTGGCCGTAATGAGCCTGTTCGCCCAGAAGTCGGCGATCTCACCTTCCCGCAGCTCGGTGAGAGCGCTGGCGGCAAGGTCCCGGATGCCCTCAATCAACGCGATGCGCAGCATCTGGGGGACAGCCCAGAGTTCGCCAATCGTCAGCGTGCGCACGGATTGATAGGCCTCAATAAATGCAAGGATGTTCTCCCAGTCGAGGCGCCATTCCGCAGAGGAGACGAGTTCCTTCGCCAGACCGTAGATGCGCGGCAGGCCCCGGTAGGGCCCGTTGGCCAGTGCCGGCAACTCCTGGTAAAAACGCCGAGGAAGGTTCAGCTGAACGTCGCGGGCGTTGCTCTCGACGACGTACTCATTATCGAGGATCCACTCGGCGGTCGGGGGCGTCCCCTGCTCCAGTCGACTCGCTTCGGAGAGAGACAAGCATACCTGATGGACCCATTGATGGGCGTTTTCGACCCGCCTCAGCAGTTCAGCGTTCCGCCGCGTCTTTGGGTCCACTTCGTGGTCCATGGCCAGACGCTGGGCATGCTCCTGGATTTGCGCCGGAGAGAGCGGCACCCCAGGGCTTCGCACATCTCCAATTGGATTCTCGCGCTCCGGATGCAGGACGAAGACTGCGGGCGGGATGTCGCCGCTTTCTCGAAGTACCGCCACTGGGAACCGCAGTGTTTCAATCGGCGCCTGGAGGATCAGGACGGTCTCCTCGGACACTAACCAACGTGCGTGATCCTCAAGCAGCCTTCGTTCGACACCGTACTTCGATCGCCGTATCCACACCCCACCGAGGAGGATTCCGATCAATCCACCCGCAAAGATCGAAACCAAGGTAGAAAGGCTTCCGCTCAGAATCGATGCCGACCCGTGGAGGACCAGGGATGCAACGCCGGCGAGGCCCCCGAAAAGAATGGCAGTCAAGGTGGCCCCGAGGGCGCGGCGCCAAAGGAAGGAGTCCCGTATGTGTACATCTCCGTCCGCGGTCTTGTGCACCCATGCGGCACGGCGGAAGCCCCTTCTCTGCAGCTTCCGTAGAGCTCTACGAGCTTCATCTCGTTCTGCGAAGTAGCCTATGAGGGTGCCTGCTTCCATATTTTCGTCCTTGTATCACTCCCGGGCCTAAGGTCCTACCCATCGCAACGGATTTCACCGGGTGAGAATCTCGGACACGGCCGCACCCATTCAATCTTTAACTAATGATCCGTACATCGGTGGCCTGAGGGCCTTTGGGGCCTTGCGAGATTTCGAATTCAACCTCATCTCCCTCTTTCAGGGATTTGAACCCCTCCCCTTGAATGGAAGAGTGATGGACGAATACATCCTTCGCACCTTCCACTTCAATAAATCCAAACCCCTTTTGCTCGTTGAACCACTTGACTCGACCTTTCGCCATTACAGCCTCCCCTCAAAATCTGATTTACAAGTTACCATACCCTGCCGGATCTTACAAAAAACCGCAAAGCGTGAAGTCCCTTTGCGGTTGATCCGTCGGTTCCAACAGAACGCTCCACAACCTACTTCGTCATTCCTATGCCACATTGGCCTTCAAAAACGACGAAGTCTCTCGGGTCGTCTACGATATTTTGTTCTCCTCATTAAGATGCGGTTCGTCGTTTTTATACGGGCTATCATTTTTAAAAGCCTGAAAGGGAAGAGGGGCTTGATCTGAAGAGAATTCGGTGCTCCTTTCTAAGACTTCGTCATCTGGCCGAATTGTCCGGGAATTCCACTTTTCGTTGTTATCCGCCCAATCAAGGGATGTCTCGATGTATTTCGCCGCGCTCTTACCAGCGATATTAAGTAACAGGAAAAGCAGGCTCCGTCTGAGGTTGATCGGAGAAACCCTCAAAAGAAATGGAATGTGGCGAAGGATCGAAGAGAAAGAATAGAACTCACTTTGGACATGATGGTGCCCTTCGGCAAGCTCCTGGGGAGTCATGTTTTTGGGTTGAAATACGACGGTACGATGGTCGTAATGGCTCCAATCGTGAGATATGATTCGTCCCTGATCTTTGAACCGCTCGTATATTTTCGTCCCGGGATAGGGTGTCAGAACATGTAAAGCCATCGTGGGAAGTTTAGTCCTCGCCAAAAACTCCAGGGTCTCATCGAAAATGGCTTTCGTATCCGTATCAAATCCTAAAATAATGGAGGGGTGAAAGGCGATACCATTATCCTGGATAGTCTTGATCGCCTCCTCAGTCTCTTCTATGGATTTAAGCGCTTTTTTCATCCCTACCAGGCTTGAAGGCGACACGGACTCAAGTCCAAAGAATAAGGCTGCGCAGCCTGAGAGACGACATAATTTCAGCATCTCTTTGTCTTTGGCCAGCGATATCGAACTTTGTCCTACCCAGCTGATGTCCAGGGGGATCAAAGCCTCGAATAATTCTTTGGAATATTCCGGATGTCCGGTGACGTTATCGTCTAAGATCAGAAATGCCTTTGAGCCGGATTGTTTGATATCCTCAACCACCCTGGAAACCAGTCTGTGCCTGATCTTCCTCCCATAGAAATCCGTCACTGAACAGAATTCACAGGCGTACGGACACCCTCGGGTCGTCACCAGCCCGATACAGTTAAATAGCGCCTTGTCAATGTGAAAATCCCGCCTTGGGAAAGGAACCTTTGAAAGATCGGGTTCCGGCACATGATAGAATTTCTGGAGCGTTCCCTTTCTAAAATCGTTAATGACATCTTCCCAGCACCCTTCTGCCTCTCCGATGACAACGGCATCGGCGTGCTGTATGGCTTCTTGCGGCAAGATCGTTGGATGAATCCCACCGAGAACGACCTTGGAACCTTTCTGTCTAAACAAATCGGATAATTGATAGCTTCTGTTTGCCGTTGCCGTCATGCAAGAAATCCCAACAAGGTCGAAATCCAAAGAAAAATCTATCTCTCTGATTTCTTCATCTACCACGGTAATATCAACGTCATTTGGTGTCAGGGAGGCCAGAATGTGCAGACTCAATTGGGGTATTTTAATCGCTTTTAGTACCTTTCTATCAAGCCTATTAGAAGGTGAAACCAATAAGAGTTTCATCACCACGCCCTCGTTTCTTCAGAAGTATTTAAAAGATGGCATCCCGTCTCATGCAACATCGGGGTTAACCTTTCCATAGAGATTCCTAATCGTATGGCTTGGGTTATTCCTTCTCCTTCTTCTTGAAGAAGGCGGCGATCAGGTCTGTCGGGAGAGGAAGGATCACCGTTGAGTTATTCTCGGCTGAAACCCCGGACAAGGTCTGAAGGAACCGAAGTTGCATGGCCGCAGGGTATGTACTCATTACATTTGCCGCCGCTAACAGCTTCTCTGCCGCCTGGGCCTCTCCCTCGGCATGGATGACCTTGGCCCGTCTCTCCCTCTCTGCCTCAGCCTGGCGAGCGATGGCCCGCTGCATATCTTTATCAAGGTCCACCTGTTTTGTCTCCACCAGGGATACCTTGATCCCCCAGGGCTCTGTCTGTTTGTCCAGGATGCCCTGGAGCTCCATATTAACCTTGTCTCTTTCCGACAATAGCTCGTCCAATTGGGATTGGCCTATAATGCTCCTCAATGTGGTCTGGGCCAATTGGGAAGTGGCGTAGAGGTAATTTTCAATTTGGACTACGGCCTTATTGGGGTCGATCACACGGAAGTAGACGACCGCATTGACCTTGATGGAGATGTTGTCACGGGTAATCACATCCTGAGGCGGGATCTCCAGCGCCACCGTCCTCAGGCTGATTCTCAGCAACTTATCGATACCAGGGATAATGAAAATGAGGCCCGGCCCTTTGGCCCCGATCAGTCTTCCCAAGCGGAAGACGACACCCCGCTCATATTCCCTTAAAATCTTTATCGCTGAACTGGCTAAGATGAGTAAAAAAATAATCACAACCAATAAGCCTAATGGTAAACCTCCCGTTCCCATCTCATTCCCTCCTTATTCAACGCACTCTATCGGCCACCTTCTCCTAAGACCCGCGGCTTTCCGCCCTTCCTCACGGAAGGTTCGGTTTTGTCGAGTGAGTCATTTTAAGTAATACTTATATCAATAGATTTGGGATTCGTCAACCATAAAAGCATGAAACTTCCTAAAGATTGATCTTCTGTGCCTCTTGACTTTTCGCAGGGAGACTGAATAGAATATATTCTCCGGAAAGAAGAATGAACATCCGAAAACTCGAAGAACTTCTCAAGAAAGTCAAATCAGGCAAGGCCACGGTCCATGAAGCGGTGGCCCAACTCAAATCACTTCCCTATGAAGATCTGGGATTCACAAGAATCGATCATCACCGAAGCCTCCGCAAGGGCTGCCCGGAAGTTATCTGGGGGGAGGGAAAGACCTCCCATGAGATCCTCTCCATCCTGAAACAGTTAAAAGCAAAAGGGCAGAATATTCTCATCACCCGTATCGAAGAGAAGAAGGCTGCGGCGATCCAGAGGTCTTTTCCGAAGAGCCAATATTACCCCCGGTCCAAGGTCCTTACTTATTTCACCCATCCTGTGGCCCCAGCCGGGAGGGGAATGATTCTGGTTATCACGGCCGGGACGACGGATATCCCGGTGGCGGAGGAAGCGGCTATCACAGCCCGGTTCCTGGGAAACTCAGTGGAGACGATCTATGACGTTGGCGTGGCAGGCATACACCGTCTCCTCACCGAAAGGGTGAGACTGGAAAATGCACATGTCCTCATTGTCGCGGCAGGTATGGAAGGGGCGCTCCCCAGTGTGGTGGGGGGATTGGTGGACCGACCCGTGATTGCCGTGCCCACAAGCGTTGGCTATGGGACCAGTTTCGGGGGCGTCACGGCTCTCCTGGCCATGTTGAACTCCTGCGCTTCAGGGGTGGCCGTCGTTAATATCGATAATGGATTTGGGGCAGGTTATTTGGCGAGTCTGATTAACAAGAAGTAGGTAGTAAAAATGGCTCTCGTCTAACGGTTACGGTAAAGATGCCCGTATCGTCCTTCGGTTACGTCTTAGAGTCTGAAAAAGAAAATTATCGTTTGTCGTTGTCGAAGCTCGTATCGATGCTTGTCTAAAGATTCTCGATATTCGAGTTTTTTGTTTCGAGCTTCGGGCTTCCATACAAGCTTCTTCACCGATGAACGAGTTTCGATGTAACCTTTTGACCCTAAACGAAACGGGCTTCGTAACCATAACCTATTACTGTGACGAAATTGGGTGAATTGAGGGAATATGAGCGTAGTCATTTGGATCAAATTGGCAAATGAAGGGATTCCTCTTTTTCTCCTGATAGGACTGGGTGTCGTCCTGTATCGAGGATTCAAGAAGAATCAGGTTATCCTTTCCGAGCGAGAAGATTTACTGAGACGTTACCTCATCTTTCGAGGGGACAGGCAGTCCCGCCTGAGAATCCAGGCAGGAGAGGAGAAGGTGCGCCAGGAGCTTCTTAAGAACTTTTCAAATAGCTGGAAGGAGTTTAAGAAGAATTACGATGGATATCTTCAATCCTTTTCTAAAAATACGACTCAGACCAAAATCATTTTACTGCTGATCACTCTGGGTCTCCTCCTCAACAGCGGCAGAATGCTCATCGACGAGTACTATTTCTTTGGTTTGAAGGCCCGATTTTTCTATGTGGCGGCAAGGGAGCTATCCAATTATGTGCTTGTCCTTCTCAGTTTCTGGCTGCTGAGGGCACAAACCCACCAGTTCCTTTATCCCAAGGGAAAGGCCTCGGAAATCGAAAGAGAAATACTCTTTTTTCCGAACGGATTGCTGACAGAAGGAGAGTTTGAAGGCCTCTATGACGAATTTGATCCCCTCGAACCGGGAGGAGTGAAAGATGGAAAAGAAAATCAGGATCCTGGCGGGCGAGGTGAAGGCGGAAGCCGAGCTGAATGAATCCAAAACAGCTCAACTCGTCTGGGAGAGTCTGCCCGTTGAGGCAAAAGTCAATCTCTGGGGCGAAGAGATTTATTTCACTATTCCTGTGAAAACCGGATTGGAAGAAGGCGCGAGAGAGGTCGTATCCATCGGCGAGCTGGGATATTGGCCCACGGGGCGTGCCTTCTGCATCTTCTTCGGGCCCACTCCGGCAAGCAGAGGAAAGGAGATCCGGGCAGCCAGCGCCGTGAATGTCATTGGAAGAATTCTCTCGGATCCCAAAGCATTTCAAAAAGTCAAAGACGGCGCAAAGATTATCCTTGAAAAGGCTTAAGCCGGAAATTCCAAATCCCCCCAAAAATGATCTTGTAAAAAGTCGTCTCACCGGTGACCCGCTGCGCTCGCGCGACAGCGCGGCGAGAAACCGGTGTCCAGGATTCCCGGTGAAAACCGGGAGCCATCTTAAAAACTGGATTCCGGCTGGAGTTTACCCCGTACTCGATACGAGACCGGAATGATCATTGACCTTTTTGGGCTTTTGACGAAACCATCAAAAAGGACTTGCGAAAATTTCATAAGGATGGTATAAGCTTGCCGAGAAATTTGACCCTTAATGATGACAAATACCTGTTCAGACTAATATAAACTATTCTTAGGAGAGGACATGATGAGACTGAAAAATGGAACAATGAAACTGCTGTTGTTGATGGTCGTTGCAAACCTGTTCATCCCGCTTATGGTGTTCGCGAGCGAGGCGGATCTCGCGATCCCCGACCTGCATAAGGGCGCTCCCTATACCATGTTGGGCGGCATCAGACCCTGGAATCTTCTGTTCTACGGCGCTTGTATCATCGCCGGGACGCTGGGCATCAGCTTATTTCTACGCCACCAGGTCAAAAAATTGAGAGCCCATGAATCGATGCTCAAAGTGGCTGACATCATCTACCAGACCTGTCGCACTTATCTGATACAGCAAGGGAAGTTCCTTCTCATGCTGTTCATTTTCATCGCTGTTGCCATGTCATTCTATTTCCTGGCCCTGAAGGGAGAGGGGGTTCCTACGGTGTTACTCGTTTTGTTCTTCTCGGTGGTGGGGATGGCTGGTTCCTACAGTGTGGCCTGGTACGGCATCCGAATCAACACCTACGCGAACGCCCGTACCGCTTTTGCCTCGCTGGCGGGGAACCCCTGGGATGTAGTGAACATTCCGCTACGCTCCGGTATGAGCGTGGGGCTCTTCCTCATCTCCCTTGAACTGGTCATGATGGTCATTATCCTGCTCTTCGTCCCCCGCAACATCGTCGGGTACTGCTTCCTGGGATTCGCCATTGGTGAGTCGCTGGGCGCATCGGCACTCCGTATCGCCGGCGGTATCTTCACCAAGATTGCCGATATAGGCTCCGACCTCATGAAAATCGTCTTCAAAGTGAAAGAAGACGACCCGCGCAACCCGGGCGTGATTGCTGACTGTACCGGCGACAATGCGGGCGACAGCGTTGGCCCTACGGCGGACGGTTTCGAAACGTACGGTGTTACCGGCGTTGCGCTGATCGCTTTTATCACGCTTGCCGTTGTGAGTCCCAATATGGAGGTCAAAGAAGCCATCCAGGGCAAACTCATCGTTTGGATTTTCGCCATGCGCTTCCTCATGGACTTCTTCTCGGGTATTTCTTACTTCGTAAACCAGGCCATTTCCTCGGCTAAATACAGGGGCAAGAAGGAATTCGATTTTGAAGAGCCCCTGATGAGATTGATCTGGATCGCGGCCACCCTCTGCATCACGACTTCGTTTCTGGGAAGCTATCTGCTCATCAGCGATCTCCAGGTCATCAAAGACGGAGTGCTTACCGCAATGCCCAATGTCTGGTGGCAGCTCGCCATGATCATTAGCTGCGGTACGCTGGCGGCAGTTCTCATTCCCGAGTTCACCAAGATATTTACAAGCTCCAAGTCGAAGCACGTGCAAGAGATTGTGACCGCGTCGCGCGAAGGCGGCGCATCCCTGACCATCCTATCCGGTATCGTTGCCGGTAACTTCAGCGCCTATTACATGGGCCTTCTGATTGCCTTCCTCCTGGGTATTGCCTACTTCGTAAGCCTTTTCATACCGGCCGAGGTCATCAACTATCCGTCGATCTTCGCCTTCGGTCTGGTTGCTTATGGATTTCTCTGCATGGGTCCGGTCAACATTGCCGTCGACTCTTACGGCCCGGTCACCGACAACGCTCAGTCCATCTTCGAGCTGGCGCAGACCGAAAACATCCCCGGCATCAAGCAGGAGATCAAGAGGGACTTCGGATTCGATCCTGATTTCGAAATGGGTAAATTCTACCTTGAATCCAACGACGGGGCCGGAAACACCTTCAAGGCGACGGCCAAACCGGTGCTCATCGGCACTGCGGTGTGCGGCGCAACCACGATGATCTTCTCCATCATCCTGCTGCTCCAGAGCAAGAACATGCTTCACGTGCAGCTGACCGACGCGCCCATCATTCTCGGCCTGATCTGCGGCGGCGCGGTGATCTTCTGGTTCGCCGGGGCGTCCATGCAGGCGGTGACTACCGGTGCGTACCGTGCGGTTGAGTTCATCAAAAAGAACATGAACCTGGACAAGACGGAAGCCGATATCGAAGATTCCAAGACAGTCGTCAGGATCTGCACCCAGTATGCACAGAAAGGGATGTGGAACATCTTTATCGCGATCCTGTTAATGACACTCGCCTTCGCGCTGTTCAACCCCAACTTCTTCGTTGCCTATCTCATTTCCATCGCCTGTTTTGGCCTTTTCCAGGCTATCTACATGGCGAACGCCGGCGGCGCGTGGGACAACGCGAAGAAGATCGTCGAAGTTGACCTGAAGGAGAAGGGGACGGCACTCCACGCTGCGACAGTCATCGGTGACACCGTAGGCGACCCCTTCAAGGATACCTCCTCCGTATCCATGAACCCAATCATCAAGTTCTCGACCCTGTTCGGCTTGCTCGCGACCGAAATCGCGATCGAGATGGCGGTGCACGCAAAGGAAGCCGGGTCCACGAACTATGCTCCCTATATGGCTGTACCCATTTTCATTATCGGCGTCATCTTCGTCTGGCGCTCATTCTACAGTATGAGAATACCACTGGAAGAAGCCAGTGAAAAGCTGCCCACTATGGAGGCGAAGGTCGCTCACTTCCACAAGTGAGAGTTGTTCCGCCTCTCCCCTGGTGAGACTATGCCGCAAGTCCGTTCATGGTTCGACAAGCTCACCACGAACGGACAATGGCACATTAGAAATTCGTCACTTCCCCGTTCGCCCTGAGCCTGTCGAAGGGCGAGCAGCGAATCACACGCAGTCTCGATGGGGAGAGGGTTAGGGTGAGGGGAATTTCTTCCGGCGGCGTTCCAGCGTTGCCCCTTTGATGAAGAAATTCCGGAGACTCTTTCTTACTTCCCTGTCATCGATTTTCTGAAGAAGATCTTCGACCCGTTTCAGCGTCTCCTCTTCAAGAGGCTCTTCGTGAAAGGAAGGGGTATTGGGTGAGGGAGACCCGGCCGGAGTGATCTTCCCCAATTTAAACCGGATATCCTGGAGGTAGGGTTCTCCTATGAAGGCATTCATCTTTTCGAGGAGGGTGGATTTCATGAATTGCAGCTGCTGGATCCAGGTGGAATGGGAGACATCCATGAAGAGAATTCGGTTTCGGATGGAATGAGGCCGGGTCTGAAGGGCAATGGGTCCCCCCACGATTTCTTCCCAGGCTCCCCAGATGGCATAAGCCTTGAGTGGACGGTCGATCTCAAGGGCCTTAAATGTCTTGTTTAAAATTGAATGAATGGGCTGAGGCTTCTTCATAGTCGCATAGTCAGGTAGTCACTTTGTCTTATAGTCCATGATAGACTAAGAGACTACCAGACCACAAGACCATTAGACCGGACCATAATCTGTAATCAAAAAACCCAAATAGGTATAAAAATCATATCAACAATGGAAAAGACGAGAACTCAGGTTCCATCGATTTGGAGAAATCATTAGATCTCATAAAATGGTAGCCGCAGCCTTCAGGCTGCGATATTCGCAGGCTAAAGCCTGCGGCTACCTATTTTGGTTACGGATTATGGACCGGAATTTTGGAGGGATCAATCCTCGGAAAGAGAGGGATGGGTTTGGCCACCTTTCTTCCGGGTTTTAGTCCTCCCCATTTTCCATTCTCTCTTAAGTTCTGATCCGAGAGGTTTTCCTCCATTCCAAGTTGCGACCACATCTTTTCTGACATGGCCGGCATAAAAGGCGCCAGAAGAAGGGCAATCAGGCGGAGGGATTCCAATGCCCCGTAAAGTACAGTGGAGAGGCGGGAATGGTCTTTCTCTTCTTTTGCCAAGGACCAGGGAGCGGTCTCATCGATATATTTATTCACCCCGTTCACGATCTCCCAGATCGAGAGGAGGGCTTTGTTAAAAGCCAGGTCATTCATGAGCCTGGGAAGTCCGGCGATCGTGTTTTCAGAGATTTCCCGGAGCCTGCGGTCTGCTTCCTGGAGAGGAGAAGGGGATGGCACAATCCCTCCGCAGTATCTGAGAACCATACTGAGAGCCCGACTGAAAAGGTTGCCAAGGTCGTTCGCAAGATCGCTGTTAATCCGTTGGACCATGGCAGAATCAGAGAA
>Ga0214473_10010146_pt1 | contig 11094 bp, 9 predicted proteins | sample RVTome_7_FD_203509 | JGI IMG/M metagenome (GOLD analysis project Ga0214473, IMG submission 203509) | Soil microbial communities from uranium-contaminated site in the Upper Colorado River Basin, Wyoming, United States - RVT98D197 | ecosystem: Environmental > Terrestrial > Soil > Contaminated >...
GCCGCGTCCTCCTCGACCGGCCCCATGAACGTCTTGAACATCAGGTTGAACATTCGGGGCGCGGTGAGCGTGCCCTTGTTGCCGCACCGCGGGCACTGCGCGTCAGGCGTCCCGGGCGTTCCCTTGATCGTGGGGTCGTCGGCGCGGAACCGGCCCTTGCACTGCTTGCAGTCCACCAGCGGGTCGGCGAAGGTGGCGACGTGCTGGGACGCCTCCCACACCTTGGGATGCATGAGGATCGCGGCGTCGAGTCCCTCGATGTCGTCCCGCTCCGAGACCATCGAGCGCCACCAGCGTTCTTTCAGGTTCTTCTTGAGCTCGACGCCGAGCGGCCCGTAGTCCCACACGGACCCCAGGCCGCCGTAGATCTCCGACGATTGAAACACGAACCCGCGTCGCTTGGCCAGCGACACGAGCTTGTCCATGATCGAGGCGTTCGCCATGCCGGTAACTTGCGGGAGGAGAATGAGATAGCCGACTGCGCGCGGGGAAGTTTAGCGGCGCGTCAGAAGCCCGGCAAGCCGAGCGCGTCGCGGACCGCCCGCGCGGTCTGACGGGCCACGTCGTCGGCCGACCAGTGGCCGGCGGCCGTCGTCACCTGGACGCCGCCCGGCGCCACTGCGGCGTCCGGGGTAACCACGGCGGCCGGCACGTGCCGGGCGCGCGCCCGCGCGATGACCTCACCGGCGAGCTTCCCGGTGAGCGAGGTGGCGTCAAACCGCGCCTCGGCCACGACCACCAGGGCGGCTCCGTCCAGCGCGCCGGAGAGGTCGTTCCGGTCGAGCACCCACGCCGCTCCCGAGACCAACTCGGCCCGGCCGAAGCAGAGGAGCCCGAAGCCCAACCCACCGGCCGCGCCCGCCCCCTCGCGCCGCGCCAGGCTGGGCCCGTCCCACGGCGCCGCCACGGCGGCCAGTCGCGCCAGCCCGTTCGCGAGACGCACCACGACGTCCGGCCCGGCACCCTTTTGGGGCGCGTAGACCACAGCCCCCCCGGCTCCGAGCAGCGGGTTGCGCACGTCGGCCAGCGCCACCAGCCGTGCGCTGGGCGGCGGCGCGGGCTCGAGTCGGGCCAACGCCTCGAGCGCGCCGCCCCCGTCGGCGAGAGCCGTCCCTCCGGCATCCCACGCCTCCCACCCCCACGCGCGGGCCGCGCCCAGCCCGCCGTCCGTGGTGGCGCTGCCGCCCAGGCCCACCAGCACGGTCCCGGCCCCGCCGGCGGCCGCGGCCGCGATGAGCTGGCCGGCCCCTCGGGTGCTGGCGCGGAGCGCATCACGGGCCGCGGGGGCTACCAGGAAGAGACCGCAGGCCAGCCGCGTTTCCACCACCGCGGTCGCCGGGTCCAGCCACCCCAGCTCGGCCCGGACCGGCATTCCCAGGGGACCAGTGACCTCGTGAGTGGTGCGACGCATCGGGGCCAAGGCGTCGAGCAGGCCGTCGCCACCGTCACTCCCGAGAACCAGGCGCGGGACCGCGCCCGCGCGACGCACGCCCTCGACCAGCGCGTCCGCCACCTCGCGGATGGCGAGGGACTCCTTGAAGGCCTGCGCCACGACCACCACGACCGGCGCCACAGTCGCGCCTCCGGACCGCAAGAACGCAAGAATCTGGGACCCAGCCGGTAAGATGAAGCTGCGTAGTAACTTGCGCAACAGAGCCTGGGGCCCTATCTTAGCATGATGGCGCCCTCGCCCAAACGGGTCGCGTGATCCGGACGCGACTCCGCCCCCTCCGGGTGCTCCGGGCACCCACTCCCATCTCATACGCCAGCCCAAGCCTGGCGAGGAACAGCGCCCCCACGGCCCGTCCGGCGGGGCCCCGACGGCATGCCTGAGGTTACCGGAGGATCGCCGGCGATGCGGGCGCGCGAGATTCACCTGCGAGACCTCATCGCCGTGGTTCGGCGCCACTGGCGGATCGTGGTACTCCTGCCGGCCCTGGTGGCCTTGGGCGCCTGGTTCGCCGGGCGGAACGCCATTCCGCAATTCCAGTCGCGGCTGACGGTCCAGATCAATTCCCCCAAACAGGTGTTCGCGCGGCTCGACGACATCGACGTGGACGAGTTGGCGCTCAAGACCGACCCAATCCTGTCCGAGGCGCTGGTCCTCACCACGCAGGGTCTGGCGCTCCGGGTGGTTCGCTCACTCGGACTTCAGCTCGAGCTGGACAATCCCGCGGCGCCCCGGGCCGATGTGTTCGTCCGCGTCCTGGTGGATTCCGCGTCCCCTCCGTTACAGTATCGCCTGGTCCTGCGCCCCGCGGGCTACGAGGTCCGCGACCTCACCGGCGCGACCGTGGCCGCTGGCCCGTACACCGAGCCGGCCCGCGGCCCGGGATTCGAGTTGGGGATTCGCCCGCAAACCGAAGAGGCGGAGCTGGGATTCCGGGTCTCGGCCCCCGAGGTGGCGGCGGCGTGGGTGAGCGCCGGGCTGTCGTACGGCGTGCGGGAAGGCACCAACGCGGTGGACATGTACTTCACCGGCACGGACCAGGGACTGGTGCCGCGAATCCTGAACGAGGCGGCGGTCCAGCTCCGCCTGGACGGCGCCCAGCGGGCCCAGGCCGTCGCGGCTCACAAGCGGGAATACGTCTTCCAGCAGCTGGGGCAATCGCGCCAGGCGTACGACGCCAAGCTGGCCGAGCTCCAGCAGTTCAAGGAACGCCGGGAGATCGCCGATCTCCCGTCCGAGGCCGAGGCCACCGTGACGGGGATCCAGAACTTCGAGCTGGACCGCCAGCGGCTGCTGGTGGAGCTGGCCACCGTGGACGAGGCCATGGCCGACTCCGGCCCGCTCGGCGTGGAGACGCTCAACCGGCTGGCGGCCGTCCAGAACGTCGGGGACAATGCCGCCCTCGAGTTCCAGCTGCACGCCCTGCTCGAGCTGTACGAGCAGCGCCGCTCGCTCACCGCCGGCAGCCTCGGGTTCCGGGACGACAACCCCCAGGTCCTGGCGGTGGATCAGCGGATCTCCGAGGCCCACGACGCGCTGCGGGCGGCGGTGCGGGGCGCGCGCCGGACACTGTCGGTCCGGATCCAGGCGCTCGACAACAAGATCGCCGAGCTGCGCGCCACGCTCCGGACATTCCCCGGCATGGAGACGCGGATCGCGCAGATCCAGCTCGAGGCCGGGATCCAGGAACAGACCACCCGGTACCTGCTGGGCCAGTACGAGAGCGCGCGCCTCCAGGAAGCGACGATCGCCCCGTACGTGAACATCCTCGATGGGGCGTCACCGGCCTACCGGATCGGCTCGACCCTGCGCCAGAAGGTGCTGCTGGGACTGCTGGTGGGATTGCTGCTCGGCGTCGGGGCCGCCTTCTTCCTCGAGTACCTAGACCAGACCATCAAGACCACCCAGGACGTGGACCGCGTACTGGCGACGCCGGTGCTCGGGATGGTGCCGCTCGACGCCAAGCTGTCGGCGCGGAGCGGAGACTCCCGGCGGCCCATCTCCATCATTACCGCGCTGGACGGCGACGATCCCGCGGCCGAGGCCTACCGCACGCTCCGGACCAACGTGACCTTCGTGGGCGCCGAGCGGCCGGTGCAGCTGCTGGCCCTCACCAGCCCGGGACCGGGCGAGGGCAAGTCCACCACGGCCGCCAACCTGGCCGTCGCCCTCGCGCTGGGCGGGCACCGGACGCTGTTGATCGACGCCGACCTGCGGCGGCCCCTGCTCCACCGGGCCTTCGGCCTGGTCCACGAACCCGGGCTGACCGACGTGCTGGTGGGCCGCGCCTCCGCCCGCGAAGCCATCCGCCCGGACGTGATCGAGCGGCTGGACGTGCTGCCCGCCGGCTCCAGCCCGCCCAATCCCTCCGAGCTCCTGGGGTCGGACGCGATGCACGCGCTGGTCGCGGAAGTCCGGCAGAATTACGACTACATCGTGGTCGACACCCCGCCGGTCCTGCCCGTCACCGACGCGACGGTCATTTCGACCGTGGCGGACGCCACCATTCTCGCCATCCGGAGCGGTGAAACCGAAGAAACGTCGGCCGCCCGGGCCCTCGACCAGCTGAAGCGGGTGAACGCCCGCATCGCCGGCGTGGTGCTGAACGGGGTGGATACCCGTCGCGACCGCCACTACACCTACTACAAGTACCAGAAGAACGTGGCCTACCGGGCCCGCGGGCCGGTGCGGACCCTGGGACGGCGAATCTCCCGCATGTTCTGAACGGCGCACGGCCTAGGTCGAGATGATCTGGTCCCGCCGCGATCCCACGCTCACATACGCGATCGGCGTCCCCACCAGGTCCTGAATCCGATCGAGGTAGGCGCGCGCCTGCGGAGGAAGGTCGGCCAAGCGCCGCGCGGCGCTGGTGGGGCGGCACCAGCCTTCCAGCTCCTCGTAGATGGGCGTCGCCTGGCTCAGCGTCTCGTTGTCGGCCGGCATGTCGTCCACCACCTCGCGCCCGATCCGGTAGCCCGTGCAGACCGGCAGGCGCTCGAACGTGTCCAGGACGTCCAGCTTGGTGACGGCGAGATGCGTAAGGCCGTTCACCCGCACCGCGTAGCGTACCACGACGGCGTCAAACCAGCCGCAGCGCCGGGGCCGTCCGGTGGTGGCGCCGTACTCGTCGCCCAGCGTGCGGAGGCGCTCGCCGTTGGGCGCCGCGGCCTCGGTGGGGAGCGGGCCGTTGCCCACCCGGGTGGTGTACGCCTTCACCACGCCCAACACCGCGTCGATGGCGGTGGGACCGATCCCGGCACCCACCGCGGCCCCGCCCGCCGTGGTGTTGGACGACGTGACGAACGGGTAGGTCCCGTGGTCCACGTCCAGCAGCGCGCCCTGCGCCCCCTCGAGCAGCACCCGCTCACCGCGCCGCAGCGTGCCCCAGGTGAGTTTCCCGGTGTCGGCGGCCAGCGGGAGCATGCGGGGCGCCAGGCGCTCGATCAGCGCCACGTGCTCTTCGGCCGACGCCCGCTCCTCGACCTCCATCATCGCCAGCACCCGGTTGGCCCGCGCCACCCGCTCCGTCACCAGCACCCTGGCCTGTTCGAGGTGCCGGAGGTCGCCCACCCGGATCCCGCGCCGGGCGACCTTGTCCTCGTACGCCGGCCCGATCCCGCGCCCGGTCGTCCCGATGTGCTGGGTCCGCTCGGTCGCCTGGTCCAGGAGCTTGTGGTACGGGAGTACGAGATGCGCCCGGTCCGAGACCAGGAGCCGGCCCTCCACCTGGATGCCCCGCCCCGCCAGTTCGTCCATTTCCTTGAGCAGGGTTTCGGGATCGAGCACCACCCCGTTGCCGATGACGCACCGGGTGGCGGGGTGCAGGATGCCCGAGGGAATCTGGTGGAGGATGAACTCGTCGTCGCCCTTCACCACCGTGTGGCCGGCGTTGGCGCCGCCCTGGTAGCGCACCACCAGGTCTGCCCGCTCGGCCAGCACGTCCACGATCTTGCCCTTCCCCTCGTCGCCCCACTGGGCGCCGACCACCACCACGCACTGCCGCTTCGGCTCGAACATCGCGACCCTCGCCAGCACGGGCAAACAAAAACCCCGGGGGGCCCCGGGGTATCCTCTGGCGGAAGCTAAGGGGAGCGCACCGGGCGGTCAATCGAGGACGCCACCCTCCTTCAGCAAGGTGGCGACCCGGGCGCGGTCGGCCGGGCCGAGGTCCGCGAGCGGCGGCCGTACCGGGCCCCCTACCCGTCCCACCAGGTCCATCGCCGCCTTGACGCCGGGAACGCCGCGCTCGCTCACCGTGCCCTTGTGAATCGGGGCGAGACGTTCCTGCGCGGCGCCCGCCCCGATCCGGTCGCCGGCGGCAAACCGTTCCCAGACCTCAAGCGCCAGCCCCGTCGCGAAGTTGCCCACCGCGAGAATCCCGCCGACCGCACCCAACTCGAGGCCCGCGTAGAGGGCCGCGCCCGACCCCATCATCATGGACCAGGACGGCGCGGCCCCGCGATAGGCCGCGAAGTTCTTCAGGTCCCCCGACGAATCCTTCGCCCCCAGCACGTTGGGATGGCCGACCAGGGCCGCGAGCATCTGGTCGGTCAGCGCGACGTGCGTGTACTTCGGAATGTTGTAGAGCACCACGGGGACGGGCGAGCCGTCGGCCACCCGGCGGAAATGCTCGATCAGCGCGGGCGCGGGGAGCGAAGCGCCGTAATACGCGGGCGGCCGCACCAGAACCAGGTCGGCGCCCTGCTCGCCAGCGACGCGGGCCGCCGCCAGCGTGGCGCGGGTGGATTCGCGGCCCACGCCGACCACCAACAGCCGGTCGTCCGGCACCACGCCGCGCAGCCACTCGGCTACCTGGCGGAACTCGTCCTCGGTCAGGAGGGACGCCTCGCCGGTCGAGCCCGTCGCCACGATCCCATGCACGCCGGCGGCCAGCAGGGCCCGGGCATTCGCCCGGAGCGGCACCGGGGCCACGTCGCCGGTCACCGGGTCGAACGGCGTGGTGACCGGCACCAGGACGCCGCGGACCGTCCGGCTAGCCACGGGCGTCCCCGAACGTCTTCGGATCCCGGGCCGCGGCCCGCGCCACCTGCGCCGTGACCACGCCCGCCTCCACCAGGTCGGACAGGTGCTGGTCGAACGTTTGCGTGCCGTGGCGATCGCGCCCCGCGGCGATGGCGTCCGGCAGGTCGGCGGCCCGATCCCCATCCAGCAGCAGCTCCCGGATCTCCGGCGTCGCCCGCAGGACCTCGACCACCGCCGTCCGCCCCGCCTCGTCCGCCCGCGGCACCAGGCGCTGCGACACCACCGCCGTCATGGCCTCCGCCAGCCGCAGGCGGGCCACCTCCTGCTCGCCGGAGGGAAACATGGCGACCAAGCGGCTCACCGTGTGGACCGCGTCGGGGGTGGGCACCGACGTAATGATCAGCTTGCCGTCCTCGGCCGCGCGCAGCACCGTGTCGAGCGTCGCGGCGTCGGGCAGCTCCCCCAGCACGATCACGTCCGGGTCCTGCCGCATCGCGGCCTTGAGCCCGGTGGTGAAGCTCTCGGTATCCATGCCGATTTCCCGCTGGGTCACCGACGACTTCACATCCCGGTGCAGGAACTCGATGGGATCCTCCAGCGTGACGATGTGCTTGTTCTGGGAGGAGTTGATGTAATGCACCAGCGCGGCCACGGTCGAGGTCTTGCCGCTGCCGGCCCCGCCCGTGACCAGCACCAGGCCGGAGTCGGCCTCCGCGACCTTGGTCAGCACCTGTGGCAGGTGGAGCTTCTCCAGCGTGGGGACGTCGAACGGGATCACCCGCATGACGATCATGAACGACGACCGCTGCCGCAGGATGTTCACCCGGAACCGGCCGATGCCGGGCGCGCCCCACGAGCAATCGTAGTCCCGGATCTGGTCGATCCGCTTGCGATCCTCCTCGTTGGGAATCATCCGCAGCGTGATCGCCCGGGTCTGCTCGGGCGTCAGGCGCTGCTTGGTGAGCGGCTTCAGGGCGCCCGCGATCCGCGCCCGGAACACGTCACCCGCCTTGATGTGGAGGTCGGACGCGCCCCGCTCGACCGCCGCCTTGATGATGTTTTCCATGCGCGCTCAGTACCCGAGGTCCAGGTCCACCACGTTACGGAGCCGGCGGCCGGCGCGAAAGCGTCGCGCGTTCTCCACCAGCAGCGCGGCCTGCCGTTCCCAGAACCGCTCGCTCACCCCGCACACGTGCGGGAACATGAGCACCCGCGGGTGCCGCCAGAAGGGGTGGGCGGGCGGCACCGGCTCCCTGGCGAAGACGTCCAGCGCGCAGCCGGCCAGGCGGCCGGTATCCAGCGCCTCGAGCAGGGCGGCCTCGTCCACCAGATTGCCCCGCGCCACGTTGATGAAATACGCCCCGGACGGGAGCGCCGCGAACAGCTCCCGGGTCATCACGCCGCGGGTCTCCGCCGTGGAAGGCGCCGCGAGCACCAGCACGTCGCTCCGGCGGGCCAGGGCGGAAAGGTGCGCCGGCCCGCGCACCCAGTCCACCCCGCGAGGCGCCCGGCGTTCGGGGTGGCGCCGCACCGCCCCGACTTCCATCCCCAGCGCCGCGCACCGCCGCGCCACCGCGGCGCCGACGCCGCCCAACCCCAGGAGGCCGACCCTGGTCCCCACGTACTCGCGCACCCGGACGGTCCCGTCGGTAAAGACGTCCTTGGCCCACCGCTCGCTCCGCTGGGCTTCGACCGCGGCGTGAAAGCCGCGCAGACAGAACCCGATGGCCGTCACCACCCAGTCGGCGATGGGCTGGGCGTGGATCCCGCGGGAGTTGGTGAGGGTGACCTGGGCCGCCCGTAGCTCCGGCGTGATGCTGGCGGCCGCGCCGGCCGCGGCGGTGTGGGCCCAACGCAGCGTCCCCGCGCCCGCCGCCGCCACCGCGCCCGGCACGCCCCAGCCCACGTAGACCTCGGCCCCGCGGGCCGCGCCCGCCGCTTCGCGGCTGCCCAGGGCCCCGTCCCCGTCGCTCGAGCTGGCCGCCCGTACCCGGACCACGTCCCACCCCCGCCCCAACGCCCGGGCGAACGCTCCCACCACCGCGTCCGGGACCGACCAGACCGGCCGCGGGGAGGCCAGGTCCACCACGGCGCGCTTCACTCGTTGATCGAAAGCCGGTAGGACGACGTGGCGCGGAGGAGCCGGAGGCGCACCTCGTCGTGCTGGTGCGACTTCCCCCGCACCGTGAGCGTCACCAGGGTCCGGCCTTCGCGCGCGGGCAGGGCGTGCATGTCCGCGATCTCGAGCCCGCAGCTTCGCACGGTTTCCTCGACCCGGGCGATCTGGTCGTCGCCCGTCGGGACCTCGACCGAGATGGTGGCCTCGGTGGCCTGGCGGCGCACCTGGCCCTCGATCCATCCCAGCCCGCGGAGCACGAACAGCATGAGGAGCGTGACGCCCACCCCTTCCAGCACGGCCCCGGATCCCAGCGCCACCCCGATGGCCGCCACCACCCAGATGGTGGCGGCGCTGGTCAGCCCGGTCACGGCGCCGCGGGAGTGGAGGATGGTCCCGGCGCCGATGAACCCGATGCCGCTCACGATCTGGGCCGCCAGGCGTCCCGGATCGCCACTCACGTCCGCGAGGTCGATCGACAGCTGGGTGAACAGCGTCGCGCCCACACAAATCAGGATGTTGGTGCGGAGGCCGGCGGCCTTGCCGCGAAGCTCGCGCTCGAGGCCCACCGCTCCGCCGCACACCACGGCCAGCAGGACGGCGCCCAGAAGGTCGAGCCGGAGCAGCTCGACCAGCGTGACCCACCACGTGCCTATCGACGTACGCTCACCTCCCCGGCCGGCAACAGTCCCATCGCAGCCCGCACCGCCAGCATGGTCCCCTCGGCCATCGCACGGGCCCGCGCGGCGCCGTCCCGCAGGATCTCCCGCACCCGCCCGGGCTCGCGCCGGAGCGCCGCGGCCCGCTCCCGCATGGGCGCGAACGCGCTCGCCATGTGCTCGGCCAGCACCCGCTTGCAGTCCAGACAGCCCCACTTGGCGCCGCGGCAGTTGACGGCCACCTCGCGCAGGGTCGCGGGCGGCGAAAAGTACTGGTGCAGCGTGTACAGGTTGCACTTCTCGGGATCGCCGGGGTCGTTCCGCGTGACCCGCGCCGGATCGGTCTTGGCCGGCCGCAGCAGCTCCCAGATCCGCTCGGGCGGATCCAGGATGCCGATGGTGTTGCCCAGGCTCTTGGACATCTTGGCTTCGCCGTCCAGCCCCAGGATCTTCTTCACCTCGCCGATGTGGGGCTGCGGCTCGGGGAAGAAGCCCTCGCGGTATCGCCCGTTCCACTTGCGTGCGATCTCGCGCGCCAGCTCCAGGTGCTGGAGTTGGTCCTCGCCCACCGGCACCAGGTCGGCCCGGTACAGCAGGATGTCGGCCGCCTGGAGGATGGGATAGTTCAGCAGGCCGGCCCGCACGCTTTCTTGGCGCTGCGACTTGTCCTTAAATTGGGTCATCCGCTCGAGCTCGCCGACCGGCGTCACGGTCGTGAGCACCCACGCGAGCTCCGTGTGCTCGGGCACGTGCGACTGCACGAACAGGATGGTGCGCTCGGGGTCGATGCCCGCCGCCAGCAACCCCACCGCCATGTCGACCGTCCGGGCCTCGAGCTGCGCGGGCTCGTAGTCTTGGGTGATGGCATGGTAGTCCACGATGCAAACCAGGCAGTCGTGGGTGCGCTGGAGGGCCACCCAGTTGCGCACCGCGCCTAGATAGTTGCCGATGTGCAGCTCGCCGGACGGCTGGATGCCGGAAAACATGCGCGCCATGGCGCTCAAGGTATGACCCGGGGGGAGGTGTCGCAAGGTGGCTTCCCACAGTGACTTACTGGACGTCGCCCAGCGGGCGGCCGAGCGGGCCGCGGGCTACATTCGCGCCACGTCTCGCCCGCCGCTCGAAGCCTGGGAACGGAAGGACCGCAGCGATTTCGTGACCGCGGTGGACCACGAGGCCCAACGGCTGATCGGCGAGGTGGTGCTGGCGGAGCTGCCCGGTTCCCGCTTGGTGGGAGAAGAGGGAACGCGAGAGGACGGAACGGGCCCGACGGGCGCGACCGTCACGTGGGTCGTGGATCCGCTGGACGGCACCACCAACTACCTGCACGACTACCCCATGTACGCCGTGAGCATCGCGGCGGTGGTGGACGGCGCGCCGGTCGCCGCCGCGGTGGTGGACGTGGTGCGGGGCCTCACCTACCGCGCGACGGCGGGTGGGGGCGCCTGGTGCGGCGGGCGGCGGCTCCACGTGTCGGCCCTGACCGACCCGTCGCTGGCACTCCTCGGGACCGGATTCCCCTTCAAGGCGCCAGCCAACCGCCGCCTGGACGAGTATCTGGGGCAATTCCGCCGGCTCCTCCCGCAGTCCGCCGGCATCCGCCGGTGCGGCTCGGCGGCCCTCGACCTCGCCCACGTGGCCGAGGGGCGGCTGGACGGGTTCTGGGAGATCGGGCTGGCGGCATGGGACGTGGCGGCCGGCATCCTGTTGGTGCGCGAGGCGGGCGGATTGGTCACGGATTTCGCCGGCCGGCCGGCGCCGGTGGCGCCTGGGGATTTCGTGGCCGGGAATCCGGCTTTGCACGATTGGCTTCTACGCCAGATCGGGAACCACCCCTAGCCCGTCTGCCCGTCCGCCCGTCTGCCCGCCTGCCCCGCGGCCTGCGT
>Ga0214473_10010147_pt1 | contig 11094 bp, 7 predicted proteins | sample RVTome_7_FD_203509 | JGI IMG/M metagenome (GOLD analysis project Ga0214473, IMG submission 203509) | Soil microbial communities from uranium-contaminated site in the Upper Colorado River Basin, Wyoming, United States - RVT98D197 | ecosystem: Environmental > Terrestrial > Soil > Contaminated >...
CCGCTCGTTGAAGATCGTAAATGACCCCGTGAAACAGATTTTGCCGGATAAAGCGAGACCGACTGCTATTCCTATCATAGATTGTTCAGCCACACCGCAGTCAAAAAAGCTTTCGGCGCAGACCTTCTCAAACTTATCAGTCGTCGTCGACTTCGATAGGTCGGCATCAAGAACGACTATATTGTCATATTCCCTTGATAGCTCTACCAGCGCCTCTCCTAATGCTTCACGGGTAGCCCGTACCTCCTGCATATGTAGCCTCGCAAGCCTTTCCTGATCCCAATTATTTCCTTGATTTCTCCAGCAGTTCTCTGTTCCACCGGAGAATGCAAAGTGCAAAATGAAAAAGTCAAAATGGGCCGCTATCTAACGGTTTAAAAATTTTGCATTTTGCACTTTGAAATTTGCATTTTGCATTGGACTATCTTACTTTCCCTCTATCTCTCGCAGCGCTTGCTCTGTCTCTTCCTTATTGGGTGCTTTGCCGTGCCAATCGGGGTTGTTCTCCATGAAAGAGACGCCTTTGCCTTTCGTGGTGCGAGCAATTATTATAACAGGTTTTCCTTTTATTTTCTGTGCGGCGTCCAGAGCTTCCAGTATCTTATTGATATTATGACCGTCTATCTCCAGGACTTCCCAGTTGAAGGCTTTCCACTTATCCGAAAGAGGCTCAATCGCAAGAATATTCTCGATTACCCCACCAAGCTGCAGGCGATTGTAGTCCAGAAATACCACCAAATTGTCCAGTTTTCTGTGCGAGGCGAACATCGCCGCTTCCCAGACCGCGCCCTCCTGACACTCGCCGTCGCCTATCAGAACATAGACCGTGTAGTCTTTCTTGTCGAGCTTAGCCGCGAGCGCCATGCCATTTGCGGCCGGAAGACCTTGCCCCAACGATCCCGCTGAGATCTCGACCCCCGGCGCTTTTCTCATGTCGGGATGACCCTGCAAAATGCTCCCCATTTTCCGCAAGGTCCAAAGAACATCACGAGAAAAGTAACCGGACTCCGCCAGAGCCGCATAGAGCACGGGACAAGCATGGCCTTTGCTCAAAACAAACCTGTCTCGATCAGACCACTTAGGCTCTTCGGGGCGATGACGCATTTGATGAAAGTATAAAGCGGCGACAATTTCCGCCGCTGAAAGCGAGCCGCCGGGATGACCGGAACCAGCCGTACTTATCATCTTTATTACATCCCAGCGCAAGGAACGGGCTTTCTCTTTGAGAAATTCTATTAATTGTTCGCCTTCCAGTTTGGACCGCAAATACAGCTTCCTTTCTCGAGAAGTATCGTCGAATGTCGTACGTCGAACGCTTGATAATTTGTCGAATGCCGAAGGCTGCCACTTTCATTCGCCGTTCGTCGTTGGTCGTTAGACGGATTTATTGTCGTCCGACGTTCGTCGTTCAGCGTTCGACATTTCCTCATTCTACACTCGCAGCCAAATTCTTCCAAAGATTTCTAAAAAATCTTTCTATTTTTCTTTTTTTCGAGAAACCGGATGACTCTCTCGGCGGAAGCGCTGACTATTCTATCAGCCGGGAAATCAGCCGCCTTTATCAAGTCAATCGCCGCGCCGAAGTTGCCTACGGCATCCTCGAAGTGCGCATCACTGCCGACAACGATTTCCAGCCCTTGTTTCTTGGCCTCAGTCACAATTTGAAAATCTATCTCATAGCTTCCGGCCCGGCTCGTGCTCGTCAGAAAAGAACTGTTATTTACCTCAAGCAGAACATGGTTTTCCTTTGCAGCCTTGACGACCCTTTCGATGTTGATCGGAAATTTGGGGTTTCCGGGGTGGACAACCACATCAACCAATGGATTTTGCATGGTTCTGATCAGTACATCCGTATTTTTTTCGGGTCCTTGATCTTGATATCCACAATTAGTGTGAAGCGCCGCGTGGACGATGTCGAGAAGTTCGAGCAGGTCTTCGGCTAGATCAAGATTTCCCTCGGCGTCGATAATATTCGCCTCAACGCCTCTGAGTATTTTGACGCCGCTCATCTCTCGCGGCAGAATCCGCAGGTTCCAGAAGTGATAAGGATGAGCTCCGCCCGGAAGTCCCGGACCATGATCCGTTATCGCGATCAGCTTCAATCCCTTTTGCACCGCTGCCCGGACAATCTCATCAACAGTACTAAAAGCATGACCACTAGCCACCGTATGAATATGTAAATCTGTTTCGAAATTCAAAGTTGTTTGCTCCTACGGAGTCCGATGACTTCCAAAAATGAAGAATCGCCTCGCTCTAACTCGTATCAATGGACCTTTTTGGCCTTGGACCTCGGACCTTGGACCTTGGACTTCGGACCAGCTTCTGTTACTTTGCACATCTCAAACGATGATACTCTATAATAAATTGGTCCAAATCGCCATCCAGGACTCTTTGGACATCTCCCTTTTCCAAATCGGTCCTGTGATCCTTCACCAGACTATAGGGATGCATTGTATAGGATCTGATCTGGCTTCCCCAGGCGATTTCCTTTTTCTCGCCCCTTATTTTTTCCAATTCCCGCTGCTTCTTTTTTCTTTCTTGTTCGTAAAGCCGGGCTCTTAGGATTTTCATGGCGATCTGGCGGTTGATAAGCTGGGACCTGTCATTCTGACATTGCGCAACGACGCCGGTCGGAACGTGCGTAATTCTTACCGCGGAATCGGTTACATTAACATGCTGCCCGCCGGCTCCCGTTGACCTGAAAGTCTCGATTCTTAGATCATTGGGATCAATATCTATCTCAATTTCTTCATCAATAACCGGAATGGCATCGAACGAGGCAAATGAGGTGTGCCTTCGTCTCGAGAAATCATAAGGAGAGATTCTTACCAGTCTATGAATTCCCTTTTCAGCGCGAAGATAGCCGTAGGCGTGCTTTCCTTCAACGGTGAATGTTACGTTCTTGATTCCGGCTTCTTCGCCCACGGTTATTTCATCTATAACAGTAGTAAAACCTCTTCTCTCGGCCCAGCGAAGGTACATCCTCAAAAGCATTTCAGCCCAGTCTTGCGATTCAGTACCCCCGGCACCGGGATGGATGTTTACAATTGCGTCGTGCGTATCGAATCTCTCGCAGAACCAGCTTTTCAGCTCCAGTTCTTCGATCTCTTTCTTCAAATGTTTCAGGGATTTTGAAGCATCGACCGCAAGGTCTTCGTCCTCCTCTGAAACAGCCAGCTCATTCTGGAGAGCGGTTTCTTCAAAATCATCGTGGATCTTGTCCCAAAACTCAACATCCTCTTCCAAATTGCTGATTTGCTGCATCACCTTCTTTGCCTCTTCGGCGTCACTCCAGAAGTCTTGCTTTGAGGTTTTTAGTTTTAGTTTCGCCGCGTCTTCCCTTTTCTTATCTATGTCAAAGATACTCCCTAATCTTTGCAATCTTCGTCTTTAGCTCGCCCAATTGATCCGTATAATCTTCGATCATTCCTTAAATCCTCCTATTTTTGCTCCTAGTACTCTGATTTTGCAAAGCAAGCTTTGCGGCTACAACCGTGAGATTCTGCCATGTGTAGCGTCAGAGCTTGCTCTGACCTGGCCGTGTGTAGCTTCAGAGCTTGCTCTGACCTGGCAAAAGCAAGCTTTGCAGCCACGACTTTGAGCAAGGCTCGCAACCTGCACAACAGGCCTAAAGGGGCCGTTGACAAACCCGTTTTGTCATTCTGAAGGAGCGAAGCGACTGAAGAATCTTGCGCATCAGCCCAGGTCAAGATTCTTCGCTACGCTCAGAATGACAGTGGTGCCGCTTTGCAGAGACTTTATCAACAGATCCAAAGACCTGTTCCTACAAAGGCTTTTGACATCGGACATAGGACTTCGGACCTCGGACATTATTCCTTCCCACAGCACTTCTTATATTTCTTTCCGCTGCCGCAGGGACAAGGATCGTTGCGGCCGACTTTCTTGCCGATTTGCTTGGGTTGGCTCGGAGCTGAAGCCCGGCTCGTAGCCATCGCCGCATTCCCACCCGAAACCGCTCTCAGTCTGGGCTGGGCGACCTCTTCCTGAACAACCTGCACGTGAAAGACATACTTAACAAAATCTTCTTTTATGCTTTGCACCATATCTTGAAAGAGCCGGTATGCCTCATTTTTGTACTCGATCAGAGGATCCTTCTGCCCGATTGCCCGCAGGCCGATCCCTTCCTGCAGATAATCCATCTCGGCCAGATGATCTCTCCATTTGCTGTCTATCACCTGAAGCATGATCATTCTTTCAAGTTCCCGTATGACCTCTGCGCCAAGCTGTTCTTCCCTTTTTTGAAAAGCTTCCTGAGCCGAGGATAGAAGCTTCTCTTGAAGCTCATCCTGAGTCAGAGTGTTAAGATCCAGGTCCTTTTTGTCCCAGGAAAGCGGAAAAAGCTGCGAAGCATAACCAAAAAGTTCATCCAGTTGCCAATTCTCGGGATACGTATTCTTTTGTGTGAAATTCTCAACTAAGCCGCTGACCGTCTCCTCAATAAGATCCATGACTTGTTCGTGAAGGCCGTCTTCCGAGAGACATCTTCTCCTCTGATCGTAGATGAACTCTCTTTGAAGGTTCATGACATCGTCGTATTCCAAAACATGTTTTCTTATCTCAAAGTTCTGTGATTCAACCTGACGCTGAGCTGTCTCTATGGACTTACTTATCATCGAATGCTCGATGGGTTGATCCTCCGGCAAACCGAGCCGGTCCATAACCCGGCCGATTCTATCCGAACCGAAAAGCCGCATTAGATCGTCTTCCAACGACAAGTAGAACTGGGATGAGCCGGGGTCTCCTTGTCGTCCTGAACGGCCTCTCAACTGGTTATCAATTCGTCTGGCCTCATGCCGTTCCGTGCCCAGAACATGAAGACCTCCCAAGTTCAAAACCTCTCCCCTCTCCTGCTTGCAAATACTCTCCATATTTTGCGAAGAAGAGATTTGATTCATAACGTCCCTTAATCTTTGACTCAAAAAACTCGGTGTGATTTTTTGAATGACTTTGTTTTCAAAGAGATCCTTTGCCAGACTGTTCTCGGCCTGAAAAGCCTCTCTCAATTTTTCAATCTTGGGGAGCGCTTTCTCAAGCTGCTTATCCAGATTGCCGAACTTGTGACGATCCTCGCCGATGATTCTTTTCATCTCTTTTTGTAGATTTTCAACGTCGGCGGCAAGTCTTTTGGTCTCCTTCGACATCGAGGAAAGTTCCTCGATGTCTATGTCAAGGTCCTTTTTCTCAACCGGCGCATCAGAGGCGGTTTCAAAAATCCTGATCGGGGTCTCCCACAATTCATCAATCTCAGCCAAAAACTCTCTTATTGTTATGTGGCTCTTTGTCGCGGTCTCATTATCTTCTTCCCGTGATTTCTTGCCTTCCAAGAAATCATCCAATTCTTTTTTCATGAGAAGCGCTTTGCTCTCCAGCTCGCTGACCTCACCGGCCAGTTTTAGCGCTTCGGAGATGTCCCGGTCGCCACCGATCTTGCGGGCCGCTTTCTTTAAGTCGGCTATCTCTTTCTGTCTCTCCGAAATTTCCCTGGCCATACCGGCTGCAGAAGCAATGTCTTCTTCGGTGAAAATCTCCTCTGTCTCAAAGAGCTCTTTGAGACTTCCGTGGACGTCAGCAATTGCCTGCTGCTTTGCTCTCAAGCCTCTGCCGATCTTATCGGCCGCCTCCAAATCTCCTCTCAACACGGCTTTTCCTGAGATGTTTTGAAGAGCGCCTTTGAGCTCTCCCATGTTTGATTGAATCAAGGCAAGCTGGTCAATCACCGGCTTCAAATCAGAACCCGCTTCGGCAATTTTCTTAATGTTCTCTATTTCCCTGATATTTAAAATCCCTTCCTTCTCGAAATCCTCCCCCAGCCTGATGAACTGCTTCTTGATTTCATCAAGGCTCTCGATTATGGGCGCCACCTCTTGCTTATAGACATCTTCCCTCAAGATGCCTCTATCCAAAATATCCTCAAGGTTTGGTTGCTTCAGGGCCTCGATCCAATGCTGCAGACGACGGGATACGTCATCAATCAGCTCAAAGAGCACGCTAGTCTCTCTTAACGTCTGAACCCGCACAGCGCCCTCGAGGCTGGTTCTCACAATGCCGTAGGGATTTCCGCCGAGGAGAATGTCGATGCCTCGGCCGGCCATGTTGGTGGCGATAGTGACCGCGCCTTTTCTTCCGGCCTGGGCAATAATCCTGGCCTCTTCCTCATGATGCTTGGCATTTAATACCTGCGGCCGGATACCCTTGTTTCTGAGCATCTTTGCGAGTCTTTCGGATTTCTCCACCGAGATCGTTCCGACAAGAACCGGCTCTCCCTTCTTGATCCTGTCTGTGATGTCATCAACAATGGCGCTGAATTTTCCCTTCTCCGTTTTGTAAATTACATCAGGGAGATCGGCTCTGACCATTGACACGTTAGTCGGTATTGAGACCGTTTCCAAATCATAAATGTGCCTGAATTCATCGGCCTCGGTAGAAGCCGTACCAGTCATTCCGGCAACCTTGTCATACATGCGGAAATAATTTTGCAGGGTGACCGTGGCAAGAGTTTGATTCTCCTCCCGGATCGGGACTTTTTCCTTTGCCTCAATCGCTTGGTGCAAGCCCTCGCTGTAACGCCGGCCCTCCATCAGGTGGCCCGTGAATTCGTCAACTATGACCACTTCCCCCTCTTTCACAATGTAGTCCACGTCCTTCTTGAACAAGGAATGGGCTTTGATGGCCTGGATCAGGTGATTTACGTATTGACTGTTGACGTTATCATACAGGTTGGGAATTCCTAAGAGCTTTTCGACACGCTCGATGCCGTCTTCCGTCGTGGCAATTGTCCTATTCTTCTCATAGACCAGATAATCAAACCCTTCGGCTAAATCTTCCCCGCTCCTCTTGGCCTGATCCTCCTCTTTTTCCGTAACATCTCTGCCCTTTAGACGCGGGACCAGGTTTGCAAACGTCCGGTAGACATCGACCGCTTTTTCCGAAGGACCCGATATGATCAAAGGAGTTCTGGCTTCGTCAATCAGAATGCTATCGACCTCATCGACTATTGCATAGAAATGGCCTCTTTGAACCAACTCGTCAACATCCGTGACCATATTGTCTCGCAAGTAGTCAAAGCCGAACTCACTGTTCGTACCGTAGGTGATGTCTGCCCTGTAGGCGACCTTTCGAAAAGCCGGTTCCATTTGGGACTGAATCAATCCGACTGTCAACCCGAGAAAATTGAAGATCGGCCCCATCCATTCACTGTCTCTTTTAGCCAGATAATCATTAATGGTGACAATGTGGACACCTTGCCCCATTAGGGCATTTAGGTAAGCCGGCAGCGTCGCGACAAGAGTTTTTCCTTCGCCGGTTTTCATTTCCGCGATCTTGCCTTCGTGCAGGACTATGCCGCCCATTATTTGAACATCGAAGTGCCGCAGTTCAAGTGTCCTTTTTGCGGCTTCTCTCGCAACGGAAAAAGCCTCCGGAAGAATTGGCTCCAGTAGTTGATTGCGGACATCTCTGATCTTGCTGCGAATGTCTTTCCCGCCATCGGGAGTCGCCATGCGAAAATCTTCCTGCAGCTTATCCAGCTCTTCTTTATAGTCCTCTTGGTACTCGGCAATTCTCGACTTAAGCTCATCGGTCTTGGCACGCAACTCCCCATCCGTGAGCTTGCTTATTTTGTCCTCAAAAGCATTGACGGCAACAACTTTCTCTTCCAGTTGCCGAAGCTTCTTACCCTCACCAAACCTTAATGCTTTATGCAGTATGTTTAACATCTTTCACCCCAAAATAGATCTCATCGTTAAATGAAAGGCCAGCGGTCAAAAAACCGCTTCCATTCAAGCCGCCAGTATATTTTAACACAGGGAGGCATCCGGCGCGATTAGTCTTTATCACATACCAAAGGGCAGAATGTGGTTTTTTTTCAGGGATTAAAATAAGGGTAAAGTTGAGGTTTATGATCGGGCTGCTTAGGAGCATATCGTTGTTCCCGGTTTATGAGTTCTGTGCGGTTGAGTCCAATTTGCTACTAGCTATTGGCATTCTCAGGGAACTACTTCTTATCTGATTGTCTAAGAATTTCCCAGAACTTACGTGGCCTTACTATTTTGGTGGAGCAGAACTCTTGCAACAGTACTAAATCTTCGTCACCGGTGATGATATATTCTGCATTTGACTTTTTTGCAAGGCCAAGCACTTTGTCATCATCAGCGTCCCTGCATATGTCTTTTACAGTAGGATCAGTCTCTTCTAGGCTTGCAATGTCTCGTAAATAGGCAAGTATCTCAGATATGATCGCATCCGGTAATTTGATTTTTTTCCTTAGATTCGATTCAATTTCTGTGAGTAGTTCCGCGCCGAGGAAGATGGTATGGCGATCAACGCACAATTCAAAAACTGAATGGCAGAGACCTCTAGTAGCAAAAGCGGCAATTATTACATTCGTATCCAGGACTATTCTCATGAGATCGATTTGAAAACGTCTTCATCCGTCAAAATACCTTCCGATTCGGCAAAAGGAAGTGCTTTATTTCGCAACCGGCGAAACTTATAAACAGCAATGTATTTCTGAATTGATTCTCTCACTAAGTCGCTTACTGATTTTGACTCAGCCTCACTGATCTCTTGAAGTTGTCTTCTAACATCATCGGGAAGTCGAATGGAAAAAGTCTGTTTCATGTTCTCACCTCTGTATTACAATGTAACACATATTCTGTAGAAGAGCACTATTAAGACAAGTGTGATTTTTCGATTGAACTAATTCAGACTTCAAAAAAAGACACCAAAACACCGTCAGGCTGTGCAAGGGGTCGCAATTGCAGAGAGCTTATCCATATATTGTGCAGAGCAAGCTCTGCCGCTACATTTTCACACTGTCTGCGGTCGCCTCGCCTCAGCTCACTATCCTTAGGATTTCGCCTCTTCTTTGGAGTAGGCTGACTAGCGCTCTGATAACTTGAGGGTCAAAGCTTAATCCTTGTATCTTTTTCATTTTGGCGATAGCTTGCGACGGGTTCAGCCGCTCATCAGCCGCCTCGGTAGTTATCAATTCATCAAACCGGCTCGCGACGTTTATTATCCGGGCGCCAAGCGGCACGTCATCCCCAAGCCCACTGCTTCCGGTATATGGTTGATGATGCAGCCGGACTAATCTTGAAGTGTCTTTTAGGAAATCAACCTGCTCCAGTATCTCCGCGCCGACAATTGCGTGAGGGGCTTCTCCGTTCTGCGAGCTTTTCGACTCTAGAATGGAATCTAAGGAATCCTCGTCAAGCCCTAGTTTGCCCAGATCATGCAATAAAGCCGCATAGGCAATCTTTTCCAAATCAACTCCGCTTAGGCCCAGCTCCCTTGCTATCCCGATTGAATAGTCCGCAACTCTCTCGGCATGGCCCCTCCTCTTGGAGTCCTGGGCTTCAATTGCCCTGGATAAGGCCCTTATGGTGTGATGATAGGTCCTTCGAATGTTGAGGTGCAACCTGAACGCATGCCTGGTGAGCAGCAATGGAAAGAAAAAGAAGAGAATGCTCCAAACGTGAAGGAAAGGATATAGAAGCGCAAACAATATGCCCAGGGAGGAAAGTGCAAGATAGAGAGGACCGACTAGCTTGACCATTCCCAACCAGGAAGAAAAAACCGGTTTCGCTTTTCTCAAGCAGAACAAAATTTCGTCAATCGTCAGGTCGAGAAAGAAATAGCTCACAGCCAGGACCAGCACCGGAACAATTCCCCAACCCATCAGAGTAAAAGTGTCTTTAGCGCCGGCTTCCAGAAACGGTTTTCCGCCCAACAGATAAAAAACGATCAAAGAAACAAAGGCAACAAAACTTGTTTTAGCAGCCGGAAACACTACCGGGTTGTCTGATTTTCTGAGCGCGACCAGGTTATGGACTAGAACTCCGAAGACACTTATTGTCAAAGCATTTGAAAAAGGAAAAAGAAGCAGAGTCGTAATGATCACAGCCGAACCGACTGTGACCGAACTGCCCTGGGGCAATGAGATGTCAACAAACTGGGCAAGAACCACGCAAACGATGAAAAAAAGTGCTTCTGCAGAGAACTTGAGACTAAACCCTCTTATAAAATAGGCAAAGCTTAAAAGACCTAACGCAATAATTATTAACCTTACGGCCGCTATCTCATACTTCACTCTCGATGATTGATAACTGGTCTTCCTCTGCACTCATTATCTCCTTTACGTCCTCTAAATGTAACGACCTGAGCAAAGCTTCCACAACCAAGACCTCAAACTGCACCCCGCAGCAAGCAATTAATTCCCTGGCGGCTGTTTCCCTGTCCAGGGCTGCGCGATAGGGCCTTGCGGACGTCATAGCATCGAAACTGTCGGCGACCGCCATAATCCGGGCCGCAAGTGGAATCGACTCCCCGACCAGCCCTTCCAAATAGCCGCTGCCATCAAGCGCCTCGTGATGATGGATGACCGCCGGTATGACATCCTGCAAAAACTTGATTTCTCTTATTATTCTTGCCCCCAAATCAGGATGCTCCTGAACGACCTTGAATTCTTCCTCGGAGAGCTTTCCCGCCTTGCCCAAAATCTTTTTCGCAATTCCTATCTTGCCCACATCGTGCAAGAGAGCAGCGTATTTTATCGTCTCGACTTTGTCTTCCGACCATCCCAGCTCACGTGCAGTTCCCTGAGCAAATTCCGCGACCCTCTCCGAGTGCCCTCTGGTATAGGGGTCCTTCGCCTCGATGGCTGTCACAAGCGAACCAACGGTCTTCATATAAGCTTCTTGTAGGGTCATGTAGACGGCAAAGTCCTGGCGAGCAACGAGCAAAGGAACAACTATCAGAACAATGCCGGGCGGACCAGCCTTCACGTAAACTTCAGCTAAAGCGATGCCCAAAATGCCCAGTGTTAGATAGTTAAAAAAAGCCCATTTGCAATCAACAAGCCAAATGCTTATGGGCGAGATATTCTCATAAAAACCAATCGCAACAGAGACAAGAACGCTGTCCAGCAAAAAGAACGCAAGCAGGGCCAAGGAGAGCGGCACCAATATCCCGGGAAAATCCGAGAAAACAAGACCCCGGTTGTACAAAAAAGGCCCTCCGGTGTAGAGATAAATCAAACCCGCAAGGGCCGCAGTCAAAGCACTTTCCCCGCCG
>Ga0214473_10010148_pt1 | contig 11094 bp, 4 predicted proteins | sample RVTome_7_FD_203509 | JGI IMG/M metagenome (GOLD analysis project Ga0214473, IMG submission 203509) | Soil microbial communities from uranium-contaminated site in the Upper Colorado River Basin, Wyoming, United States - RVT98D197 | ecosystem: Environmental > Terrestrial > Soil > Contaminated >...
GGGCCAGCCTTCGCGTGCTGCACTCATTGATCATCTCCTCGGTGATCGCCTCCGCTTTCCTTGGTCCATTGGGGAGCGCGCAGGCGGCTCCTCGAGCTCAAGACTCGGAAACCCCCACCGAAACGCCGTCCGAAACAGCAACGCCAACGGAGACTCCACCCTCCACGGACACCTCGACCCCGGCACCCACGGTGACGGAGACTGAAACTCCCTCGCCATCCGAAACCGCTCTGCCGAGTGAGACCCCGTCTCCTTCTGAGACGCCTTCCCCTTCCGCGACCCTCGAGCTGACTGCGACTGAGACGTCTACTCCGACTGAGACGCCGACAGTCACATCCACTTCTGGGGTGGCCCTGACCTTCGAGACGGCTCCGCCTATTGTCGGCCCCGGCGGTCGTTTCGTTCTGAGGTGGACGGTCGCCGGGCTTGACCTTCCCGGAGCTCAACCGACAGCCCAGCCGAATGACGCCCATACCTTCAATCTGGTCATCGACCTTCCGCCCGGCGCTCACGCGCTGCCGCGAGGCTTGGATACCGCCGGGATCGATCCAGAATCGGCCAAGCCTTCCGGGGAGATATCGATCCCGCTCACGAAAGACCGAGGGCAGATTCCGCTCCTTATCTCCGACAACGCCGATGGCCCCTTCCTGATCCATGGCGAGATCTATGAGGGCGAGACCACTGTCGCCGTTTCCGACTTGACGATCTCTGAAGATCGGTTCGTGCGGATCCACGCATCCGGCGGAGAGGTTGTGGGATTCGGCGGGAAGGTCCGCGTCATCATCCCGGCGGCGGCGTTGACTAATCCCGTTTGGGCTCGAGTGCGCGAGCCGTCCGCTTCGGCTCTGCCGATCTACTCGCTGAGCGGCCATCCGTTCGAGATCTCGGCTGAAGACCGAAGCTCCGCGCAACTCGACGGCGGCTTGCCTCCGGCGCAAGAGAGCCCTCCAAGCCAACCGCGCGCAGCAGCGTCGGCCACCGCGGAGCAGAGCACACCCCTGCCTCTTCCCGAAACGGCTGCGCCAACGGACACATCCGAACTGGCTACACCTTCAGCAACGCCGGATTTCCCGACCGCTACTGAGACGGCCGAGCAACCGACTCCCACTGTCACGGCCGAGCAGGCGACGCCCACCGAGCCTACCCCGGTGATTCTGGAACCCGTCTCTGTACATCAGTTCCGTGCTCCCATCACGATCCAACTTTCCTACAGAGAGGAGGATCTGAACGGCGACGAGCGCTCCCTGATCGTCTTCTACTACGACGAAACGTCCGGGACATGGCAGCCGCTTCCCACCCAGGTTGACATCGAAAACAACATCGTCACCGCCCAGACCGATCACCTCTCCGTGTTCGACATGACTGCTCAGAACTTGGAAGCCTCGCGGCTCCCGGACATGGCCGCATTCCAGACTTCGCTCTTCACCGGCGCGGCCACCTACTCCTACCCGTTCTGGGTTCCACCAGGCCCTGGAGGGCTGCAGCCCGAGCTGACGCTCACCTACAACAGCCAAGCCGTCGACGGCGCCTCCTCAGTGACCCAGGGCTCATGGGTGGGCATGGGCTGGGACCTCAGCACCGGCGCCATCGTGCGCGACACCCACGGGACGATCGACTACCCCGGAGATGACACGCTCTCCTTCAGCGCCGGAGGAGTCAGCAGCCTGATGCTTCCGGGGGCGGACGGCTACTGGCACACCGCGGATGAGTCCTTCTGGAGAATTCAATACGATCCGGGGACGCAAGGATTCAAGGCTTGGGATGGTGCGGGCAACGAATACCAGTTCCTCGATCGAGCGCTGTACCCCCAGTGCACGCCCCCGAACACGGTCACGGACCAGACTTGGCGATGGTCCCTCACATCCATCCGCAATCCCTCCAACCAGACTCTCACTTTCACCTATGTGAAAGAGACCAAGACCGTTTCGGGCTTCTGTGCATCCAAAATTGCCACGATGGATGTCGCTGTTTACCCCGACAAGATCACCTACCCCCACAACCGATACCGGATCGCCTTCGTCCGAGCAGCGGATCGCCTCGACTACCTCTACAACTGGACCCTCGCTCCCTCACGGAACCAGTATCAGCGGTCCAGGCTCACCCAGATTCGCGTTGAAAGGGATTCGGACGGCAACGGCTCCTTCGACATCCCCATGCGCAGCTATACCTTTAGCTACGAGAGCGACCCGGCCAAGCGGGTCCTCTCAGGCGTTGCCTGGAGGTACAGCTGCGGGACAACGTGCTCCGTCTATCAGGGCGGCTTGACTCTGGTGAAGGTGCAGGAATTCGGGCTGAATTCTTCGGCGAGCCTGCCTCCACTCGAGTTTGGCTATGCGGGCAACCACCTCGACTGGGCCGAGAACGGGTATGGCGGCCGGGTGGAGTTTGACTATTCCGAACCCTGGCATGCCGACTACGGCTCGCTCCCCGACATCCAGACCTGCAAAGACTTCGGTTTCTCGGGTTGGGCAAACGGGCTGTGCGACACGATAACCCAGGCCGGGCGCTTCTATGTCTTCCCGGCCAGCGGCAATCGGACCGCCGTGAACGATACCTTGCTGAGTGGGTTCAGTCCTGGCGGGACGTACCACATTCATGCAAAAGTGTACGGGACCGCGGACACTACCCTGCGCGCCGGCATAGACGATGGGGTGTCCACCACATACACCTCATCTGTGACCCTTCAGGGGGATACATTGGTCGAGCTCGATGGGTACATCACCCTGGCCGAGGGCGCGACCCGCGCCATCTTGCTCGTCGACGGCAGCGGCGACTGGTCCATGTCGGAGTTCAAGGTCACTTCAGTGATCACCCGGTACCGCGTCGAGGCCAAGACCCTTTCGAACGGGATTCCCGACCCCGACGGAGAAATGTACACCTGGAACTATGAATACTCATGGCCGGCCGTCAACTATTCCGCCCAGTGCGAGGTCAAGGTCGAAGGCGAAGGGACTACTTACATCCAGCCATGCTCCGAGTTCTTGGGCCACAGCCAGGTTGTCGAGGAAGGCCCCGACGGCAGCGTGACCATCACCTACTTCAAGCAGGACGATGTCCTGAAGGGCAGGGCCTATGAGGTCCAGGTGTGGGCGATGGGAGTGATGTACCCGCTGACCGGAACAATCACCCAGTACGGCCAGCGACCGCTGCCGGCTTCGGTCAACGACCCCAATCTGTTCCCCCACAACTCGCGAGGCGATCCGTTCACCGACCTGAAGATCTGGTGGGTCTTCACCAAGCAGTCGGACGCATGGACATACGAAGGTGGAGCCAGCACCGTCGGAGTTCGGACCCAGTTCAAATACGACGGGGACGACCAGAACGACCCTCCCGAGTTTGGCAACCTGCTCCTGGCTGTGGAATTCGGCTGCACTGGGGGCTCCTGCACTGAGTACCGCGCCACCCGATCGCTCTACTATCCGGCCTCAAGCGGCAGCACGTACCTGGTCCACCTGCCTGCAGCCGTAGAACGCCTGGACTGCTCGGGCAGCTGCTTCAGCAACAACACGGGGACGCTCGTAGCCGCGACGCGTTATCTCTACGACGGCAGCTCGTCGTACCAGTCGCAGCCCACAGCTGGGAAGCGCACCGGCCAGCGCGTTTGGTCCGGCGGTTCACAAGGCAGCCCGCTCTACTCCGACACTACTTACGGCTATGACACTTGGGGGAATGTGACGTCCGTCACGGCATGTACGGGCTACGGCACCGGCGGCGCCCTTGCCACCTCCGGCTGCCAGACCTCCTCGACACAGTACGATACGACCTACCACACCTACGCCGTGCTGCTGACCAATGCCGCTGGTCACGATACGAACGTGACGTATGACTACAGCCGCGCAGTCCCGAATCAGGAAGAGGATCCGAACGGCGCCATCACGACCGCCGGCTACGATGCCTTCGGTCGGATCACGTGGCTCCGCCGCCCTGGGGACGAGATAGGGCCGGCGACGCTGGCCGTCTCCTACCATGACACAGCCGATCCTTACTGGATCGAAATCCTCAAGCGCACCAGCGGGGGCTCCACGACGGCTCTGCGTAAAGTGTATGACGGGCTCGGACGGCTGGTCCAGGCCCAGACTGCCGGCGCAGTGCTCACGGAAGGGACCCGAGATGTGCTGATGGACTACGAGTACGATGCATACGGTCGCGTGACCCGCCAGACCATACCCTACGCCGACTCTACCTGGTCTGGCTCAGGCAACCCGTTCGATTCCCAGGATTGGAACCAAGCCAAGACAGTAACCGACTACGACGAGCTCGGCCGGCCGGAGACAGTTACGGCTACCGACGGAAACGTTCAGCAGTATGACTACGACCTTCTGGAAACCATCTCCACGGATCCGGCTAACCGCGTCACGCACAACCTATTCGATATCTGGGGGCGAACCAGAGAAGTGGTTCCCCCAACGGCGCCCTCTCAAGCGCCGACGGTCGCATACGAGTACTTCCCGTTCGGGCAGCTCTTCACGGCCACGACCGGCGGGGCAACGACGACCATCGAATACGACGTGGCGGGTCGCAAAACCGGAATGGACGACCCCGACCTCGGAGATTGGGGCTATGGCTACGACGCGATGGGGAATCTCCTGACCCAGACCGACGCCAGGGGTTGCCAGATCCACCTGGCCTACGATGAGCTGAACCGCCTCGAGGGGAAGACCTACTCGGGGCCAGGGGCGTGCGCTGCAACCTCACCCGTTAGCTACAGCTACGACAGCGGCAGCAACGGTGTTGGCCGGCGGACCGGGATGGTGGACGGCTCCGGTTCGACCACATGGGCCTACGACGCCCGGGGGCGCCTTGTTTCCGAGACGAAAACCGTTGAGGGCGGAGGGACGTACCTGACCCAGTGGGGCTATGGTTCCGCTGACCAGCTCCTGTGGATTCGCTACCCGGGCGGATCGAGCGGGCAGGCCGGCGAGACCGTCTTCTACACCCATCATCCTCAAGGTTCCCTGCACAGTGTTGCGAGCAACCTCGGAGAGGTCTTCGTGGACGGCTCCTCGTATGACGCTGCAGGCAGGATCGATGTGCGATCCTGGTCGGGCGGGGCGTTCCAGACCGACTTCAACTACTACCCCTGGACGACGAGCGGCGGCCAAGGCAGGCTGGAAGACACTGTCTCGGGCCTTACCTCCGATCCGGATTCTCTTCAGAATCTTCACTACGACTACAGCATTGTGGGTAACATCGAAGCAATCGTCGACGCTAATGCCGGGCCCCAGACGCAGACGTTCGGCTACGATGATCTGGATCGCCTTGTCAGCGCCGAAGCCACGGGCGGCAGTGGAGGTACGTACTCTGCCGAGGGCTACCTGTACAGCTCAAGCACCGGTAACTTTAGCAGCAAGGCAGGAGTCGCCTATGCCTACAATGACTCCAACCACGTGCACGCCGTGACCGATGTGGGAGATCAGGAGCGTGCCCGCTACGATGCCAACGGCAACCAGGATTGGCGCTGGGTGGACGGTGCCGCCCAGGAGCTCACCTACGACGCTGAAAACCACCTGGTCGAGGTTCGCCAGGGGGAGTCGGTCATCGCCGAGCTCCTCTACGACGGCGACGGCAACCTCGTGCGCAGGAGCAGCGACGGGGAAACCACGATCTTTGTCGGCCAGCTCCTTGAGGCGGTGACCAGTTCGACCCCGGCGGCCTCCGCCACTCCGACTGCCAGCCGCACCCCTTCGGCGACCGCCACCTTCAGCGCCACACCCACAACCCCGCCGCCGACATCCACCGCGACCTCGACCGCCACACCGACGAGGACGCGCACGCTTGCCAACACCCTTACACCTACTCGCACGCCGACGCCTTCTTCGACCAGCGTGGCCAACGGCACGGGCCTGACCGGCGAGTATTTCGACAACCCAGACTTCACGGCCTTCAAGCTCTATCGCACCGATGCCAGGGTCAACTTCAACTGGGGAGTCGGGACGCCCGCCCCGGGAGTCGGCGCCGATACCTTTTCCGTTCGCTGGAGTGGGTACGTCCAGCCGCAATTCAGCCAGACCTACACCTTCTATGTCAGCCACGACGATGGGGCAAAGCTGTGGGTTAACCGCCAGTTGATCGTGGATCAGTGGGGCACATCGGGCGAACATTCCGGCACGATCAGCCTCGCGGCAGGCGTGAAATACCCAATTCGGCTTGACTACTTCGAGAACACGGGCGTGAACTACGCCTACCTCTCATGGTCGAGCCCCTCCCAAGCAAAGCAAATCATCCCGCAGGCCAGGCTCTATCCGTCTCTGCCCGCTCCTACACCGATACCGACATCCGCTCCGACCGCCACACCAACCGCCACGGCCACCGCCACCTCGTTCACCGGAGCCGGGGTCAGTTCCATTGTCAGCACCGGCCAGTGGGATCACAACCAGATCGATTTCAGCCATACGGTCGAGAGCGGACCCAATCGCTTGCTCGTCCTCACCATGCTTCGCCCGTCGGATAGCACCCCGTCTACGATGACTTTCAATGGCATACCGATGACGAATCTCACCGCCCGCTGCGACAACGGCGCCGACTACATCTGTGCCCAGATGTACTATCTGCTGGATCCGCCCGTTGGCACCTACAATGTGCATCTCAGTTTCGGAACGGGAGGCAAGATCATCGCCGGGGTGATGACCCTCTACGGGATTGATCAGACGAATCCCGTGGTGGGTTACAGCACGGATGCCAGTGAGCCTGCCTCCGTCAATCTGACCTCCCAGCCCGGCGACATAGCGGTGGACATCCTCGCCGGCCTCGATTGTGGCACTTTCACTCAAGGCTCAGGCCAGACGGAACGATGGGACGTGACTTGGACAAACCCCAACTGGGTTCGCCATGCGGCCACCAGCACCGAGATCGCCACCGGCACATCGGTGAACATGTCCTACAGCGGCACCTACACCGACTGCGACTGGGGCTACGTCGCCGCTCTCTTCCGCGCCGCGGGTAACGGCATCCCCACGCCGGCGCCCACATCTACTGTCACGCCAACGGCCTCCCCCACTGTCCCCACTCCTCCCTCCGGCGTAACCTGGCGCAAGTACTATTTCGCCGGCGCGCAACGCATCGCCATGCGCGTCTCAGGCGATCCGATTCCGGCCAACAACGGCGTGTTCTACCTGCTGGGTGATCACCTCGGGGGTACAAACATAGTCGTAGAGCAGGACGGAGAGACGGTCGTCGCCGAGCTCCGTTACACGGCTTGGGGCGAAACGAGGTACATGTCCGCCGCTCCTGGCACCGACTATCGCTACACCGGCCAACGCGAGGAGGCCGGCATCGGCCTCTACTACTACCGCGCGAGATGGTACGACCCTTCAATCGCGAGGTTTGCCCAGGCGGATACGGTCGGATTCGGCGATCGATATTCGTATGTCCGCAATAACCCTACAAGATTCAATGATCCATCAGGCCACAAGGCGTGCAGTGACGAAACCGGGTGCGACTCACCAACAAGAGTTCGCTTCCCCGTCCATTACACGATCGACGACCTCCTCCGGCCGTACGGGATAACCATCAAAGGAGATTCGCAAGACAAGGACAAACTCGCTGTGCTCCAGGCCGTGGCAGAGGTTGGGCTTGGATTGGCCTCCTTGACAGGGCAGACGCCTCAGGCTGCATTCCAGGGCACGTTCGGATCATACCAAGTGGAGTTCGTCGACTATTCTTGCGAAACAGGCTGCTGGGGGCGGAAGGTAGACGGGGAATCGACCCTCCGGTTCTATCAAGACGCAGTTGGGAACCTTGACCCAAGGTTGGTGGTTCACGAGCTGGGACACGCATTCAACGCCGCTTGGGTGAATGCCCACGGCGCAACGTCCAGTCCCTATTCGAGATTGGGGAAGACTTGGGCAGACAACCCAGCATTTCCACGCAGATCTGACGAGTATAACGGCTACGCTGGTGATCCATACGAGTGGCAGCAAAGTGAAAGTGGAGCTCCAGGAGAAGAATACGCGGATATGTTCCTTGGCTGGACGTATGATGCGTGGGCAACTGATGATGCAGGCACTGCGCGCCGAGATTGGATGAGACTTAACATGTCGTATTGGCTGGCAGGTCTCCTGAGTATCTATCCGTAGGAGAGCGGGCCCGCGCTTGGGGCGACCTCGGTCCTGGGACAGACGGTGGAGGGTGCTTTGAGAATGAAGAACCTGATTCGGGTCGGTATCGTTGTCTTCGTTTTCGGGATCACAGCCTGGAGCTGTACGGTGGTCAAGTCACCTCACGTTGTCACAGATGGCACGGGTTTGTCCAACACCCCCGCCCTAACGACAACTGTTGGGGCCACGCCCCCCATTGCGCCTCCAGGTGCCCGCGGCACACCGCTGTTAGGCACCCTTGCTACCAGTTTCCTCATGCCAACAGTGCCGCCGGAGCAGGCGGAACAAGAAATCCTCCGACTACTGACCGACAATGGTGGTTGCCGTTTGCCGTGCTGGTGGGGAATCCTACCAGGTGAGGCGAGGTGGGATGACACGCGCGCCTTTTTGGAGCCATACTCCATGAAGATCGCGAGTTCTGGTTTCGCCGGCAGTTCTCAGGACCGGATTCATACAGTCTACGCCCGTGTCCCACTCGATCTCGGCACCCGGGGTTTCTGGACCACAGTTATTCTTGAGCGAGATGGGGTCGTGTTCCTCGTCCGGGCGTCTCCATACAACCTTCAACTATTCTCCCTGCCGGCTGTCCTTCGGGACTATGGTCTGCCCTCCACAATCATGATCACCACCTACCGCCAACCCCGAGAAGGCTACCTCCCCCTCCGCCTGGCAGTGTTTAATGCCGATACCGGCTTTATGGCGTGGTTCGAGTCACGCGCCGAACTGAACTCGGGCGTAATTCGGGGCTGCTTTCGCGATCTACTGCCGGATCTCATTCTTTGGCCGCCCTCGGCGGACCTCACCCCCGAGCTGATAGCCCAAATGAACATCGGACATCTCACCGAGGAGGTTCTTTCCAACTACCGGGACTTGGGCAATGCTACTGGCACAACCATCGAACAGCTTGTGAGCAGCTCGGAAAGCCTTTCATCAGATCTGTGCATCGATACGCCCGCCGACCTTTGGCCCCCACCGGGATAGACGGCAACGGCTCTGGGTTTACTGGCCATATCTCGAACTCCGAACTCAAATTCATCACTCGCCGGCGCGCAGCGCATCGCCCTGCGCGTCTCTGGCGATCCCGTGCAGGCCAACAACGGCGTGTTCTACCTGCTGGGCGATCATCTGGGGAGCACGAACCTCGTCGTCGACGAAGATGGCGTGAAAGTCGCCGAGATGCGCTACAAGGCGTGGGGCGAAACGAGGTACATGTCCGCCGCTCCTGGCACGGACTATCGGTATACCGACAGCGAGAGGAGGCCGGCATCGGCCTCTACTACTACTGCGCGAGATGGTACGACCCTGCGCTTGGGAGGTTCGCCCAGGCGGATACGCTCGTTCCGGGTGGAGGCCCGATGGCTTGGGACCGGTATGCGTACGGATTAGACAACCCTATGAAGTACTCCGATCCGTCCGGCCACAAGGCTTGCGATGACGTGGATGCAATGGGGAATTGCGTCACATATCCTGGAACACCTGCCGGAGGAAATGTTCCCGGCGGAGGAGGCGGCCCTGAAGAGGAAGAGGCAGGACAGGAGGATGAGGGGGAAATTCCTGTTGGCGGGCCTCGAATTCAGCGTGATGGAGACGAGATCGACCTGCTAGACATCCCTGGGCTTCCTCCTACAATTCGTGACTGGCTGATCGCTTGCCAGGCCTCACATTACATTCGTATGGATTGCAGGACTCTGGAAGACCGGGACTTTATTGGACCTCTCCCGCCTGGGTACTACACATTTCCTGTGGTCGACTTCGACCCTGGCAGAGTGGATTGGGTTTCCGTGGGGATTGACGTAGCCGGTGGATTGGGGGAGGTAGTAAAGCCGCTTGGCCTTCCGGGATTGACTGCCTACGGAGTCAGCGAAGCCGCTGAGATCGCAGGGGCATTCAAGGACGCCGTCGAAGGAGACGTGACCGGGATATTCAAAACTACGACCGGCGTGTTTCTTGAGGACCTCGCAAAACTGGTTCTACAGGGAGGCGGGGTAGTGAACGCGATTGATTTCTTCGTTGAGTTGGACCAAGGGTGGTACGTAAGATACGAGTCGCGGTATGCCACACCCTGATTCACCGGTTTTCGTCGAGCTTCCGGGAGGGGCGAATGACATTGATCGGTTTCGACGTCGTTGTGTCATGGTTGGCGATCATTGGCGGCCTTTCTCTACTCTGGTATGCAGCTGAAGTACTTATTCTAAAGAGGAGCTCTCTGTTCATCAGCGACCTCGTCTCAATCGTCCTCCTACGGGCAATCGCCGGGCCCGAACGAGCAAGGAAAAAGGCGGAGGATTTGAAGAGGCCATCAAGGGTGAAATGGAATTCGATCTTTGGGATCGCCGTGGGAGTAGTCCTCCTCTACCTAGGCATCGGAAGCCTCCTAGCCGGCTAGGGTTTGCCGCCTGCGACCAGAGTCCATACCGAATATAGGAACCTTCCCGTTCCCACAGAGCCCCTTGATTCGTCACCCCTACAGCGCTCACGATTCCCCTAGTCGACTCCTTAGTTTGGCAGGGGGGCTAGGGATCGGCCGGCACTCATTCTTGATCCGCACCGGGCGTTGCTCATCCTCAGCAGTTGGCACACTCGGGGCAGTAGGAGGCCGCGAGTCTCCTTGCACTGCCTTAGCCGGCTTGGGTAATCCTGGCGATTGAGTGGAGAAGTACCCCGGGTGGCTCTTGCAGCTCTAGCGTTTTGGAAGCTGGTCTTTCCACTCAGCTACTTCTTCGCAGTCCTGGTTGGCTGCCCTAAGTCCGCAACCAACAAGTCACATGGATCTCTTGGTGGCCCAGTGAAGGTTGCATGACCGCAGATAAGTCCCGCTTGTGTTGAACCCCCAGGAGTCGCCTCCGCAAGGTCATGACCGATCACTCCCCTAAGGTCGCGGGTATCACGACTCCCTGCCGCGCGACCGTGATCAAGCGCACTCCCAGAGCATGGATCTGGTGAAATCCCGCGCCTTGGGAGACCGCCCGCACCACCGGCTCGGGCGCCTCGACGATCG
>Ga0214473_10010149_pt1 | contig 11094 bp, 7 predicted proteins | sample RVTome_7_FD_203509 | JGI IMG/M metagenome (GOLD analysis project Ga0214473, IMG submission 203509) | Soil microbial communities from uranium-contaminated site in the Upper Colorado River Basin, Wyoming, United States - RVT98D197 | ecosystem: Environmental > Terrestrial > Soil > Contaminated >...
AAATGCCAGGTACATGAGGCTCATGGTTACAAAAGAGGTGGTGGAGGCGATGGCCGCGCCCAGGATCGGGGAATGAATCTGGAGCAGGCCGACGCGAACCAGGTTGTCGCGCGCGGCGAAAAGGAATGCGGCGGTGAGCGGAAACAACAGATCGCGGGTGCGCCAGCTCTTGGTCGAGCCCCGCCAGGAGAGCGACACGATGCCTGCGACGATGGAAAAAGCGCCGGCGAGATTAGTGACGCTCGGGCGTTCTTGGAGAAACGACACGGCGAACAGGATGGCAAATAGCGGCGTGCTGTTGGTCAAACAGGATGAGATCGAAGCGCCCAGGCGCTCCATGCCTTTGAAAATGAAGTATCGGGCCACGCCGGGGACAAAGATCCCGACGGCCACGAATATGAGATTGGCCGGCGCCCAAAGATCGAGGCCGTCGGAAAATAACAGGAGATAGATCCATAAGAAGAGAGTGTTGATGCCGAGATTGACGAGCAGTCCGCGGAAAAAATCGATGGAAAGGACGCCGCGATTGATAAAGATCATCCCCACCGCGAACCAAAAGGAGCCGGACAGGCCAAGAAGAATGGCAACCATGACAATCGGCAGGAAACCTTACCTGCGGTTTGTGCTGTATTCAAACAAGGAGCCGGGAGCGGAGTTAGGGAGTTGGGGGAAAAATGGGGGGGGGAATGGGACAGGCTGAATTTTTAGGGCGCAGAACTTGGAATAGTAGCATGTCCCCAATAAGACTCGGCCTAACCACTCCGCTGGATCGGACAAGCTACCACACTGATATCGAGGCTAAATCCCATCTCGTGGGGATAAATCCAGACTCAGGCCCTCATCCCTGACTCATCCTGATGATTCTGCTGAAAAACCCTCCGTTCATCCTTCGAGAACCTCAGGACGAACGGAGGAGCCGGTGAAATCATTGGAGATTTTCCGTTCATGCTGAGCCTCGTCGAAGCATTCATAGGGTTTTTCAGCAGAATCTCCTGATTGACTCTGACCCTCATCCCAGAAGACTCTCATCCCAGAAGAACCTCTTTTTGCGCTTGGCTCCTTGCGCTCTGCGCTTTGCAATGTGGTACTACCCCGCCACCACCAGACTTGTGAGGCGCGCCGGATCGCTTAGCAACTCCGCGCTCGGCCCATGGTGGATGATGCGGCCGCGGTTGAGCACCAGCGCCTCTTCGGTGACCCCGAGCGCGAGCTTCGCCGACTGTTCCACCAGCATGACGGCAAGCGCTTCATCGCGGATCAGTCGCTGCACCACTTTCAGCAAAACATCAACGATCATCGGTGCCAGCCCCTCGAGCGGCTCATCGAGCAACAACAGCGAAGGGCTTCCCATCAGCGCGCGGCCGATGGCAAGCATCTGCTGCTCGCCACCGGAAATCTGATTGCCCATGTGCCGGCGACGTTCCGCCAAGCGCGGAAAAAGCTCGTACACGCGGTCAAGCGTCCAGCGGCCCGGGAGTGACGCAACCCGAAGGTTTTCTTCGACGGAAAGCGATGGGAACACGTCTCGCGTCTGCGGCACGTAGGCAATGCCCGACCGCGAGCGCTCGTATACCGGCAGGCGCATAATCGGGCGGCCTTGATACTCGATGCTGCCTGCGTGAAATGTGGTGTGTCCCATGATGGTGGCGAGCAGTGTGGTCTTGCCCACGCCGTTACGTCCGAGTACGGCTAGCGAGCCGCGCTCGGGCAAAACGAGTTCCACGTCCTCGATCACGACTGTGGGGCCATAGCCCGCGCGCACGCGCTCGAGTTTTAACTCCTTATTCATGTCGCTCTCCGAGATAGACCCGCTTTACGCGCTCATCGCCGGCGATCTCCGCCGGCGTGCCTTCGCACAGCACTTTGCCTTCCACCAGGACGGTGATGCACTGCGCGAACCGGAATACCACGTCCATGTCGTGCTCGATGATGAGAACGGCGATTTCTCCGGGCAGACGGTCGAGCACCTGCAGGATCATCCCGGACTCGAGCGAAGGCACTCCGGCCGCCGGCTCGTCGAGCAACAGCACCCGCGGTTTAAGCCCGAGCGCAATGGCGATCTCGACCAGCCGCTGTTTGCCATAAGGAAGATCAACGATTCGCTTGCCGGCATCCTGAGAAAGCCCGAGCGTTTCAAGTAACCCGAACGATTCTTCGCGCACTTCACGATGACTGTTCGCGGAACGCCACAGACGCGCAGCTACCCCATGCCGTTCGGCGACACCGAGCGCGACGTTGTCCAGCACGCTCACGTCGCGGAAAAGCGTATTGATCTGAAAGGTGCGGCCGAGTCCTCGCTTTACGCGGGCCGCCGGCGTGAGGCGGCCGATGTCTTCGCCGCCAAGCAGAAGCTCGCCGGAAGACGGCGCCAGCAGGCCGGTGAGCATGTTGACGAAAGTGGTCTTCCCAGCGCCGTTGGGCCCGATCAGCGCATGGCGCGCGCCGGCCTGGAGGCGAAAGCTGATATTCTCGGCAACGGTGAGCGCCCCGAAGCTTTTGCACAAGTCCCGTGTTTCCAACACTGCGCTCATGTGTGATTCCGCAAGCGCGCGGCAAGCGCGTCGGCCATGCCGAGAATTCCACCGCGGGCGAACAGCACCACCAAGACGAGCATCAGTCCGATGCCAAAGTACCAGTATTCGGGAAACTGCTTGGCGAGCACATCCTGAGCGATCAGATAGACGAGCGGCCCGACAAAAGCGCCATAGAGCCGCCCCACGCCGCCGAGGATCAGCATCACCATCAGCTCGCCCGAGGTCTCGAAGCCGAGCACGTTGAGACCGACGAACTGGTTGGTCTCTGCGAGCAGCGCTCCTGCGACGCCCGCGATCATCGCCGAAATAGCGTATACGGTCAGCAGGCGGCGGTAGACGGGCACGCCGATCGCATGCATCCGTACCCTGTTCTCACGAATGCCGGCAAGCGTCGCGCCGAACGGCGAATAAATGATTTTACGCGTAAGCCACCAGCCGGCGAAAAGGAGGGTGAGGCACCATAGGTACGCCGTTTTGCCGAACATATCGAACTTGAATGCGCCGAGGATCGGAGCAATGGTGACGCCGGAAAGGCCGTCGGCTCCACCGGTAATCGGTGTCGCTTTGTGCGCGATTTCGAGGCAGAGCGCGGCGATCGCGAGCGTGAGCATAAGCTGCGTGAGACCGTGAGTGCGCAGGATCACCGCACCGGTCGCCATGCCGAGCGTGCCCGCCGCGCAGGCGGCGGCAAACAGCAGCAACAACGGCTCGGTCACTCCGAGCTTGGCGGAGAGAATGCCAGCGACGTAAGCGCCGATTCCGAAAAACGCGCTGTGGCCGAGGGTAATAATTCCCGCATAGCCAAGGATCAAATCGAGCGACAACGCGAACAGGACATAGGTCAGGATGCGCGCGCCGAGCGACAGATATTCGGGCAACAGGAAGAACGCTGCGATCGCGGCGACCCACGGCAGCCACTCGATGATGCGCACGCGCGGGTCGGCGCCGTATCCGATGGAGCGAATCATGAGCGTTTTCCAAATAGTCCAGCCGGCCGCCACAGCAGCAGGACAATGGTCGCCACGTAGATGAAGAACGCGCCGAACTGGGGCAGCCAGTACTTGCAAGCGGTGTCGCTGACGCCGATCAGCAGCGCCGCGGCGAATGGGCCGCGCAGGCTCCCAAGCCCTCCGACGGATACCACAATAAGAAAATAGGGCAGGTGAGCGAACGGATAACTCGGCTCTATCGCGATGATCTCGGCGCCAAGCGCCCCACCCAAGCCAGCGAGCCCGCTGCCCAGCGCGAAGGTGAGCGTAAACAGCCGCCGGGTGTTGATGCCGATCGATTGCGCCATGGCTCGGTTGTCGACCGCGGCGCGCACCATCGCTCCCCAGAGCGTGCGCTCAACGCCGAACCACAGCGCCGCGATCATTGCGCTGCTGACACAGATGAGAAACACCCGGTACGCCGGAAAATCCCGGCCGAATAAAGGAACCTGACCCTTCAAGTAATCCGGCAGCAGCACCGGTCGCTGAAGCATGCCGAATATCACTTGCGCAGCCGCCACCGCCATGAAAATCAGGCCGATGGTAAACAACACCTGTTCGAGTTCGCCCGCGTCATAGAGCCGCGAATAAAGCCATCGTTCGAGAAGCATGCTCGCCGCCGCAACCGCGATGAAGGCGAGCGCCAACGCCAGCGGAAAAGGCAGGCCGAAACGACTGATAGCCGAGGTCAGAATGTAGCCGCCCGCCATCGCGAACGCGCCGTGGGCGAGATTGACGAACCCCATGAGTCCCATCGTCACCGACAGGCCGACCGAGATGACGTACAGGATCATGCCATAGGCGATCCCGTGGAAAGCGACGCTCACCAGCGACGACAGGAAGGCTTCCATGCGTCTTGTTTCAGGACACGCTGCGGCGGCACGGGTTGGCGTCGCTCAATTACTTCTTCTTGTTAAGTTCCTTCCAGGGATCCTTCAATTGAGTGGCGATGGTGTCGATCTCGACATTGGCAAGCTGACCGCGGACCTTACGGACTTCACGCAGGTATTCGTTCTGGATGATATCGCGAGTGTCCGGATCGATCGCGATCGGGCCGCGCGGGCTGTTCGGATTCTTATACTGCTTGATGAGATCCATCGTTTTGTCCGGGTCGAGCTTGCCTTTTTGCGCACGGATCACGTTGAAGATCACGTCCATGGCATCCCAAGCGCCGACCGCCATAAAGCCGGGATTGAGCTTCTCGCCGTATTCCTTCTTGTAGGCCGCGACGAACGCTTTGTTGGCCGGACGATCGGCCGCCGCGGAATAGTGATGCACCGTCATAACGCCAATCGCCACGTCGCCCATGCCCTGCAACTCCTCGTCGGTGGTAATGTCACCGGGGCCGATATACTTGATCCCGGCCTTAGCGAGACCGAGGTCGGCATAGGCCTTGATCATGGCGGTGGCCTGCTTTCCGGCCGGATTGAAGCCGAGCAGCACGTCGGGTTTGGCGTCCTTGACGCGCTGCATGTACGGGACAAAGTCGGGATTTGCTAGCGGAATACGCACCGAGTCGACGATTTCCCCACCCCCTTCTTTGAAACCCCTGGTGAAGGCTTCCTCGGCTTCATGACCCGGGGCGAAGTCGCTTACCGCGGTGTAGGCACGCTTGAACTTTTTCGCCGCCCACTGGCCGAGCGGATACACCGACTGCCACAGCGTGAACGACACCCGCGCCATGTACGGCGACAGGTTCAAAATGTTGACGCCGGCAGCGTTCATGCTGATGTACGGCACCTTGGCCTCCGCTGTGAGGGGCGCGATCGCCGCAGCATTCGGCGTCCAGACGAAACCGGTCAGGATCTGCACTTTGTCGCGCACAATCAGCTCCTGCGCGACGCGTTTGGCGACATCCGGGTTCGCCCCGGTGTCATCGCGGCTGATCAAGTCGATCTTGACGCCTCGCGGCAGCTTGCCGCTGTTTAACTTCAAGTAAAGTTTAGCGCCTTTGTCGAGCTGATCGCCCTGCGCGGCGCCCGGCCCGCTAAAGGTGCTCATAAACCCGACCTTGATCGTTTGGGCGGCCAGCGGACCAGCGCCGAGTAATGCCGCAGCGACCACCAGGCTTGTCACGAAACGTTGCGATCTCATACCTCCTCCTTTTTCTAATGGCCGCGAGAATGAAGCCGGCACAGCCAACTGTTGGGAGATTTTTGCAGTACTCACGCCGGTTGATGTAGCAAGTCCGCTGCGATTTGCGCAAGTGAGGCGTGTTCTCTCCGCTGCGAAAATATTTCTCGGCAGTTCGGTCGTGTGGAAGCATCGACCATTGGCAATGGGACAGAAATTACTCCGTACCCCTATTTAAATCAAGCCGATACTCGGTAGGGCCATCGGTAGGCGGACGGATTGTAAAGAGCGTTATGCCACACCCCAACTCCGATCCCACCAAACGGGTCAAGACCAAGTAGCGCCAGCGACCCGAATTCCGCATTAGAAATTGAAGTCATAAGTGAGGCGCAAACCTTCCGTCGCGAAGACAATGCTTTTTGCCTCTGAGCACAGGGCAGTCCTCCGTGCCATGTGGCGCCCCGTTTAGCCAGTGAGTTTGCGTACCGACCGTCAAAAAAGACTTTGAAGCTGCACGCCTGGGTGTCTTCGCTCCTCCAGGTTCCCGCCTCACTTGTTGATTAACTGCGGATTCCGGGTTCAATCCTTGTCGATCCGGCACAGCAGCGCGCGAAGCTGATACGAGCCCATGGCCGGATCGTAGGGCCCCTCCTGGCTCGTGAGGACATTGGCGTTCGATTCCCAGATGCCGTGCTCCCAGCCCTCGCGCTCGGGAAACCACCAGCCGAATTGGCAATCGATCAGGCCGGGATGAATGTCCTTGTTGAAATGCGCGCGCTGCCGGATGCTGCCATGCGGCGTGCTGATTTTCACCCAATCGCCGCGGCCGATGCCATGCTTCTTCGCGGTGCCCGGGTGGATTTCCACCTGCGGTTCCTTGCACCCGCGGCGCAATGCCGGGAGGTAACGGTGCTCGGAATTGAAAAACACCGGGATGCGGGTTCCGGTGTTGAGGATGTAGGGGAATTCTTTGGCGATCTCCGGCGTGCTCACGGGGCTCACCGGAGGCTCCTCGTAGTACGGCAGCGGATCGTAGCCGAGCTTTTCCAGCCAGGTGGAGTAGATCTCGATCTTGCCGGTCGGCGTGGCGAACCCCTTATGCTCGTACTTGCGGTATTTCATCGGCACCCGCACCGGACCGTGGGCGGCGAGCTCCTTGAAGCTCATCCCGAGCGGGGCAAGCATGCGGTCATACATGTTGTGGAGCTCTTCGTCACAGTGCGGCAGACCCAGGCGCCGGGCGATCTCGATCATGATCACCTCGTCCTGCTTGCATTCGCCGACCTGCTCGCACTTCTGCTGCGCGAGCACCACGTTTTCGCCCATGTACGGCATGCCCACGACTTCGTCGATCTCGGGCCAGGCCGCGGCGGGCAGCACTACGTCGGCAAGCTCGGCCGTGGGCGTCATAAAGAGGTCCGCTACCATCAGCAGATCGAGCTTCATGAGCGACTCGTAGACTTGGCGCGAGCCGGCGTAAGTCGACAGCGCGTTATTCGCGAAAATTAGGAACCCCTTGGTCCAGTAGGGCTCGCCGGTGCGCATGGACTTGAACACCGAGGGCATGTGCGCGGAGGGCAAGGGCGAACCGGCGCCCGCGAGCACGCGAAACTCTCCGGCCCCCAGACATTTTGCGGCGATGTCTTTCGGCAACACTTCGGCTAGCGGCGGCAAAGCATTAAGACCATGCATGCCGAAGCACCAGCCCCCCGGGGTGTCGATAGTGCCTGCGAGCACAGGGAGCATCGAGATCGCCCGGATCGTCTGGACCGCGTTCACGGTGTGTTCGATCGCGACGCCCCACTCCAACCCTCCGGGCTGTGCTTCCATCCACAGCCGCGCGGCGGCGCGTATCTTTTCGGCCGGAACCCAGGTGAGCGGTTCGGCCCATTCGGGCGTGTACTGCCTGACACGCTCGGCAAGCCGGTCGAAACCGAAAGTCCACTTTTCGATGAAATTCTTGTCGTACGTGCCATCGGCGATGATGACGTTCAGCATCGCGAGCGCCAGCGCATCGTCGGTGCCCGGTCGCAACCGCAGGAATACCTGCGCCTGTTTGGCAAGCCAGGTCTTGCGCGGATCGACCACGATGATCTTCGGGTTCGCTTGCAGCGCATCGCGCACCTGAAAACCGACTTCGCCGTCCGGGCTGGATGCCAGCGGGTTATGGCCCCAGAACAGCAGCACCCCGGGCGCGCGCTCCCCACCGTAATCGCACCAAGGCAACTCGCCCAGGGTGAGCCCCAGGGTGTTGGCGCGCGGGAACAGACATTGGGCGCGTCCGGAATTGCCCGAGTTGGGTGTTCCCATCATGTTGGCGAAGCGCGGAATCCACTGCATGTGATGCCGCCCGGTACCGGTACCGATGGCGATCGCTTGCTTGCCGTACTCGTCCCAAATGCGGCGGATCTTTTCGCACAGATAGTCGTAGGCCTCATCCCACGAGGCGCGCCGCCACTCGCCTTCGCCGCGGGCACCGGAGCGGATCAGAGGATGGGTGAGGCGCGCCGGGTGGTGCACCAGCTCCATGCTAGCGGCCCCCATGGGACACAGCCGCCCGTGGTTGAGGGGGCCCTCGGGATCGCCCTCGATCTTGACTATGCGCCCGTCGCGCACGTGAACGAGCGTGCTGCAGCCGCCGTGGCACATGCGGCAAGTGCTCTTGAACACCTGCTCAGCGCCGGTTTGGCGATAGGCCATCGTCTGCGTTTCTGCATCCATTCCCGGACTCCTCTCCCCTGCTGGCGCACAGGATAACATCTTTCCAAGGCCGGCGAGAATGGTCTATGGCCTTGCTGGAAAGATTTCCGTGCACCAGGCTAGGCGCTCCGCTGCCGCCTGCGCCGCTCCATCGGATCACCCCAGCCGCCGCCGTTGTTGGTCGCCCGCAGCCGAGTGCCGGGCGGCATCTGCAACCAGACCTTGTCGTGAATGAGTGATAGGAATTTGCTTTTTAGGCTTCGCCCCTGAGAACTCAAATTTGTCCGCGCCGAGCATCAGCCGACCCGCTTTCGAGAACCCGAAGGGCCCAACAGAAAGGACCGGGTGGACCCCGTTCCCGAGTTGGCCCGGAGAGTATCCGAGAAGGTGGCGTTATGTCAACTTCGGCTTCGGGGTGGTGCCACACTTACGGAGTTTGCGTAACACGCCGGCACTTTTCTCCTTTGCCTTTCGAAGCCGAAATAAAGCTTTGCTTCGTCATTTACTCTTGACGGCTCGCTCGTGACTGTATCATTGTCCACTTCGAAACTCCGGTTCACAGCTGGTTAGATTCACCGATCCGGCATCGATTATACAACGACTCGTTACGAGGTCCGGCTGATTCACTGATTCACTATCGTCTGATTCTCCGCTTGATTAGATGCTGCGACTAGGATATTCGAGCGGTTAATTGGACTAGAAAGGGAGCGCCGGCGTAGCTAGCGCGGTTTCGAGTTCCGAGTTCCAGGTTTCGAGTTATCGAAAGGCACTGGACGCTAGATTTTGTCGCCCAGTTTAACCTTCGATGCCGGCGACTTTACTGCTCTCGGCAACGACTTCGCCGTCGTGATTCCGGGAAGCGTTTAGGTCGGATGAGAAACGACAAGGTAAAGACGCGACCCCGTGGCATCGCTTCGTGCGTCAGCTGAACAGCGCGAGATAGAGGAAGAGCCGTCTTCAAATGGCGGTACGGATGTAAAACAAAGGGGTGACTAATGGGCGCCACTGAGAAAATTGCCCGGTTCATAGCAGACACCGGCTACGAGGACATACCGCGCGACGCCGTGGAGAAGGCCAAGCGCACGGCCCTGGACTGTCTGGGGGCGGCCCTGGCCGGCGTTGTCGAGCCGGTCAGCCGGGCTATCACAGGTTACATAACGAGGCTCGGCGGGCCGCCTCAGGCGTCCGTATTTGGCGCCGGTCTCAGAGTTTCGGTTCCAGACGCTGCCCTGGCCAATGGCTCCATTGCCCACGCCCTGGACTACGATGACTGCGGTATGAAGATGGGCCACCCCAGTGTCATGGTTCTGCCCGCCGTGCTAAGCCTGGGCGAACATCTGGGCGCCTCGGGTCAGGATACGCTCACTGCTTACATCCTGGGACTGGAAGTCGAGGGCAAGGTGGCGCTCCATGCCGACTTCAAACTCATGCAGAGCCGCCTGAACCACCAGAGCTGGTATGGCTCCGTAGGGGCGGCTGCCGCCTGCGCCAGACTCCTCCGGCTCGATGTGGCCAAGACCAGAATGGCCTTGGGCATCGCCGCCAACTTTGCCTGTGGACTGTCGGCGAATCACGGTAGTATGGCCGCTCCTATGGCGGCGGGCAACGCCTGCCGCAACGGCGTGGTGGCCGCTCTCCTGGCCCAGGAGGGGTTCACGGCCAACCCCAACATCATCGAGGCGAAGAATGGCTTCTACGACACGCTGGTGGGCCCAGACCACTACGACGCGGAGCGCATGGCGGAGAGTCTGGGCAATCCCTTCTACATTCTGTCTCCGGGCATCGGGCTAAAGAAGTACCCAAGCTGCTATCACACCCACCGGGCGCTCGACGGAGTGCTCCAGTTGATGGGAGAGCACCGCCTCAGCGACAAGGACATCGCCGAAGTCGAGGTGGGCACCTCGGAGCGGGCCATGCGCGTGCTCGCCTTCTCCGAGCCGGCAACGCCCTACCAAGCCAAGTTCAGCATGCCTCACTGCATTGCCGCTGCGGTGGTGGACCACCAGGTGACCCTCGACACTTTCACATCTCACAAGGTGGAAGATCGCGGCATCGTCGAGACCAGGAAGAAGGTCCACCTTTCCTTCCCCGATGTTCCCATCTGGCCTGGCTTGGCGGACGTCGGCCCGGATACCAAGTTCGTAGGCAATCCGGTGACTATCCGGACGACGGACGGGCGAAGCTTCAGCGCAAGGGTGGATATACCTCGGGGCGACCCCGCTCTGCCGCTGACCGACGACGAGCTACTGGCCAAGTACCGGGAGTGTGCGCGCAGCCAGCTGCGCCCGGACGACATAGAGCGCAGTGTAGGGCTGGTTCTAGGGCTAGAGAGCGTGGCAGATATCGGAACGCTGATGGCCATTCTCAGGTCGCCCTTGCGCGAGGCTTAAGATTTTATAGATTTTTCCGTTTAAAATGTTCGACAAAACCAGTTCAGGAAATTTTCTCGCGCCAAGACGCAAAGAGACACTCGGTGTCATTTCGACTGAAGGGAGAAATCTTTCTCAGATCCCTCGCATTCGCTCGGGATGACGGGCCGAGGGCACGTCACTTGGCGTCTTTGCGCCTTTGCGGGAGTCACCTCTTTCCCGGTTCCGAAGTCCGCAACTCAAATAGAAATTACAAATACTTTTGGCTAGAATTTTCGACGCACCGATGGAGGAATGGATCAATGTTCAACGGAATCTTTCAAATCCGCGAGCCGATAAACGAACCGGTCCTTGGTTATGAGCCGGGATCAGCGGCGCGCACGGCACTCAAAGCCGAACTGGAACGCATGCTCAAGAACCCCATTGAGG
>Ga0214473_10010150_pt1 | contig 11094 bp, 7 predicted proteins | sample RVTome_7_FD_203509 | JGI IMG/M metagenome (GOLD analysis project Ga0214473, IMG submission 203509) | Soil microbial communities from uranium-contaminated site in the Upper Colorado River Basin, Wyoming, United States - RVT98D197 | ecosystem: Environmental > Terrestrial > Soil > Contaminated >...
GGCCTCTGCCGATCGCTCCGCAATCAGGGCCGCGATACTCAGGGAGGATGGCTGGCTCATCAGCGCATGGGCTTCAACTTCCGCCTCAGCGACATCAACTGCGCCCTGGGCACGGCCCAGCTCCGCCGCCTGGACGAGTTGATCGCCGTTCGCACCAGGGTGTACGAGCAATACTTCGCGCGGCTGGCCGGCGACGCCCGCCTGGTGATGCAGCGCGTGCGTCCGAACGTAAACGTGAGTTGGTTCGTTTTCGTCGTCCGGCTCTGCGACGACTACTCTGCGGACGACCGGGATCGGATTCTGTGGGCATTGCAGGAGCGCGGGATCGGCACCAGCAACTACTTTGTTCCGATCCACCTTCAGCCGTTCTACGTAGAAGCCTTCGGATTCAAGGCCGGCGACTTTCCGGTGTGCGAAGCGGTGGCGGCTCGGACCATCGCCCTTCCGTTTCACCACCAGCTCACGGAGCAGGACGTCGACTGGGTCTGCCGGCAATTACGGTCGCTCCTATGAGGTCGCCGACCGCGGCCGGCGGCTGACCGGCGCCGGCCACCTTCGAAGCGGGCATCATCATGGCTCCGGACCGTGCGTGGATTGTCGGGCTGGCCCTCGCCTATGCGATGCCGGGGCGGATGTGCGCCGAGCCTGCCGACGCGACGGCAGAGTCGGCGAATGCGGAAGGCGTGACCGACAACGAGTTCCGCCTGCCGGTCAACGCGGAGTTGCGCCAGCGGATCAGTCTACTCATCCAACAGCTCGGGGCCCCCGACTACCGGGCGCGGGAGCAGGCGGCAATCGAGCTCAGCGTGGAGATCGGCGCACCGGCTTTCGCCCTGCTCCGCGAGGCCTACGCAAGCACGGACGATCTGGAAGTCCGCCTGCGCATCGAGGGCATCGTGCTCGATGCGTACCTGGACCACCACGTCCTCAAGCGCACCGCGTTTCTGGGGATCGGACCCAAGCCCGGTCTGCGCACCAGCGACGCGGACTCCCGGTTGCCCCCCGGGCGGGTCGGCATCGTTCTCGACCGCATCATTCCGGGCAGCGCCGCGGAGCAAGCCGGCTTGCAGCCCAACGACGTTATCCTCGCTCTGGACGGCCAACCCATCGGTGGTCCGCAAGTTCCAGGCTTTGAGGCCTTTGCTGAGGCCATTCGGGCCGCCGGCCCCGGGGCCACGATCACGCTCTCCGTCGTGCGGGTCCGGCACGTGTTCGCACTGCCTGTGACGCTCGGCCATCTGCCTAGGGACAACGTCCGGCTCTTCCGACCGACAAGAGAGCTCTATCTACGGACCATGGGCAACTTCAGCGTCTGGTGGAAACGTTATTTCAGAAACGGCCCCGAGGCGTCGCCCGGCGATTGACGGTCGGGCGGCGTGCCCACACGCCCAGGTTTCGGCCGGAGGAATGCGACGCTCGATGCTCTGCCTGCACCATGGACGAGTTTTTACAACCTCAAACGCGGGCCGCCGGTATGATCTTGGCAGCGATTCGCTCAGCCGCCTTGGGACGGACGGATTGCCGTAACAGCGCCCATGAACACAAGTCGATCCGTCTGCCTCTTGATCCCCTTGATTTGGAGCGCTGCGGCACGCGCCCAGTACGCGGAACCACCCGTCGTTCGCGCCCCGGGTACGCCTGCTTCCGGCGAGGAGTTCCGCCTGCCGCTGGCGGAACCAGTGGCTGCGGAGGCGGCCTTGCTGATCAGCCAGCTCGGCTCGCCGGACTACCCTCAACGGGAGCGGGCCTCGGAGAGACTTCAGGAAATCGGGGCATCCGCGTTTGCCCTGCTCCGGACCGCATACCATGAGACCGACGATCTCGAGGTTCGGCTGCGCATCGAGCGTGTCGTTCGTGAGGCCTATCTCGACCACCACGTGTATCGCCACAACGGCTTCCTCGGCGTCTCCCAGGATCGCATCGGGGTGACCAGCGATGAGGACCCGCGCATCCCCGCGGGACAGATGGGCATCCGCGTCCGGCAGGTCCTGGAGAACACCGGCGCCGAACGAGCGGGTCTGCAAAGCGAAGATGTCATCGTCGCGTTGAACGGGCGGCCCCTCGAGGCCGGAGCGCACCCGAGCGAACGGTTCGGAGACACCATCTGCCACCTCGGCCCTCACGCCCGGGTCGTCCTGACCCTCCTTCGTGGGCAGCGCCGGCTGGAGGTCGAGGCCACCTTGGGCCGGCGGCCGCTGGAGCACTACGGATTCGGCCAAGGCGAAGCCTACGAGTCGCTGGTGCAAGCCAGCCTCGCGTTCGAGGACTGGTGGCTGCGGCAGTTCCGGCGGCCCGCGGTCGCGCCGGAGGCAGAATAGCAGGTCGTCCCGGCGCCGACCGGTCCCTTGCCGTGGGCTCGCCCGACGCCTAGCGACGCTTCTTCGGCTTGCGGGTGCCCTCGAACTTGTTGCGCTGGGCTTCTGCCGCCATCTTCTGCAAGCGAGAGATGAACGAGGGCTTGCCCATCCGGTGCAGCAGCCCATCGAAGAGCTTCCGGGGCTTTTCGGTCTTGTGCAACGTGCCCGCCTCCTCCTGGTCCTTGATGTGCTTGCGGATACGGTGCTGCTCGATGGTCCCGAACAGCGAGCTGCTCATGATGTACAGGTTCAACCCGCTGGGCATCTTGTAGAAGATCAGCAGCATCATGATGCTCATCATCGGGCCCATCTTCTGCATCATCTCCTGCTGCTGGCGCTGCTGGTCGGTCAGGTTCGGATTGGGCTTCGGCTTGGGCTGGAGTTTCTGCTGGGTGTACATGAAGATCGCCACGAGGATGGGCAGCAGGTTGAACGAAGTCAGCTCCCACCCGAAGAGCGGCACATGAACCGCAGAGAAGCTGAACAGGGCGTCCTCAGCGGTCAAGTCGTGAATCCAGGTGAACAGGAAGCCCTCGTGGCGCATCAGGATGTTATTGCTCAGGCTGATGTACAGGGCCACCCAGATGGGCATCTGAATGAGCATCGGCAGGCAGGTGATGAGCTGGCCCGCGGGATTGATGTTCAGCTTCATCATCTCCTCGTTCATGCGGGCCTTGTCGTTGGCAAACTTCTTTTTGATCTCCTCGATCTTGGGGGCCAGCTCCTGCATCCGCTGCTGCATGCGGACCATGTTGACTTGGCCCTTCTTGGTAATGGGGTGCAGCAAAGTCCGCACGACCAGCACCAGGATGATGATGGCCACGCCGTAGTCCCGCACGATCGCATGGAGGCCGTTGAGCAGCCAGAGCATCAACTCGACCAGCCAGTTGAACGTACACCAGCCGAACCCCTGGGCGACCTGGAAGTAGTAGTTGCGCAGGCGGTACGCCTCCACGGAGCGAAAGGCGTCGACCTCCTTCTCGCCCAGGTAGACGTCCGCGGGATACCGCAGCGCAGCGCCCGGGGCCAGCGATTCGCTCTCCGTCAGAAAGCGAAGGGTCACGTCATTCAAGGTCGCGGTTGATCCGTCGGCATCCAGAGCGGCAACCTGCGACAGGTACCCCGCGTGGTCGCTGCCGTCGGGGTTCAACGGCGCGATGGTACAGGTGAAGTAGGTGTTGGCTGTGGCCGCCCAGGTCAAGCCGGCACCCGACGCGCCGGGGGTCGGGGCGTACAGCTCGACCTGTTGGCTTGCACTCTTGTGGACCTCTGCGAACGCCTTGCGCCGCCCCTCGACACGCCCGCCATGATGGACGGCCCAGTCGACGAACTGATCCGGGAAGCGGGGGTTCAACGGCCGGATGCCCAGGCCTCCGCGATAGGACACGAATAAGCGCCGGGGGAGATCGGAAAGGTTCTCGACGAGGACCTCCGCTTCGAGGTCATGCCGGCGGAGTTCCCGCGGCTGCCGCGGCAGGCGAATCGTTCGGGTCACCTTAAGCGCAGGCCGGTCGGCCTCGCGAATCTCGATCCAGAAACGGACGCATTCGCCCTCCCCGGCCGCGGTGGTGCATGGTTGGACGCCATCGGAGTGCCAGTTTTTGTCCGACAGCACGACGTCCTGATCGTCGACGTTGATTTTCTCGATCGCCAGGGAGAGCAGCCGCGAACCGTCCTCCCGTTCCTCCGGCATCAGCAACTGATAGCGCTGCGGCCCGATGAGGGACTCGGCATGATCGGTCAGCGTGGCCGACACGATCCCGGCCCCCCGGCTCGAGGTCACCAGCCGCATGCGATAGGGGCTGCTTTCCGGCTTGACTTCGACCCCGTTGGTGGGCTCGGCGCCGAGGGCGAATTCCTGCTCCGACGCCGCTTCCACGACGACCAAGGCGCCGCCATCCGGCGCAGCACCCGGAGCCTGCCGGACGGACGCGGCCTCCGGCGTGCCGATCGGCCCGTCCTCACCGGTAGGATCCGCCGGTTGCGCCCTCGGAGACGCGGATTCGTCTGCGCCTATGGGCGCGGAGGGGGGCGCCGGCAGGCGTATCAGCCTCGGAGCGACCGCCATGATCAGGACGAACACCGCGGCCGCGATGAGCAGGTTGCGTAGGGTGTCGTTGCGTTCCATCGGTGTCGAGAAAACGGCGGCGGCGCCAACCAGTCCGCGGACCCGCACCGGAGCGTGCCGCCGACGATTCCGGTGGCGGTGGGCCGCAGGCACGACCGCGGTTATCTGCCCTCGAAAAGGCGCGTACCCAAAAAGTCGTCGAGCTCCGGCGTGTCGAAGATCCTCCGGGCCGACTTTTCGACGTCGTACTCGATCCGGACGTACTCGATGGTGGTGCAGTACTCGTCCTCGCCCACCTCCGGCGAATCGTATCCCGGAGGAGCCTCGCCCTTTTCATACACCACCACGTAGCAGGAGCGCGGATCCCGATCACGGGGCTGCCCCACGCTGCCGACGTTGATGATGGCCTTCTCATCCGAGGTGATGGAGTAGATGCTGATCTCGGGCAACTCATCGGGCGGATCGAAACAGGGATCGTCCAGGAACACGCCGGGCACGTGCGTGTGGCCTACCAGGCAGGCCATATGCTGGGGGCCCAGGCGCTTGAAGTTCTCCAGGATCTTGCTCGGATTCGTGTACACGTCCTCCGGGAAGAGATACTCGTTGATCGGACGCCGCGGGGACGCATGGACCAGCAGCAACCCCTTGGCCTCCACCACGATCGGCAGCTTTCCCAGGGCCTCCCAGCGGCGATCGCGCCTCTTCTTGTCGGGCTCGTCCTCGAACACCTGCCGGGTCCAATACGCCGCTCGCTCCGCCCCGACATTGAAATTGGTCGGCTCGTAGAACACTGCGTGGTCGTGATTGCCGCACAGGATGATCTCGCAGCGATCGACGACCAGATCGAGACATTCCTTCGGGCTGGCCCCGTAGCCGACCACGTCGCCTAGACAGTAAAGCTGCTTGATGGAGCGGCGGTCAATGTCCGCCAGAACCGCCACGAGCGCTTCCAAGTTGGCGTGGATATCCGAGATAACCGCAAACAACGTCCGCCACCCTAAACCCGGCGTCCGAGCAACACGGCCCGGGCGGATACGCCGCGGAGTAACGTCGCACCGCCGCAACGGCGCCGCGCGTACTTCACGCGCGAAGGGGGACTGTAGGGGCGTCCCGCGTTACCGTCAATCCCCGCCACCGGTCAGCTCCGTATCGTCCTTCGGACTTTGGGTCCCGATGGGCCTAACCTGCATGTGCAAACCGTTGACCACGGGTATGATCCGTCGGTCATGAGCGGCAGGCCAACATCTCCGCAGGTCTATGCCCTGGCGTTCGAGACGTCCGGCCGGGACGGCAGCATCGCCCTCGGGCTAGGAGGCCGAATTCTGGACGTGCGTCACTTCAGCGGCCCCCGCAAACACGCCGTCGAGTTCCTGCCTTCCATCGCAGGACTATGCCGAGCTCACCGGGTGGCGCCCTGCGACATTGCACACGTCTTCGTATCGCAGGGGCCCGGCAGTTTCACCGGCCTGCGCATCGGCACGACCGCCGCGCGGATGCTGGCCCTGGCCAACCGCGCGGAGCTGGTCGGGGTGCCGACGCTCAACGTGATCGCCGAGAATGCCGTTGATGTACCCGAACCACCGGAGCGGGCTGCGGTCCTGCTGGACGCCAAGCGCGGGCGGGTCTACGCGGCCGCTTTCGTGCGCATCGACGGGACCTATCAGCCGGAGACCGAGCCGATCGAGGCCGATCCACGGATCTTCCTGGCCGAGCGGCACCCAGACTGCGCCGTGCTCGGCGAAGGCGTCCTCTATCATCGGGAAGCCGTCGCGGCGGCCGGGCGCCCGGTGTTGCCGGAAGCCCTCTACCCGCCGCGGGCGGAGACGGTGTACCGACTCGGTCACCGGCTCGCGGTCGCGGGCAAGTTCACGCCTCCGCGCACGCTCGTGCCGACGTATGTTCGGCCTCCGGAAGCCGAGGAAAAATGGGAAGAGAAGATCCGCTCGGGCGGCCGGTGATCCGTCAGCCGACGGCAAGCGAACACGGGGCGTGGTCCGTCGCACGCTCTGCGAACGGCGCGGCTGCTAACCGGCCCTGGGTGTTTTGAAGCGCAATCACGGTCACGTCGTCGCGGCTTTCGGCCCCGACCGCAAGGGCGTCGAGAACACCCTCGAGCGCTGCCAGCGATCGGGCCAGGCTCTGCCGCTGAGCCACGGCCAACCATTCGACGTGGGCCAGGGTGTCGCCGTCGGACTGGAGGGCGTTGGGCGCCGGCAGGTGATCCAGCCCATCGGTGTGGAGAATCAGGCCATCTCCGGGGTCGAGTCGCAGCTCGCACACCTCGAACGAGGCACCCCGTCGAATGCCCACCAGGGGGCCTTCACTCCGAAAGAGACGGGGCGATCCGCCGCGCGGCACGACGATGGGGTAGCACGCCCCCCCGCGGGCCCAACGGACAGCGCCGGTTGGCTCGTGGTACACGGCGTAGGTGACGGCCACGAAGTGGCATTCACCCAGCTCCGCGTCGAGCAGCTCGTCGTTCAGGCGTCTCAGGGCCACGTCCGGCTCGTATCGTTCTCTCGCCTCGGCCGGCGAACGCAACGCGCGTGCCGCAAAACCGGCCACCAGCGCCGCGGCGATCCCGTGTCCGGTGGCGTCGATGAGGAACAGGGCGATGTGCTCATCGTCCAGACGGAATACGTCGTAAAGATCGCCCCCGACCAGGTCCGCGGGCCGGTACAGGATGGACAGATCGGCCTCCGCCAGGTCGGGCGGCGCCCCCGGCAGCAGCTCCCTCTGGAGCTTCGCGGCCAGGCGACGCTCGTCGTCGAGCCGCTGGAGCTTTCCGCGAAGCGCCTCGGCCTGGGTCTCGGAGCGTGCCGCCCGCCGGTGATACTGGCGCAGAAGTGTGCTCATCCCGCACAGGACCGCCAACTGACCCGCCAGCTCGTCTTCGGACGGATTCGAGGCGACGGCGAACGCATAGCCCTCGTCGCTTTCGTCCAGCTCGATGCCCCCGTTGGCCGGCGCGTCGGACAGCACCAGCGTGGCACTAGGCTGCCCTACGCTCCAGGCGCGAAGCCGATCCGCCTTGGTCGTTAACAGCGCCCGGGCATCGGAGGTGAGCAGGACCCGGGCGTCTACGGATCGCCTTCCCCCCGACTGCACTTTTCCCGTCAGCGCCCCGATCTCAACGTCGGCGCCGATGCGGCAGAGGGCGCGGTGCAGCTTGGGGGTCAGATGGGTGTCATCAATCAGGACTTGGACAACCGGACGCTTCATGGAGGAGGAGGATCGCCGGGGACAGCTCTTCGGGGCACCGGCGACAGACCATCCGCCGCCGATCGCCCGTCAAGCATCTGATCGGAAGCCCGGGCCGCCCGCTGAAGATGCGACCGATAAACCCGGTCAGCGTCCGAGTTTCGACACCGCGTCCATCAGTGCCGTGGGGCGCGCCGCTCGGGAAGAAACGTTGGCGACGGAACCAAGCCGGCGGGGCCGACCGCCCGGCCAGCGCTGAGGAGGCTACGATCGTCGGTCACACTGACGGGGCCGCACCGTCCCCCGTCCCGCGGGGTGCGGCGTGGTAGCGTTGCTGGAGGATCTCTAACGCCCGCCGGGCCCCCTCCTGCTCCGCATGCTTCTTGCTCGGCCCCCAGGCGCTGGGAAAACGCTCATCGCCGATGGCCACGCAGACTTCGAAGCACTTGCAGTGATCGGGGCCCTGCTCGTCCAGGATCTCGTAGTGTGGGGCCGCAGCAAGCCAATGCTGGGCAAACTGCTGCAGGGTCGATTTGTAGTTGTGCAGGTTCTCTGAGGCTTCACATTTGTCAATCTCGGCGGAGACCGTCTCAAGAATGAACCGCTTGGCCGGTTCAAGCCCTCCGTCCGTATAGATCGCACCGATGACCGATTCAAAGACCGCAGCGCGCACCGACGTAGGCAGATGGGCATGGGCTTCGATGCCGTTGCCGAGGATGAGAAGATCGGTGAGCCCGACCTTGTTCGCGATCAGGGCGCAGATTCGCCGGGACACGATGACCGATTTCACTTTGGTCAGGTCGCCCTCCAGCCAGTCCGCGAACCGTCGGTAGAGTTCCTCGCAGACGACCAGGCCGAGCACCGCGTCGCCGAGGAACTCCAGCCGTTCGTTGCTTTCCAGACGGGAATCCGCGACGGAGGAGTGCGTCAGGGCAGTGATCAGGAGGTCGGGGTTGTTGAAACGATGCCCGACAAACTGCTCCGCGCGGGCACAAAGATCGGCCGTGCTCACCTCGCTCATCCCACGGGCCGATGGCGAAAACCACGCTCGCGGCACAGGCGCCGCCGAAGGCGTGCCCTTCGCCAAGGGCCAGCTACAGGGTCTGGGCTCCCGAGGACAACGCCGGGAGGATCGTGTCGAGGACCACACCGATGCAGGGACCAGTGCGGGTCCATGGTATCATCGGCCGGGCGGGGGGTCAAATTGAGACCGGCTGGGGTAATCGGACCGCGTTTCCCTGCTCGGGGGCCGTTCGAGGCACCGTCGGCCAGGGCCTTGTGGCAGTCGCGCCGCTGGCCTATACTGAACCGTTTTGCGGAACGATGAAACGACTGGAGCGCCGCCTCGGAGACACTCAGCGGCCGACTCGTCAAGAGAGACCGAGATGCATTACCCAAGGCGGAACAGCAAGATCAAGCGGGCGAGAAAGCAGGGATTCCGAGCGCGGATGCGAACGCACAACGGACGCAAGATCTTCAGTCGTAAGCGCCGTGCCGGCCGCCATAAGCTCAGCGTTTGTTAGGTACGCACTCTCCCGCACGCACCGGTTCCCAATGGACCAAACGGGGCCCCGGTCGATCGAGGCGCCCGAACGGGGCTGAAGTGCGCGTCACCGGCGGCGCCCCGGGCCCGTGCTTGGTCCATCGCTGGCCGGCGGCGCCGGCTCGACCGCCGCGGGCCCGCGGTGGCGCGGCCAACCGGCCTTGATGGCCGTGGATGCCGCGCCCGGTTATACTACCGGAGAATTCTCTCGTCGCTCGCGTAATCGACACGAGGCGGCTCGTGTCCGCGGCGACCAGGTGTCTTTTCCACACCTCCCCGCGCCGACAAAGATCCCGGCCGGCCCGGTGGACAGCGCGGAGAGGGTTGTGACAAGTCCAGACAACAGAGTCAGCGATTCATGGTAGATCACAATCTCATCAGTGAATTGGACGCCGAGGGAACCGGCGTACAGGACGAGATCGAGCGGATCTTCGGCGCCGCGGACAGCGAGCTCGCAGTGGACAAGCTCATCGAACGCCGCGAGGACACCCTGGCCCCGGGGACGATTCTGACCGGGCGCATCGTCGGCCGCGCCGGCGACGACATCGTCGTCGACGTGGGGCTAAAGAGCGAAGGGCTCATCCCCGCCGCCGAGTGGGAGGATTGCGGGGACGTCGACGTGGGCGACGAGGTCCAGGTCTGGCTGGAGACGGTCGAGTCCGACAGCGGGCACATTGTCCTGTCCAAGCGCAAGGCTGACCGCCTGCTCAACTGGCAGAAGATCGTCAACACCAAAAAGGAAGGGGACAACGTCAAGGGCCGCGTGATGCGCAAGATCAAGGGCGGCCTGCTGGTCGACATCGGCTACCCCGTCTTCCTGCCCGCATCGCAGGTGGACATCCGTCGTCCCGGCGACATCGGCAGCTTCATCGGCAAGGAGATTGAAGCCAAGATCCTCAAGATCGACACCGACCGGCGCAACATCGTCATCTCCCGGCGGAAGCTCATCGATGAAGAGCGCACCGCTGCCAAGGAGGCCCTGCTCAGCAGCCTGGTGATCGGGCAGATCCGCAAGGGCCAGGTCAAGAACATCGCCGATTTCGGCGCCTTCGTGGACTTGGGGGGCATCGACGGCCTGCTGCACATCACCGACATGAGTTGGGATCGGGTGGGTCACCCCTCGGAGATCGTCAACATCGACGACGAGATCGAGGTCAAGGTCCTGTCCATCGACCGCGACAAGGAGAAGATCGCCCTGGGGCTCAAGCAGCTCAAGGTGAACCCCTGGGCGGAGGTGGAGTCCCGCTATCCGCCGAACTCGCGGCACAACGGCGAGGTCGTCAACATCATGAATTACGGGGCCTTCATCAAGCTCGAAGCCGGCGTGGAAGGGCTGGTCCACATCAGCGAGATGAGCTGGACGCGGCGGATCAATCATCCCTCCGAAATCCTCTCCATCGGCGACATGATCGACGTGGTCGTCCTCCAGGTGAACAAAGACAAACAGGAGATATCCCTGGGCATCAAGCAGACCCACGAGAACCCCTGGACCCACGTGGCGGAGAAATACCCTCCGTTCACCCGCATCCAGGGGCGGGTCCGCAACCTGACCAATTATGGGGCCTTCATCGAGATTGAAGAGGGCATCGACGGACTGCTGCACGTGTCGGACATGAGCTGGACCAAGAAGATCAACCACCCCTCCGAGATGCTCAAGAAGAGCCAGGACGTCGCCTGCGTCGTGCTCAACGTCGACCAGGAAAAGCAGCGCATCGCCCTGGGGCTCAAGCAGCTCCAGGAGGACCCCTGGGAGCGGGCGGTCGTCGAGAACTACATCCCCGGACAGATCGTCGAGGGTACGGTAACCAAAATCACCAACTTCGGGGTCTTTGTGGAGTTGGAAGAGGACCTCGAAGGGCTCCTGCACGTCAGTGAATTAGCCGATCATAAGGTCGAGGACCCGCACTCGGAAGTAAAGATCGGCG
>Ga0214473_10010151_pt1 | contig 11093 bp, 14 predicted proteins | sample RVTome_7_FD_203509 | JGI IMG/M metagenome (GOLD analysis project Ga0214473, IMG submission 203509) | Soil microbial communities from uranium-contaminated site in the Upper Colorado River Basin, Wyoming, United States - RVT98D197 | ecosystem: Environmental > Terrestrial > Soil > Contaminated >...
AGGGGGCCCCGCCAGTCTGGGGGGCGGCGGGGGCCTGGGGGTCTGGGTTGTTTATGATTTTATTGCCAATTGGCATGGAATTAGAGCCGCAAGTTTCATGCCAATTCCCCCACAGCAAACCCCACGCCAAACAATCTTATTCCAGAATAATCCAATGGCACACGGTTTGCTAGGGGTTGACACCCCCTTGGTCGGATGGTAACATTCCGATACAGGCCAGCGAGGTCCGGCGATGTATCTATCAGTTATGTCCAGTTACGATCAGTTCCGTGCCGCAATGACAACCGAAGCATACGCGGTAATGATAGGTGTCTGGCTGCGACAGGCCCGGTTGTATCGGAGTATAACCCAGACTGCCCTAGCAAAGCGTTCTGGGCTGTCATCTACGTGCATTGCAATGATTGAGCGTGGCGAGCGTATACCATCGGCAATGACAGTCATTAAGCTCCGTAAGGCAATGGGATTTAAGACCGTTGACCTATTTGCCGACAGGTAGAGTCAAGGATAGGCTAGCCGATGCGAGTTTTAATAGGCGATAACAGACAGGATTTGGGAATAAACTGTGACCGATTCCATGTAAACCATTATCGGGATGATGGTGGTAGTGGGTCGATTCAGTCAATTGAGCTTAGCTTTCCTTTGCAATGGCCAAGGGTAGCTCTTGACAGTCAGTTGCGGTTTGTGGTATCATTTACTGAGGCAAGGTCGCTAGCCTATAGTTTGCTGCGAGCTATTGGCGAGCGTGATTAATACCTTTTGCAGCTAAGGGGATTGCAACAATGGGAAATAGGATCGTCAACCAAATGAACGGGATGGGTACGTACCATCAGGTCAAGGCCGCTATCTCTCTTGACTGGACTGGCAACACTGAGCTAAGAGATAGTGTTACCGACCTGTTCGATCAATTGCTTTTGGTGATGAACCAACAATCGACAAGGCAGCGTGCCTATGCAATGCTCGCTGGTATACTCAACAAGAGCTTTGACGATACTGGCGACTTCTATTATGTCGGTCCTGACGATCGGTTGTGTCATCGGTACTACTCGTCCGGTGAGGATCGGCGTATGATGGCCGAAGTAGCCTTTTCGGACTAGGATCAACGTTGCCGTAACAGAGTTGAGGCATTTACTATCTAGGTCACTTTCACTAAGGGGATTGCAACAATGTCAACGGAAACTCACGGAGAACCGCGAGAGGGCAAGTCTGGTATCCAAGATTCTGCCGATGGCACGACCGCTGTAAACAAGTCACAACAAACCATCCGGCACCGCTTAGACGCCGGTAGCCCGCCGATCCATAACTTCGATGGCGATAAGCTCGCCCAGTTCCGTCTCATCACCTTGGCAACGTCCGGCCTATGCAAGCCGGGTAAGGATGCCTTGAACCAGCCCATCGACCTCAAGTATTTCTACTGTCACGTGGTCGAAATGGAAGCAAAGGTTGGCGGTGAGCTATTCGACGCCTATCGCGTCGTGCTGGTCGATAAGGCTGGCGATGCATACGGGTTTGTCTCAACCGGCATTCTGGATGGCCTTGAGACGGTTATCCAGTGTTTTGGTGTCGGTCCCTGGACTGACCCAATGGTGGTCAAGATCATGGAGACAAACACCCGCAAGGGCAATCGGACATACAATCTTATTGCAGGTTGACCTCGCAGCACGGCGGGGTGTGGGACGCCACCCAAGGATGCTTTCTAGTCCCCCCCGCCGTGCCTCTTTCTGGTAGGTTTAATTATGGCGTCTATCCGCTTATCACTTGAGGGGGTCCGCTCTATACGTGAGCATAATAACTCGCTGATAGAGGCTGCCGAAACCGCACTTTTACAGCTACGTCAAATACCCCGCAGTCAACGACCGCCGCATATCGCTGAGCAGGTCAAATACTGGACGCACGTAAAGTCGGCCCTTAACTGGTCAACTGAGCTTGCAGAACAACGGCTAGCACCGCAACAGCATGGCAACCGATCAACCGTATAACGAGCTAGGTCAAATACTATCTGAGGGTGGCGAGATAGCCCTTGGTCTGGCATTCGCTAGGGGCCAGTCCGATTCTCAGATTGCCATTCTGTTTGCCAGACGGTTTGAGCCTATCCGCAACAGCGATGCGGCAAGACTCCGTGAGCTAGCCGAGCGTGGCGTAGCTGCTGGCAACGACCTAAACGAGCTTGGCCCCGGCGATCCGATAGATATCTCTGGAATACCAACCGTGTTGGAACTATTCGGCGATGACCCGGAAGGCCGCCGCTTCTTCTTCATCGTTGAGGTTGATATCAGCGGCGAAGGGGATTGGCGAGAGCTTCGCCTTGAACTGTCAGACTTCACCAGCCAAGATCAGCTACGCGATGAAGCTAACGAGCTTGCCAGTCTACGGTCAACTAAGTCGCCTGGCAAGTTTGGAGCAATAAACGAAGATATCGAGGGTGATTTACCAATGCGTGTCGTGCTAGGTTTCAAGAGGTTCTAGCATGATTGAACGCCAAGCAACAGGCCGTAAACTGAGGGGGAACCATAGCAATGCGCTACCTCGTTACATTGTTGCGATGGGTGTTCAACGTGTTAGCGATCAAGACAGAGGATTACACCCCAGGGGAGTGTTTGCTTTTGGGTCTTGTGACTGCATGTATGGCCGTCTACGTGATAAGGCTATTGGAAGTGTGGAGCAGCGTTCATTTACTTCCACTCTGGACTATTGGGATTGGCTTTACTCGCTGACTGCCAGTAATTACACGACTTGGGTTATTAGTCGTGAGATACTGTCCGACTTAATCTTATGTGGCTTTACCGAACAGTTCGCTCAAGGCGAGCTATCAATAGATTGGCCACGCTCCAAACGCATCCGAGAGGACAACAACCATGACGATCCGCACACTACCGGCCTTGCCGTCATCGAGTCCCCACCAACGATCATCGCTTGTAGAGTTGGCAAGACACAAGGAAGGATTGTATTTGTCGATTCCCTCAATTGGTTTCCAGTGCCCATTGAGGCACTTGCAGTCGATGGAGATATCGGTGCAATACCTTTCCGGCGTAATAACAATAAACACACTTCAAAAAGGGGACCATTCAATCCACAAGTGCATATCACTTTCAACGCTTTTACCAAACTGATAGCTTGGGTGCGTGACAATAACATGGGAATGTTTAGGTATACGGCACCTAGCCAGGCAATGGGGGCATTCCGGCATCGGTTTATGAAGTGTGATATTTACTATCACGACAATCAGGGGGTCAAAGCGTTGGAGCGTAAGGCATACTTCGGCGGTCGATCTGAGGTATTCAGGATCGGAGACATCAACCAGCCGGTATTCCAGCTAGACGTTAATTCGTTGTTTCCCTCTGTCATGCGAAACTGTCTATTCCCGGCTTGCCTAGATAGGTTTGAGCCAAGGGAAGAATATATGGAGATAAAGCCGGATATCGAATGGGGACATTCCGTAGCCGAAGTAGAGATAGAAACCAAGTATCCAATCTATCCGATGCGAATGAATGATATCGTTACGTATCCGGTAGGTCGGTTTAAGACAGTGCTATGCGGTCTGGAATTGAAGCTAGCCGCAAGGGCCGGCATCATCCGTCGCGTTAGGGCTTGGTCTGAATACCGCATGGCACCGCTCTTTGTCGAATGGGTTGATACCCTTTGGGCAATGCGGCAGGAATACAAGCGGCTTGGAAATAAGCTCTACGATACGTTCACTAAACGGCTAATGAATTCCCTCTACGGTAAATTCGCACAGAGGTCAGCGAAATGGGTCAACGTACAACATTCGCTTGCATCCGTGCCTTGGTCACGTTGGCACCAAAGAAACTGTATTACCGGCGAGCGTTCGGAGTATCGTTCGTTTGGGTGGCAGATACAAAAACGGGAAGAACAGCGAGAGATAAGCAATACCTTTGTCGCTATAAGCAGCTTTATCACGGCAGCCGCAAGGGTCCGCATGAACTGCATACGCGACATAGCCGGGAAGCCAAACGTCTACTATCAGGGGGTTGACAGTGTAATAGTGACCCGGCAAGGCAAGGCTCGTTTGTGGTTCGAGAATGAGATACAGCCGGACGAGCTTGGTAAGCTACGCTTGGAATGGGAAGCAAATGAAGGTGTTATTTATGGTACGTCTGACTATCGACTAGGTGGCAAGACTGCCGTTAGCGGCCGGTCTAATCTGTGTGAGATAAACGCCGATGGCGAGATTATGCAGCGTAGGTTTTACGCTGAATCGCGGTTGTTCAATGGTCAATACATTAACACTCTGGAGGACCAAATTGAGCCCTGGCAACGCCACGGACTGTACAGGAAAGGCATTGTCGGCCCGGCCGGATGGGTTAATCCGATGGTTCTGAATGACCACGAAACCACTATAGGGGAACCTACCGATGGCACGCCGATTCGTGTTTGATATTGACGGATTAGAGCGAGAGAAACTGCCTGCTATGAATGAAGCAATGCAGGCAGCCGGTGTCCAGTTCGACCACGGCGGTCTTGAGCCGTTTCCACACGTTGTCTATTGCGTGTCTGCTGCCGATCAAGACCCGTCCGACAAGGCAATTGAGGGTGTCGCCGCCTTGTTTGGCGTTACGCTTATGACGGATATGGATATCGCCGAAGCAGAGTCTGCACTTGCCGGAAGTGGCGAGCAAGACAAGGGGGCAACCCAATCGCACCCTACCGACAAGCCAGCGGAAGATATCGCTGGCGAAGCGGCCGACACCGCTCAAGATTCGACAAGCTGATGAACCAGCTTAAGCAACTGGGACATTAGCAGTAGTCTCCGCGAATGAATTGGCGATGGGGGTGTAGCCGCTTGGCTCGCCCCCTTGCCATTCCTCTACAGCGAGCAGCATGACCTGTAAGGTTTCGTCGATGGTCAAGCCATAGTCACGTTCTAGCCTGGCTTGTTCGCCCTTCATAAATTCACTTGCGGCCCACAGATCACAGGTGCATTTGTCGGTAAACTTTTCAATGGCGGAAGTCAGTTGCTTGGCACGATTCTGCCGTGCCTTGCGTTGCTTCTCCCTGTTGGCAGCAAGTTGGGCCTCTTGTCGCTGGACAGCGGCGGAGAATTTGGCAGCCTGTCGTGCGGCTGCTAGTTGTGCCTTCTGTTGGTCGGCAGCCTCTTTCTCGGCTTTCTTGATTCGCTTAGTATTGGTTGCTATTAGGCAGTCATTGACGATGCTAATAGCGTCTGTTTCATCATGGCCGATATTTGTAAGCCTCTTGACAAAATCGACCGTTGAGATAACGCCTCTTTCAAGCCAGCCGCAAAGCCTTGCTGTTGGCACGGCTCGACCGAGCGATGACTTTTCACAGTCCCATGATTCAGCAAGTTGATTCGCTCTTGACGGTTCCATCCCATGACCAAGGATGGCCGTGATTGATTCCTCCCGAGTAAGCTCGCCAAGTAGATAACGCCTCTTAATGCCACGCTGGCATTGTGTAAGCATGGCTTGTTTGACAGCTCGATTAGCGTCACGAAGGATCGTATCAGTAACGCTAACGTCCATGCCATAGCCAATCATTTCGTCCCTGGCATCGTTGTACGATAACAACCCTACGGCAAAGTCGCCGATAGCTGGGGATTTACGAATTCGCAGCCCCAGCTTATCGGCGATACTGTTTGCACCATTTTCGGTCACGCCATGATTTGTTAGGCGTGTAACAAAGTCACTACGTTGCATCTCTCCTCGCACGTATGCCTTCGACAATTCCGACGAAACAAACCCTGCCTCCGCGTCCGACAATGCTTTGCCAATTGCATCGTCTGGGAAACCTTCGGCTGCAAGTCGCTGTTTGCAGTCGTCAATGCCGATGGAGAAGCTAAGCCAGAGCTTAACGGCTCGATGGGCAATGATAGAATTGTCACGCAAACGACGGCTAAACTTAAACAGAGCTTCGACAGTCTCATCTGAATACCCCAATTGAGTGTAGGCTGCCTTCACTTCATCGTCGGTTAGCGTGCCAATATTGTATGCACGTCTAATATCAACCCGACCCATCGGGCGGAAGGAAACGGCCAGATAGTAGTCATGCCAAAACGGTAGAATATCTTGCTGGATTAGAGCAGACTTGATTTGCTTTAGTAGTTCCGCCTCACCACCAAACTTATCATCCTTGCGAAGTCGGTGCCAGAATTCAAACAGTTGACCGGGTGAAGGAATGGACCAGTGAGCACGCCAGTAATACTTAAAGAATTTCTCTGGTATGCCTTGGTCGGTTGCCCATTTCTTGAGCGTGTCACGAAACTTCAGGTCGAATAGCTTATCTGATTCTGGCCAGAATGGTATCGTTTCATCGTCGGCGTCACGAACCATCAGACGGGTTAGGTCCGTCATTGTTGGCACTTGATACGTTATGTCAAACAGCTTCTCCGATACGTCCGGCTCGACAAACCCAAGCTGCCTCATCTTGGTTTGGTATATGGCAGGGTTGATTATCTGCCGATGCCGCATGACGGCTAGCTGCAATGGGGTCGGTTTGGAGCGTGCCGCTTGGCGATACCATTCCGTAGCCTCGGCACAGATACCATTCATGCCCCAAAGCGTTGACAGCGATTTGTTATCAATTGCACCGGCAAGGTAAGCGGCAATCGACTTGTCAGGGTCAAGGTACTGAGTTGGGCAGGCAAGATTTGCGGCGTACTTCCAAGGCTGCAAGAAGTCGCCAAGGTCAACGCCGACAGCACGATTGATAAACTGGAATTCGGCTAACGTCTGAATTGAGTTGCGGAAGGTATCGTTCTTGCAACCAAACGCCTCAACCAGACGCGGAATGAATTTGCCTGCGAGGTATGGCGGATTGCCGCTAAAGTAGCGAACGGCAGCCGAGATAACTTGTCCTACGTTATCTATATTGATTCCACCAAACCCAAGCTCCCCAGTTGCTAGATTGTTCTGAGCTTCGGCACCGATTTGCTGGATTAGCGATAGCCGCGATGATGCCGAGAATGGTCCCTTGGCATTTAGATACCACTTAAAGTCGCACGCAACAGACTGGTATGGGTCAAGCGGCGGAATGGGGACAGGCGTTGTTATGATCGGTGACGTTTGCTTATTGCAGTTATTAGCCGCCTCAATTGCTGCCGCTTGCTCTGAGTCTGATAGGGCGACTTGTATGAATAGCGGACCTGGCGACGGCTCGCCTTGCTTTGTAACTGCAATTGAACCAGTCGCCGGATAACACCACCCTATCCACTTCTCTTTCTTCTCTGATTCTTCTCCACACGGCTCGCAAACACCACCCTTGCAACAGCATGGAGCTTTACCGCAAGTCTTGCAGCACTTCCCCTCGCCGGCTGGATCGGCCAGCGTGCATTCACGGTCACACTCATCGCAATGTATGTTTGCACACTGGACAGCGTATTCGAGAGTACCGCCCATGCCATTTTGTAGCATGAGTTGGCATTCTTTACAGTTCTTTAGTGGCCCTTCAACTTTCTTACGTAGTTTGGCTAGTAGCTCGTCTGCACACTGGTCGAGGTTGTCACAGGTCTTATTGTACTTGTCGCCAATGATATTGACGATTTGCTGTTGTGAAACGACAAGAGATTGCATAACGCTTTGGATAGCGATTGCAATCCGATCCTCGCAGCAGCGAGTATTTGTCGGGGCACCGTAGATGCCTTCGGGTCCGCCACCTGGATAGTAGCTGCCTGGATCACCGGATGAAGGATAGCCGCTCGACATGATTCACCTGATTCGACTATTGGCCGTAGTGACGCAACATGGCGTCAACACGCCTTGCTGCCTCTTTTACGTCGGCCTTGGCGTTCTGGCAGTCAACACCACACTCGTCTAACTTGTCGAATTCAGGTAGCGTATCATGGAGTGTTCGCTGGTCGGTCTTGAGTTGAGCAATCCGATCAGGCGAGAGAGTTGGGCGTTGTTCCATTGCAATCACCTATTTACGTATGCCGTACTGCGAATTAAACATCTCAAGGGCAGCCGCAAGATATTTTTCTGGCATCCAGTATTCAATCCAACTACCGGAGGCCGTCGTTGTCGTGGCGATAATATCACACGCCTTTGTGACTAAATCACCATGAGTCTCAAGCGTTAAATGCACAAAGGCATTGTTTGGGTTCAGGTAAAATGTTTTTATGCCCTCGAATCTAATCGCGTGGCCGGCTGTGATCGTCGCTGACATTGTTGTACCGCAGATTGTCAGACCGATCCTCGCATTATTAGCTGGGATCGGCTGCGGATTTAGTATGTTAGTATCCCACGCGAAAACCTGTGAGCGGATTAGCCTACCGAGTCGCCAATCACCGATACACACAATGCACCCCCTTTGCTAGCCTGTCTGCCATGCCTCATAAATGGTTGCAGTTGGCAATCCTAGAAAGCCATGATTGACCCAAATCTCCTCCTTAATCAGTGGCCCCCAATCACGATAAGGCATGACCAAATCAATACCACCAGCGGTCAAAAAGAAATCCTTCAAGCCACTATCGCTAATGGCAAGTTTTATGACCCTATTAACTGGTGCGTCTGGATTTGATATGGTAACGGACAATGAAACCCGCCTGCTATTGGAATTTATGAGTTTGACATACGTAAGGGCAGGAATTGACGCAACCGTCAAAACTCGATAGTCCAACAGACCAGACCTGAGTGGATTTACTGAATTCATCCGACACTTATCACAGATAACCTCAGTAACAAACGCACTTTTGTCTAGATCGTCACTACTTGTCAGCCAAACTTCCTGTTTGATTGAATCAAATATGTCATCAATTGTGACGACGTGTGGGTTACGGACGACCTGCGAAGCACCGATTTCCTGATACCTAATGCCAACACGCGGAAGGCCAATCCATAATTCTGCGGTTCCAGTAGCTATTGAGCGAAACGGTTGCAGAATCAAGGCAACGCGATCACTCTCGTAGCCACAAACCCTAAAGGCTGGATCGTTGCCTCCGCCAACTGATGCCCTTGACTCAAGGACTCCATCGTCAAGGCTGAATTTAAGGTTAGACGGCACTGTTATTGCAGCCGAACAATATCAAGGTAGAATTCCTGAGCCGTGTCGGCCGCATTGCAAAGTACCTCAACGTTCGGCATCCGATTGGAGTCAAACTTACCCCAGATGCCAAGTCGACCCTTCCGCATTAGCGGCGGGCCATTTCCCGAAACCAACGACTGGCACAGTCCGCCGGGCCGATCAACTTGATCTTCAAATTGTAGACGTGCCGCAATCATCGTTGTTCCGAACGCCTCCAGACCGATAACGGCGAACAGACCGCGAGGCAACGTGTCGGCCCAAGTCACGGCAACAGACGACCACGCACCGGCCGTAGCTATTGTTGTGCCAGTGCCACGCATCGTATAGTAGTCCCCTTGCGGGGCTGGCATGTAGCCAGTTCGCGTAACTCCAGCAACTACAACAACAACCGCCGCACCGCCGGACGTTTGGATTGACTCGATTTGCAATTCCTCAAGCCCGCGAATTCGTAGCGGACTCATGGAATAATCCGCCATGTTCGGTTCGTCAACCGGCACAATCGCCGGATTGATTGGACGAATGAACGGATTTGTTATCTGCCGGAATGTCGGCGTAATGAACCGTGCCCTGGTCGGACTGGCAGCACCAAAATAAGCGTACAGGATTTGCCAGTCAACTTGCGGCAGGAAATGACCGTTCTGAATTGTCCATATCCCGTCTGTTACGGGGGTTGTATCTTCGGCTGTTGCGTCGGCTTGCGACTTTCGCCAAGCTAGCGTGTGATGCATAGTAGACCTCTCCGTTAATCGAGTAAAGGATTGTTGCGGGGCACCGATGGCAGATACCATGCCAATGGTCGCCATCCCAGATAGTCAATAAACAACCCCCACCAAGAATGCACTTGATAGGGGTTGCTATTAACTCGTTGCACACTGGACACCGATAGCCGCGAACGGTTGCCATTTTCTTGGACGCTGGACAATAGCCCATCGTGAAGGCAACCGCTCGCAGTTCGGCTACCCGAGAATGCACAGGCCGACTTGACCCTCAAGAGCGGCACAGGCAGCGAGCAAGTCACCGCTAACAGCACCGCCGTCAAGGATATGATCGGCCAACGCCTCAAGTGACCGCCTTGCGGCCGACACCTTGTTGTGTGCATACAGTTTCTCGGGTGGGAGCTTCGACCGCTTGGCAGCCGTCATAGCCCGCGTAACCGCCGACTTTGCCGACCGATCCGCCATGCTGTCGCCAGTCCCCTTTTTGCCTTTGTCCTGATTCGCTGTACTCATGTTCACAATCCCCTATGGTAGAGAAACGAGCTTTGGCCGGAACGTCCGACCGATGCACGAATTATACCATCGGGATTGCCCCTGTCAAGTACCCCAGGGGAAAAAATTATCGGCGGACAAACCCGGCATTGTACCGCATCATGCGAGTTGCCCGGTCAATGTTCTGGTCGATGGTGCCACGCGGCGGCAGTTGGGCAACGCCAGCGGCAAGGAACGGCAAGAACTGAGTCATAAACTCAGCAAACTTACCCTCCGCATTGGCAGCCCCGGTCGCAACGCGATTGACACCCTTATTCAGCATTGCCGTTTTCCAGTCTTGCAGCGACACTCGCTCAAGACCGGCTTGCCACTTGCGGTCAGTCACGGCCCGTTGGACGCCAGCAAGGTAAGCATCGGCCCGTGCGGCTGCCTTTTGCGTCGGTGCCTCCGTGACGTTGTTAATCCCTTGCTTGAGCTTCTCCGTTGAGTTGGCCATGCCATTCTTCCAGTTGGCGGCCACTTGGGCAGGCGTTGCCATTGTCATTTGGATACCCTCGATAATTGTTCTAGTACAAAAAAGCCGGGCGGTAAGCAGACTCGGCAGGGGATTGCAGAACCCACAAGGAACACAATCACTAAGACTGCCCCCGCCCGGTCGGCCCTGGCCGTCTGCTTTGATACTAGCAAATGTTGTGCCGGCTGTCAAGGGATTTGAAGCCGAAAGTACCCCCTACCCCACCCTCGCAATTACCGTGCCAGACCAATTGGCACGCAATTTGCTCCCGCTAATTCTGTGCCACCCTGAATAATAGTGGGTTTTTCGTGTTTTTTTTTCACAACCCAGACCCCCAGGCCCCCGCCGCCCCCCAGACTGGCGGGGCCCCCTCTACT
>Ga0214473_10010153_pt1 | contig 11092 bp, 5 predicted proteins | sample RVTome_7_FD_203509 | JGI IMG/M metagenome (GOLD analysis project Ga0214473, IMG submission 203509) | Soil microbial communities from uranium-contaminated site in the Upper Colorado River Basin, Wyoming, United States - RVT98D197 | ecosystem: Environmental > Terrestrial > Soil > Contaminated >...
GCACGGCCCACGAAATCAAGGTCGGCTTCGAGATCAACAACAACGGCCAGACGTCGATCGGCGGCTACCCCGGGAACGTCTTTCTCCTGAACAACTACTACTATCCGACCGTCGACTATAACGCCGACGGCGACCTCGACGACCTCGACATCAACCGCGACCTGACGTTTCTCTATATCTACCGGAGCACGGTCCAGTCGCCCTATTACAACAAGCGCATAGCCGCTTACTTCAGCGACACGATCACCAAGGGCCGCTTCAACTTCGTCGTATCGTTCCGTCTCGACAGGGCCAAACCCGGGTACAAAGCTTTGGAATCCCGGGGTCTATGGTCCACGAGCGACTCCGTCCCGTCGTACCAGTACGCCAATTACGGCGCGATCGATGAGGCTCTCTTCACCTCCGAGGCGATGGACAAGATCAACGCCATTTTGGAACCGCGCGGACGCGACCCCCTCACCGTCGGCAAGGTCTACACCCTGTTCTCGCCGCGTGTCGGACTGACCTACGACATCTTCGGCGACGGCAAGACGATCCTCAAGATAAACTACGCCCTCTATCCCGGCGGCTACCCCGGCACGGGCTATTGGGCCCCCTACGGCATCGGCGGCAATATGAGATTCTGGTGGGATGACGCCAGCGGCGATGGCATCATATCGTCCGACGAGCTCTTCTGGACCGACAGCGAAATCGGGAACGAACCCCTCTACAATCCCTGGGACAGCGAAGGCGCGTTCGTCGGCGACTACGAGCGTGAATACGGCTCCTACTGGAGCGGCTTCACCTGGGGTTCGTCCGCTCTGACGAAGCCCACCTCCTACATCGACCTGGCCAATTGGAAGACCGACCTGACCCACGAAGTCAATGTCGCCATCGAAAGGGAAATCTTCCAGAACTTCGGCGCAAGCATAAGCGGATACTGGAAGAGGATGGGCCGGTTCTCCTGGGGCCGCCCCTACTATCCGTCCGACCCGGCCGGGACCCCCAACGACGCGCCCGTTTACACCATGGACAACGGCGCTAACCATGTCCGCAACCAGAACGATTACTACATCGCCGGCTACGTCCCCAACACGCTCTATACACCCGGCCCGGACGGCCTCATGGGCACGATCGGCGGCATCAACTATGACGCCGACAACATCCCCGTCGACCCCGGCGCCGCAGCCGGACTTCCCTGGTACGCTCTGATCGGCCCCAGCACCAACCCCGACACTCGCTCGACGCCCTACAGCATCAACACGATGATGCCGGCGAACCGCTACAACACCTACTACGGCTTCGACCTCATCTTAACCAAGCGGCTGGCCAACAAGTGGATGTTCAACGGCTCCTTCACCTACCAGATGCAGACACAGCACCTCGGCGACGGCTGGCTTGACCCGACCAGCAACTGGGCCTACGACAACCAGATCTATGGATTCAGCCAGGGCGGCGGCAGCGGCAAGATCAGCCAAGTCTACTTCACCCGCTGGATGGTCAAGCTCATGGGCCTCTACCAGCTGCCGTATGCCATCAACGTCTCCGGCACGCTCTCCGCTCATGAAGGGACCTTCAACACCAATAGCTTCGGCATCCGGAACTACACCAGCAGCAACCCTAACTACAACGCCAACGACCGCACTGACAGCTTCCTGACGCACACCTACAACAACTCCGACAGGCTCGGAAGCGTTATTGTCGTCAACCTCAAGCTCGAAAAGGTGCTCAAGCTCGGCGCCAGCGGCCGCATGTACTTCTCCGTCGATTTGTTCAACGCCTTCAACACCCAGATCGTCACCCGGAGATACAGCCGCAGCCTCGGCACCTTCCGCTTCAGCGGGCTGCCCGGAGAAGAAGAGCCTCACTCCTTTATCGCACCCGGCGCGACAGCGGGCCTCAACAACGAACTGTTGAACCCGCTCGTCTTCCGGCTCGGTCTGAGGTTCGAGATCTAGTTCCAGCTCCAAGCGCACACGCAGACGCTCAAAGCCCCTTCCGCCCCCGGGCGGAAGGGGCTTTTTTTTCTTGCCGCCGCCTCGTGTATAATAGATTCCCATGAGACACCTCGGGAGGATTGCCGTGGCCCTTTCGGCGGCCCTTCTCGTTAGCCTCCCGGCCGGCGCCGCCGAGTCAAACGTCCTGCTCATCACCGTCGACACCCTGCGTCCGGACCGCCTGAGTTGTTACAGCGCGGCGTTCGTCAAAACGCCCGAAGTCGACGCCCTGGCCGCAAGGGGCGCGCTTTTCGAGAAGGCCTACGCCCACAACCCGACGACCCTGCCTTCCCACGCCAATATCCTGACGGGAATGACGCCCCCTTTCCACGGCGTCAGCGAAAACTCAAAGTCGAAACTCCCCGACCGCTGCCTGACGCTGGCCGAGCACCTCAAGGCCGCTGGGTATGCCACGGCGGCGTTCATCGGCGCATTTCCCCTGGACTCGCGCTTCGGGCTCGACCAGGGTTTCGATATCTATGACGATTCGTTTCCGTCGCTTCCGGCCCGGACGGGAACATATGCCGAGCGCCGGGCCGGGGAGGTCATCAAGGCCGCCTCAGATTGGATCTCGGGCCGGGAGGGCAAGTGGTTCTGCTGGGTCCATCTCTGGGACCCGCACGCCCCCTACGCTCCGCCGGAGCCATTTTTAAGCCGGCACAAGAACGACCCGTATTCGGGCGAAGCGGCCTACGTCGATTCCGAGCTCGGGCGCCTTTTCGGAATGCTTCGGGCGTCCGGTCTCCTCGAGCCGACGCTCGTCGTCCTGACGGCGGACCACGGTGAGTCCCTCGGCGAACACGGCGAGATGACCCACAGCTATTTCGCCTACAACAGCACGATCCACATCCCCCTCGTCATCGCCGGACCGGGCGTCGGGCCTTCCCGCGTCGTGGCCAATGTCTCCCACAGCGACATTTTCCCGACACTCTGTGAGCTCGCCGGCATCCCCGCTCCCGGGGACCTTCAGGGCCGGTCTTTCGCCGGGCTGATGAAGGGGGGGAAGCGGGCCGAGCGGCCGATCTACTTCGAATCCCTCGAGCCCTATCTCAACAAGGGCTGCGCCCCCCTCCGGGGCTTTATCGAGGGAAGTACCAAGTATATGAATTCGCCCGTCCCGGAGGTCTACAACTTGGCCATGGATCAGGGAGAGAAAACGAACCTGGCCGACAAGAGGGATCTGGGCCAGCTTAAGAAAATAATGGATAAGCTCATCGAGTCGCTGGCTTCTCCCTTGGCTGGGACGGCCACGCGGCCGGCCGACAGCCGGACCCTCGAAAAACTGCGCAGCCTCGGCTACGTGGCGACGCCGGTCGCCCAGGTCAAGACGGCTTACGGCCCCGGGGACGACCTGAAGAGCTTCCTGCCGTTCCAGCAGAGGCTCGAACGGGCCGTCATCATGTCCGACCGCGGCGAAACGGCCGGGAGCATCCGGGAGCTCACAGCGCTCGCAGGCGAGAAAAAGGACTTTGCCCCGGCCTACATTTATCTTTCGCAAGTTTATGGATCTCAAGGAAATACGGCCGAGGCGGTCAAAGCGCTCGAGGCCGGCGTCGCCGCCAACCCGGCGGATTATTCGCTGCTTTCCTCCCTGGGGACACTCCTTGTCCAGGCCAGACAGTACGACCGAGCCGCCGACGTCCTGGAAAAGGCCCTGACACTCGTCGACTTTGACCCCGCCGTCTGGGACAACTTGGGCATCGTAGCCATGCGCAAGGGCGATTACGCAAAGGCCTTGGAGTACCTGGCCCGGGCCGTGGAGCTCGATAAAACCTTCGCCCTGGCCATTTCCAACATCGGGGCGGTCCGCATGGAGATGTTCTCCAAGGAAGGCCGAAAGCCCGAGGACCTGGTCCTGGCGGTCGAGAGCTTCCGGAAGGCCGTGTCCCTCGACTCCGGCCTCGGGCTGGCCTGGCGGGGACTCGGAGTGGCCAGCCGCATGAACGGTGAGCTTTCGGGCGCGATCGAGGCCTGGGAGAAAGCGGTCGCCGCCAACCCCTCGGACACCTATTCGCGGATCAACCTCGGACGCGCTTATCTCGAAAGAGGAGACAAGGCCCTGGCGCGGGCCGCTTTCGAAAAATACCTCGAGGTCCGGGGCCCTGGCATTCCTCCCGACGAACGGGCCATGGTCCTGGCTCTCATCGAGAAGTGCAGGTAGGTCAGAACGCCGATGAACACGAAATTGCTCGCGGGCGCCCTGGTCGCGCTTGTCGTTGCCGGCGGAGGAGCGGCTTCGGCCGCCGCCTCCGTGGCCGAACATAACGTTCTCCTGGTGACCATCGACACCATCCGGACGGACCGGCTGAGCTGTTATGACCCCAAGTTCGTCCAGACGCCGCGCATAGACAGACTGGCGGCGAACGGCGCCCTTTTCGAGCGCGCCTTCGCCCACGTCCCGTTGACCCTTCCTTCCCACACGAGTATCCTCCTGGGCGTGACGCCTCTCGCCCACGGCGTCAACGAGAGCAACAAGTCCGTCGTGCCCGGCGGGTTTATCACCCTGGCCGAGATCCTCAAGAAGAGCGGCTACGCGACGGCCGCCTTCGTCAGCGCTTTTCCGCTGGATTCCCGGTTCGGTCTCACCCGGGGGTTCGACGTCTATGACGACGCCTACCCATCGAGGCCGGCCGCGGGAGAAGCTTATTCAGAACGACCGGCCGGGAAGACCGTCGCCGCGGCCTTGCGCTGGCTCTCCGGCCGGAAAGAAAAATGGTTCTGCTGGGTCCACCTCTGGGATCCGCACGCGCCTTACGCTCCTCCGGAGCCTTACGCGAGCCGTTTCAAGACCGACCCCTATTCGGGCGAAGTGGCCTACGTCGATGCCGAATTGGGCAAGCTCCTCGACGAAGTCGCTAAGGGGGAAGGACGGACCAATACTCTGGTCGTCCTGACGGGCGACCACGGCGAAGCGTTGGGCGAACACGGCGAGACGGGGCACGGTTATTTCGCCTACAACGCCACGATCCGGGTCCCCCTCATCATCGCCGGTCTGGGGACGAAAGCGCTCCGCGTCAAGGAAATGGTCAGCCACGTCGACATCTTTCCGACGGTTTGCGAGGTCCTCGGTCTCGATAGACCGCCGTCTCTTCACGGGGAATCCCTGGCTCCTTTCCTCCGGGGGAAGACCGTCAAGGCGAGGCCCGTCTACTTTGAATCCCTCGAGGCCAATCTCAACAGGGGCTGGGCCCCGCTCCGGGGGATCATCGCCGAAGGGAAGAAGTACATCGAGTCGCCAATCCCCGAGCTTTACGACCTGGAGAAGGATTTCGCCGAAGGGACGAACATGGCTTCGGGGACAGACCTCCAGGCTTTCCGAAAAATGCTCGACGACAAAATGAGGCGGGACGCCTCTCCCGTCCGGGACGAGGCCGTACGGCGCACCGACCGGGAGACCCGGGAGAGGCTCCGCAGTCTGGGCTATGCGTCCTCTCCCGTCGCCCCCGTCCGTAAATCATACGGCCCGGAGGACGACCTCAAGACCCTCCTGCCTCTCGAGCAGAAGGTCATGCTGGCCGCCAAGATGGAGAGCGAGGGCAGAGTCGCGGAGAGCGTCAAGCTGCTCGAGGAGGTCATCGCCGCCCGCAAGGACTTCGGCCGGGCCTACGACCAGCTCTTTCGCCTCTACCGGTCCAAGAGCCTGATCGACGATGGCCTGGCCGTCCTCGACCGGGCCTACACCGCGAACCCCGGGAACTATGTCATCGTCTCCGGCTACGGCGTCATCCTGGTCCAGAATGCAAAATACGTGAAAGGGGCCGAAATCCTGGGGAAGGCCCTCGGCCTCTTCGATCAGGACGCCGAGGTGTGGACGAATCTCGGTATCGCCCACGCCCGGCTGGGCGATTTCGCCCGAGCCGCCCAGGAATTCTCGAGGGCCCTGGAGATCGACCCGAACGACCCCGCCATCAACGACAACGCCGGCTCCTTTTATTTTACAAAGGCGGTGAAAGAGAAAAACGCCGAGGACCTCCGGAAATCCGGGGAATTCTTCGAGAAGGCCATCGCCGCCGATCCGGCGCTCGCCTCGGCCTATAACGGCCTGGGCGGGGTCTTAAAAATAATGGGAAAGACCGACGATGCGGTCAGGAACTGGGAAAAGGCCCATGAGTTCGACCCGAAGTTCGCCTTTCCCGTCTATAACCTGATCTATGCCTATCTCGAGAAAGGCGAAAAAGCCAAGGCCTATGAGCACTGTCGGAAGTATCTCATCATTCGGGGAAAGGACATCACCCTGGAGGAGCGAAATGAGATCGCGGCCCTCATCCAGAAGTGCCGGTAGAAGGACGGCGAGCTTTCCCCGCTGGGTGGGCATCGTCCTGGGAGTTTTTCTCCTCGGCGGTTTGTCCGCAGGCAGGCCGGACGCTTCTTCCTCCGCCCTCCGGCCGGGGGGTGCCGGGGCGAAGCCAAACCTTTTGCTCGTCACCGTCGATACTCTGCGGCCGGACCGGCTCAGCTGCTATGGAAGTCCATTCCTTAAGACCGAAACGATCGACGGCCTGGCTGAAAAGGGGGTCGTCTTCCGCAGGGCTTTCGCCCAAGCCACGACGACCCTGCCCTCCCATACGACGATCCTCCTCGGGAAAGACCCTGTCCATCACGGCGTTCATGACAACGCTAACTTCATGGTCGGGCCGGACGAGCTGACCTTGGCCGAGCATCTCAAGGGTTTCGGCTACGCCACGGGCGCCTTCGTCGGAGGATTCCCGCTGGATTCGCAATTCGGCCTGGACCAGGGCTTCGACCTATATGACGACGCGTTCGAGGGTCATGCTACGCGCCGGCAAGCTTACCGGGAGAGAAAGGCCGACGCGGTCGTGTCGAGCGCGCTCCGTTGGCTCGACGGCCAAGCCGGCCCGTGGTTTCTCTGGGTGCATTGTTTCGACCCGCACGACCCTTACGAGCCTCCGGAGCCGTTCCTTTCGCAGTACAAAGACCGCCCCTACGACGGCGAAGTGGCCTATGTCGACTCCGTCTTGAAGAAGCTCCTCGCGGCCATCGGGCAAAAGGAGAACGCGGCGAACACCGTCATCGTCGTCACCGGAGACCACGGCGAGGGACTCGGCCAGCACGGCGAAGACACGCACGGCTATTTCGCCTACAACACGACCCTTTGTATACCCCTCATTCTCTGCGCGCCCGGCTTGAAGCCGGGCCGAGTGGACCAGACCGTCGTCCACATGGACGTCTTCCCGACCGTCTGCGACGTCCTAGGCGTCGCCAAGCCGAAAGGTCTTCAGGGGCTCTCGGTTCTCCCCGCAACCCGGGGCCAGACGCTTCCCCGGCGGAGTCTCTACTTCGAGTCCCTTTATCCTTATTACAGCCGGGGCTGGGCCCCACTCTACGGCTACCTCCAAGGCCCGGAAAAATTCATCGATTCGCCGATCCCCGAGGCCTTCGATATCGCCCGGGACTTCGACGAAACAGCGAACCTCCTCGTCGGCAAGAACGTGGGAAAGCTCAGGGATAAGCTGGCCGAGGTGACCGGAGGAATCTCTCCGGTGGCCGGCGGGGGACAAGCGAAAAGCCTCGACTCGCGGGCCCTGGAAAAGCTCCGGAGCCTGGGCTATGTCTCCAGCGCGCAGGTCTCGCGGAAGGATCATTTCGGCCCGAGCGATGACCCGAAAACCATGCTTCCCTTCCACGCCAAGGCGACCCAAGGCCGCAGTCTCTACGAAAGCGGACGGAGGGCCGAAGGCATCGCCCTCCTCGAGGAGGTCATGAAAGAGCGGCCGGACCTCGACATCACTTACCCGACGCTGGCCCAGATCCATGCCGGGGAGGGGAGACTGGACGAGGCCATCGCCGTCATGATAAAGGGGGCCGAGGCGATTCCCGGCAACATCAGTTTCGCGTCTTACTACATTCATTTTCTGAATGAGGCCGGGAAGTTCGACGACGTCATCCAGATGCTCACGGCGGCCGGCAGCAACACGTTCGCCGAGATCCCCGAGAGCTGGAACGACCTCGGCGTCGCCTACCTGAACAAGGGCGAATTGGAAAAAGCCCTCGACGCCTTCCGCAAGGCCGTTGCCCTGGATGACGGAAACTATATTTTTTACCGCAACTTAGGCGACCTTCATTTCGCCTTCTTCGTCCGCTCCAAAGACTCCGCCGCCTACAGGACGTCGCTCGATTATTATCGGAAAGCCCTGGAGCTCAATCCCGACGACCCGTCGAGCCATAACGGGATGGGTTACGCCTACCTGCAGGGCGGTGAACCGGAGCCGGCCATACCCCTGTTCGAGAGGGCGCTCAAGCTCTCCCCAAACTACAGCTCGGCCCTCTACAACCTGGGCCAGGCCGCGTTCAAGTCCGGCAACTTCGAGAAGGCCTTGACGAGCTTCGTCAGGTTCAAGGAACAATACACGAATCTCCTTTCTCCGGGACAGGTCGAAGCTTTGGACGCCATGATCCGGCAGTGCCGGTCGCGGATTCGATGAAACATCTGGTCATCCCGGCGCTCCTCCTGGCGTTCGTATTCCTCCAATCCCGGGTCGGCTCTCCGGCCGCTTCTCGACCGGGCCTCCAAGAAGCGACAACCGTGGACGTCCCCCCGTCCGCCGCGCCGAACATCCATTATCCCTCCAATAGATCCCCCCTGGCCGTAAGCCCTCTGGTCAAGCTGCCGGTCGGGGCCGTCGAACCGCGCGGCTGGCTCATGGCCCAGCTCCAGCTCATGCGGGACGGTTTCACCGGCCGTCTGGCCGAGCTCAGCCGTTTCCTCGGGGCCGACAGCGGCTGGATCACTCTCAAGGGCAAGGGCTGGGAGGAGATGCCCTACTGGCTCAAGGGCTATGGCGACCTCGGCTATCTTCTCAAGGACGCGGCGATCCGCAGGGAGACCGAGCACTGGCTCGTCCAGGCTTTCAAGTCGCAGGCGCGCGACGGCTATTTCGGGCCCGTGGACAACCGCGCCGCGCGGGACCTTTGGCCGAACATGGTCATGCTGGCGGCCATGCAGAGCTTCTACGAGGCGACCGGCGACCGCCGCGTCCTGTCCCTCATGAACCGCTATTTCCAGTTCGAATTCCACCTCGCCGCCGAAGACCTCCTGCCGGAAAGCTGGCAGAAGCTGAGGGGAGGGGAGAACCTGGAGAGCGTCTATTGGCTCTATAACCGGACGGGAGAGAGATTCCTGCTCGACCTCGCCCGGAAGCTGTTCGCGCGGACGTCGGACTGGACCTCGCCCATCCTCACGCCCGCACGGGACAAGGACGGAGTCGAGAGCTCGTTCTACCACGGCGTCAACATCGCCATGGGCTTCCGCCAGCCGGGCGTCTATTTCCAACAGGTGCGGAACCGGACCTACCACGAGGCCGTCGAGCGCAACTACCGCCAGGTCATGGACCGGTACGGCCGCCAGCCGGGCGGGATGTTCGGGGCGGACGAGAACATCCGGCCGGGGAAGGAGGATCCCCGTCAGGGCGCCGAAACATGCACCATGGTGGAATTCATGGCCAGCTTCGAGTCCCTCCTCAAGATCACCGGGGAGGCCGTTTGGGCCGACCGGGCCGAAGAGGTCGCCTTCAATTCCCTGCCGGCGGCGATGACGCCCGACCTCAAGGGTCTTCACTACCTGACCGCGCCGAACCTTATTTCCTGCGACGGCACGGACGAGCACGATTTCCAGAACTCCGGGACGCTCGTCTCCTTCGACCCCTGGAGCTATCGCTGCTGCCAGCACAATGTCGCGTTCGGCTGGCCGTATTTCGCCGAGCATCTGTGGATGGCGACGGCGGACAACGGCCTGGCGGCCGTCCTCTACGCCCCGTCCACGGTGAAGGCCAAGGTCGCCGATGGGACCGAGGTCGCCGTATCGGAGGAGACGTTCTATCCGTTCGACGACCAGATCCAGCTCACGGTCTCCTGTGACCGGCCGGTCGAGTTCCCGCTCTACCTGCGGCTTCCCGGCTGGGCGGCGAAGGTCCGGGTCCTCCTCAACGGGCGCCCGCTCGAGGGAGAATTCCGCGGCGGCCGGTATGCCGTCCTGCGGCGGTCCTGGCGGCACGGCGACCAGGTCCGGCTGGAATTCGCTCCGGCGATCGAAGTCGTCGCCTGGCCGTCGGTCCGCGGCGCCGTTTCCGTCCGCCGAGGTCCCCTCTGGTACTCGCTCAAGATCGGGGAGGAGTGGCGCAGGTACGGCGGGACGGACGCCTGGCCGGCCTACGAGATCCTGCCGACGACGCCCTGGAACTACGGCCTCGTCCTCGACGGCGCCGGGTCGGGTCCGGCGATCCGGGTCTCAGCCAGGCAAACTCCTCCCTATCAGCCTTTTACACCTGAAGGAGCGCCGATCGTCCTCAAAGCGATGGCCCGCCGTGTCCCCGGCTGGAAGGAGGAAGGACGGATGGCCGGTCTCGTCCCGGTAAGTCCCGTCGCCGGGGAAGGCCCGATCGAGGAGGTCGAGCTCGTCCCCATGGGCTGCGCCCGCCTGCGCATTTCCACTTTCCCGGTCGTTAGAGATTGACGATTTCCAGCGCTTTTAATATGAGCTAATCGAGAACGAAGTCAGAGGAGGTTAGTCGGCTTTTCTCTCTTCATGATGATCCGGAGCATGAACCGGATGAAGAAGAAAGCCGAGGCTCCCGCCCCGGCTCCGACGACGAAAGAGTGTCCGTTCTGCGCGACGGCCGTCCCGCTCAAGGCGGTCCGCTGCCCGCATTGCACGTCGGAACTCCCGAAATAGCCGCGTCGCTTCCGGTTAAAAGGCTTCCTGGGCGGTGAAGTAGAGACCGAAGGTACGTTTACCCCAGGCCATGTCCATGCGCAGGGTCGTGCCCTCGCGCTTGTTTACCATGTAACGGAAGCCGGTGCCCACGGAATATTTAATCGTCTTGAGATTGAATTCCGCGAAGGCGGGAAAGACGTTGGCCAACCCGCCGAACCCGACGACACCGATCCTTTTCGTCACCGTCACCCGGTATTCGGCCTGGACGGCCAGGATAGCCTTGTCCCGGAAACGGCCCTTGTAATAGCCGCGCATGAGGGACTCCCCGCCGAGGAAGGCGAGTTTATGGAACGGGACCTCTCCGGCGGTCGACCTGATGTACGCCTGGAGGGCCAGGACTTGGCTGGGCGCGACGAGGAAATATTCGCGGCAATCAAGCTTGAGG
>Ga0214473_10010155_pt1 | contig 11090 bp, 11 predicted proteins | sample RVTome_7_FD_203509 | JGI IMG/M metagenome (GOLD analysis project Ga0214473, IMG submission 203509) | Soil microbial communities from uranium-contaminated site in the Upper Colorado River Basin, Wyoming, United States - RVT98D197 | ecosystem: Environmental > Terrestrial > Soil > Contaminated >...
CGAACACCGTGGCGCAGCCCACCCGGTCGTGCAGGTGCTCGGTCACGGCCCAGGCGATCGCCACGCCGTCGTACGTCGCGGTCCCGCGGCCGATCTCGTCGAGCAGCACCAGGCTGCGCGCGGTGGCCGCGCTCAGGATGGCGCTGGTCTCGCTCATCTCGACCATGAAGGTCGAGTGCCCCAGGCCGAGGTTGTCGCTGGCCCCAACGCGGGTGAACACGCGGTCCACCAGGCCCAGGGTGGCGGCGTCGGCCGGCACGAACGCGCCGCACTGCGCCAGCACGACCGCGAGCCCCACCTGTCGCAGGACCGTGGACTTCCCGGCCATGTTCGGACCGGTGAGCAGGATGACCCGCTGGCCCTCGTCGAGCCGGACGTCGTTGGGAATGAACGTGCCGCGCGGGAGACGGCGCTCCACCACCGGATGGCGTGAGCCCCGGAGGTCGAGCACCGGCTCGTCGGTCATCGTGGGCCGGACGTACCGTTCCCGCGCGGCCGCCTCGGCGAACGAGGCGAACACGTCGAGGGCCGCGAGGTCCCGGGCGACCCGCTGCACCCGGCTCAGCCGCTCGCGCACCGCGTCGCACAGCGTGTCGAACAGCTCGCGTTCGAGGATCAGGGCCTGCTCTTCCGCCCCCAGGACCCGGGCTTCGTATTCCTTGAGCTCGGGCGTCACGTAGCGTTCGGCGCCGGTGAGCGTCTGGCGGCGCTCGTAGTCCGCGGGGACCGAGCGCCGGTTGGCCTTGCTCACCTCCAGGTAATAGCCGAAGACCCGGTTGTAGCCGACCTTGAGCGAGCCGATCCCGGTGCGTTCCCGCTCGCGGGCCTGCAGGCCGGCGATGAATTCCTTGCCACCGTCGCGCAAGTCCCGCTGCTGGTCGAGCGCCGCGTCCACGCCCGGACGGATGGTCTCGCCTTCGCCCAGCACGGCCGGCGGTCGCGGCACCAGGGCGCCGCCCAGCCGCTCGGCGAGATCCGCCAGCAGGTCGAACCCCTGGGCGACGTCCTCCAGCCCCGCGCTTCGGTCGCGGCCGGCGAGACCGCCCAGGGCGCTCGACACATCGGGCAGCCGTTGCAGCGAGTCGCGCAGGGCACCGAGGTCGCGGGGCGACGCCCGCCGGTTCGCGGCGCGGCCGGCCAGCCGTTCGAGATCCCGCACCCCGTCCAGCGCGTCGCGCAGCCGGTCCCGGCCGCGCGCGTCGTCGGCCAGGACTTGAACCGCGTCGTGGCGCGCCCGGATCGCCGCGAGGTCCCGGAGCGGCGCCAGCAGCCACTGGCGAAGCAGGCGGGTGCCCATCGGGGTCACGGTGCGGTCGATCACGCCCAGCAGTGTGGTCTCGCGGTCGCCGGGGCGGAGGGACTCCACCAGCTCGAGATTCCGGCGGGTCATTTCGTCCAGCAGCATCGTGGCGCCGGCCCGGCGCACCACGGGTCGCGCCAGCTGCGGCAGGCCGCCGGGCTGCAGGTCGCGCACGTAATGGAGCAGGGCAGAGGCCGCCGCCAGGGCCGGACGCTCGGCCTCGGTGATGTCGAGGCCGCCCAGGTGGGCCAGCCCGAACCGGCGGGTGAGCTCCGCCGTTCCCAGCGCGGCGTCGAACTCCCCGTCGTCCCGGGGGGTGACCACCACGCCGGGCGCCAGGGCCAGCCGCGCGGCCGCGCCGGATGGCACCACGATCTCGCGCGGCGCGTAGCGGGCCAGCGCCGCGGGCAGGTCCGCCGCCGGGGCGGTCTCGATGACGAAGTCGCCGGTGGAGATGTCGAGCGCGGCCAATCCCACGGGATCGCCCGGCATCGCGGCCACGAGGAAGTTGTTCCCGGCCCCTTCCAGCAGGTCGTCGGCCAGCACCGCGCCGGGCGTCACCGTTTCGATGACCTCGCGCCGCACCACCCCCTTGGCCAACCGGGGGTCTTCCACCTGCTCGCAGATAGCCACCCGGTGGCCCCGGGCCACGAGCCGCCGGACGTAGTCGGCGGCGGCCTTTACCGGGACGCCGGCGAGCGGCACGTCGGCCGCGCCGCCGTTGTTGCGCGCGGTGAGCGTGAGCCCCAGCTCGCGGGCGGCGAGCCGGGCGTCGTCGAAGAACATTTCGTAGAAGTCGCCCATCCGGAAAAACAGGACGGCGTCGGCGTGCCGGCTCTTGATCTCGCGGTACTGTTGCATCAGCGGGGTGTCGGTTCCCACTCCGGCCGCCCTCCGGGTCACCGGCGCTCCTCGACCACGAAGGGCTGCCCGCCGAACTTGGTGCGCAGCTCCGCCTGGAGGGCCTGGGCCTGGGGACGGGTGGCGAACTCGCCCACCCGGATCTTGAACAATCCGTCCTCGCGCACCACCCGGGGCTTGTAGCCCGCGTCGGCCATCCGGCGCATTGCCTCGTCCGCCGCTGCCGCGCTGCCGACCGCCGCGGCCTGCACCGCGTACACCACGCGGGCCGTGCCGGCGGCGGCGGACGTGTCGGCCGGAGACGGGGTCGCGGCGCGACAGCGCTGCAGGTAGTAGCGCGCCCGGTTCGCCAGCTCGATGTCGGCGCCCGCCGAGTCGGCGGCCTGCTGGAGATAGGGGCAGGCCTCCAGCACCTGCCCTTCTTCCAGGCGGACGCGCGCCGCCCAGTAGGCCGCCGCCGCCCGCACGTCGCTGAAGGGATAGTCCATCAGAATGCGATCGGTGGATCGCCGCACGGTGCCGAGATCCCGCCCGGCGAAACTGAGCTGGGCGACCCGAAGCAGGGCGTCGTCCGCCCAGGGAGACTGGGAGTATTCGATGCTCACCCGCCGGTACGCCGACAAGGCGCTGTCCAGGTGCTCCGCCACCGTGCCCGCGGCGAACAGCGCCTCGGGGTACAGCGAATCGGTTCGCTGGAGCGCCGCGAGCCGCGCCCGCACCAACGCCCGCGCGGAATCGCCCTGCCCCTCGGATACCAGACGAACGGCAAGCGTCAGCCCCGAGTCGGAGAACGCCTGGGCCGCCACCCCGCCGGGCAGCAGGAGGCTCAGGACCAGCCATCCGGCGACGCGCCTCATGCGGCCGCCCGGCTGGCTGGAAGGGTGAGGAGCATCGTCACCAGGATCCCCCGCTCGTCGCTCACGGTGGTGGACTTGAGACTCCGGTCGGCCGCGACCGCCGCGGCGAGCGCCGCGTCCAGCTCGTCGGCGGTCCAGCACCGGGCCGCCGCCGCCCATGCGGCGCACTCGAGGTCCCAGTCGCGCAGCTTGGGCGGCCGAGCCGCTCGGAGGCGCTGCTTCAGCTCCCCCGGCAGCCGGCCCCAGGCGACCCCGCCGTCGGTCAGGGCGCGGGCAAGCCGTGCCCCCACCAACGCGGTCCCCAGCGTCATCAGCAGCTGCACGCCGGTGCCGCCCGAGCGTTCCAGCACCACGTCCAGCAGCTCGACCGCGCGGCGGGTGTCCCGGGCCAGGACGGCGTCCACCCAATCATGGACCGTCTCCCCCCGACGGACCCCGACCAGCCGGGTCACGTCGGCCACCGTAATGGGGCCGGTCGTGGCGGCGGCCAGCTTCTCGAGCTCGACCGCCAGATGCCCCAGGTCTCCGCCGACCGCGGCCCGGAGATGCTCCGCCGCCTCGGGCTCGATCTCCACCCCGGCGACCTCCGCCCGGCGCGCGAGCCAGCGAGTCACCTGGTCCGGCGTGAGCCCGTTCAGGACCACGTGCGCCGCGGCCGCCGTGATGCGCGGGTCGGGCGCGTCTTCGCCGGCCTGCGTGAGAATCAGCACCGTGGTGGGCGACGGGTGCTCGAGGTAGCGATAGAGAACCTCCCACACCTTGGCGGTCTTGCGCCATTGGTCGATCCCCCGCACCACGACCACGCGTCGCGCGGCCAGCATGGGAGGAGTCTCCACCAGCGCATGGAGGGCTTCGCCATCGAGGTCGACGGCGCCGCGGACGTCGAGATTGAAATCCCGAGCCGCCGGGTCCAGGGCGGTCCGCGACACCGCGCCGATGAGATCGTCTTTCAAGACCTCTTCTACGCCGGTGAGGTAATAGACCTCAGCGACCTCGCCCCGCCGCAACGCGGCGGACGCCTTTTCGAGCGGAAGTGCTCCCATGGAACGCCGCGGCGACCTCCCAGGCGGAAGTTATCCGTCCCCGGGGGTCGGTGAAAGTGACGTGGGCTCAGTACGTCAGGCCGGCGAACGCCCCCAGCGGCTGCTGCTGGCCGTGGTAGTCCAGCTTGGTATTGGTGAAGGCGGGGAGGGTGACGTCCTGCAGCGGAGGCAGCGTCGGGACCGGATCCGGGAAGGTGGTGGTCGCAGCGGGGCTCGTGGCCGGTCCGGCCGGCCCGCGCCGGGCCACTCCTTCGTAGAAGAGCAATCCCACGGCGGCCGCCATCAGGAACGCCGCCGCCAGGCCCGCGTGGGTGGGCATGACCGGGTCGCCAATCGCGACCTCGGCCCGCAGCCGCCGGTCCAGGGCCAGCCGGAACCCCGCCGACGGCTCGGACTCGTCCCGGTCGCGCAGGGTATCCAGGCCCAGATCCAGGGCCATTAGGAGCCGGGCGCAACGCGGGCAGCCCCGCCGATGAGCCTCATAGCGGGCCGCCGCCACCGGGTCTCTCACCAGACCATCCCGGAAATCCGAAAGCCCGCGAAGGAAGTCGCCGCAGTCCATTTTGTCGGGTGTGTGGGTAGCCGGGCTGATACTACCGACCCCGGGGGGGGATGTTCCAGGGGGTGCCCCAAAAACGAGGGACGGAGGGGGGCCTGGCCCTTCCCTCCGTCCGTCACCGTCCTGCCCCGGGCCGCCAGCCGTTCCCGGTCAATCCACCCACGGCGCGATGATATGCGCGAACCGCGCCCGCGCCCGGTTCAGCCGGCTCTTCACGGTGCCCAGGTTGCAGTCCGTGATCTCGGCGATTTCCTCGTAGGTCTTGCCCTCCAGCTCCCGCAGCACGAACACGATCCGGTGGTGCTCCGGGAGTTGGGCTACGGCCCACCCCACCAGCTCCCGCAGGTGCCGCTTGCGGAACAGGTCGTCGGGCCGGGAATGGACGTCCTCGAACTGGAGAGGACGCTGGTCCCCGTCGTGGTCCTTCCGGATGGTCTGAAACAGCACGAGCGGGTTCCGGCTCCGGTTCCGCAGCTCGTTCTTCGCCAGGTTGGACGCGATGGTGTAGATCCAGGTCGAGAACTTCTTGCTCTGATCGAACCGATGCAGATGGCGGTGCACCCGGATGAACACTTCCTGCACCAGGTCTTCCCCGCGCTCCCGGTCGCCGATGGTCCGGTATACGAAGTTGAGCAGGCGGCGCTGGTAGCGGTCCACCAGCACGTCGAAGGCCCGACGGTCGCCTGCCAGGTACGCGGCGACGACTTCCGAGTCCGATTCGGTTACGGTTCCGGGCCTGACGGACCCGACCGGGGTGGTGGCGGCGGATGTAGCGGTCATAGCGGCTCCCTTGGGTCCGGGTCTGGGGGACCCTGTCTCAACCAGCAGGCTACGCTGCTGAGGCGCAACAACCATACCCGGCATGGGCCCCCTGCCCGCTCGAGGGCCGGATCGCCTGCAAGTCATTACCGGAGAGCGCGTTGCTCTTCAATTCCACCACAACGGCGGGAACCCCGGATTAGTTCCAACGATGTCCCACTCAGGGGACAGTCGCGGTCACATTTGGAGCCGGTAGCCCGCGAGAAACAGGAGGGCCACGATGCTCTTGGCATCGACGATCTGCCCGTCCCGGATCATCTCCAGGACGCGCGAGAAGGGCTGGGGATGCACCTCGATGAGCTCGTCGGGCCGGGGTGCGGCGGTGCCGGTGCGGACCCCGGTGGCCACGAACAGGTGGATCCGCTCGTCGGTGAATCCCGGGGTGGTGTACACGGTGGTGAGCGGCTCGATCCGGTCGGCCACCGCGCCGGTTTCCTCCAGCAGCTCCCGCCGGGCGCAGTCCAGCGGGCTTTCGCCGGGCTCGAGCACGCCCGCCGGGACTTCCCACACCAGGCCGCGCGCCGCGTAGCGAAACTGGTGAATGAGCAGCACTACCGGATCGGCCGAAGCGGGGTCGGACAGCAGGGGGACGACCGCGGCCGCCCCCGGATGGCGGATCATTTCCAGGTCGAGTTCGGTCCCGTTGGGGGTGCGCACCCGGTCGAGATCCACGTCGAGCAAACGGCCCTGGTACACCCGGCGGGTGCCGAGCACTACGCCGCGCGGATCGGTCATGTGGACTCCGTCGGAAGACTAGGCGGATTCCCGGTCGAACACCACGACCATGCGGGTGGGTCCGAGCGGCGTGACGCTGTGGAACCGCCAGCCGGCGCGGGCCCGCTCGTTCAGCAGGTCGGCCAGGCTCTCCTCATCGGAACGCGCCCGGCCGGCCAGCCTGAAGATCACGACGTCATACTCGAACATTGGACCCATCAGGTGGTGCCGAAGAGGCGGTCCCCGGCGTCGCCGAGGCCGGGCAGGATGTATCCGCGGGCATCGAGGCCGCGATCCAGCGCCGCCGCGAAGACCGGGACGTCGGGGTGCTGGGCCAGCATCCGGCGTACGCCCTCGGGCGCCGCCACCAGACACACGAACCGGATGCGCGTCGCTCCGGCGTGCTTGAGCGCCGCCACCGCCTGGCAGGCGGAGCCGCCGGTCGCCAGCATGGGATCGAGCACCAGAAACAGCCGGTCCTCTCCGCTCCCCGGAATCTTGAAGTAGTAGTCCACGGGCTCGAGCGTGTCGTGGTCCCGGTACAGGCCGATGTGTCCTACGCGGGCGTGGGGCACGAGCTGGGTGATGCCGTCCACCATGCCCAGGCCCGCCCGCAGGATGGGCACGAGCGCCAGCTTCTTGCCCGCGAGGTGCCGCCCGGTCATGCCCTCGAGCGGCGTTTCGACCGTGACGTTCTCCAGCGCCAGGTCTTGGGTCGCCTCGTACGCCATCAGCATCGAGATCTCGCTGACCAGCGCCTTGAAGTCGCGGGTTCCGGTGGTGCGGTCCCGGAGGCGGGTGAGCTTGTGCTGGACCAGCGGATGGCCGACCACCGTGAGGTTGGGAAACGCGGCGGTCATCTCGCGGTGAGCCGGCGCGCCGCGTCCCGTCCGGAGCGAATGGCGCCGTCCAGCCCGGGCGTATCGTAGGTCGCGCCGGCGAACTCGGCCCAGCCGGCGCGCCGCAAGGCGGCCCGGGCCTCGCTCACGCGGGTCCGATAGGAGTCGTTGATCAGGGGCAGCGCGTCGGTCCATCGCGCCACCCAGGCGAGCGTGGGCCGCTGGCGCAGCGCCAGCACCGGCGCGAGCATGCCGTGGGCGGTCTCCACCCAGCCGTCGTCGGTGGTGCCCGCCAGCTCGCCCCGGGCGGGCCGGAGCTGAGCCCGGAGGAGGACGGCGTCGCCGGGCGAACGCCCGGCGAAGGTGGAGGTGACGAACGTGCACACCTCGAGCCCCTCTTCCCCGGGGATCCGGGGGACCACGAATCCCGCGGCGTCCAGCGGATGCCCCACGTCCTGCCGCCGGTAGCCCAGCGAAACTACGATCAGCGACCGGACGCCCAGGCCGGAAAGGGGACGCGCCGCTTCCGGGCACACGGGGTGGAGCAGCCAGGCGGCGGCGCGCGGGGGCACGGCCACGACCAGCCCGTCTACCGTGATGGCCGGACCGGCCTCGGGGTACACGGTCCACCCGTCGCCCGAGCGGGACAACGCCACGGCGGCGTTGCCGACGCGGATGTCCACCCGGCCGTCGAGCCGCCGGGTCATGGCACGGGCCAGGGCGCCCATGCCGGCCCGCAGAGTCAGCGGAGGGACGGCCGTGCCCGCGGCGGCCGCGGAGCCGAGCGCCCGCTTCCCGTTTTTCCGTTCGAGCACCAGCGTGGGGAGGAGCTGCGGGGCCACGAGATCGGAGGTGAGGCGTAGCTGTTCGATCAGCCCGCGGAGCTCTTCGTCGCCCGGGCCGAAGCCGTCGGCCCCTTCCTCGACCAGAAAGCCCCGCTCGCGCGTAGTGCGCACCTGACCGCCGAACCGGTCGCCCGCCTCGAGCAGCACGACGTCGGAGCCCTCGTCGGCCAGCTCGAGCGCGCAACTCAGACCCGCGAACCCGCCGCCCACTACCGCGAATCGCACATGCTCCCCGTTGTCCGCTGGTGTTGCGCCGCGCTCATCGGGCTCATAAATAACCGCTTCGTACCGCCGCCGCGAGCACCCGCGGAATGCCCGTGATGCCAGGACCCGAGTATCAAAAGCCGACCGTGGTGGTCCGCGCCGCGCTGGCCGTGGCCACGGTCGGGTTCGGCGTTCTGGGACTCGCGCTGGGAGCGCCGCGCTTCCTGGCCGCGGCCGGCGTCCTGGGCATCATCTGGACTGCATGGGACGTAATGTGGGATCGCGTGCTCGGGCCGGCGGCGGACTGGATCACGCGCGTCCTGACGGAAGGGCTGAGCGAGGGGCCGCCCGCAGACACCCGCCCGACGCTGGACGATACCATCCGACTGCTGGAAAGCCACCTGGCGCGCGACGCCGCCCGCAGCGTGCACCTCCAGGCAGCCATCCGGCTCGAGGCGATCTACCGGACGGTGCGGAAGGATCCGGCCCGGGCGCGGGAGGTGATTGCGACCATCCGGGCGCGATACCCTGACGCCCCGGAGTTAGCGAGGTTCGAGGAGACAGGAGACAGTGCGCAGGGTAGACGGCCAGACGGCTAGACGGCCAGCGGGTGACGGCCAAGGCGCGAGGCGGCATCGCGCGGGAAGGCCGCCATTCGCCTTTCCCCCGGCCCCCGCTGGCCGTCTATCCGTCTAGCCGTCTCACCCGTCACCTACGAGCTACTTCCTAACCTCCTCACCCCCTGACTATGTTGCCTCCCCGGGCCAGGTAGCTCAGTTGGTAGAGCACGTGACTGAAAATCACGGTGTCGGCAGTTCGATTCTGCCCCTGGCCATCTAGCTGGTCCGCCGGTCGCGGCCGCCGCGCCGGTCCTTGACGCGCCGCTCCTTCCCGGAGCGGCGTTCGACTTTCACCGGGGCCGCCCGCCGGCGGCGCTCCGTCTTCCTCCCCTGATTCGCGCGGCGATCCTTGCCGCTCCGCTCCTTCGCGTACTTGGGCGCCATGGCTCCCCCCGGCTCCTGAGTTCCCCGGGCGCTCAGCGCGCCGCGGCGGTGTCCCCGGTCCATCCGGGCCCCCGGACCACACGGCCCGGCAGGGCACCGGTGTGCTCGCCGTCCCGCAAGACTTGGACCCCGTTCACGAATACGTGGGTCACCCCGGTGCTGTACTGGTGCGGCCGGTCGAACGTGGCGTGATCCTGGATGGTGGCCGGGTCGAAGACCACGACATCCGCGAAATACCCCGGCCGCAGGGCGCCGCGACCCCGGAGCTTCAGGTTCTCGGCCGGCAGCAGGGTGAGCCGGCGGACGGCCTCGGACAGGGGAATGACCTGCCCGTCACGAACGTATCTGCCCAGGAGCCGCGCCACGTTGCCGTATGCCCGCGGGTGAGGATTGGATTTGAGGAAGACGCCCTCCGGGGCCAACGAGCCGGCATCCGACGCGAAGCCCACCCACGGCACGGCGATCTGCTTCGCGATGTTCTCCTCCGACATGAGGAAGTACACCGTGCCCACCCGGCTGTCGTCGGCCACCACCAGATCCATGGCGGTTTCCTCGGGCGAGGTGCGGCGTGCCGCGGCCACCGCGGCCAACGTCCGGCCGGTCAGGTACTTGAGCGAATCCTGCTTGAACTCGACCAGCAGCACGTTCTCGGGCGTGCCCGCGGCCAGGTACAGGTTCTCCCACGCGTCCGTCGGGGTCCGCATCTCGCGGGCGACGCGCCCGCGGATGGCCGGATCGCGCAGCCGGGCCACCCAGACGTCGTGCCCGCCCTCCTGCACCCACGGCGGCATCGCGGCGTCGAGCCCGGTGGCGCCGGCGGGATAGGTGTACATGTCGGCCGTGACGCGGAGCCCGGACGCCCGCGCGGCGTCGACCAGCGCGATCACGCTGTCCATCTTGGGCCAGTTGGCGCGGCCCCCCGCCTTCAGGTGATAGATCTCGGCCGGAACCTGCGCGTCCCGGGCGATGGCGATCAACTCCTCCACCGCCTCGAGCAGGCGATTCCCTTCACTCCGCATGTGCGAGATGTACATGCCGCCCGACTCGCCCGCAGCCCGGGCCAGCGCCGTGAGCTCGGGGGTGGCGGCGTAGAAGGCCGGTGCGTAGATGAGCGACGAGCCCACGCCGAGGGCGCCCTCGGCCATGGCCTGCCGCACCAGCCCCTGCATGCGATCGAGTTCGTCGGGCGTAGGCGGCCGGTCCGCGTAGCCGATTTCGTGGATGCGGACGGTGGTGGCGCCCACGAACGACGCGACGTTGGGCGCGATGCCCCGCGTGGTGAGGTGGTCGAGGTACTCCCCCAGGGTGGTCCAGGTGACGTCGAACTTGATGTCGCCCTGCTGCCGCACCACCTCGGCCTTCATCGAGTCGGTGAGCGGCCCCATGGACCATCCCTCGCCGAACACCTCGAGAGTGACACCCTGGCGAATGTCGCTCTGGGACTTGCCGTCCTCGATCAGGCTCTCGGTGGCCCAGCTCAGCATGTTGATGAAGCCGGGACTCACAGCCAGGCCGGTGGCGTCGAGCTCGGTCCGGCCGCGGGCCGAGCCGAGGTCGCCGCCGAGGGCGACGATGGTGTCGCCGTTGATGGCGAGGTCGCCCGTTACCGGCGGCCCGCCCGAGCCGTCGTAGATGGTGCCGTGCCGGATGACGAGGTCGTAGCGCGGGCCGCAGGCGCAGAGCGCGAGCGCCGCCGCCGTCGCGGCCATTCGATAAGGGTGGAGGAGTCGGTCAGTCATGGCCCCTCTTCTAGCCGGGCGCCCCCGGCCGCGCAAGGGCGCGGGGCCGCTCCGGCGTTGCATCACCCGGCTCTCCGACGTTGTTTGCACGGTGATGCAGCCCGACGTTCCCGCTCCCTCCACGCTCGAGCTGGCCGCCGCCTTTCTCCAGGCCGGTGTGACGCTGGGGCTGGCCGGCCTGTTCGCCTTTCTGTACCGCCGGTATCGCAAGCCCTACTTCGGCTGGTTCGCGGTGGCGTGGCTGCTCTACGTGCTACGGCTCGGAGCGATCATCAGTTTCCTGCTGAGCCGGAACCGGATGTGGCT
>Ga0214473_10010156_pt1 | contig 11090 bp, 9 predicted proteins | sample RVTome_7_FD_203509 | JGI IMG/M metagenome (GOLD analysis project Ga0214473, IMG submission 203509) | Soil microbial communities from uranium-contaminated site in the Upper Colorado River Basin, Wyoming, United States - RVT98D197 | ecosystem: Environmental > Terrestrial > Soil > Contaminated >...
GTTATGGGAGAAAGGGTGTTTCTAAGTGTGGTTGAAAAGGGATACGATCCCCGGGATTTTGTACTGGTTGTCGGGGGTGGGGCCGGTCCGGTTCATGCGGTGGCCATGGCTGCCAGGTTGGGGTTGAAGAAGGTGTATATTCCAAAGCAAGCCGCTGTCTTCTCTGCCCTGGGTGGAGTGGTGGCTGATTATGGATACGTCCTCAATCGTTTTCTCTACCAGAGGGATGACGAAGCAGATATTGAAAAGATGAAAGGGCTTTATGGCGCCATGGAAAAAGAAGCCGTGGCTATTTTTGCACGCCAGGGAATAAGGGAGAAGGATATGGCCGTAGTGCATGGCGCCGAGATGCGATACTTTGGCCAGCTCCGTGACATCGATGTCGTCCTCCCGGAGAAGAAGATAGGATCCCACTTTACTAAGGCAACGCTCAAGGAATTGGTCGCGAGCTTTCATACGAGGCATCGGGCTCTCTATGGCTGGGGAGATCCGGCCTTGCCAGCGACGATCGCACTGCTCAAACTGCGGGTGATCGGAAGGAGGCGTCCCTTCGTGCTGACCAAGCAGCGCTTCTCTGGGAAAAACCCCTCGGGGGCCCTGAAACGCAAACGCCGGGTTTATTTCAAGGAATCGGGCGGGTTTGTCGTGACCCCATGCTATGATGGAGACAAGCTGCGACACGGCAATGTCATTAAGGGTCCCGCCATCATAGAGGAGAAAAAGACAACGGTCGTGGTACCGCCTCGCTCTAAAGTTACGGTTGACGCATACGAAAACTACCTTGTCACCCTTTCTTAAAGGAGGAAAAGGAAGATGAAAAAACGCAAGAGCATAGACCATTTAACGTTAGCGGTCGTTGAGGCCAGGATCAATGCACTCAACCTGGAGCTGGGGGCGCGGATGTTCCGCCAGTGTTTTTCTGTCCCCACATCGCATATCCGTGATCTAGGTACCGTCCTGTTTGATAAAGATGAGCGAACGCTGGCCATAGGGAATTTCATGCCCGTTCACACGGGAGGAAGTGATATTTCACTCAAAGGGATGCTGGATTGGATAGGCCGTGAAAATATCCATCCGGACGACTTCATTATAGGAAACGACCCCTTTATTGTGCGGTTTGGTCATGTGGCAGATTGGTCGTTTCTGCGTCCTATCTTTTACAAAGGTGAGCTTGTGTTCTACCATTTTGCGCGGACGCATCAATACGATAGTGGTGGCGCATACCCGGGCTGCTATTTTCCCCGTAGCTATGATTGTCATGGGGAGGGTTTGATGATCCCCCCTGTGAAAATCATAGAAGGGGGAAAGGTCGACGAGAAGGCCTACTCCATCATTCTACGGAATTTAAGAGGATCGCCCCTGGTGCGTGCCGACAATATGTTGGTATATGGATCAATGAAGCAGATTGAAAAGAGGATTATCGGATTGCTCAAGGAGTATGGAAAAGAGACCGTGATGGCCGCGTTGGACGAACTGATCGTTAGAGCTCGGAAAGCAGTGAAAAACGTCATCTCGAAGTGGCCGGCCGGGACGTATTATGCAGAACGGGCAGCGGATTGGGATGGAACCACCGACAGACCGGTATGGGTAAGATTGGCTCTCACCGTTAAACCAGACAAGGGGCAACTCATATTTGACTTTTCAGAGAGTGATCCGCAGGCAGATTTCATCAACGTCCCTCTGGGTCAGGTCTGGTCAGCGGTCACCAGTGGGCTGCTATGGTGTCTGCCGCCCGGACTCCCTCGCAATGAGGGTTTCTTTGACTGCATGGACATCATTACCAAGGAAGGCACAGTGCTCAGCCCCGTGTACCCGGCAACGTGTGCGGCACAAGCTGTCACACTCGGCCTGGAAATCACGGAGTGCGTCCAGCTTGCGATAGCCCAGGTGGCTCCCAAGGAAGCCCCGGCGACGTGGGGCAGGCATGTCAATCCTCTTTACTGTGGAAAGCGTCGTGATAAGATAGACCCCAGGACCGGGTCGATCATGGAGTACACGGCGCATACCTTTCATGCCGTTGCGTCGAGCGGCGCAGCATGGGGGTTTGACGCTGTAGATGGGAATGGTTCCAGCCCGCTGGGCGGCGCCATGATACGGGCACCCATAGAGGTTGAGGAGTGGATGATCCCCTACAAGTGGCTCCATTACGAGTTTTTGACCGACTCCGGCGGCGCCGGACAGTGGCGGGGAGGTCTGGGCACTCATGTCGAGGCACAGAACGTCTATAATCCGGAGGTCTGGCAGCCCCTCGACTGTCTTACGATGTCAGGCAATGCCGATGGCGAACGATTTGGATCAGTAGGCCTCTTGGGAGGTAAGGGGGGGACGAAGACCAAGCTCGAGATTGAAAGAAAGGGAAAACGGGCACATTTTCGCACTTTTGATCTGACCTATCTTGAGCCAGGTGATATACTTGTCTCCTACTCGGGAGGAGGAGGTGGAGTCGGCGACCCTCTGGATAGGGAGGTTGAGAAGGTTCGGTGGGACGCGCTTAATGAATATATTTCGATTCAGGCAGCGAGGGACGCCTACGGAGTTGTCATAGATCCAAAGACGTTCGAAGTGGACGATGAGGGGACAAAGGCCCTGCGGGCAAAGCTCAAAGGGGAAAAAGGAAAGGTATAAAGGACGGGAGTTAGGGTTAGTTATTAAAAGAAGCATAAAATACTTTACGTCTTTCTGTTGAGAGTTTGTCCTTGCCCGTAATTGATTTATTTTTTCTGCTCCCCCTTTGATAAAGGGAAGGTGTGAAAAAATCACACTGTATTCGTCTCCCCGGTGAAAACCGGGGTCCAGAGTATTTGTAACCCCATAAAAACACTGGATTCCGGCTTTCGCCGGAATGACGTGAAACAGCGTTAAACCAATTTTTTCACAGCTTCAGGGGGATTGAGGGGGATTTTACCGAGGTTTCAAATCCCCCCTACCCCCCTTTTCTAAAGGGGGGATGTAACCAGTTATATGGTCTGAATAATAATATGATATTCGGCTGACAGCTGTCCGTACTGTACGCATTTCTTAGGATAAGGTGTGAAGTAAGGGTTTGGGATTTTGCGGCGAGAAGGTTCTGCCGCACTCTTGGTGGGGGGAGGTGAGAAATGGTATAAGAAGGGAGAATTAAAATCAAGAACAAAGAAGAAATTTAGGAACGGAGAAGGAGGTCGAAATGAAAAGTAAAGCTCTGTGTATGGTTTTGGCTATGGTAATGTTGATGGTCTTCTTTACTGCAGGAGTACGAGCCGCAGAAAAGGAGATAAGGATCGGTTTTATGACGGATTTGACCAGCATGCTCAGTATCAACGGCATCCCGATGAGGCAGGCCGCTATTCTGGCAATGGAGGAGATAGGCTACAAGATCGCTGGCATTCCGGCAAAACTAATCGTGGAGGACGAGGCAAGCGACCCAGCTGTCGCTCTGGACAGGGCCAGAAAATTGGTGGAAACCGATAAGGTGGCTCTGGTCGTCGGGACAATTAATGCCGCCTGCGCTGCCGCAACCGCAGACTATTATAGCAGGACCAGGACGCCGAACATAGGGCCCTGGTACAATATGGCGAATGATGCACAGTTGAAGGCGCCCTGGACATGGATGCCCTTTGGGACAAACGAGGCTGTCTCCTATGCCGCAGGAGTCTATGCCGCAGAGGTATTGGGCTACAAGACAGCAACCACGATGGCCATTGACTACTTGGCCGGCCACACGTTCACAGGTGGCTTTGTGACGGCGTTTACCGAGCGAGGGGGAAAGGTCATTCAGGAACAGTGGATCCCCATGGGCACCAAGGATATTGCTCCCTACATCACTGCGCTGAAAGAAGCTGACGTGCTGGTCCCCTGGTTTGCCGGTGTCACGGCTACCGTTGGTGTCAAACAAATCCGGGAATTCAAGGTCAAGATGCCAGTCGTATTTCCCCAAAGCCAGTTTCCCGCTCATCCAAAGCAGATTGTTCAAATAGGAGACGACGGCATCGGCATGATCGCCCCTGAAGCGTACGTCTGGACGATCGACACGCCAAAAAACAAGAAGTTCGTCGAAGCCTATCAGAAGAGGTGGGGGGAGTTGCCTTCGGGTAATGCCGGCGGCGTGTACACTGTAATGCAGATAGCGTTCCAGGCGTTGAATAAAACAAAAGGCGATACCTCATCTCAGGCCCTTGCCAAAGCGCTGGATGCTACCAACATCGAAGGGTTCACGGGACCCATCCGCTTCGGTGATGCAAAGGTAGGCATCAATGACTACCTCATACACAAAGTGATCAAGGTAGGTAACGAATATAGGACACAGGTGATTACCAAGTACACGGTAAAGACGAGCAAGGTGGGGAATAAGCTCGTGCAGAGTATCGTTAAATAAGGAGCGAGCAGCGTTGTCCGGGGCGTAGGTTCACCCGGGGAAGACGGGTGCGCCCCCGGTTTGAAACGCGTACATCGGGTAGGGAACGCATAGTTGCGTTCCCTACGACGAATTCGAGGGCCTTGCATCTGCCTGCCTGCCGAAGCCTTCGCGCAGGCAGGGGCTTTTTTGATCGGCCTTAGAAAAAAGACTTCTTTAGCAATCCGGCGGATTGATGGGCATAGTCATAGCAACGCTTTTGAACGGCATTTCATACGGGGCGGTATTGTTCCTGATCGCCTCCGGACTGTCGTTCACCCTGGGGCTCATGGGAATCGTCAACTTAGCCCATGGCGTGATATTCATTCTGGGGGGATTTGTTGGTTTGGCTATAGCCAAGTGGACAGGGAGTTTCCTGCTCGGCATTTTAGCCGGTGCTGCCGCCAGCGGAACCGCGGGTCTGGCAATAGAGCGGGGATTTCTCCGCTTTCTTTATAAACAAGATCTTCCACAAGTTCTGGTGACCTTCGGTTTTGTCTACATTATCACCAACCTGATGCTGTGGATTTGCGGACCGCATCCCCGGTCCGCTTTCGTCCCCTCCTATTTTGCCGGCTCCGTTGTGATCGCTGGCGTTTCCTTTCCATTTCATCGCTTTGCGATCATTGCGATCGGGGCAGCGATTTGCGCCATCCTGTGGTGGCTGCAGGAAAAGACGAGAATGGGTGCCATTATCCGGGCAGGAATGGATAACGCAGAAATGGTGGGTGGATTGGGAATTAATCTTACGCCTATCAACCTTGGAGCCTTTTTCTTTGGCTCAGCCATCGCGGGGGCGAGTTGCGTAATCGGAGTGCAGCTTTTCGGGAGCGTCAATTTTGGCGATGGCATGGACATGCTGCTTGTGGCAATCGCAGTGGTTATTGTTGGCGGGGTGGGTTCGGTGCAGGGATCTTTAGTGGGTGCCCTGTTAGTAGGCATCATCGATACCTTTAGCAGGGTCTATGTCCCCTCAATCGCACAGTACACGATGTACCTGGTCTTGATACTGGTCCTGGTCGCCAGGCCTTCCGGACTTCTGGGAAGGAAACTGTGAAAAGATCATTGCAAAATGATCAGTTAGCAATAGTCAATTAGCATTTTTAATATCCCGCGTTTCGCGGGACTAATTTTGAAATGTTAATTTTGCAATTTATGTTTATCTATTGGTGACACCCTGATATCCTGATGGCCTGGCACCCGCATTTGACCGGAGGCAAGGAACTGGCCGACTTCAAAGCGATAAGGTGCTATCAGGTGAGTAGAAAGCTTAACCATGACCCTATCTCGAGAACGCAAAGAGCGGGTATTTCGCCTTGCTCCTGCATCTGTCGTCATACTGTTCCTTATAGTATCGCCTATTTTCGTAGACTTGGCGTATATAAGCTTGTTTACGAAGATTCTCATTTTCGGACTCCTTGTCATGAGTCTGGACCTTCTGGTCGGCTACACCGGGCTTTTGGCCTTCGGCCACGCTGCCTTTTTTGGCATCGCTGCATATACGACCGCCATCCTCACAAGACATTATAACATCACAAGCTTCTGGCTGGCAGCACCCGCTGGTGTACTCATGGCGGTATTCGCTGCCTGCATCCTTGGTCTCGTTGCACTCCGAGTGTCCGGAATTTATTTCTTGTTAATTACCCTCGCCATGGGGCAATTGGTCTATGGAATTGTCCACACCAGCGTTGGGCCGCTGGGAAAACTAACGGGAGCCAGCGACGGTATAGGGGGCGTACCGTATCCCGAGATCTTCGGTTTTTCCTTTGTTGCCGAGACTTATTACTATTTTGCGTTGGTCGCTTTCGCCGGTTGTAGCTTGTTATTGTATTGGATCACAAAATCTCCTTTTGGATATGGCTTGCAAGGGATTCGAGAAAGTGGAATTCGAGCCCGAGCATTAGGTTACAACACCTGGCTCTATCAATATATTGCCTTTATTATCGGTGGTTTTTTCGCCGGCGTCGCCGGGGTATTGTACATCTATTACAACGGGTTTATCTCCCCCGAAGGCGTAGGGATAGGCGCCTCCGGTTTACTGTGGGTGATGCTAATCATCGGTGGGACCGGAACGCTATGGGGAGGCCTGATCGGGAGTGGGGTGATATTATCCCTCCAATACTTTGTAAGTGGTTTCACACCGGAGCGGTGGCCTTTGATCTTAGGGGTCTGCTTTGTTGGAGTGATTATGTTTTATCGAGGGGGGATTCTGCCTCAGTTCACTCATCTCTGGAAAAAGGTGAATCGTTATGGACGTCCTGAGCGTTAAGGACCTATCGCAAAGTTACGGCGGTCTGCAAGTGCTGAATAACCTTTCTTTCAGCCTGGAAACCGGAGAGAAGGTGGCTCTGATCGGTCCGAATGGAGCGGGAAAGACCACGCTTCTGAATGTTCTGAGCGGGTTTATCCCTCCCATCACTGGTCGGATATACCTGCTTGATCGTGACGTTACGGACATGCCTGCCCATAGGCGTGTCTCTCTTGGCTTAGCTCGCTCCTTCCAAATAAATACTCTGTTTCCTCGCCTCAGTCTACTGACCAATGTTTTGCTGGCAATCCAAGGGACTCAAGCTACCCGTTACCGAATGATCCGCCCGATCACAGCCTATACAGGTAATCTTTCCAGAGCCCAGGAGCTGTTGGAACTTGTAGATTTGTGGGGGGAGAGAGAATCTCCCGTCACTGCTTTGGGTCATGGGCAGCAACGCCAGGTAGAAATCATTTTGGCCCTGGCATCAAAACCAAGGCTATTATTGTTGGATGAGCCGAGTGCTGGGCTGACAAGCGGTGAGACCGGGAGCCTCATCCATATGATTCGTAACTTGATGGGAGACACTACCGTTTTTTTCTGCGCCCATGACTTGGACCTGGTATTTTCTCTGGCTGACCGGGTGATCGTGCTCTATTACGGGCAAACGGTAGTGCAAGGAACACCGAGAGAGGTCCAAACCGACCCGAGGGTAAGGGAGATTTATTTGGGGATCGAGGAAGAAGCAAAAAATGCTTGATTTGACGAATGTTCATACTTACTACGGTGAAGTCCCTATCCTCCATGGTATTTCTTTAGAGGTTAAAGCAGGTTCTGTGGTCGCTCTCCTGGGACGCAACGGGATGGGCAAGACAACGACCGTTCGTTCCATCATTGGCTTTACCCCGCCGCGCTCCGGGATGGTTCGCTTCCAGGGGAGCGAAATTCAGGGTCTCCCGCCTTATAAGATTTGCCAGATGGGTCTTGCTTTGGTTCCGCAAGGACGGGGCATTTTCCCTTCGTTAAGCGTAGAAGAAAACCTTTTTATAGGCGCCCGCGGTAAGGGTTGGTCTTTAGAAAGGGCGTACTCCTTTTTCCCCATACTAAAGACGCGAGCAAAACATAAAGGTAATCTGCTGAGTGGTGGGGAGCAGCAGATGTTGTGCATTGCCCGGGCTTTGCTAACGAATCCCAATTTCCTTTTGATGGATGAACCCTCAGAAGGGCTTGCCCCTCTGATCATCCGACGAATTGCCGAGGTTATTCTCCAATTGAAAGAGGGGGGTGTTTCTATCCTTTTGGTAGAACAGAACCTGCCAATGGCTTTAAGAGTCAGCGGTTATGTTTATCTGGTAAGCAAAGGCGAAATCGTCTACCAGTCTACACCGGAGGAGTTGAAGAACAGTAAGGAAATCCAGGTCAAGTACCTGGCCGTAGAAGTATAGCCCGCCTCACCTCGGACCGAAGGGCAAGGTTGCCCAAGGGTTGACTAACTTGGATCGATCCATTAAGAAATAAAGATAGAAGATCGTCGATGTGAGGAGGAAAGAATGAGAAAAGACTACTATCTTTATCTGGCCCAGGACGAGAAAGAATATTTCACTCTGCCCGAGGGATGGGAACCGCTCCATTTTGTAGAAACTGAAGATGGAACAATGATTCCCTCAATTGAGCAGATGACCCGTGAGGCCCTCTCAAAACCAGCAGGTCCCCTCCCCTTTCAAGCGTTGCTATCACGGGCGAAAAGCATTGCCATCATCGTGGATGACGCAACTCGTCCGACACCCGTGGCAAAAATCCTTGGGGCCCTGCTCTCTCATCTAGCAGAGAGCGGGTTCTCACGTGAAAAGATCACTATTGTCGTGGCCATCGGAACCCATGAAACCATGGAAAAGGAGGCTCTTGAAACGAGACTGGGCGCGGGTGTGCTGTCACGCTACAAAGTAGTCCAGCATAATGCCCGGCAGAGCGACCTCGTACCCGTTCAAATACCCGAGGATGGGAGGGTGGTGAAGATCAGTCCGGAAGTCGCTCAGGCAGATCTGAGGGTAGGGATTAGCTCCGTTTTACCCCATCCCATGGCAGGTTATGGCGGTGGCCCTAAAATTGTAATGCCCGGGATATGCAATTTTGAGTTTATCCGGGACCACCACATGAAGAATGTGGGGCATCGTCGATCGGCAGCAGGCGTGACGAAGGGAAACCCCTTCCACGAGGACTGCATGAGAGTTGCCCGGGCCATCCGGCTCGATTTTTCCCTAAACTGTGTTTACAACCAGAAGGGACAGATCGTACGCATCATAGGGGGCGGTCTGGAGAACGCCTTTCGAGAGGCAGTCGATCTATGTTTTCAGAAACTCGGCCACAAATTTGAGGAGAAGGTCGATGTCACGATTACCTCGACCTACCCTCATACCCATGGTCACCAGCTCTTTAAAGGGTTGAGCGCCCCTGATATGATAACAAAAAATACGGGGGCTATCTTGCTTGTCGCTCCCGTTGTCGCACCCATCCCTGCCGAATTCCTCAACTCATTTCATGTGATCGAAGAGAAGTCCCACAACAATTCTGCCGCTTATATCAAGGAGAGTTTAGCGAAAGGAGAGGCCTTTTTGCCGGACAAATCGATCGATTTTAATATGGCCATGTCCACCGTGTTCCTGAGGCCAAAGATACGGGCCATCCTCGTATCCCCACACATTTCCAGGAAAGAGGCAGAGACCATGGGTTTAGAGCATTCATCCTCCATTGAAGAAGGGATCAAATTACTCGGGAAACTTTACCCCAATGCCAAGGTTGCCATATTTCCATCAGGCGGCCTTATTGTTCCCATCACTTCCTGGGAGAGATAAGCGCAGCGGTTTTGTTATAAATTTTACGCGAGACCTTCCATGTCGTGTCCCGTGGCCTTTGTAAAATGTTTCAGAACGGAGAAGGAGCGCTATGGAACGAGGGTTTAATAGATTAAAAGACAGGGTGGCTATTATAACCGGCGGAGGTAAGGGTATTGGCAAGGCTATCTCGCTCGCCTTCTCCCGGGAAGGCGCCATTGTTGTGGCAACAGGAAGGACTCTCTCAGCTTTGCAAGAGACCTGCGATGAGATAAGGAGTAAAGGGGGAAAAGCAAAGCCGATCCAGACAGATGTTTCTGTTGAAGAACAGGTCGTACGGATGGTATCGGAAACAATCAAAGAGTTCGGCAAGGTGGATATCCTCGTCAATAACAGCGGCATTGCCGGGGTCACCATCAGGGTTGCCGATATGAATTTAAGCAAATGGAATGAAACAATCGCTATCGATCTGACGGGGAGCATGCTCTGCGCGAGGGAGGTTCTAAAGCACATGATCCCGCTGAGGAGCGGCAACATTATCAACATCGCTTCTGAAGCCGGGAGATCGGGGGACGGCAGGTCAGGCTTCCCCCTGAGGGGCGCATACTGCTCTTCAAAGATGGGGGTGATCGGTCTCACCGAGACACTATCCGTTGAGGTGGGAGAATTTAATATCCGGGTCAACGCTGTCAGCCCGGGCCCTGTCAAGGGGGAACATATCACCCATGCGATGAGAGCCAAGGCCAAGGCAACGAACAGCCCCTTCGAAGAGATCATGGAAAACCTCGCTGCGAATTCTTCACTCAAGAGAATGGCTGAAGAATCGGAGGTAGCGGCGGTTGCGGTTTTTCTTGCTTCCGATGAATCAAGTGCCGTTACCGGCCAGACGATCTCGGTCAGCTGTGGCCAGCATATCACGTTCTAACGTAAAGAGATCCCGGAACACCAAGGCTGTACGACCTGCCAGGGGTAAGCCTAAGTAGTGTGTTTCATAAATTTATTGACGTATTTCCGGCATCAGTTTGAAAGCATTCTATCCTGAAAAATCCCCCCTCACCCCCCTTTGCCAAAGGGGGAATATTATTCACCTCCCTTTCGTCTCCGACCCAGAGCGGTCTCTGACCCGGAGGGTAAAGGGAGGTCGGGAGGGATTTCAGCGGCCATTTTGAATGGCATCGTATTTATGTAATGAACCGGTAACGAAAGGCTCCACCGGATAGGAGTACAGATGGGAAAAACAATACAGGTCATTATTATCAACGAAAAAGATAATGTAGCCACAGCCCTCAAAGGGCTCAATGCAGGCGCTGAAGTCTCCGTGGAATTTCAAGGCCGCGTTCAGAAAATAACGCTCTTATCAGACATTCCGATGGGGCATAAATTTGCCTTGAAGGATATGGAGGAAGGAGGGGCTGTCATTAAGTATGGGGAGCCTATCGGACAGAGCACGGCAAAAATTACGCGTGGAGAACATGTCCATGTCCATAATGTGGCGAGCCAACCCCGGGGAGGGTTGCGATGAATTTCCAGGGTTATCACAGGCCAGACGGAAAAATGGGGACAAGGAATGACGTACTTGTCATCCCCAGTGTCGGTTGCTCCCAGGGTGTTGCTCGCGACATTGCCCAGGGCTTAAAAG
>Ga0214473_10010157_pt1 | contig 11090 bp, 9 predicted proteins | sample RVTome_7_FD_203509 | JGI IMG/M metagenome (GOLD analysis project Ga0214473, IMG submission 203509) | Soil microbial communities from uranium-contaminated site in the Upper Colorado River Basin, Wyoming, United States - RVT98D197 | ecosystem: Environmental > Terrestrial > Soil > Contaminated >...
ATCCGCCGCGCGAGTGGGCTCTTCACGGATTCACGGGCTATCGGTCGTCGATCTCATCTTCACTCCCCAGGCCCGCTTGGGGAAGGCCTTCAACACCTCACGCGTCAGGTCCCACTCGGGAAAGGAGTGATCTCCCGGAAGCCAGTCCAGCCCCCTCCGCACGATGACGAGATCGTAGGAGGGCACGACGACGGCGTGCTGTCCTCGGTTTCCAGCCGTGGTGTAAGCGTCGGGGGGGATGTCCTTGCGGTCGTCCGGGACGAGCCACCACTGACCTCCGTAGAACCCGCCGCGGCCGAGGGTCGCGGGCGCCGGCGTGCGCGAGAAATCGATCCAGGATTCGGGCACGATCGTCTCGCCGTTTGCGTTCGGCCACTTCCCGCGGTTCAGGTAGAGAAGCGCGAATCGGGCGAGGTCCCGCGCGTTGGTGTAGACCTGGCTGCTCAGGACGAAGTCGCCGAAGCGGTCAACTCCGGGAACGGTGCTGCGCATTCCGATCTTGTCGAGGAGCGCTTTTCGCGGAAACTCCAGGTAGTCTTTCTCGCCCAGCGCCATCTTCAACGCGTGAACCGCGAGAAGCGTGTCGTAGTTCTCGTAGTCCCACGAGGTTCCCGGCCGGCTCACCAGTCCGCGATCGAGAGCGCCCTCGACGGAGCTCGCTCCCGCCCAGTAGCTCAGGCACGATCCGACGACGGCGCACTTCTCGTTGTCGACGGGATCGAGGCCGCTCGACATGTGGAGGACGTTCTGCAGGGTGATGCTCCGCCTCGGGTCGCCTTCGTCGTAGGGGAGGGGCGTGTCGAGGGAGAGCTTCCCTCGAGAGATCGCGATTCCGATGAGGGCGCTCGCGATGCTCTTGGCGGTCGACCAGGTGCGCGTCCGGGTCGTGCGGTCGACCCCGGGGGCGTAGCGCTCGAGGACGATGTCGCCCCGATGGACCACGAGGAGGCTTAGCGTGATCTGAGAGGGGTGTCCGTGGGTCGCGCGGTCGAACGTCCAGTCCCACGCCGAGTCGAGGGCCTTGGCGTCGACACCCGCGGGAAGAGGCTTCTCAGGGACCAGGTCCCCGTCGGGCCAAGGGATCGTAGCCGCGTCGCCGGGAGGCGGCGGAAGCCGCAGCTCGGGGAGCGAATCGACGTCGTCGAAGTCCTGGTCGGGCGCGAGCACGATACAACCCAGACCCTCGCGGTAGGCGGCTCTCATGACCGGGGCTGGGAAGTTACCGCCTCCGCCGACGGCGACCGACCGTCGTGTCTCGTCGATCGCAACCTCCTTCGTCGGAAGGACCGGCATCCGATCGAGCTTCAGCTCCTGCTCGTAGATCAGCTCCAGCGGGCGGTTCGACACGAACCGGCCGTTGCAGATCATGAGCGCCTGGGTCCCGAGAGTCACCAGAAGCTCGGTCGGACGGTGGTAGTTGTACTCCGCCCACGCGGGGGCGACGGTAAGAACACCGAGGATGCAGGCGATGAGTCGACTCATGACGACCTCCGCCGGGGAACGTAGCATGAAAAAGCCTCGCCGTGCTCGCCTCAGGGCGAAGGGCCGATCGCGACCCCCCAGGGGGAGTCGCCGACGGGGACGCGCGCCACGACCTGGAGCGTCTCGGTGTCCACCACCGAGACGTCGTTCGACGGACCATTTGCCGTGTAGAGACGCCGTCCGTCGGAAGAGAGCGCGATTCCCCAGGGGCGTTCCCCGACTTCGACCTCTCCCGTGATCTCGAGGGTCTCGAGATCGACGACCGATACGGCTTTCGAGCGTCCGTTGCTCACATAGAGCCGCCGGTCGTCGGGAGAGACCGCGACGCCCATGGAGCGCGAGCCCTTGGGAAGGGCGATGGTACCGACGACCTTGTGAGAAGCGACGTCGACGACCGAGACCGTACCGTCGATCTCCGAGCTCACGAACGCCCTTTTCCCGTCGGACGAGAAGCAGGCGTCGCGGGGACGATTGCCTACGAGAATCTTCGCAACGACCTCTCCCGTCGAAGTCGTGATGACGGTTACGTCGTGGTCGGTCTCGCCGGTGACGTAGACCAGGCGCCCGTCGGGGCTGGTGCGAACGCCCTCCGGCTCCCGCCCGACGGGCAAGGTCTTCACGATCTCGCCCGAGTCGACGTCCACGATGCTCGCGACACCTGCGTCCTCGTTCGAGACATAGAGGCGCTTGCCGTCGAGGCTCAAGTCGAACTGCTCGGGGTCGGAGCCCCCGGGCAGGACCGCGACCACTCGCCGTTCGACGACGTCGACGACGGCGATGCCGTCGAGCGACTTGTCGACCACCTGCTTCTCGCACTCCTCGTCGCTCATCCAGGGCGGGCACTTGGGGGAGCCGCTGAGGGCGACGTAGACCCGCCCTCCGTCTCGTCCCGCGCGCACCCCGCGGGGCCGCTTTCCGACTTCAATCGTGGCCACCACCTCGAGGGTATCGGTCGAGATCACGGACAGCGTCCCCGAGTCTTCGTTCGACACGTAGACGAGATCGCCCTCTGTCTTCTGACAGCTGGCCAACGATCCGATGAGCCCGAGGAAGCAGTACGGCCGCCAATAGAGCTTGATGCGCATGGGCGGCAATGTTAGGCTCCGGGCCCGAAGAAAACCATCGGAGCTCTTATGATTCGTCGATGTCTGCTCGCTTCGGCTCTGTCGCTCTTCGCCCTCGCTACTTCCGCCCAGGACGAGAACCTCCTCCACGGACGAAAGCTCTTCGACAGCCACTGCGCTCGCTGCCACAACATGGGCGGCACCGGCGGGGAAGGTCCGAGCCTGGCCCGGCCGACTCTCCGGTATGCCGCTGACGAGGAGGCGCTGGTGAAGGTCATCCAGGAGGGAATCGAAGGCACCGATATGCCCGGTGCCTGGCAGATCTCCGAGAACGAGGTCCGGCAGATCGCGGCCTACGTTCGATCGCTGGGGAGGGTGGAATCGACGCCTCTTCCCGGGGATCGTGAGCGAGGACGGGACGTGTTCGAGGGCGCGAGCGGATGCGGAAGCTGCCACATGGTCGAGGGCAAGGGCGGCATCCTCGGTCCAGACTTGAGCGACGTCGGTTTGCGTCGAGGCGCTGACTATCTCCGCGAGTCCCTCGTGTCTCCCGACGCGACGATTCCCGAGCGATATCTCCTGGTGCGGGCGCAAACCCGCGCGGGGGAGGAAGTCGTCGGAGTGCGGGTGAACGAGGACTCGTTCACCATCCAGCTCCGGGATCAGGCGGGCCGCATCCACTCTCTTTCGAAGCTCGAGCTCGAGGATCTCGAGAAGGCCTTCGGCGAGAGCTTGATGCCGAGCTATGGATCGGAGCTGAGAGCCACTGAGCTCGACGATCTGATCGCCTATCTCGCCAGCTTGAGAGGTGAGCGGTGAAGAGATCGGGCCTCGTTGTCGTGGTGCTCGCCGTGGCGTCGGCCGCCACGGCCCAGGTGAGCTACGAGCGCATCAAGAACGCCGGGCGCGAGCCCGCGAGCTGGCTCACGTACTCGGGGAATTACGCTTCTCATCGATTTTCTGCGCTCGACGAGATCGACGCCTCGAACGTGAGCCGCCTGCGTCCCATGTGGCTCTATCAGACGTCGAGCGGAGGGGAGCTCGAGACCTCGCCGATCGTCGCCGACGGCCTCATGTACGTGACCGAGCCTCCCGCCACCGTGACCGCGCTCGATGTGAAGGCCGGCCGCCCCGTCTGGAGCTGGTCCAGGCCCATGCCGAAGGACCTGCGGACCCTCGGATTTCCTCGCACCAACCGCGGGCTCGCGGTCCTCGGCGAAAACGTCTACGTCGGGACCCTCGACAACCACGTGGTCGCTCTCGACGCGGTCTCAGGCGCCGTCCGTTGGGACGTTCAGATCGCGGAGAACTCCCTCGGTTACTGCATCACCGCGGCGCCCCTCGCGATCGATGGGAAGATCCTCGTCGGGGTAAGCGGGGGGGAGGCGGGAGTCCGCGGCTTTCTCGACGCCCTCGACGCTGAGACCGGAGAACGTCTCTGGCGGTTCTGGACCATTCCCGGTCCGGGCGAGCCCGGCCACGAGACCTGGAGCGGCGACGCCTGGAAAACGGGCGGAGGCGCCACCTGGCTCACGGGCTCCTACGATCCGGAGCTCGACCTTCTTTACTGGGGCGTGGGAAACCCCGCCCCCGACTGGAACGGGGGCGTTCGTCCCGGCGATAACCTCTACACCTGCTCTCTCATCGCTCTCGACGCCAAGACCGGACGATTGAAATGGCATTTTCAGTTCACGCCCCACGACGTGCACGATTGGGATGCGAACCAGATTCCGATCCTGGTCGATGCCGAGGTTGACGGCCGGGCCCGAAAGCTCGTGGTGACGGCGAACCGCAACGCGTTCTACTACGTCCTCGATCGAGAGGTGGGAACGTTCCTCCTGGCGAGTCAATACTCGAAGCAGACCTGGGCGAAAGAGATCGACGAGAGGGGACGGCCGTTGGTGCTTCCTGGGACGGAGCCGACGGAAGAGGGAACGCTCGTCTGGCCGAGCCTCCAGGGTGCGACGAACTGGTTCAGTCCGGCGTACAGCCCGAAGACGCATCTACTTTACGTCGCGGTGCGCGAGATGGGCTCGTACTATTACAAGGCCGAGGCCGAGTACAAGCCCGGGGACTACTTCATGGGAGGCGGGGAAAGGGCGCTCGATGGCGACGAGGCCTCGGGAGCGATCCGCGCCATCGACATCACCACCGGGAAGACCGTCTGGAACTTCCAGCAGCACTCACCCCCATGGGCGGGAGTGCTCGCGACGGCCGGAGGCCTGGTCTTCGCCGGGGCGGAAGAGGGGAACTTCTTCGCCCTCGACGCCGCGACGGGTGAGCCGCGCTGGCAGTTCCAGACGGGCGGAGGCGTGCGCGCGAACCCCATCGCGTTCGAGATCGATGGCAGACAGCACATCGCCGTCGCCGCGGGTAAGGCGATCCTGGTCTTCGGGCTCTAGCTCTTCTTTCGCGCGCTCTTCTTCTTCGCGGGTCTTGTCGCGGAGTCTTTCTTGAGTCTCGCGACTTCTCTCCGGAGGGATTCCACCTCTGCCCGCGAGGCGAGCCCCATCGTCTTCATCGCCGCGGCGACCTTTTTGTCCACGAGTCCCTCGAGGTCGTGAAGCGCTGAAGAAGCTTTCGACTGCGCCGTGGAGACCGACTCCTTGAAGGCGCCGCTCGCCTTGCCGATGGGCTCCTTGAGCGTCTTCTCGTAGCTCTCACCGCTCTCGACGAGTGTCTCGAAAATCTCGTCCCCTCGCTGCTCCGCTTCCGCGATGGCGCCCAGTCCCGCGAGCCAGATCCTGCGGGCCGAGGCGCTCAGCCTTTCGAACGCGTCCGTCTTTTCTTTTTTGGTCATGGTCCCCATTTCTCTCTACCGATCCTGGTTGGTGGTAGGCCGCATCCGCTCCTGCCTCTGCTTTTCCACCATGCGGGCGACGTCCGCGAGGAGCTCCCGCGCGTCGTAGACGATCCCGTCTTTGATCGTGTACTTGATTCCGCCGACCCGCTCCGCTTTTCCCGTCCCATCGTTCAGGCGGACCGCGCCGGTGCCGTAGAGTACTTTGAAGTTCTCGAGAGGGTTCTCATCCACCACCACCAGGTCGGCGAGACGACCAGGGCGAATGATGCCGAACTCGACGGGAATCCCTTTGGGCTCGTGGAGCGTCTCGGCGCCGTTGAGAGTCGCCGAGCGCACTACCTCGAGAGGATGGAATCCCGCTTCTTGAAGCAGCTCGAACTCCTCGATGTAGGCGAAGCCGTAGAGCTTGTAGATGAAACCGGAGTCGGAGCCGGTGGTGACTCGTCCGCCGGCGTTCTTGAAATCGTTCAGGAAGTCCATCCACACCCGGTAGAAGTTCCTCCAGGCGACTTCGTCCTGGGTCGTCCAGTAGTACCAGTAGGCGCCGTGGTTCACGCGGCTCGGCTCGTAGAAGTCCCACTGGGAGGGAAGCGTGTACTTTCGATGCCAGTCGGCGTTGCGGGCGGCCATCACGTTCCGGCCCGCGGCGTAGATCGTCATCGTGGGGTCGATGGTCAGGTGGAGGTCGACGAGCTCCTTGATCAGATCGTCCCACTCGTCGCTCCCCCGCGGGTGAATCTGGTTCCACAGACGTCCCACCTGCCCGAAGCGGTGCTGCTCGTCGCTCTGGTTCTGATCCGCGGGCCAGTCCTGGACGTAGTGGCCTTTCAGAAGCGCCTCGAACAGTCCATAGAAATGGGTCTGGGTGCCGAGCCCGAGCCTCGCGGCATCCAGCACGTTCATGCGGGCGACGCCGTTCTGGCCGAGGTGGGCCATGGTGCCGAGGCCGTTCCTCTTCGCCTCGTCGATGAGGGCCGCCATGATCTCGGGGTCGAAGGCGCCGAGCTTGAGCCCGTCGATGCCTTTCTTCGCACCGAAGCGTACCCACTCCCTCGCCTTCTCCGGTGTCGTGATCGGGCCGCCTTCCCAACCTTCGCCCGTTCCCGGACGGGCGTAGGCGAAGATCCTTGGAGCGACGATCTCGTTCGCCGCGCTCCGCGCCTTCTCCCGGAGGATGAAGTCGCTCGCCCCGGAGCCGGCGTCGCGTGTGGTGGTGACGCCGTGGGCCATCCAGAGCTTGTAAACGTACTCGGCCTCGGGCGCTTTGGGGACACCGCCGGTGTGGGTATGGAGATCGACGAAGCCCGGGAGGACGTACATCGACGAGGCGTCGATTTCCCGGGTGGCGTTTTTCGGGCGCTTCGACTCGTCGATGGGAACGCCGGGCGCTCCCACACCCTTCACCTCGGCGATGCGGTTGCCCTCGATGACGATGTCCATCGGGCCCTGGGCCGCGGCGCCGGTTCCATCGATGACCATCGCTCCCCGAAGGATGAGCCGCTCGAACGGACCCTCTCCCTGGTTTCCGCGATCGGGCGCGGGCTTGACTCGCCCTTCGTCTTCCTGGGCAATCGCGAAGCTCGCGAGCGCGGTGAGGAGCGCCAGTGTCGCGCCGATGCGGATTTTCTTGGTCATGGATGGTTCGCCTCCCTGCGCTGCTTTATAGCAGCTTGAGTGCGAAAACGGCAACGCCTACAATCCCCTCGATTCATGTTCCTTCCCGTAGGCGATCAACCGAATCCGCGAGGCACGCCGGTTGCGAACTACGCGATCCTCGCCGCGAACGTGGCGATCTATCTCGTTCTGAGCCTTCCGCTCTCGCTCCGACCCGCCGATCCGGGTGACCCGCGGCTCGCCGAGTACGTGGAGATCATTCGGCAGAACCTCCCTCCGGGGGTATCGATTCAGGATCTGTTGCAGCAGGTCTCGGAGTACGACCTCTTCGTCTTTTCCTGGGGCTATCGCCCCGCGGAGCCTTCTCTTATCGCTCTGTTCGCCTCGATGTTTCTTCACGGAGGCTTCGCCCACCTCTTCGGGAACATGTTGTTCCTCTGGATCTACGGCGACAACGTCGAGCATCGGCTCGGAAGCGCGCGTTACGTCTTCTGGTACGTCCTGACCGGCGCCTGCGCCACGCTCTTTCACGCCGTTTTCGACAGCGACTCCCGTATCCCCCTGGTGGGAGCCTCGGGTGCGATCTCGGGAGTCCTCGGCTTTTACTTCCTCTGGTTTCCCCGAAACCAGGTGCGCGTCTGGGTTCTGCTCTTCCCGTTCTTCATGAACGTCGTGCTTCTCCCTGCGCGGCTGGTTCTCGGCTTCTACCTCATCCTCGACAATCTCCTGCCCTTTCTTCTGACACGCGGGAGCCAGGGGGCAGGCGTTGCGTTTGGCGCTCACATCGGGGGATTCCTCGCGGGGCTCGCCGTCGCGTGGTTCAAGGATCGAAAGCAGGTGACGGCGCGACCCTCGGAGTACCGCGATTTCCCTCGTGCCTCGGGCGCCACTCCCCGTGGGGCTCTGCAGGAATCGCTGCGCCGGGGAGAATTGGACAAGGCGGCGGAGCTCTACTTCGAGCTTCCGTCGGAGGAGACGCGTCGGCTTCTTTCCCCCGACGATTCCATCGCTCTCGCGAACTGGCTGGTGAAAAATGGGCATTCCCGGGCCGCGCTCACGCTCTACCAACGTCACCTTCGGGACTATCCGACGGGACCCGGTGTCGCGGAGGCCCACGCCTACGCCGGGCTCCTACAGCTTCACGCTCTGCGGGAGCCCACCGCCGCGTATCAGCATCTCGTCGAGGCGCTCGACTACGATCCGTCGCCCGAGCTCGAATCGATGATCCGTCGGGGGCTCGGGGACATCGCCGCGCGCCAGAAGTTCCAGGTGCCGCGCCTTCACTGAGATTCATGGAGGGGAAAATGCTCGCATCCGCGATCGCGATCGTCGGAGGGTTCCTCATCGATGGCTTCGGCGGGCCGCCCCTGCCAAACGCGGTCGTCCTCATCGAGGGCGAGAGGATCGTCGGGGTGGGCGCGCACGGCGAGATCGACATTCCCCAGGGGGCTTCGATCGTCGACGCCGAAGGGCTGACCATAATGCCCGGCCTCATCGACACCCACGTTCACCTGGACATCCTGGGACACGGCGACTATCCCACCTGGCACGAGATGGCGCGCGCCGATTACGCCGAGGTCATGGCGCTCTCGGCGGCCCAGCTCTTACGCCACGGGATCACCACCGTGCGCGATGCCGGAGGCGAGATCGAAGCCTCGGTACGGACGAAGAAGCGTATCGAGGGCGGCGAGATCCCGGGACCGCGGCTCGTGGTGAGCGGCGGCTGGATCCAGAACTGGCCCGACGACCGCGCTCGGACGCACCATCGCCGGTTCAACTACAACGTCCACACCGCGGACGAAGCGCGGGCTACGACCGCTGCCCTCATCGAGAAGGGAGCGGACGCGATCAAGGCCTACACCGGCCTCAGCCTGGATCAAGTGAGGGCCATCACCGACGAGGCCCACAAGCGGGGAAAGATCGTCGGCGCCCACGTCTACACCGACGAGGAGATCGTGACGGCGATCGAAGGCGGAGCCGACTTCCTGGACCACGCGGGATCGGGCCATCAGAACCCGCTCTACTCCGAAGAGACGCTGCGCCTCATGGCGCTCCGCCAGATTCCCGTGGGCCAGTCGATCTCCCATCGAGTCACGCTCTACCCGGCGCATATCTCCTGGCCCGAGCGCGTCGACGACCCCGGGCTCGCTCGCGAGCTCGGCCGCTTCGCCAACCCGATCCGAGAATCGCTCCGGAATTTTCCCGGGCTCTCGTATTTTGGTCGCATCCACCTCGAGATGCGGGTCGCCCCCGAGGCCGGGCGCCAGCTCTTCGCCTCCGGCGTCAAGATCATCATGGGCACGGATTCGGGCACCCCCGGGTTCTTCCATCGCGATGCGGTGTGGCGCGAGGCGGACGCCCTCGTGCGGCTCGCGGGCATGAGCCCGAACGAGGTCATCCTCGCCGCGACCAAGCACGCGGCGGAAACGCTCCGGGTGGATGCGGGCGTAATCTCACCGGGAAAGCTCGCCGACGTGATCCTGGTGAAGGGGAATCCTCTCGACAGCGTTCTCTATCTGCAGAACGTCGAGGTCGTGATCAAGGGCGGTGTGGTGCAGAAGTTCTAACGCCCTCGTACACGATCCGTCCTCCGACGACCGTGTGGGTGACCTACACCGAAGGAATCTCTATCGCTTCAGACGGGACTTCCGTCTCACCGACGTCTCGGGGAACGTCGTACAGAAGCTCCTCGCCTGAGCCGGGATCTGCTTTCCACCTTGACAGGTGGCTCGTCGATTTGAAAGACTCCCCGCTCACGGAGGAAACCATGCACGCATCCATGCGATTCGCCTTGTTTTGCACCGCCCTGATCGCCTGGGCGGGAACCGCCGCCGCCCAGAGCCTTCCAACGAGCCAGCCCAACATGCTGCTCATCAACATCGAGAGAATCAAGCTGGGTCAAGGCGTCCCGCACCGGATCACTGAAGCAGGATGGCCGGTGGCCTATGAGAGGGCCAAGAGCCCGAATTCGTACATCGCTCTCGAGGCGGTCACGGGCCAACCCGAGGTCTGGTTCGTTTCGCCTTTCGAGTCCAACGCCGCCATAGGCGAGTCTTTCAGGATGGAGGGCGAGGATCGGGCGCTTTCCGCGGAGCTCGCCCGACTGGCCAAGGCGGATGCCGAGCATCTCGACGCGCTCCGCACGATCCACGCGATGGGTCGCAAGGACCTCAGTCACGGTGCCTTTCCCGATACCGGCAGACAGCGGTTCTTCGAGATCACGACGTTCCGCATGCGGCCCGGGGGTGAAGCGGCCTTCGAAGCGGCGGCGAAGGCCTACGGCGCCGCCGCCGGAAGAGCGGCGCCCAACGTCTCCTATCGCATCTACGAGGTCGTCGCCGGGCTTCCCGGCCCCACCTATCTCATCTTCAGCTCGACCGTCTCTTTCGGGGACTTCGACAAGTCCATGCCAGACGGCATGGCCACGATGAAGGCGATGACACCGCAAGAGCAGGAAGCGATGCAGAAATTCAGCGAGGTCATGACCGAGGCGGTGACCCAGCGTTATCGCCTCGATCCCGACATGAGCTACGTGTCGCGTGCGGTGAGGGAGACCGACCCCGCTTTCTGGCTTTCGAAGAAATAGCCCGTTTCGAGACTCGGGGCCAGGCGCCGGAGCCACCGCCTGGCCCCGGCGATTTCCACCCTGGAGCGTGACCCTGGCCTCGAGAGCCCCGGATTCAACTCCAGCTTCGACTGGAGTTGGATGAGCGCCCACGCAGTGTAAGGTATCCTTCCGCATTGCGAGGAGGAGAAAAAATGAGAACTCAGCTCGATCGGCGGCGATTCCTGCAGCGTACCTTCGCCGGAAGCGCAGGAGTCGCTTTCATTGGGACACCCTACTGGAGGGCCGCGGCTCAGCTCCTCGAGGGACCGCCGTTGCGCGACATCCGCGGAATTGGAGTCGCGGATCCCGAGCTCGTGGAGCTCTCGATCAACGAGAACCCGCTCGGCCCGCCGCGCCGCGCGATCGAGGAAGTCGCGAAGAGGATGTTCGGGATGAATCGCTACATCATGGACACACCGCTCGAAGAGGCCCTGGCGAAGCATCACGGAGTTCCCCTGGAGATGATCTTGACCGGGGTGGGCTCGACGGAGATCCTGCGGCTCGTCACGCTTTCCGCTTT
>Ga0214473_10010158_pt1 | contig 11088 bp, 8 predicted proteins | sample RVTome_7_FD_203509 | JGI IMG/M metagenome (GOLD analysis project Ga0214473, IMG submission 203509) | Soil microbial communities from uranium-contaminated site in the Upper Colorado River Basin, Wyoming, United States - RVT98D197 | ecosystem: Environmental > Terrestrial > Soil > Contaminated >...
CTTCCTCCTCAGCAATCTCCTCTTCATCCTCGCGCTCTTCTTTTTCCCCTTCAATCCTCTCCTCGCCAGTGGCCTCTACCGGCGTCTCTTCTCTTTCTCCTTGGAGTTCTTCCTCGCGGAGCCTCTTCCCTTCGATCACGGCATCGGCCATCTTGGTGGCGAACAGACGGATGGCACGGATGGCATCATCGTTTCCCGGGATCACATAATCTACCTCATCGGGATCACAATTGGTGTCTACAATGGCTACCGTGGGGACCCCTAATTTCCGCGCCTCGCTTACCGCTATCCTCTCACGTTTGGGGTCAACAATGAAGAGGACCCCGGGAAATCTATCCATATCCTTGATTCCGCCGAGATACTTGCTCAGTTTGGCCGCCTTTTTTTGTAATTGTAAAACCTCTTTTTTCGGAAGCCTCTGAAACTCCTCGTTCTTCTCCATCTTTTCCAGTTCTCTGAGTTTGTCGATACTCTTCTTTATCGTCTGAAAATTGGTTAGGGTGCCTCCCAACCAGCGATGATTGACATAGAACATGCCGCAACGCCCCGCCTCTTCGTAGATGGCCTCCTGGGCTTGTTTCTTCGTCCCGACGAAGAGGACCTTATCACCTTTGGCAACTTTATCCCGAATAAATTCATAGGCCACATCTAAAAATTTGACCGTTTGCTGCAAGTCGAGTATGTAGATACCATTCCTCGCCCCAAAGATGTATGGCTTCATCTTGGGGTTCCAGCGCTTTGTCTGGTGGCCGAAATGAACCCCCGCTTCCAACAACTCTTTCATCGTAACAACGGACATAGGACCTCCTTGTGGTTGTATCTTCCGCCCCCTTCATCTCGTTTGGAACCCTGGTAGGCACCCCCAAAGCGATCACGGAGCGTGTTTAATGAGAAAGACCTTTAGCACACCACCTTTCATTTTGCAAGAGCAAATTTGGGCCGATGATCACCAATGCGCCCCCCGACGATCCCCGGCTTCTTAATTCCACTGAGGGGAAGCGCAACGAGGTCTTATTCGTCTGCCTTGAACCATCCCTTTCCTTCTGATATACTGTTTTCTAATGGATAAGATCGCACGCATCGTCAACAGGCTTTTCTTTGTAAACGGGGAGCGAAGAAGACCCAGGATCATCGACCTCTATATCTTGAAGGAGATCCTCGTCCCCACCGGGATCGGGGTGGGCATCTTTACCTTCATCTTCTTGGTGAGCAGACTGTTCCGGATCACGGAGATGGTCGTCGAAAAAGGGGTTCCTCTGCTCTATGCGATAAAGATCTTTATGTGTCTTATCCCGGCCTTTCTTGTCTTTATCGCTCCCATGTCCCTCTTGCTCGGGATCCTCACGGCCTTCACGAGGCTGTCCGCAGATAACGAGATCATCGCCCTCAAGACGTCGGGGATTGGGCTCTACCGGTTGAGCCCTCCCGTGATCTTTCTCTCCGTGATCACCTTTCTCTTCACCACCTTCCTCGTCTTCTATGCCGTCCCGTGGGGGACCCAAAGTTTTCGTGAGACCCTCTTTCAGGTTGCCGGGTCCCAGGGTAAGTTGGACGTGAAGGAACGCATCTTCACCGCCCCCTTTGGCGACTTGGTCATCTATGTGAACAAGGTCTCCCCTAGCGAAAAGGTGTTAGAGGGGATCATGATATACGATGAGAGGGATCCTCAGATAAACACCACCATCGTTGCGCGCAAGGGATATCTCACCCCCGATTCTAAGGAGCAAAAATTGGTGCTCAACCTCTTCGATGGGAGCATCCATTCTCAGGAGTTGCAGGGGGAGACCTATCGCACCATCAACTTCACTACCTATCAGTTTACCATATTCCTGAAAGAGGAGATGGCAAAGGAACGCAAGAGAGCGAAGGTACGGATGTTGGAAAAAGAGATGTCCATCCATGACCTGCGTGAGAAGATCAGGATGATGAAGGCGGAGGGGAAAAACATCCGCCCCCAGCTGGTAGAGCTCCACTTCAAATTTGCCATCCCCTTTGGTGCCCTGATCTTCGGCCTGGTGGGGCTCCCCTTAGGAGTGCAGCGCACGCAATCGGGGAGGTCATGGGGCTTTGCGTTATGTTCCGTCGTCTTTCTCCTCTATTATGTCCTCTACTGTCTGGGAAAGAATTTGGGTGTGAGTGGGATCATATCCCCTGCCCTAGCGGCGTGGCTTCCTAATATCCTCTTCGGACTCCTGGGGGCATATCTCTTTGTAAGGACAGCTCAAGAAGCTCCCCTGCGGATCCTCTCCTGGGTGGACAAGGGAATGGAATTCTTGAGGGCACAATGGAAAAGATTTTTCCACGACATGTAGATAGATCCTCCAGGCAACTTCCTCTACCTTTTGGCAGTATGAAGGGAATGAAACTGCAAGGAGGGGTAGGCATGAGGATCCTCAGCCGTTACATCGGCAGGGAGTTTTTGAAGCTCCTCGCTCTTTGGACATCCTCCTTCTTCTTGATCTTTTTCGTCGTGGAGCTCTTCGAAAGGATCAATACCATCATCGTCAATAAGGCCCCTTTCTACGTGATCCTGGTGTACTTTCTCTATAAGATCCCTCCTTTTGTTGCCCAGACGCTGCCCTTTGCCACCCTGTTGGCCGCCTTGATCACCTTGGGTATCCTCGCGCGGAACAATGAGGTCGTGGCCATGAAGGCCCATGGCGTCAGCACCTATCGGATCATGTTCCCCCTCTTTGTCCTTGCCGGCGCAATCACGGCCTTGATCTTTATCTGTAATGAGACCATCGTCCCCTATACCGCACGGAAGGCCAGCTATATCTGGTCGGTCAAGGTGAAGAAGGAGGAGGAACGAGCCTTTTTTCAGCTCAACAAGATATGGTACCGAGGCGAAAACGCCATCTACAACATTCGACTCCTCGAGCCGAAGAAAAATATCCTCCAAGGGGTGACCATCTATTATTTCGACGAGGCATTCAATCTTCGTCAGCGCTTAGACGCCCGGGAGGCCCACTGGACGGGGAATGGGTGGACCTTTTATAAAGTTGCTATCAGGGCGTTTCTCCCTGACGGGGAGGTGAAGACGGAGATGTATGCTGAGAAGGATATCCCCATACCTGAGAGGCCGGAGGACTTTAAGAAAGGGATGCAGGACCCCAACGAGATGACCTACGGGGAGCTCAAGGAGTATGTGGAGAGGCTCAGGAGCGACGGTTACGACCCCACGCGCTATGTCGTTGAGCTCCACAAAAAGGTCTCCTTTCCCTTTTTGACCCTGATCATGGTCTTGATGGGGAGTCCCTTGGCACTGGCGGCAAGCCACGGTCGCGGTGGCGGGATCGCGCAGGGGGTGGGGATCAGCCTCGTCATCGGCTTCATCTATTGGGTAGCCTTTGCCATCTCAGTCGCCATGGGGTACTCCGGCACCTTCCCACCATTCATCGCCGCCTGGGCGCCCAACATCTTCTTCGGCCTTATCGGGGGTTTTATCCTCGAGAGCATCCATCAATAAAATCTGAGGGGTCAATCCCCTCCCGCCCTGCTCTTTAAATTTCGAGGCTAAGGAAAGGAGCCGGAGGTGGCCCTTTGGCCAGATGTCGCTCCCGCTCACCCGTATAGAAATAAGGACAACGGGATCTGACCAAAGGGTCACCTTCGGCCGAAGCGGGAAAAGTGACACATTCGGATATTTTTATAGAGGGGGTGTCGCAAAGCGACAGTTGCCATGGCCATTATGGAGATCAGCGTCGTACCGATAGGCACGCAGAATACCAGTGTGAGCCCCTTTGTCGCCGCGTGTGTGAAGCTCGTTGAACAACAGGGGCTCACGTACGAAGTCACCTCTATGGGGACAGAGGTAGAGGGGGAAGTAGATGACCTGCTCCAGCTGGCTGCGCAAATGCACCGGGCCCCTTTCGCACAAGGGGCTCAGCGGGTGCTTACCACCATCCGGCTTGATGAACGCCGGGACAAGGAACTACGGATAGCAGGGAAGAAGGCCTCTGTCCTCAGGCGGCTCAGGGAGATGGTGGGCGAACGGTGACCACGGCGTAAGAATCCAGGGTGATATATCTTCGCGCTACCCGCAAAACGTCCGCACTTGTCACCTGCTCTATCTCACGAGAATACCGTTGATAAAAATCTCCCCCGAGGCCATACCGTTCGTTAAAGGCCATGGTCGATGCCATGGCGAGCGGACCTTGGAGGTTGATCGCATAATTCCCGATGAGATATGCCTTGGCCTGCTCGAGCTCTGCCTGGCTGATCCCTTTATCCCGCACTTCTCGCAGGATCCTCTCGATCCCCCGGAGCGCTTGCTCTTCCTTGAGAGGACTGGTGGCTAGGTAGACACCGAGATAGCCGGGATCAAGATCAGAGCGGACAAAGAAGGCCGTCACATAGGCGAGTCCCTCTTTATCCCGCAGTTGGGTAAAAAACCTTCCCCCTTGACGGCCCAGGGCGGCTTCCAAGACCTCGAGGGGGAAGCGGTCCTGATCCTGTAACGTGGTACCAAGGAAGCCGAGGGCGATGTGGAGCTGTTCCTTCTCCCGGACCACCTCTTCCCTCTTGTGGATTTCCTTTACCGGCTGCTCTTGGGGGATCGGAGGAGGAGTAAAAGAGGCTGTGCGCATCCCCAGCAGGGCATCGCCGACTGCCGAGCGTACCTCCTCCCACCGTGCATCCCCAACAATAGCCACGACGAGGTTTTGGGGAAGGGCATAGTGCTTGTAGTACCTCACGAGGTCCCGTCGCCTGATGCTGCCTATCGTCTCCTCTGTGCCGAGGAGATTCAAGCGATAGGGATGCCTTTTATAGAGGGTCTCCCGCAGCAGCCGCATGGTGCGCGACTGCATCACGTCCTGCTCCCTGCCCAAGGCAGCCAGGATCTCTGCCTTTACCTTTTCCACTTCCTCAGGCGGGAAGGATGGCTTGGCAATCACCTCAGCGGCCAGCCTCATAAGCTGAGGGAAGTCCTTGCTCAATCCCTTGGCTTGCGCACCGAAGCTATTGCGCCCGGAAAAGGTCTCCAGGGTCGCCCCGAGAGAATCCACCTCCCGGGCCAGCTGGAGCGCGGTGTGGAGCTCGGTACCCCTCGTCAACATCTCGGAGAGGAAGCGGGTGATGCCTGCCTCCCGCGACTGTTCAAACCTGACCCCTCCCAGGAAGACGGCGGCAATTCCCACAATGGGTACCGAGTGGTCCTCTTTGAACAGGAGGGTGACGCCATGCTCCAACACGATCTTTTGTATCCCCTCAGTCTCTTTGCCGGTGGAAGGCTCCTTGCCCAAGAGGGCCATGGATAGCTCCAGGGCGCGGGAGTCTACGGCCTCTTTTTCCCCCTCGGGCAGGAGTGCACAGAGGGTGAGGTTTTCCAGGCGCAGGTATCTCCTTGCCACTGCCTGGATCTCCGCAGCCCCCACCCGGGAGATCTCCTGCAGATACGCGTGCTCTTTGGTCGCATCCCCCCTGATCATCTCAAAGTAGCCGAGTTTCCCCGCCTCACCCTCGTCGGTCTCGCGGTCATAGGTGAATGCAGTCTCGACCATGACCTTGGCCTTTCGCAGCTCTTCCTCATTGACCCCTGTCTCCTTTACCCGGGAGAGTTCCCGGGCAATTCCTTCGATCCCTTGCGCAATGGCCTTCGGCTGAAACGCCCCACCGATAACGAAGAGCCCTGGATCTTTGGGGGTAAAGGCATAGGCATAGATCGAGCTGACCAAACCCTGCTTGAGCCTCAATTCCTGTTGCAGGCGTGAAGAATCCCCCTGGCCGAGGCAGGCAGCCAGCAGGTCCAGGGCATAGGTGTCTTTATCCTTCAAACTGGGGATGTGGAAGCCCAAGGCAAAATATCGCTCTTTGATCGCCTTCTGCGTCACGAGAGGACGAAAGGATTTTTGCACATGCTCCTGCGGCCTTCTCCTCACGGGGAGGGGCAGATCGGGCGCGTTAAAGAGTTCCCTGAGCCTTGCTAACAGTTGCGAAGCGGTAAAGTCACCCACTCCCACAAAGACCATGTTCCGCGGCAGATACCACCTTTTATAATAGCCAAGAACCCGCTCCCTGCTTGACCCCCTCACTGTATCCGCATAGCCAATAATAGGTCTCCCATAGGGGTGGCGCTGAAAACTGTTTTTAAAAAGTGTTCGATGCAGAGCACTCTGCGGGTCATCATCGCGCATCTTGATCTCTTCGATCACCACCTCTTTTTCCCGCGCCAGTTCCCGCGTATCAAAGGAGGGGTGCTGGATGGCATCGGCCAGGACCTTCAGCCCCTGCTCCTGAAAGCGGCTGGTGATCACCACGTAATAGACGGTATTTTCATAGCTGGTATAGGCATTGATACGCCCCCCGTATTGTTCGATGGTCCCGGCGAGCTCTCCGGCCCTCCTCTCATTGGTCCCCTTGAAGATCATATGTTCGATGAGGTGCGATATCCCCGCCTCCGTGGGGCTTTCATCGGCGCTTCCCACCTCCACCCAAACCTGAAAGGCGCTGACAGGGGCCGCATGGTCCTCCTGCAGCACCACCCGCATGCCGTTTGCCAGCCTGCTCCTCGTAATCTCCGCTTCCCCGCCCTTCGCCAGGCTAGGGATGCAAAAAACAAAGGCCAGGAGGGCTGCAACAGGCGGAATAAGCAGAGACATTCTCTTCATATATCTCGTCCCCCTTGACGATCTTTGGTTAAGCTATGCTTGAGCCCCCACCTTGTCAAGGATTCTTAAGGGGACCCTCTTCCGCTTGATTTACGCCCGCTACCACGCTAGAATAGAGGCAACGGAGCAACGTTATGGTCCAGGTGATCAAGGGGATCGATTGGGAGGCCTTTCAGCAACTGCGTGGGAGTGAAAAGAAGGAATACTTCACGCGGGATGAAAACATCTTCCACATCATCATGGCCCAGCAATTCGACCGTCCCTTACTCGACGAGATATGCAAGCTGACCACCAAGATTCGCGGTATTGCTAAGGGAAACAAGGGGGTCTTGTTCCTGCAGTCCCTGCTGCAAGGGAAACGGGCGATGCTCTATTTTGTGCAGCCATCGACGAGGACCTTCCTTTCCTTCATGGCTGCTTGCCAGGTCCTGGGCATGCAGTGCTCGGAGGTGAGGGATACCGCTACCTCCTCCGAGATGAAGGGGGAATCGCAAGAGGATACCGTTCGAACCTTCAGCAGCTATGTCGACCTCATCGTGATGCGCCACCCGCAGGCGGGATTCGCCGAGAGGATCGCCTATCTCCTGAACCAGATCAGCAGACCGGTACCGGTGATCAACGCCGGTTCGGGGAAGGATCAACACCCCACCCAGGCCCTGCTGGATATCTACACGCTCCATCGCTCCTTCGAGAACTACGGCGGGATCGACGGCAAGAGGATCGCCTTTGTCGGTGATCTCAAGAGGGGCAGGACCGTGAGGTCCCTGGCATATCTCTTACGGAACTACAGCGGTGTCAAGCTCTACTTCGTCGCCCCCAAAGAGTTGCAGATGGAGGAGGACCTCAAGGGATACCTTCAGGAACAGCAGGTGGTGTTTGAGGAGAGGGATAACCTCAAGGAGGTCATCCCCGCGGTGGATGCCGTCTACATGACCAGGATCCAGGATGAATATGATGAGGCAGGAGAGTCGAAGCGGATAGATTACTCCGCATACTACTTTAAGAAAGAGTACTTGAAGATCCTCCCTCCCAATGCCATCATCATGCACCCCCTGCCCAGGCGTGCCGAGTTGCCGCCGGAGATAGATGCCGATAAACGGGCCATCTATTGGCGTCAGGTGCGCAACGGGATGTGGGTCAGGGTCACCCTCATTGCTACGGTATTTCGTAAGGACAGGGATATCAAAGAGTATTAGCGGATGAGGCTGCCGATCCTCTCCCAACGAACCTTGGACACGACAGACGCTGCCCGCCAGTCCCACGACCAATACATCACAAAGGCCTTTCCCAAGACATCATCGAGGGGGACAAAGCCCCAATAACGGCTGTCTTCGCTATTGTTGCGGTTATCACCCATGACAAAAAGCGCGTTCTGCGGGACCACTTCCGGCCCAACGTTTATGAGGCGGTCGGGAGGAAAGTACTTCCCCCAGGGGTCTTCGATAAGGCGATCGTTAATATAGATCTTTCGCTCCCTGATCTCCACCTTCTCACCCGGAAGCCCAATGACCCGCTTGATAAAGTCTTTGCTTCGATCGTTGGGGAAGATAAAGACGATGATATCTCCACGCCGGGGGTTAGAAAAGGAAAGAACTTTTTTTCCGATCAGCGGTATCCTGATACCGTAGAGAAACTTGCTGACCAGGATATGATCACCGACCAGGAGGGTCGGCTCCATGGAGCTGGAGGGGATCTTGAAGGCCTGGACCACGAAGCTCCTGACAAAGAGGGCAATGGCCAATGCTATGACCAGGGTTTCTGTATATTCACGCACCTTACTCTTCTGTTTCGTCTTTGACATCCGCTCAATACCTCCTTATTTTTTATCTGACCTGTAAGAGGGTCAAGAAGGCCTCTTGGGGCAGGTCTACCCGGCCCACCCGCTTCATCCGCTTCTTGCCCTCCCGCCGCTTCGCCAATAATTTATTCTTTCTTGTAACATCACCGCCGTAGCACTTGGCAGTCACCGGCTTGAGCAAAAAAAAGGGGGGGGTCTTTCCGCTCGCTGTAATCCTTCTGCCGCAGCCGCCTGGATCACGACCTCGAACATCTGCCGGGGATGCGCTGCTGGAAGGGTGTCGTACCCGTGAACGAACTTCGTTCATTGGCCTGATACCACCTTGGTCCCTTCGATATGTTCCTCAACAGAGATCCTTTTCTGAGCTGCCTGGGCCTCCTGCAATGTCGGATAGCTGCCCAGCCTCACCCTATACCACAAACCCATCCGCTCTATCTGCACGGGGACCACGTGGACCGGATAGCCCTTGTTTGCCAACCTCTTTCTCAGCCCTTCGGCCGTGGCCTCTTCCTGAAAGGAGGCGACCTGGACAAAGTAGCTCTCCGTCGGTGCAGCGGTCTCCTTGATTTCTTTACCCTTCGTCGCCTTTGGCGCGGGTCCCTTGGTCTCCCCCTTCTTTGTCACTACCTTCTGCCCCTTGTTCCCCGTTGTTTCCTTTTGCACCTCTTTCCCCGCATCCTCTTTGCGCGTTAGGGTCTCATAAAAGGTAAACCGCATCTTGTCATCTTTTTTCTGTTGGGGAGGGGTTGTCTTCTCTTGCTCGCTGCTCGCTGCTCCCTCCTTTTCCTTACCGGTGGGCATCGGCGCAATCACCCCTTCGGCAATACGCATCCGCTCCCGCTCAATCTGTATCCCGACCTTGACCCCGCCGATGAAGATCGCGAAGGCGAGGATCATCCCCCCCATAATAGCGAGGAGCCGCTTAAGCTGGCTACCTTTTTGTCCCTTGTGGGCAGATTCTTTATAGTCCCTCATCACATCTCCGTTGGCGCGGCTATTCCCAACAACCCCAAGGCGCTGCGCACAACTCCCTGAATGACTTTGACCAAGAGGACCCGCGCCTTCGTCATCTCCTTGTCATCCGAGATGATACGGTGCTTGTTGTAGTAGCTGTGGAAGATACCGGCCACATCCTGCAGGTAAGAGGTCAAGCGGTGCGGTTCGAAGGCAAGGGCCATCCCCTCTACGAACTCGGGGAAGATGGCCACCCGTTTAGCCAACAGTCTTTCTTCGGGCAGGCTCAGCAGCGCGATATCGACGTCGTCGAAGGTCGGTATCTCCATCTCGTTTGCCGCTGCCTTTTTAAAGATACTACTGACCCGCGCATGGACGTATTGTACATAATAGACTGGATTTTCCGTCCCCTCCTTCTTAGCCAACTCCAAATCAAAGTCCAGGGGAGATTCGGCCCGACGCAGCATGAAAAAATAGCGGCAGGCATCCACCCCCACCTCCTGGATGACGTCCTTCAACGAGATGAATTCACCGGTACGGGTGGACATGCTCACCTGCTTCCCTGCCCGTAATAAGTTGACCAGCTGTACGAGGATAACCTTGAAGGTGGACCTGTCATACCCCAGGGCCTGGATGACGGCCTCCATGCGGGGTATATAGCCATGGTGGTCAGCCCCCCAGATATCTATCAAGAGATCATACCCGCGGTCATACTTGTCTTTGTGATAGGCGATATCAGAGGCAAAATAGGTTGTCGCATCGTTACCCCTGATCACTACCCGATCCTTTTCGTCGCCGAAGAGGGTGCTCTTAAACCAGAGTGCCCCGTGATCTTCATAGAGATAACCTTTACCTCGCAATTCATCTAAGAGCCGAGGGACGAGGCCGGTATCATAGAGATCCTTCTCGCGGTACCACCGATCAAAGCGAACCCGAAACCGCTCCAAATCCTCCTTGATCCACCCTACGATGATCTCTGCAGCCTTTTCCCCGAGGGCGTTTATAGCGACCTCATCAGGGGGGAGGAGATATTTATCTCCCTCTTCTTTTTTGATGTCGTGTGCGATCCCCTTGATGTATGCACCCTGGTATCCATCGGGAGGAAAGGCGACTTCTCTTCCTCCCTCTTCCGCGTACCGACTGTATACGGACTGCCCCAAGAGTTGCATCTGCGTGCCTCTGTCGTTCACATAATACTCCCGCTCCACCTCGTAGCCTACCTTCTCCAAGAGGTTGGCCAGGGAATCTCCAAAGGCGGCGATCCTTCCATGGCCGATGTGCAGGGGACCGGTGGGGTTGGCACTGAGAAATTCTACCAGTGCCCGCTTCCCTTTCCCCAGCTCCCCTTCGCCATACCGCCCCCCCTTCCGGTCCGCCTCCCGTAAGAAATAGTGCCAATACGCCTCTTTCAGAAAAAAGTTTATAAAGCCGGGCCCAGCCACCTCGACCCGCTCGATAATCCCCTCTGTGTCCTCTATAAACCTGACGATGGTCTCCGCAATCGCGCGGGGTGGCTTCCCGGTTTGGGAGGCGACCGTCATGGCAATATTGGTCGTGTAATCACCATGCCTCTCGTCCTTGGGATACTCGACGATGAGGGGTGGCAGTGCGCCTTCGGCCAGTTCTCCTCGCTCCTGTGCCTTCGCCATGGCCCGCCTGATGATCTCATTCACTCCCTTTTTCACATCATTACTCCTGCTGAGCCAAGCGGGCGTAGGCATCTGG
>Ga0214473_10010159_pt1 | contig 11088 bp, 10 predicted proteins | sample RVTome_7_FD_203509 | JGI IMG/M metagenome (GOLD analysis project Ga0214473, IMG submission 203509) | Soil microbial communities from uranium-contaminated site in the Upper Colorado River Basin, Wyoming, United States - RVT98D197 | ecosystem: Environmental > Terrestrial > Soil > Contaminated >...
GCGGAGGGCGTAGAGCGAACCGCCGGACGCAATCATCAGGAAACAGAGGAGCTGGCCCATGCTGAAGGGGCCAAGGACAAGGCCCAACTGCGCGTCCGGCTCCCGGAAAAACTCGATGAAGAAACGGATGACGCCGTAGCCGATAAGGTAAAAAGCGAACAGGGCGCCGTCGAAGGGGCTCTTCCGACGGATCAGCCAGAGGACGGCGAACAGGACAATACCTTCGAAGAATGCCTCGTAGAGCTGTGAGGGATGGCGGAGCAGGTGCAGCGGGTCGAGGGGGAAGACCATTCCCCAGGGAACGTCCGTCGCCCGGCCGTAGAGTTCGCCGTTGATGAAGTTGCCGATCCGTCCGAAGGTGTAGCCGAGCGGGACGGCCGGGCAGAAGAGGTCGGCGAAGCGCCAGAAATCGATCTTCCGTTTGTGGCAGAAGACAATGGATGCGGCCAGGACGGCGATGGCGCCGCCGTGGTAGGACATCCCGCTTATCCCGATGAAATGAAAACCTCCGGTGAACTCGAAGGGAAAGAGGATCTCCAGCGGGTGCCGGAAGTAGTAGCCCAGGTTGTAGAATAATACATATCCCAGGCGGCCGCCCAGGATCACCCCGAGGATCGCCCAGACGAAGTAGTCCTGGATCTGCTCCGCCGTGTATGGGTAGCCCTCGCGCCTGATCCGGCGCATGACGAGGACATAGGTGCACAAGAAGGCCGCCAGGTACATCAGGCTGTAGTAGCGGAGCTGAAAGGCGCCGATCTGGAAGAGGTTCGGGCTCAGGTTTGCCGGGATGTACCGCCAGGCCGCGATAAAATCCTGCATCAGTAGGCTTCCCCTTTCAGTTCTTCGACGTAGAGCTGGGCGGAAAAGGCCGCCGTCGCCCCGTCTCCGCAGGCCGTGACAACCTGGCGGAGACGCTTGGCGATGCAGTCCCCGCAGGCGAAGATCCCCGGAACCGACGTCTGCATATTCGCGTCCGTCGTGATGTAGCCGCCCGCATCGACATGGACCAGTTCCCGGAAGGGGGCCGTATTCGGAGTGAGGCCTACGAAGACGAAGACCCCGTTCACGGAAAGCTTGCTGAGGGCCCCCGTCTTGATGTCCTTCAGCCGGACCTCCTGGACCAGGTCGAGGCCGTCGATCGACTCGACGACGGAGTCCCAGGCGAAGGCGATCTTCTCGCTGGCGAAGGCCCGCTTCCGGAGGATCGCCGTGGCGCGGAGGCGGTCACGCCGGTGGATGACCGTCACCTTCTTCGCGAAGCGGGTGAGGTAGAGCGCCTCCTGGATGGCCGTGTCGCCCCCGCCGACGACCGCGATCTCCCGGTTTTTATAGAAGGGGCCGTCGCAGGTGGCGCAGAATGAGACGCCCTTGCCAATGAACCGCTCCTCGCCCGGCACGCCGAGACGCCGCCAGTTAGCCCCCGTGGCGATAATCACGGCGAGCGCCCCGTAGCGCATCTCGCCGGCGGCGATCTCCCAGCCGTCCTTGTCGCCCCACCGTTTCCCCGCCACCTCCGTCACGTCGCCGGAGGCGGTCTCCAGACCGAACTGGACGGCCTGCGCCTTAAAGCGCTCGGCAAGGTCGAAGCCGTTGATCCCCTCCGAAATCCCCGGGTAGTTCTCAATGAGGTCGGTGACGGTAACCTGGCTCACCGTCGAGTCGCCCGCGATCGCGAGCGTTCGGAGGTTCGCCCGGGCGGCGTACATCCCCGCGGTAAGCCCCGCCGGCCCCCCGCCTATGATCACGACATCGTAGGGTGAATTGGAAACCGATGCTTCTGCCATGGTGCCCTGCTCCTTTCGTTCTTCTCTTGCCGGGAGATTTGCGCTGCCCGCCGGCGGATCGACAATGTCGCTGGGTCGCCATTTAATCGATAATACAACCCTTTGTAAAGCAATTCTTGACAAACCCTCAGAAAGCCCCCAAAACCTTCACTCCGGCGAATCCTTGATCGGGGTCCGGAACAGGCGCCCCATGCATCGTCTTGCTTCACTGCAAAGACAAAACTCGCGCTGACGCACTCAGACAGTTGCCTTTGCGGTCGCTCCGCTGCGACGGCATGGTGCCCGAAAAACCTTTAAAGCGCGCTGCATGAAGCCAATTTTCATAGTTATTAACAGTCTCATAATAGTCACGACAAAGAACGATAATACGCATGCAGGCAGGGCGCGCTAAAATATTGGCTAATGTCTTTTTAATTATGAGACCCTTAATATGTATAGAAATATGCTTGAAAAAAATGCAGAATGATGTCATCTGTAACGGCCAGTTCATCCATAAGTGCGATCCGGGGGAAGCGCAACACGGCATCCGGACTTTTTACGAAGTCGTCATGAATGGAATTATTGAATCCGTCAGCAAGCGCATTCCCCGCGGCTTGCCGCGGGGTAAGCGAGCGAAAATGAAATGGTTTGTTCCTCTTAAGGATTGAAGCTTCTCCGCAGCTTGCTGCGGAGAGCTTCAATAATAACTCGACGATCGGGCCGAAAGAAAATATATGTTGCGGAAAGATTTGGAAAAGGCGCTGCGGTTTTACTATATCACCGACGAGGAAGCACCCGGCTTGCCGCCGCTTGCGCAGGTCGAAATTGCAATCCAGGCCGGGGCAACGATGGTCCAGTTCCGCCATAAAGCCTTCTCGCCGAAACTTTTCGACGAGGTTGCCGCCCTCCGGGATCTGGCTAAAAGCAACTCGGTTCCTTTTCTGGTGAATGACGACATCATGCTGGCCAAAGCGGTTTCGGCCGATGGGGTCCATCTGGGGCAGACGGATGAAAGCCCGGCCCTTGCCAGGCGCATTCTCGGCCCGGATGCGATAGTGGGGATATCCGTCTCCAATTTGAAGGAACTGGAGCGAACGGATCTGACTTCCTGTGATTATATCGGGACCGGACCTGTTTTTGAAACCCGAACCAAGAAGGACGCCAAACCGACCTGCGGCCTGGACGGCTTGGCGACGGTTGTCCGGGCGTCAGCGCTTCCGGTGGTCGCCATCGGCGGCATTGACGCGGAAAACGCCTCCGCCTGCTTCCGGCATGGTGCGGCCGGTATTGCAGTAATCAGCTATATTTCCCGGGCCGCGAACCCCCTTCAAAATGCCCGCAGACTTTGTGGCATCTGCCAAAACCCGCCACCGGCCGACCTTATAGCGTCTTAGAACGGTCAATTTTTCGTTACGGAAAGGAGAGAGCATATGAATCAGGAAGTGCAAATCAAAAAGAAGTCGGCAACCGATACCCGCAAGGTCGCCTATGCGGTGGTGCTGGCAGCGATCGGAGTCGCACTGGCGCCTTATACCTCTTTCCCCATCGGGATTGCCAAAGTCAATCCCACCCAGCATTTTATAAATGTCCTTGCGGCCGTACTGCTGGGGCCCTGGTGGGCCGTCGTCATCGCCGCCGTTATTGCAGTTCTGCGCAATGTATTAGGCGTCGGAACGCTGCTGGCGTTTCCCGGCGGGATGATCGGCGCCCTGTTGGCGGGCCTGCTCTATCGCCAAACCCGCAACATCTATGCAGGGGCCGGCGGTGAAATTGTCGGCACCGGTTTAATCGCGCCGGTCGTCAGCGCCTTTTTAATCGCGCCGTTTTTAATGGGCAAGGTGATCCCGCTTTTTGCACTGGTTCCGTCCTTTCTGGCGAGCACCATTGCCGGGGCCACTCTGGGCATCCTGGCCCTTAAATTGCTTCAACGCACTGATATTATTGATACTTCCTGGTAAGAAATGGTGAGGTCCCCTTCTTTAATCGAGCTCGAAACGGTGCGCTATGCATATCGCAAAAACGGGGCGGACCGGGTACTCCACAACATCGATCTGAAAATCCGCCCGGACGAATATCTGCTCGTCTGCGGCGCCAGCGGATCCGGCAAGTCAACGCTTTGCCGGACGTTCAACGGGCTGATTCCCCATTTTTTCGGCGGGTCGCTGCAGGGCGATATTCGCATTGCCGGAATCCCGACAACGGAGCAATCCGTCGGGGAGCTCTTTGCGAGACTGGGCATGGTTTTCCAGAACCCGGAAGCGCAGCTTTTCAATCGCAGCGTAGAACAGGAAATTGCTTTCGGCCTGGAGAGCATCGGCCTGGAACGCAGCGAAATGAGAAAAAGAATCGCGGAAACCGCTGCCGCCGCCGGAATCGAGGACCTGCTGCCGCAAAACCCCAATGAACTCTCCGGCGGCCAGCAGCAGATCGTATCGATCGCCGCGGTCCTGGCTCTCAGACCGCAGATCATCATCCTGGACGAACCCTATGCCAACTTAGATCCCGTCAATGTCCGCCGGGTCCGGACGGCCTTGAAAAAGATCCATCAAAGTGGCATCGGCATCATCATTAGTGAACACCGACTTGCATTAACGGTCGCCGATGCCGAGCGGATGGTCGTGCTCCATCAGGGCCGGATTGTCCTGGACGGTCCGCCGGAGACGATTCTGAGGCAGGACATTGAAAGCTACGGCCTTGAACTGCCCCTCGCAGTCGCTGTCGGCCGCCGGTTGGGCCTGGCGAAGCTGCCGCTGGAAATTGACGCTCTTATACCCTTGCTCCCGGAAAAAACAGCCGGCGACTCCGTACCGGCCGTGTCGCCGGCATTTGAACAAAGCGCTCTCGCCGCCGTTCTGAAAGTCGACCGGATTTCCTTTCACATCAACGGCAGATCCATTCTACGGGATATCAGCTTTGCCGTGAATGCGGGGGAATGCCTGGCGCTTGTCGGCGCCAACGGCGCCGGCAAGACCACCCTGCTCAAGCACCTCAACGGGTTGATCCGTCCCACCCGGGGCTGCGTCACGGTGATGAACAGGCCCACCCAGCGGCTGAAGGTCTCACAACTGGCCCGTTATGTAGGGGTTGCCTTTCAGAACCCCAACAGCCAGTTTTTCAAGCTGACGGTTTGGGATGAAATCGTCGTGGGAGCGCAGGCGCTCAAGTGCTACGATGAATCCTGGATCAGGGAACTGGTGCAACTGTTTGAGCTGGAGCCCCTGCTGATGCGGGCGCCCTATCGCCTGAGCGAAGGCGAAAAAAAACGGGTGGCGTTTGCCGCCGCCCTGGCGGCGCGACCTGTCATTCTGGCCCTGGATGAACCGACCGCCGGCCAGGACCTGTTTTTCCGGCGCTCCCTGGGAAAGTTGCTTGCCCAACTTCAGCAGCGAGGCCAGGCCGTTTTGCTGATCACGCAAGACCTGTCCTTTGCCGAGCAGTATGCCTGGCGCTGGCTGCTGTTGGCCGATGGTGAAATTGTTGCTGATGGATTACCCGGTCAGGTCATGAGGAATCAAGCCGCCATGGAGCGGGCCCATTTGGAACCGACCGATCGGTTCCGGCTTTTCGACAGGGAAAAAACGTAGGCGCATATGTTTGCGGGGATTCCCGCCGGCTTTCAGAACGACCTGAATGGGGACTGCAGGTTCGAAAGATTTTGACCATGGGAAATTTACTGGACCCTCGCACCAAGCTCATCATGGCAATTTTTTACACCATCCTGGTGGTTGCCTCAAAAGGGCTTTACTGGCTCTTGCCGGAATGGGGAGCGCTCATCGCTTTCATCCTTGTTATCGGCAAAGGGCGGGATTATATATATCTGTTGAGGTTCTCACTGCCGATGACCTTGTTTTTCGGAGGGGTGACATGGTGGACAGCCGGCATGGAAAGCGGTCTTCGGGCTGCGTTGACTTTGATTACTCTTGTCTCGGTCTTTTTTGTCTTTTTCCAGACCACCGCCCCGGAAGATCTGGGGAATTCACTGGTAAAAATCGGCCTCCCCTATCCGGTTGCATTCGTGTTCAGCACCTCTCTGCAGTTTGTGCCGGTGATCGGACGCAAAGCCAAAACCGTTCTGGACGCCCAGCGTTCCCGAGGCATTCCCATGGAACCGGGATGGTCCGCCCTGCGGCATTACCCCGCTTTCCTGGGGCCGCTGTTGATCCAGGCATTTCAACTAGCGGAAGAGCTGGCGGCCGCTATGGAGGCCCGAGGCTTCGGCCATCCCGGCCGGACTTTTTATAAGGATTATCGCATGGACAAGGCCGACTGGTCGGCGATAGCGCTATCGCTGCTGCTGCTGATTGCCTGCCTCGTCCGGCAGTACATTTGGAATTGAAAAAGTGGAAGCCATCCGACCCTATTTAAACAGGCGCACCCTCATCAGCGGGGAGGTGAAATCCGGCAAAACCGCCCGCACGCTCGAAATTCTGCAGGCGTTTATTCAGGCCGGCTACACGAACCGGATCGCCGTGATCGATATGGCGCCGGATCTGGTCGGCGGCATCGGCGGCAAGATGACGCCGGCGGCGGAAGCGTCCGTTCTTTATCTGACAACAACCATTGAGGCGCCGCGCCTGACCGGCGCCGACGAGCCGCATGTCCGCCGTCTGGCCCGCCAAAACGCCCGCGCCATCGAAGCCTTGTTTGCCGTGCTCCGGAGGCAGCCGAAAGACATCCTCTTCGTAAACGATGCCAGCCTGTATCTGCAGGCCGGCGATCTCAACACATTTCTGTCGCTGCTCGGTGCGGCCTCCACCCAGATCATCAATGCGTATTTCGGCGGCACGTTCAAAGACTCGGCGCTGACTCAAAGGGAAAAACGGTTGACGGCGGCGCTGATGAAAACCTGCGATCAAATAATCAATGTCTGCCCTGATGCAGCAAAATCCGAATCAAAGGAGAAATAAACATGCCGGAAAATCCGCTACATCTGCTCTTGCATCCGCGATCCATCGCCGTCGCCGGCGCGGGCAACAACCCGGCGAAAATGGGCACCCTGCAGGCCCTCTCCATCCTCAAGGACGGCTACCAGGGGAAATTCTACCCCATCCACCCCACGGAAAAGACCGTCCTGGGGCACAAGGCCTACGCCTCGCCCCTGGATCTCCCCGAGGCCCCGGACCTGGCCATGCTGGTCGTTCCGACCTCCCAGGTCATCCCACTCCTCGAAGATTTCGCCAGAATCGGAACAAAGCGGGCGATCGTCGTCAGCGCCGGTTTTAAGGAGACCGGAGAGAAGGGACGGGTACTGGAGGAACGGCTCCGGGAGATCGCCACAACCTACGGTATGCGTTTCTTAGGCCCCAACTGCATTGGGATACTGAACACCGCGATTTCCCTGAACGTCACCATCGCCGAACTTGAGAACAGGCCAGGCCGGCTCGGCATGGCATCCCAGAGCGGCACTTACGTGACCCAGACCCTGGCCTATCTCCGGGAACGGGGGATCCGCTTCAGCAAGGCGGTCAGTTGCGGAAACGAGGCCGACATCGATATCATCGATGTCATGGAATACCTGGGCGAGGACGAACAGACACAGGCGATCATTCTCTACATCGAGGGAATCCGCGACGGCCGGCGGTTCATCGAGACCGCCCAGCGGATCACGCCCCGCAAACCGGTCCTCGCCCAGTACGTCGGAGGATCGGCCGCCGGCGCCCGGGCGGGCTTCAGCCACACCGGCGCCCTGGCCGGTCCCGATTTTCTCTACGACGGCATCTTCCGCCAGGCCGGGATCATCCGCTGCCGCTCCATCGAAGAGCTCTACTCCCACGGGTGGGTCCACGCCACGCAGCCGCCCCTGCGCGGCAACAGGCTTGCCGTCGTCACCAACTCCGGGGGACCGGGAACGGCCATCTCCCATAACGCTGATCAGGGCGGAATGACTGTCCCTCGGTTCTCCGACGCCCTGCAGGCCAGAATCCGGCCGCTGATCATGCCTCATGCCGCCAGCGCCAACCCGGTGGATCTCACCTTCCACCTGGACATGCGGGTCCTGGCGACAACCATCCCCCAGCTCATCATGGAAAGCGGTGAAGTGGACGGCCTCGTCCTCCACGGCGCGATGAATTCCGGCTTCATGAAGATGTTCTATTCCCATGTCAGCGAACTGATAGGCAATATTCCCCTGGAAACATTTCTCGAACAGGCGGCGATTGACATGTCCGACGCCGTAACGCTGCCCCGGAAATATAACCTTCCTCTGATCGTCTCCTCCTTCTTCGGCCGCGAGGACAACAACACTTCTCTCTATATGGACCACGACGTCCCCGTCTTCGACTCGCCGGAAAAGGCGGCGTTGGGGATGGTAACGCTTCTGCGGCACAAGGAGATCCGCGAGCGGAAACCGATTGTGAAACCGGTCCTCCCGGCGGAGAATCCCGAAGCCGCACGGATCATCCGGACAGCGCTCGCCGCCGGGCAGAAGGCCCTCGACGAGCGCCAGGCGAAACAGGTCCTGGCCGCCTACGGCGTTCCCGTAACCCGCGAGGAGATCGCAACAACCGAGGACGAGGCCGTGAAAAATGCACGCAGAATCGGTTTTCCCGTCGCCGTCAAGTCCTGCGCCTGGGAGATCATGCACAAAAGCGGCAGGGGGCTCATCGCCCTGAATATCCGGACGGAAGCGGCCCTCCGGACGGCATTCCAAGCGATCCGGGAAGCGGCCGGGCAGGAGATCCCGATCCTCGTCCAGGAGATGATCTCGGGCAGCCGCGAATTCGTCGCCGGGATGACCCGCTTCCCCGGTTTCGGCCCCTGCGTCCTGTTCGGCCTCGGCGGCGTCTTCACGGAGGCGCTCAAGGATACGTCATTCCGTTCGGCGCCGCTCAGCCGGACGGAGGCGGAGGAGATGCTCTTCGATATCCGGGCGAAAGAACTCTTAGGCGAGTTCCGCGACCTCCCCGCTGTGGATTGCACGGCCCTGGCCGGCATCCTTCAGGCTGTGGGCGCGATCGCCCTCATCCACTCCGATATCGCCGAGATTGACCTCAACCCCCTGATCATCGCGGGCTCGAAGCCCATCGTCGCCGACGCCCTGATCGTCTTTTAAAAAACCAAGGTGGAGTCGAATGATCGTTTTCCGACAGATGGAAGTGGGCGATTACGCAGTTTTCGCTTATTTGATCGGTGATCCGGAAGCCGGTGAGGCGGCGGTGGTCGACCCGGCCGATGACGTGGATCAACTCATCGCCGCGGCCGAAAAAAACCGCCTTGAAATCCGCTATATCTTGAACACCCACGGGCATGTGGACCATGTCATGGGAAACGCGGAAATGAAAGAAAAGACAGGAGCAAAGATCATCATCCATGAAGCCGAAGCCCCCTATCTCACAAAGGTCGGAGACTTCTGGCTGGAAATGTTTCACGCCCGGAAATCTCCTCCGGCAGACGAGGTATTGGCGGACGGGGATATTTTCCGCGTGGGAAGGTACGAATGGAAGGTTATCCACACTCCGGGGCATACCCCCGGGGGTATTTGTCTTTACAACCTTGATCATGGTGTATGCCTGACCGGAGACACCCTGTTTGTCGGGTCCGTCGGTCGAACGGACGGACCAAAGGCTTCCTGGTCCCAGCTTTTTCATTCCATTGAAACGAAGCTTCTCGTGCTTCCCGAGAAAACCGAGATTTTCCCCGGGCACAACTACGGGATGTCCCCTACCTCAACCATCGGCCATGAACGGGTATTCAATCCCTTTTTGAACGGTTCTCTTCCGGCGGACATCTTATAGACATGGCTGCTTAAAAATACTTGACATATGGGCGATTTGAGTGCATGAAAAGCCACTAATAATTATACTAAAGGAGGTGTTTGTATGAAACTGGACATCAAAGGATCGATACCGAAGAAAATTGATGTACTTGAGCTCTTTGCCCGGGACGGAATCCAAGCCATCGACACCTATCTGCCCGTCGAAACGAAAATATGGTTCATCAATGAATTCATCGCCTGCGGATACAAGCATGTGGAAACGACAAACTTCTCCCATCCCAAGTTTCTCGTCCAGTCGAAGGATGCCGAGGATGTCCTTGCAGGTTTGAAGCGCGTGGAGGGGATTCATTACAAGACTTACGGAATGACGCCAGCCGCCGCCAAACGCGCCGTGGCCGCCCGCGAGAAGGGACATCCCGTCGACTCCATGGCCCTCACCATCTCCGCAGCGGACCTCCACGGGAAGCGCAACTCCGGCCGGACGCGGGATGAATACAAACCGGAAATAAAGGAAATGTTCAATATCTTCAAGGGCAGCGGCCTTAAGCTCGATATGGCCATCGCCTGCGTGTACGGATCGCCCTGCGACGGTCCCGTCCCCGTGCAAAGCACAGTCGATCTCATCAAATGGGGACTCGATAACGGCCTCCGCGATTTCACCCCCTGCGACACCACGGGCGAGAGCAATCCGGTCCGGAGTTACGAGTACATGGCCCGCCTCGTGGACGAGTTCGGCAAGTACGACAACGAAGCCACGTATCGCATCTCCCACTTCCATGATACCCGGGGCATGGGTCTGGCCAATACCTTCGCCAGCGTCATGGGCGGCGCCACGCTCGTCGAGGCATCCCTGGGGGCACTTGGCGGCCAGCCGGCATTCATCGTGGACAACTTTGCGGGGAAGGGCACGGGCCCAAACTACCTCGACGGCGTCGATGTCGGCAACTGCTCTTCGGAAGACATGCTGGTCATGCTCGATGAACTCGGCATCGAGACGGGGATCGATATCATGAGGATGCTGGCCCTTGGCCGCGTCCTTGAGCAGGTTCTGCGCAGGAAACTCCGTCCCTTCACCAGCAAGAACGGTCCGTGCACCCATGGTATCGTGGAGTGGAACGACGGCAAGCAGGGTTACATGTTCGTTCCTCCGTGGCAGGATGGCTATTTCTGCTATCCCAAGGACAAGAGCCAACTGCGGTAGCACAGACCGGCGTTTGTGGAAAATCGTGGTGAGAGTCGAAGAATTCAACGATCGGGTTGCGGCAGGATTATTTTCTTGACATTCGCTCGGTGCCAAATATAATTCACTAACTAAATTCCTGACATGGTCAGGGGTAAAAGATTTCATCGAAGGGGGCCTCGAAGGCCGGACATTCATTTGGGGCAAATGCAAAGTAGGCGAAGACAAGCACTGCCTTATCGAGCTTTTGGAAGAAGAGGAGGAGGGAGCCAAGCGGTAGGACAAGGGGAATCTTTACGGACGGCGCGATATCACTGAAACGTTGCGGACAAGGAGGAATAGCATGAGAGAAGTGGTTATTGTCAACGGTGCAAGGACCGCGGTGGGTAATTTTCTGGGAACTTTAAAGGATATTCCTGCGGCCCAGCTGG
>Ga0214473_10010160_pt1 | contig 11088 bp, 10 predicted proteins | sample RVTome_7_FD_203509 | JGI IMG/M metagenome (GOLD analysis project Ga0214473, IMG submission 203509) | Soil microbial communities from uranium-contaminated site in the Upper Colorado River Basin, Wyoming, United States - RVT98D197 | ecosystem: Environmental > Terrestrial > Soil > Contaminated >...
TTCGACGTCGGTCGGGGGACCCTTCTCCTCCTCGAAGCGGAGCTTCACGTTCTCGTGCAGCTCGACGGTGCCGCCTTCCCGCCGGTACTCGAGCCCCCGACCGCTCCCCGACGCCCGGCCTCGCCGGAACCGGACGTCGTCCCCACTCCGCACGATGCCCTCGTCTCCCCGGTGGTCGAGGCTGGCCGACTCCAGCTCGAACCCGTCGCTCGTGACCACGCGCACGTTCCCCCGGAAGCTCGCCCTCTCCCGGCCGGCCTCGTAGAGGCACTCGTCCGCCTTGATCGTGGCCGTCTCCTCCCGCCCCTCCGCCGCGTACGGCAGGGTGATCTCGACCCCCTCGAGGCGCACGGCCGCGCCCTCTTGGCCGGTCATGGCCCGCGCCTTCACCTCGACCTTGCGGCTGCCCTCGCGAAAGCGGAGGAAAGAGACGTCTCCGAGCGTCGTCCCTCGGGCCCCGCCCGGGGAGGCAGCCCCCGCGCCGGGCGCCTTTCCGGGCCGGCGGATGCTCCAGACGACCGCCCCCGTCACCGCCACCAGGATCACGACGAGCGCGCGACGGACGTCGCGGGTGCGCTCCCGTCTCATGAAAGGGGCAGCCCCCGGACGATGAGGAGGCTGAGGATCCGCTCCACCGCGATCTTGTGCTCGAGGATCTCCGCCGTCTCCCGGACCGGCTCGCGCCCTTCCGCCTCGTAGCGCAGGTACTGCATCCAGCGCCTCACCTCGTCGAGGCCCATGCGGTCGGCGAGCGCTAAGGGCCCGATCGGCAGTCCATACCCGAGCTTCATCGATGTGTCGACCGCCTCGGGAGTGGCGACCCCCTCCATCACCACGTGCATGGCCTCGTTCAGGAAGGGCAGGATCACCCGCGTGGTCACGTACCCCGGAGACTCGAAGACAAGACCTCGATGCCGGTCTTGCCCAGGAGGCGCACGAACTCCATGCTCGCGCGAAACGTCTGGTCCGAGGTCCCCAGCCCGCGAACGACTTCGACCAGCGGGACGGTGGGCACCGGCTGGAGGAAATGAAGGCCGACCACCCGGTCCGGGCGGCGCGTGCGCGTGGCGATCTCCGTCACCGACAGCGACGAGCTGTTGGTGGCGAGGATGTCTTCGGGCGGACATACCTGGTCGAGCCGCTGGAAGATCTGGACCTTGAGGTAGTCGAGCGCCTCGCCGATCTCGTCGACGCTGCCGCGCGCGAGCTCGGGGCTCTTCTCGAGAAGGAGCACGTCGAGCCCGGCCGACGCGCTGGTGATGGCGATGCCCTGGCCCATCGTCCCGCCCCCCACCAGCCCCACCGTCCGGACCGTCACGGCTCCACCTCCCGGAACTCCCGGCCGAGACGCCCCATGTCCCGGAACTTCCGGTACCTCTCCTCGGGGAGCCGGTCGAGCGGCACCTTCTGCAGCTCACGGAGCTGCCGCTCCAGCACCTCGTTCACGGACTTGAACTGGGCCTCGTGATTGACCTGCGCCCCGCCCGCCGGCTCCGGGATGATCTCGTCGACGAGCCCGAGAGCCATGAGCTCGCCCGCGGTGATCTTCATGGCGATGGCCGCCTCCTCGGCGCGCGACGGGTCGCGGAAGAGGATCGAGGCGCAGCCTTCCGGGGAGATGACCGAGTACACCGCGTGCTCGAGCATGTTCACGCGATCGCCCACCGCGATCGCGAGCGCCCCCCCGCTGCCGCCCTCGCCCGTCACGGTGACCACGATCGGCGTCCGCAGGCTCGCCATCTCGCGGAGGTTGTAGGCGATGGCCTCCGCCTGCCCGCGCTCCTCGGCATCGATGCCCGGGTAGGCCCCGGGGGTGTCCACGAAGCTCAGGATCGGCCTCGCGAACTTCGCGGCGAGCCGCATCACCCGGAGCGCCTTGCGGTAGCCCTCGGGCTTCGGCATCCCGAAGTTGCGGTAGATCTTCTGGCGGGTGTCCCGACCCTTCTGGTGGCCGATGACGCACACCGGCTGTTCGCGGTAGAGGGCGAAGCCGCAGACGAGCGCGGGGTCGTCCGCGTAGCGTCGGTCTCCCCGGAGCTCCGTCCAGTCGGTAAAGAGGGCCTGCACGTAGTCGAGCATGTATGGCCGATTCGGGTGACGCGCCACGAGGGTCTTCTGCCAGGGGGTGAGGCCGGCGTAGACCTCGCGCCGCCTGCGCTCGAGCTCCTGGCGCAGCCGCCGGGCCTCCCGCTCCCTCTCGCGGTCGCCCGGCCACTTCGCGAGCTCGTCGATCTGCTTCTGCAGCTCGACGAGCGGTGCCTCGAAGTCCGCGTCCGCCATGCTCCTCCTCCGCTCCCCGCGCTCAGGCCGAGGGCCGCGGCCCGTTGGAGCGCGCGAGGACCAGCGTCCCGGGTCCCAGGAGCGCCTCGACTTCCTCGCGCAGCAGCGCGTCGGGTCGAACGCGATAGTGGGCGCCGGGGGCGAGCGCCACCGCCCACTGACCGGGCCGCACGATCTCGAGCGTCACCGGGCAGTCCCCCCGGTGCGCGTCGAGTATATCGCGGAGACGTTCGCCCTTCTCCCGGTCCCACGTCCCGAGCGGGACCCGGATCGTGACGTAGCGGGCCTCCGCGAGCTTCGCCTGATCGAGCGACAGGACGTCCGTAGCCAGTAGCCGCCCCCGACCCTCGTCTACCGTCTCGGCACGTCCGCGAACGAGGACGACCTGGTCGTCGGCCAGCCGGCCCGCGGTCTTGCGGTACGTTTCCGGGAAGACCAGGGTCTCGACGCTCCCCTCGAGGTCCTCCAGCACGAACGTCGCCATCCGGTCGCCTTTCTTCGTCTTGATCAGCCGAAGGGCGGTCACGATCCCCCCCACCGTCACCTCCCCGTTCGCCCCCCGCTCGCCGAGTGTCCCCGTCGTCGCGCTCGCCCACTGCTCGAGCTCGGAGCGGAACCTCTCCAACGGATGGCCGCTGATGAAGAAGCCGAGCGACTCCTTCTCGAAGGCCAACCGCTCCGCCTCGGACCAGGGCGGAGCGTCCGGGATCCGCTCCGGGGCCGCTTCGAGGGCCTCCGGGGTGAGCGCGCCGAACAGGCTCGACTGTCCGGCCTCGCGGTCGCGCTGCCGCTTCTGTCCCGCCTCCATCGCCCGGTCGATCGCCGCGAAGATCGCCGAGCGCCGGGGGTCGATCGAGTCGAGCGATCCGCTCTTGACAAAGCTCTCCACCACGCGCCGGTTGACGGCCCGCCCGTCCACACGGTCGCAGAGGTCGAACACCGACCGGAAGTCGCCGCCCCTGCCCCGCGCCTCGAGCACCTCCTCGACCGCGCCCTCCCCCACGTTCTTGAGCGCGGAGAGGCCGAAGCGGATGTCGTCCCCCCCGCCTTCGGCCTCGGTCCGCGGCACGACCGTGAAGAACATCTCCGACTGGTTGACGTCGGGGGGGAGCACGCGCAGCCCCATCTCCCGGCACTCCCCGATGTACTGGACCATCTTGTCCGTGTTGGCCCGCTCCGAGGTGAGGAGCGCGGCCATGAAGTACGCCGGGTGGTTCGCCTTCAGATAGGCGGTCTGGTAGGCGAGCCACGCGTAGGCCGCGGAGTGGGACTTGTTGAAGCCGTACCCCGCGAACTGCTCCATGTTGTCCCAGATCCGCCTCGCCTTCCTCTCCGGCACGTTCCGCGTGAGGCAGCCCTTCACGAACCGGTCCATCTGCGCCGCCATGACGTCGGCCTGCTTCTTGCCCATCGCCTTGCGCAGCTTGTCGGCCTCGCCGAGCGTGAACCCGGCCAGGGCGGAGGCGATCTGCATGACCTGCTCCTGGTAGACCATCACCCCGTAGGTCTCCTTCAGGATCGCCTCGAGGGCGGGGTGCTCGTAGACGACGCGGGTCTGGCCGTGCCGGCGCCGGATGAAGTCGTCGATCATCTGCATCGGGCCGGGCCGGTAGAGCGCGTTGAGCGCGGTGAGGTGCTCGAGCCGGTCGGGCTTGAAGCGCTTCAGGATGTCGCGCATGCCGTCGGACTCGAACTGGAAGAGGCCGCTCGTCTTGCCCGCCGCGAAGAGCACGTAGGTCTTGGCGTCGTCGAGGGGTATCGCCGCCGGGTCGATGGCGACGCCCTTCTGCGCCTCGATCATCTTCACGCAGTTGTCGATGAGGGTCAGGGTGCGCAGCCCGAGGAAGTCCATCTTCAGGAGGCCGACCCGTTCGCAGCCCTTCATGTCGAACTGGGTCGTGACGTCGGCGGCGGTCCCCTTGAAGAGGGGCACGATCTCGGTGAGGGGCCGGGGCGCGATCACGACCCCCGCCGCGTGGGTCGAGGCGTGGCGGGTCGTGCCCTCCAGACGCCGCGAGATGTCGACGAGCTCCTTGACCCGGAGGTCCTTCTGATACGACTCCTTGAGGGGCGGCGACTCCTCGAGCGCCTTGTCGAGGGTCATCTTGAGGTCGAACGGGATCATCTTCGCGATCCGGTCGACCTCCGCGTAGCTCATGTCCAGCACCCGGCCCACGTCGCGGATGACCGCCTTCGCCTTCATGGTCCCGAAGGTGATGATCTGGGCCACGTTCTCCCGGCCGTACTTCCGCGTGACGTACTCGATGACCTCCCCCCGCCGCGCCTCGCAGAAGTCGATGTCGATGTCGGGGGGGCTGATGCGCTCCTCGGTCAGGAAGCGCTCGAAGATGAGCCCGTGCTCGATGGGGTCGATGTCGGTGATCCGGAGGCAGTACGCCACGAGGCTGCCCGCCGCCGAGCCCCGGCCGGGCCCCACCGGGATCCGCCTTTCCCGGGCGTAACGGATGAAGTCCCAGACGATCAGGAAGTACCCGGCGAACCGCACCTTCCGGATCACCCCGATCTCCTTCTCGAGGCGTGACTCGTAGTCGGCCAGCGGGTGCCGGAGCCGGCCCGCCGCCGCCAGCGGAGACAGGGCCTTCAACCGCTCCGCGTACCCGTCGCGGGTGACCTTCTCGAAGTAAGTGTCGGCCGTGTCGCCGGGGGGCACGTCGAAGGCCGGGAGGGTCTCCATGCCCTTCAGCGTGAAGTCGCACATCTCGGCGATCTCCACGGTCGACCGCAGCGCCTCCGGGTGGTCCGGGAAGAGGACCGCCATCTCCTCGGCGCTCTTCAGGTAGAACTCGTGGGTGTCGAACCGCAGCCGGTCGACGTCCGCCACCTTCTTTCCGGAGCCGATGCACAGGAGCACGTCGTGGGCCTGGTGATCGTCCCGGTGGAGGTAGTGCGCGTCGTTGGTGGCGGCCAGGGCGAGCCCCGTCTTCTGCCGCAAGCGCAGGAGCCCCTGGTTCACCCGGCGCTGGGCGTCTATCCCGTGCTCCATCACCTCGAGGAAGAAGCGCCCCTTGCCGAAGATCTCGGAGAAGACGCCTACGCTCTCGAGCGCCGCGTCCTCGGCACCGGCCAGGATGTGCTGGGCGATCTCGCCGGAGAGGCAGCCGGAGAGCCCGATGAGCCCCCCGGCGTGCTTCGCCAGGACCTCCTTGTCGATGCGGGGCCGATGGTAGAAGCCCTCGAGGTAGCCGATCGAGACGAGCCGGACGAGGTTGTGGTAGCCCTCCTCGTCGCTCGCGAGCAGCGTGAAGTGGTCGTAAGCCGAAGACGCGCTCTGCGCCTGCCGCTCGAAGCGGCTGCCGGTCGCGACGTAGATCTCGCAGCCCAGGATCGGCTTCAGGTCGCGGGCACGGCAGGCGTCGTGGAACGCCACCGCTCCGAACATGTTGCCGTGGTCGGTGATCGCCAGGGCCTTCATGCCGAGGCGGTCTGCCTCCCCCACCAGCTCGTCGAGGCGGCAGGCGCCGTCGAGGAGGCTGAACTCCGTGTGGAGGTGGAGGTGGACGAAGTCCGGTTTCGTGCTCATTCCCACTCGATCGTCGAGGGCGGCTTGCTGCTCACGTCGTAGACCACCCGGTTGATCCCCCGCACCTCGTTCACGATGCGGCTCGAGACCCGCGCCAGCAGGTCGTAGGGCAGGCGCACCCAGTCCGCGGTCATCCCGTCGAGCGACTCGACGGCCCGAAGCGCGATCGTGTACTGGTAGGTCCGGTCGTCCCCCATGACCCCCACCGAGCGCACCGGCAGGAGGACGGCGAAGGACTGCCACATCTTCCGGTAGAGGCCCGCGGCCTTGATCTCCGCGATCAACAAGGCGTCGGCTTCCCGCAGCAGCTTCAGGCGCTCCGGGGTGACCGGCCCCAGGCACCGAACCGCGAGGCCGGGGCCCGGGAAGGGCTGACGGTAGACGAACTCCTCGTCGAGGCCCAGCTCGAGCCCGGCCCGGCGGACCTCGTCCTTGAACAGCCACCGGAGCGGCTCGATGAGCGTGAACCTCATCGACCGGGGCAGGCCGCCCACGTTGTGGTGGCTCTTGATGACGGCCGAGGGCCCCCGCACCGACGTCGATTCGATGACGTCCGGGTAGAGCGTCCCCTGGGCGAGGAAGTCCGCCTTGCCCGCCTTCCGCATCGAGGACTTGAACACCTCGATGAACTCGCGCCCGATGATCTTGCGCTTCCGCTCGGGATCGCTCACCCCGGCCAGCTTCGAGAGGAACCGACGCGACGCGTCCACGAAGACGACCTTGAGTTGGAGCCGCTCGGCGAACCGGCGACGCACCTGGACGGCCTCGTCCTTGCGGAGGAGCCCGTTGTCCACGAAGACGCAGGTCAGCCGGGCGCCGATCGCCCGTTGGACGAGCATCGCCGCCACCGCGGAGTCGACGCCACCGGACAGCGCGCAGATCACCCGGCCCTTCGGTCCCACCTGCTCGCGAACGCGCTCGGTCGTCTCATCCACGAAGGACCGTGCGTTCCAGTCCCTCCGGCAGCCGCACACGTCGAGGAAGTTGACGAGGACCTTCGTCCCCTCCTCGGAGTGGACGACCTCGGGGTGGAAGAGCATCCCGTAGAGCCGCCGGGCCGGGTCCTCGATCGCCGCGATGGGATTCGTCTCGCTCGATCCCACCACCCGGAAGCCTTGCGGGGCCCGACGGACGTCGTCTCCGTGGCTCATCCACACGCGGCTGCGCCGGGGCAGACCACGAAACAGCGCCCCGCCGGGGAGGGGCTCGAAGACGGCCTGCCCATACTCGCGGTGGCCCGACCGCTTCACCTCGCCCCCGAGGACCTGGCTCATGAGCTGCATGCCGTAGCAGATGCCGACGACCGGCACCCCGAGAGCGAAGAGGCGGGGGTCGCACCGCGGCGCCCCCCTCTCGTGAACGCTGTCCGGTCCGCCGGACAGGACGATTCCCTTCGGCTGCCGCGCCTGAAGCGCGTCCGCCCTGGTATTCGGGGGCAGGATCTCCGAGTAGACCGCGAGCTCCCGCAGCCGCCGCGCGATGAGCTGGGTGTACTGCGAGCCGAAGTCGAGGATCAGGATGGTCTCTCTCACCCGGGGCTCCCGGAACGTTGGATTATACCTCCCGGCCCCTTCCCGCCCCGGCCAAAGGCGGGGCCGCCCACCCTGTCGGTGTATAGTTCCGCCGTCTTGTCGAGACGCCTCGCCCTCCTCACCGTCGCGCTCGCGTTCGCGTCCTGCGCGGGGCGCCGTCCAGTCCCGCGCCCGCCTCTCTTCCCTCTCTCGCCGGCCTGGAAGACGTTCCTCGACGATTTCATCGTGCCCCCCCTCGCCGCCGACAGCCGTCGCCTGTTCGTGGCGAGCCGGGACGGGGTGGTGCGCGCCCTCGAGCTTTCGACCGGGCGCGTGCTGTGGAAGGCGGAGGGCGTCCCCGGCCGCCTGACCGCGGCGGACGGGACCGTCCTCGTCCGGGGCGAGGACGGAACCGTGTGGAGCCTGCAGCCCCGCTCCGGGACCGTGCGGTGGAAGACCGAGACGGGGGTTCCGGGAACGCTCGCCGTCGTGCTGGATCGCGATCGGGCTCTCGTGGCCGGCCGCGGCCTCGCCGCACTCGACCTCGCCTCGGGGCACACTCTGTGGTCCGACCCGGGCGGCGAGGAGACCACCGCTCCCCCCGTGGTCGCGGGTCCTCGTCTCCTCGCCGGTGAAAAGGACGGCACGCTCCGCTGCCGCGACCGCGCGACGGGCGTTGCGCTTTGGACCCTTCGCACCGAGGGGCCCCTCATAGCGCCACCTCTCGTCGACATTCCTCGGCGCCGGATCTACCTCGGGACGACGGACAAGCGCATCCTCGAGGTGAGCCTCGACAAGGGACGCCCGGGTTGGCGATGGACGGTGGGTGCGGACGTGGCGAGCCAGGGGCTGCTCCTTCCGCGCCACGTGCTCTTTGCCTCGCACGACGCCGTGCTCTGGTCGCTCGGACGAGGCGGCAGCCTCGCATGGCGCGGCGCCCTGCCCTCGCGCCCCCTGTCCGGCCCGCTGATGGTCCAGGGCCACGTCCTGGTCGCCTGTCTCGAGAACGAGATCGTGGCCTTCGCGCCGGACACGGGCACGAGCACCGGCACGCTCCGCACCTCGGCCGAGATCCGCACGCCACCCCTCGTCGCCGGCTCCCTCGTCGTCGTGGGGCTCCGCGACCGCTCGGTGGTGGCCTACGTCCCTCACGGGACGCCGGGAGAGGTCCCCCCTGCGGTCCCTCCGGTTGAACCTGCCACCCCCGGGCCGATAGACTGAGCGGGATCCCCATGAGAGCCCGCGCCCTCGTGCTGCCCCGTGCGGCCGCCGCCGACTGGCTGGAGCTCGCCAAGCCCCGGATCACGTCGATGGTCGCGTTCACCGCGCTCGTCGGTTTCGTCAGCGGCTCGACCGGAGCCCTTGCGCCGGGCCTGGTCGCGGCTGCCCTCGCCGGCACCGCCCTCGTCGCCGCCGGGGCGAGCGTCCTCAACCAGGTCATGGAGCGCGACACCGACGCGTTGATGCTTCGCACCCGCAACCGGCCGCTGCCGGCCGGCCGGGTGCAGCCGTGGGAGGCCGGCGGTCTCGGGGTGTTCCTCACCGGAGGCGGTCTGGTCGTCCTCCTCTGGTGGAGCGGGCCCCTCGCGGCGGGCGTCGCGCTCGCGACCTGGACGAGCTACCTCTTCGCCTACACCCCCCTGAAGCGCCGTTCCCCCCTCGCCACCCTGGTGGGGGCCGTCCCCGGCGCCCTGCCCCCGGTGATCGGCTGGGCGGCGGCGCGGCAGAGTCTCGACGGCGGCGCTTTCGTCTTGTTCGCGATCCTCTTCCTCTGGCAGATCCCGCATTTCCTGGCGATCGCCTGGCTCTACCGCGACGACTACGCGCGGGCGGGCTTCCCGATGCTGCCCGTCGTGGACCGGGAGGGGACGTTCACCGGGCGGCAGGCGGTCGTCCACAGTCTCGCGCTCCTGGTGGTGAGCCTCGCCCCAGTGGTCGCCGGCATGGCGGGCACGGTCTACCTGGCGGGGGCTTTCGTGCTCGGCGTGGCCCTCACTCTGTGCGCGCTCCGGTTCGCAAGCACCCGCGACCTCGCTTCTGCGCGCAGCCTCTTCTTCGCCTCGGTTCTCTACCTGCCCGCCCTCTCGTCACTCCTCCTCGCGTCCCGTCCGTGAGCCTGGCCGACCTGCCCACCCTCAACGCCTGCCTCAACGCCACGACGGCCGGCCTTCTCCTCCTCGGGTGGTGGCGGATACGGAACGGCCGCCGTGCCGCCCATCGGGCCGCGATGCTAGCCGCCCTCACGACCTCCGCCCTGTTCCTGGTCTCGTACCTCGTCTACCACTTCCAGGTGGGCTCGGTGCGCTTCCCGGGCAAGGGTTGGCTACGGGGTGTCTACCTGACCGTGCTCTTCAGCCACACGGTCCTCGCCGCCGCCATCGTGCCGCTCGTCCTGCTGACCGCGTCGCGAGCGCTCCGCGGGCTCTTCGACCGACACCGTGCCGTCGCACGCTACACCCTGCCGCTGTGGCTCTGGGTCTCGGTGTCCGGGGTCGTCGTCTACTGGATGCTGTACAGGCTCTGAGGGCTACTTCCCCTCGACTGAGTGGCTCACACGAGCGGGGGCGGGAGGGATAGCGATCGCGCTCCACACCGAGCCCCGAAGGCTCTTTTCGGCCTTCGACGAGCTCAGCGAGGCGTGCACCTTCGCCGGCATCCGCATGCGGTCGCAAGGGGAGATCGGCCGAGGGAGCTTGGCGGCCAGCGCGGGTAGCGCGACCGCGGATAGGGCGAACAACAGGACGACCACTCGCTTCATCGGGGACCTCCGCAGCGCACCCGTCGAGGATACGGCCTCAGGGCCGCGAGGGCAAGCAGGGGTCGCCCTCGACGCGCCGGAAGGCGGCCTCGATGACCTCGAGCGCCTTGGCGGGCAGGTCGTACGCCGGGAAGTCGGCGGGAGCCACCCAGGCCACGTCGAGCGCGTCGGACGCCGCCCGCGCCTCGCCCGAGGGGGAGCGGCACAGGTAGTCCACGATCACGTAGTGGTACACCACTCTCCCGTCCTTGCGCTCGATACGGTCGAAGACGCTGAGCACCTCGAGCGGCTCGACCTCGAGATCCGTCTCCTCCCGCATCTCCCGAACGAGCGCCTGCTGCAGGGTCTCACCGAGCTCGACCGTGCCCCCCGGGACGACCCAGCGCCCGTAGAGCGGCTCCTTGCCCCGCCGGATGAGCAGCACGCGACCCTCCCGGACCACGACGCCGCCGACCCCGACCACGGGGGCGGCGGGCGTCACGGGGCCCGCTCTGCCTCGCTCGCCGGCTGCGGAAGAGGCGGCGGATTGCGCCGGCGCAGGGCGCCCACCCCCCACGCGATCGGGCCCGACACGGTGTAGAGGCTCGTCACGGCGATGAGGGTCGCCTCCGGCTGCGCGGCCACCAGCAGGAAGAGGAGCGCTATGCCGAGGACGCTCGTATAGCTCCGGCGGCGACGCAGGTCGATTCCCTTGAACGAGCGATAACGGAACGTGCTCACCATCAGGAACGCGGCGACCACGACGAGAGCCAGCACGACGACCGCCTGCCACCGTTCAGCGGGCGGCTCGGGCAGGACGAACACGACCGCCGCGATCTGCGCGGCGGCCGCCGGGATCGGCAGCCCGACGAAGAACCGCGCGTCCACGACGTTTCGTTGCACGTTGAAGCGCGCCAGGCGTAGCACTCCGCACATGAGGAAGAGAAAGGCGGCAGGCCAGCCCGCCCGGGGGACGAAGTGCAGCCCCCACGCGTAGGCCAGGAAGGCGGGGGCGACCC
>Ga0214473_10010161_pt1 | contig 11087 bp, 5 predicted proteins | sample RVTome_7_FD_203509 | JGI IMG/M metagenome (GOLD analysis project Ga0214473, IMG submission 203509) | Soil microbial communities from uranium-contaminated site in the Upper Colorado River Basin, Wyoming, United States - RVT98D197 | ecosystem: Environmental > Terrestrial > Soil > Contaminated >...
CATCTTGAGAAATTGATTGACTGGGTGAGGGAACACGGGAATTGATCGAAACGGATAAGGAAACTAAATATCTCAAGAATTATGCGGGCCTTTGGAAGCAGTAAAAGAAAGGGTAGTTGCTTTTCTCTTTTCGCAGGCGTAAAATTCCAGCAAAAGTTAATTATGTTTAGTAATGCTCAGATACTAGAAAGGAAAGCGCGTCATGAATTTCCTGCGGAACTTATTCGGCACGAAAAAGGAAGAAAATGTAACAAGCTTATCCTCAAGAGATCTGGAAAAGGCAAAAAAGTTGTTTCTTGAACACGAATGCAGCCATTACCAAATGGGACATGAAGGTGTATATAACGAATACAAGAAATATCGCATTAGCAAGGAAAAAGAAAAAGAATGGAGAAATGAATTTGCTTCTAATTGGACAAGCCGATTATCAGTTGACGATATGACACCTGTTGACAAGTTGAAGGCGGCAGGAGCTTATGAGGCACTTCCTAATTTATTTGATCTCGCCGCGAAGGGTGATAGCTATGTGAAGTTATGGACGGCAGATGCAATTTGGACTCTAGCGATTCAAAAAGATATAGACGCAAATTTGAAGAAGCAAGCCATCGATACTGCTCTTGAGTTATTGAATTCAATCATTGAGGGTAAGGTGCCGTTGTCCGAAAAATATAAGAAGAAGATATCGAATTACCCGCTCATGATAAAAAGGCTCAACGCTTCTACTCCTGAAGAATATGTAGTAAATTTTGCAAAAAGGATTCGAAACCAGGTTAAGAAATCATGGTGGGTAAGACTTTTCTAGTCACCTGACAGTTTCAGTAAGGGGCGTAAAGTGAGACTGAAAATGGAATAGTACGCAACGATTTTCTATCGATAAACGCCAGCCGATCTGGAAGAGGCTTAAATCACTATATATCTAAAACGATTCAGTTGGAAAAACATTGCAAGTCTTACAAATGAAAATCAAGGATCTAAATTGTTACAAATCAAGAAGTGAACTAAAGAGTTACTCAAACAACTTCCCCAACCCTCTTCCCCAGTCTTCCGCAACATCTTCATCAACTTCTGCGCTTCGTTTTCCCGTCATTGCGAGGAGCCCCGCGGAGCGGGGCGACGTGGCAATCTCGCTCTTTCTGAATACCTGAGATTGCTTCCCCGCCGCTTCGACTTCACTCCCCTTGGTCGTTCCGCTCAGCGCGAGGCGGCTCGCAATGACGATACCTATCCAAACAACTTCCCCAACCCCTTCCCTCCCGTTTTCTGGAACATCTTCATCAACTTCTGTGCTTCGCGGAACTGCTTGATCAAGCGGTTCACATCCTGCACTTCCATGCCGGCGCCAGCGGCGATACGACGTCTGCGTGAGGCGTTCAAAATGTCGGGGTCGCGGCGTTCCTTCATCGTCATAGAGTTGATGATCGCTTCTGTCGATTTGAAATTCTTCTCGATGTCCTTCGGGTTCACCTGACGTGCAGCTTGTCCCAACTGACCGGGCAGCATATCCATGATCTGCGCCAGCGGTCCCATCTTCTTCATCTGCTTCATTTGGTCGAGCCAGTCTTCGAGCGAGAACTGTCCCTGCATCATGCGCTCGGCAGTCTTTTGCGCAGTCCCCTGGTCGAAGGCGGCTTCGGCTTTTTCGATCAAGCCGATCATGTCGCCCATGCCCAGAATGCGCGACGACAACCGCGCCGGGTCATACGTTTCGAGCGCGTCGAGTTTCTCGCCGGTACCTATAAACTTGATCGGCACGCCCGTCACCGAACGGATGGAGATGGCCGCGCCGCCGCGCGAATCGCCGTCCATCTTCGTCATCATCAAGCCCGTGATGGACACGTTATCGCGGAAACCCTGTGCGATGTTCAACGCTTCCTGACCGATCATGGAATCGACAACGAGCAGAATTTCCACGGGCGGGACTTTCGCCACGATGGACTTCAACTCGTTCATCAGCTCCGCATCCAACTGCGACCGACCGGCTGTATCCACGATCATGATACCGAATCCGCCCTTTTCCGCTTTCTCGAAGGCGCGCTTGACGAGTTCAGGTGGTTTGACGTTCAAGTCTGACTCAACAGGGACATCGATCCGCTCGCCCAGTTGCTGCAACTGCTGAACCGCGGCGGGACGATATGGATCGCCTGCGACAAGCATCACCCGCTCCCCTTTCGAGCGGAGCATGCGCGCCAGCTTTCCTGCGCCAGTCGTCTTACCAGAACCCTGCAATCCAACCATCATGATCACGTGCGGTTTGGGTCCCCTGAAATTCAGAGGCGCGGGTTCGCCAAGGGTCGCGATCAATTCATCATTGACGATCTTGATGACTTGCTGACCGGGATTCAATGCCTTGGACACTTCCGCGCCGACCGCGCGCTCACGCACACGCGCGATAAATCCCTTGACAACGCTGAAGTGTACGTCCGCTTCGAGCAGGGCCAGGCGCACTTCGCGCATCGCTGCGTCCACATCCGCTTCGGAGAGTTTTCCGCGCCGGCGGAGTTGGTCAAAGACCTGGTTGAGTCGTGAGGTGAGGTTTTCAAACATAAGTTATTCCATGTCACGGCAACGAGAGTGTACTTCCCGACGAAGCAGTCTTCCCGTCGAGTCGGAGATTGCCACGTCGCCGCTTCGCGGCTCCTCGCAATGACGATTTGTCAGGGTAGGCGGGCATTGTAGTGTGGAAGCAGGTGGAGGTCAAGAGAGAAGCGCATTTCACATTCCGCATCTCGGCTGCGCGAGGAGATTGCTTCCCGCACCGTCCTGGCGTACGGCGCCAGGACAGGCTCGCGATGACGATGAACACCTTGCTTGACAATCCCTTTATCCCAAAGTAAAATCACGGACGCTTAACAACGAAATATCTGGCCGAGATAGCTCAGTTGGTAGAGCACGCGACTGAAAATCGCGGTGTCCACAGTTCGATTCTGTGTCTCGGCACTCTCGGTCAGCCAGAAAGACCAAGAATGCGGGCGTAGTACAGTGGTAGTACGTCTCCTTGCCAAGGAGAAGGTCGTGGGTTCGAATCCCATCGCCCGCTCAGTTCTTTAGTATGGCGTCGTGGCCAAGTGGTAAGGCAAGGGTCTGCAAAACCCTCATTCAGGGGTTCGAATCCCCTCGACGCCTCTAAACGATTTACGTTTACGAATTAACGATTGACGCCGTACGGCGTCTTTTTTGTTTTACCGCCGGTCTTATCCGTTCCTAAACTGTTCGGAATAATGGAGAAGCAAAAATCAAGGCTCCAGTTTAGTGACGCAAGAGAAACGTGCGTGCGGTACTCTGAGGTTATCAGTTTTATTATGCATGGAGATTGATATGATTCTTTGTTATATAATGTCTTCATTATTCGTCTTGAATGATGCATATTAATTCGTTCATTGCAGAAATGGACATGTTACGTGAAAATACTTTATGTTGAAGATGAAATCGCACATGTTGTGCTAACACGAAGAACTCTGGAAGAGAATACCGATCGGGGATTCATGCTAGTTCATGCAGAAACGATCAAGGATGCATTAGAAATCCTTGACCGGGAACCGGATACCGATCTGATCCTGAGCGACTTACGCCTGCCGGATGGCACTGGGTTGGAGTTGTTGAACAAAGTGCGTGAGCGCAAGGCTCCACCACCAGTCGTTCTGGTCACAGGACAGGGGGACCAGGAAGCTGCCGTAGCCGCACTCAAAGCAGGTGCAGCGGATTATCTGGTTAAGCAAAGTGACTACCTGCACCGTTTACCGGTTGTGATCAGCAACGCCATTGCTCAGAACCGTCTCCTGCGAGAACAGGCGGCCTTGCGCGAGGCCGAGGTCAAATATCAATCGCTCATCGAACATGTTTCAGCTGTTGTATTTTTAGACAGCATAGATGAGGCCGAAACAACTCTTTATATGAGTCCGCGCATCGAAGAGCTGACCGGCTATACACCAGATGAATGGCGTGCAAACCCGGGTGTATGGATAAGCTCTATACACCCTGATGATCGCGAGCGTATTATTGAAAAAGACAAAGAAACACACGACAATCGATCGCATTTTCTTGAAGAATATCGACTCATTCGGCGCGATGGAAGGGTAGTCTGGGTCAAGGAAGACACAAATCTCATTTATGATGATGCGGGAAATCCACTTTACTGGCAGGGCATCCTGCTCGATATTACCAAGGAGAAGGAAACCGAAGCAGCCCTGCAAAGGCAAGTGATGGAGTTGGCTATCCTGCAAGCTGCGACCATTGCCGGGACCGAAGGTTATTCTGAAGATGAGATCATAGAGAAAGTAACTGACACCATCGGAATGATCTTTTCAGAAGTATGCGGCATATTACTGCTTAACGAAGAAGGAGACACTCTTACGCCGCACCGCTCGTATCGCGGGGCAGATACCTCAAACTGGCGGTCCGGTTTTCCCATTACAGAAGGAATTACCGGCAGAGCGGTATCACAAGGAAAAATCATGCGCGTTGGAGATATTACAAAGGAGCCCGAGTTTATTGAAGTCTCTTCAAACATTAAATCTGAGTTATGTGTACCAATCCAGGTTAATAATCGAACTATTGGAGTCATTAACGTTGAAAGCAGGAAGCCGGATGCGTTTGACGACAACGATGAGGGATTGCTTATCACAATCGCAAGTAGTCTCGGCACGGCTCTGGAACGGCTGCGTCTCTTCCAGGAAGAGCAAAGACGCGCCAAAGAGCTAAATACGCTTTACCAGACTGCAAGATCACTTACTGAAAGCCTGATGCCGGAGGTTATTGCACAAAACCTCCTGAATGCAATGGAAACCATGCTGGGGTACCAATACGGCGCGGTGATGATGATCGAGGAGGCCACACAACTGCTTCTGCCACTCGCCATCAGCCGCAAGGAGTATCCTGAAATTACATATCTGGAGGAGCTCGGCCGCCTCCATGATTTGAAAATCCGAACTGACCAAGGAATTGTAGGCTGGGTAATTCAAAACAGACGGCCTATTCGTGTGGGAGATGTAAGCAGAGACTCCCGATATATTGCCGTTCGCCAGAACGTTCTTTCGGAATTATGTGTCCCATTGATAGCTCGCAACAAGGTAATTGGAGCGATCATCGTTGAATCACCCGACCCGCAGGCTTACACGGAACGTGATGAAAGCTTGCTTGCCGCCCTCGCCAATTCTGCCGCTATTGCTATCGACAACGCCAGGCTCTATCAAGGGGCCCTGGAATCGGCAGACCGGCGGGCGGTCCTTCACCGCATCAGCCAGGATATCGTGCGTTTTAGCCAGGATTTTGAGCAGATCTATACGGCTATTCATGAGGCTGCCGGCAAGTTGATGCCCTGCGATGTATTCGTTATCATGCTCCGAGATACTGCAAAAGGCGAGAATATCGCGGTATATACAGTAGAAGCCGGAAAGCGTCTTACACCGGGGAGCGTAAAAGCAGGCCAAGGGCTTTCGGCTAGCGTCATCAATGAGGGCAAAAGCATCATCTTGAGGAATGAGGCAGAGATCAATAAAAGGGAAGTGATTCACTTCGGCTCACCAAGACATGTTCAATCCGCGGTAGCAGTTCCCATGAGAATAGGCGACAGGGTGATCGGCATGATCTCCGCACAATGTTACGAACCGTATGCCTATGATGCCGAAGAGCAGGCACTGCTTGAAATGCTTGCCACACATGCGGCTACGGCGGTTGAAAATGGCCGTTTATTCGAATCTGAACAAAAGCGACGCCAGGAGGCGGAAACTTTACGACAGGCTGCGGCAGCCATCTCCTCTACGCTTGACTTGAATCATGTCATGGAAGATATTCTGAAAGCGCTGAAGCAGGTGATTCATTACAACAGTGCCAGTGTTTTTTTGCATGAAGGCGATTGGCTGCGACTGGCAATTTGTCAGGGTTTTGCCAATCCGGAAAGCCTTATCAATCTCAAATTCCCCGCAGACGATGAATTATTCCAACAAATTAGAGAGACCAGATGGCCGCTAATTATTGAGGATGTCCAAAAAGATGCACGTTTTAAGAATTGGGGGGCAACTCTCCAGGTACGCGGCTGGATGGCAACGCCGCTTATGACCCGCGGTGAGGTAATCGGATATATTACCCTCGACAGTCTCGAAGTAGGTGCGTACAACGACTCAATTAGTGAAACCGCCATGGCGCTTGCCAATCAGGCGGCCGCTGCAATTGAAAATGCCCGCCTGTTTCAGGAGCAAAGCCGCCGATCCAAGATCATAGAGGCGCTGGCAGATATTGCAAATGAGATCGCAACGACACGTGAAGTCATCCCCGCGCTGGATCAAATCGCCCAGCGCGCCCTTGATCTGCTCAATGCAAATCATGTGGCCATTTACCTTCTTCAAGAGGACAACATCACTCTCAAAACCGTCACTGCGCATGGGATCTATCGAAAGGAGTTATTTTCACATACCCGTAAAGCGGGGGAAGGAATTACCGGGAACGTCTTTCTCAAGGGCAAACCGGAAATCATCAATGACACCAAAGAAGATCCGCGCAGAGTTGTCGTACCTGGCACGCCTGAGAAGGAAGAAAAACTTGCCACCCTGATGTCTGCACCCTTAATCTTGCGCGGAAAGTCGATCGGAGTCATTAACGCCTGGAGACCTAGAGAGAACGGCTTATTCAACGAGTCGGAATTAAATTTCCTGGTTAGCATCGCGCACCAGGCGTCGATTTGCATCGAATCAGGGCGCTTGTTCCAGGAGACAAACCGCCAGGCACAGGAGGCTGCTGCCATTGCCGAAGTGGGCCGGGATATTTCCGCTACGCTTCAATTGGATATCGTGCTGGAACGAATTGCATCTTACGCAATGGTCTTACTGCATGCAGAAACCAGCGCAGTGTATCTAGCCGATCCAACCACGTCGACGCTGCACGCCATTGCAGTGCTGGGGGCGGATGTTGAAGAAATCAAGAATGATCCACTCCATGTTGGGACGGGTATTCTTGGAAATATTGCCTTGCAGAATGTTGGCGAAATCGTCAATGATTCAGCAAACGACCCGCGCGGTATTGTCGTCAAAGACACGGAGAAAAATCCGCTGGAGCACATCATGGGTGTGCCCATTCTGCTGAAAGAACAACATACCGGCTTGATCGCGATCTGGCGCTCCGGGAGCGGTACAGAATTTGCGCGCAGGGAGTTGGATTTCCTAACGAGTCTTGCGCGTCAAGCCGCGGTCGCCATCGAAAACGCCCGGCTATATGATGAGACACAGCGCCGCTTAAAGGAGTTGGAAATCATCAACCGGGTTTCAACTTCCCTGCGCATGACCCAGTCCATCGATGAAATGCTTCCGATTCTGCTAACCGAATCTTTGGAGTTGGCCAATACTCCTCACGGCTCGATCTGGCTTTACGATCACACAAGTGCCCAGTTGGTTCAACGCGTTGCGAGCGGCGCAGAGTCTAAACTCAAATATACGGCTTTGAACCCCTTGAATGGAATTGTGGGACACACATTCACAACAGGAATAAGATATACATCACCAGAACTCAAGAATGATCCCTTGTTATTCGAACCAAACCGTGAAAGCATGGCCCCGGGACTCGCCGGAGTTTACATCCCAATCCAATCCACAGCGGGCCCGGTAGGCGTATTGATGATTTCAATCGAAACGGGCCGCGAGATCACAGAAGAGATCAATCTTCTCACCATCCTTGCGGAGATTACCGGAAATTCGATCCACCGCGCACAACTTTATGACCAGAGCCAGAGACAGGTCCGCAGGCTGACCTCCCTGCGTGACATCGACTCTGCCATCGCATCCTCCTTCGACCTACGCCTGACTCTGAACATTTTGATGGATCAAACCCTCAACCATCTCAATTTGGATGCGGTAGATATCGGAATTTATCATCCAGACCTTCAGAGTCTGACGTATCTGGCAGGTATGGGATTCAACACTCCATCTCCAACGCGCCCACAGATGCGGATCGGTGAAGGATTGGCAGGTCAGGTGATCCTCAAGCAACACACGCAACATGTCATTGACCTGCAAAACGCACCCGAAACGAGAAATGAACCATTTATCAAACGAGAAGGGTTTGTAACTTATATCGGCATCCCGCTGATCGTGAAGGGACAGATCAAAGGCGTGTATGAGATATTCCACCGTTCTCCCCTCTCGCCCACCCCGGACTGGATGGAATTCTTGCACACGCTGGCAGGTCAGGCAGCAATTGCTATCGACAGTTCGCAGCTCTTCGAGAACCTGCAACGCTCGAACCAGGAATTGGTCCAGGCGTATGACACCACACTGGAAGGCTGGGCGCGCGCCCTGGAACTTCGTGATCGCGAGACCGAAGGCCACACACGCCGTGTGACCGAGTTGACCCTGCGCCTTGCACGATACATGAAGATCCCGGATAACGAGATGGTAAATATCCACCGCGGCGTTTTGTTGCATGATATCGGCAAAATGGGGGTTCCAGACCATATTCTCAAGAAAAGCGGAAGACTCTCCAATGAGGAGTGGAACGAGATGCGTATGCACCCAGTCTATGCCTATAATCTTCTTTCACCCATTTCGTTCTTGCGCGGCGTGCTGGATATCCCCTATTGCCACCACGAACATTGGGATGGAAGCGGCTATCCACGCGGGCTGAGAGGCGAACAAATCCCACTGGCCGCGCGCATCTTTTCGGTGGTTGATATCTGGGACGCTCTGCTGTCAAATCGCCCCTATCGGAAAGCCTGGCCGCGCCATAAAGTCCTTGAATACATCAAGGCAAGTGCAGGCCACATACTCGACCCGAAGATCGTTGGAATCTTTCTCAAGATGATAGAAAATCAAGAAGAAAATCCGGGATAGCCCGCGCCACCCTGTTCGTTGAGTCACATTACCCGTACGAACTTCCGCTTGCCGACCTGCAATACACCTGGATGTGGAAAAGGGACATCCCCACGCTCGATTGTTTCTCCATCCAAACGTACACCCTTCTGATCAAAAAGCCGACGCGCTTCACTCTTGCTCCCTGCCATTTTAGCGGCAAGGATCACATCCAGCACAGTCTGTCCTGCCTGCAGTTCATATTCCGGCATCTCAGCCGGCGCTTCCTTCTGCTGGAAAGTTTTCACGAAGGCATCCCGCGCTTTTTGAGCATCCGACTCACCGTAGAAGATGCTGGTGATCTCGCCTGCAAGTTTCATCTTTGCATCGCGCGGATGCAGTTTCCCTGATGCAACTTCTTTTTCCAACGCCTCAATCTCATGGGGGCTCCAGCGCGTGACAAGCCGCATGTATTTGCCCATTGCAAAATCGGGAATGGACATCAATTTCCCATACATATCCTCTGCGCCGCTGTTGATTGGCACGATATTCCCTGTTGATTTGGACATGCGCTGCACGCCGTCCGTACCCGGCAGGATGCCCATGGTGATGCCAACCAGTGGGCTTTGCCCAAGCGCCTCCTGCAATTTGCGTCCTGCAACGATGATGTTGAACAACTGCTCCGTTCCGCCAACTTGAACATCCGTCTGCAGTGCGAAAGCATCATAGCCCTGCATCAAGGCATAGAATGTTTCGTGCAGAAAGATCGGCTCGCCCGCGTCGAATCGTTTGGCAAAATTCTCCCGCGCTAAAAATTGTTGCACTGTGAAATTCTGCCCCAGGCGAATTAAGTCCACAAGCGACAATTCACTTAACCATTCACCGTTATAGCGGATCTTTGTCCTCGCGCGGTCGAGTACGCGAAAAGCCTGTTCGGCATAGGTTCGTGAGTTTTCAGCAACTTGTGCCTCGGTGAGGATGGGACGCGCCTTGTTTTTATCCGAAGGGTCGCCAACCAGCGCGGTGTAAGTTCCGATGAGAAAGGTCACATCATGACCCAAATCCTGAAACTGACGTAACTTGCGCATGGGAATTGTATGTCCCAAATGAAGATCGACATGGGTTGGATCGAATCCACAATACACGCGCAGAGGTCTATCCTCTTTTTGCGCGTCGAGCAACCGTTGGCGTAACTCGTTGGTCATCGCCTTCTTCAATTCTTCGTCGCCATACTCTGTACCCTGCATGAGCAATTCGACTTGTTCTTCGATGTTCACTTTGTGCCTCCTAAGCAAGGCGGGACCATGGTCCAGCCCGATGAGTTTACAAACAAAAACGCGCCCGCGATGGTGGGCGCGTTCGTAACACACCACCACAAATTCTACGTGTGGGTGTAATAGTATTTGTCAGCGAACTTTGAATCAGACATACGCCGATTATACACGCGAAGCACGCCGCTGCGCGGCAGTGTGGACAACATCACTGACCAAGATTGAAGGTGAACGACCACGGACCTTTGACCGTGTAGAACTCATCGCTGTAGACGATCTGCTCCGCCTCTTCCTGGGACATCGTATCTGGCTTGCTTAAGATTTGCATGGTCCGCACCCCATTGACGTCCGCACAATCGAGGGTGATGGCGATGCCGCGTTCGCCCAGAGTCTGCTGAATCTTGGGCATGTAGATCGTGCAGTAATCTTCGGCGCGCGGCTGTGCGGCAATCGCGTCCACCGTGACTGTCACGCTGGAGAGATCTGCATCAGGCGGAACGTTGAGGAAGGAGAGGGTATCGCAGCGCAGGCCAGATCGACCCTCAACCGGCTCCTGCAAACTAAGCAGCGTGGAGCCAAAATCTAAAATGGATGAACCAGGATATTGCAGGGTCGCACTCCAAACGGACCAATCAGATGCATCCAACAAGGTAAAGCATACTTCCACATTAACTTGTTTGCCATCACGCCAGGCACGCTCCGCACGCACTTCGATTCCGCTTGAAGTTTGCATCAAAGTAACCGGGGCCGATTCCATGGTGGGATAAGAAGGGTCAATGTAGGCCGTTGGCCCCGTAGCAACAGATTGAGGCGCCCCAGACAGATTGCAGGCTGCCAGAAGCAGGCAAAGCGAGATCAGTAGATATTTCATGATAATTTGGGCGGTCGCAGCTGGCGCCTTCGGCGCCACCGCCATCTCCTTTCTGTAGCACAATTGTTCTAATTATACCGCACTCGCGTGCCGCTCGTGTTTTTGCCAGGAGACAGTTGACAGAATCTCCTGTGTAGAGCGGAATTACAATGTTACTGGAGTTGGGCACAGTGC
>Ga0214473_10010162_pt1 | contig 11087 bp, 4 predicted proteins | sample RVTome_7_FD_203509 | JGI IMG/M metagenome (GOLD analysis project Ga0214473, IMG submission 203509) | Soil microbial communities from uranium-contaminated site in the Upper Colorado River Basin, Wyoming, United States - RVT98D197 | ecosystem: Environmental > Terrestrial > Soil > Contaminated >...
CGAGAGGATCCGGGAAAATTATTCTTCAAATGCCAGTAGGACAATGTCATGTCGGCAATATATCGTCGCATTCAGTCTCCTGCAATATCTTAAATTGGCTTGCTTTTGACACCGACGAATAATAGATAGTCATTGCGCGCGCATTTTTCGACGGCATAACTTATGGAATTGAATTTTCTCAAGAAGATCAAAACTCGGATAGCGCTCAGTTTTTCTCTCCTCTTTCTGGCGGTTGCCATTCCCGCCATCATATACGCCTTCAGCCAGGTCAATCTCTTTTTCGAGGGATTGTACCTGCAACAGATGAGAGTCGCCACGCTGACCGCACGCGCGTTGTTCAACCAGGGAGCACAAAACGATTTTGATAAACTGGTATCAGATGTTTCTAACATAACATCTTCGACTGTGTTCCTGATTTCGCCCGAGGGCGACTTGTTGGCGAGAAGTTATGAGGATTCCCGGGCTGACACGGAAACCGTTCTTTCATATCCTATCCCCGGCGCCGATACCATGGAGCAAGATGTAAAACACAATCTTATAAGGATCGGCGGACGGCGTTTCCTCCAGGTTCAAAGCGAGCTTGATGGAGGATACAAGCTCCTCCAGGTCAAGTCTTTCAGCAGAGCATCAATGCTCATGAAAAGGATGAGAGAGGTGATCTTCTGGTCGAGTTTCCTGGGCTTGGTCGCCCTGGTTGCGGTGGCGTTCTGGGTATCCGCGAAGATCACTCGCCCTCTTGAGGAACTTACAATAGTCGCCCAACAAATTCGTACCGGGGAGCTGCCGCCCAAAACCAATATCCGTAGCCCCGATGAAGTAGGAGACCTGGCCCTGGCGCTAAATGAGATAATAGATAGCCTGAGTCGTTCTCGGGAACGCCTTGGAAAGCTCGAATCGATTCGAAGCGAATTCTTTGCCAATGTAAAGGGACGGCTTGAGCTGCCGTTGGTGCAGATTCAGTCGGCCCTCGAAAGTTACATGGCATCTTCTCGTTACAAGGATTCGGCCCGAGACGATCGTCTGGAAAATGCGCTATCTCAAGCCAGAAGCCTACAGAGAATAATTCACACTCTGATAGACATTTCCGCGTTAGAATTCGGCGAAGCCAACCTGAGAATAGAGAAGGTCCCCATCAAACGATTGCTAGTGGACGTTACTGACGAATTCGTGGAGCCGGTAACAAGGCGTGGATTGGCATTCGATCTGGAACTGGCCGAGGGAATCGAGAACTGCGATGTTCTTGGCGATGAACGTCTCTTGCGAATTGTCCTGGAAAGTTTACTCACCAATGCCGCGGATTATACAGAAAAGGGATCGATAAGGCTTGCTTGCGCCGACGAGGGTGGAAAAATAAGCATATCTGTCGAGGATACCGGCCCTGGGATTCCACAGGATCAGCTCGATCGAATATTCGAGAGGCTATATAAGGTCGATAACGACTCGCAAGATGAGCATTTTGGCCTGGGCCTTTCAATTGCCAAGCATATCATAAAGGCACATGGGCAGAAACTGGAAGCGGAAAGCAGACTCGGCGTGGGATCGAAATTTTCCTTCCAACTTGATAAGGACTCTTTTCAATAACTGCAACAAGGGTTGACATGCCGTAGGGAATGCATCCTGACGGCCACTTTTGCAGCTTAAATAGAGTCAATCGTTATATAAGCTCGCTAAACACTCCAGGTTTTCCGTCGCCTGTCAACTAACCACGAAAAATGTCGATTATAAAATGTATGGCCGTCTTCATTGAAATGGCAGGAACGGTTCATGGCTGGTCATGATATACTGATCTCTACTATGGGGTTGGCCGTGATGGCTGGTATCCTCTGGCGCACTAAAGTGCTGAAGGAATCCAACTTCACGGCGAGATTTCCCGATTTCGTAATTGCCATCTATCTTATCGCACAGGGATCGTTTTCAGTTTACCAGTCGCTGGATCTTATTATCCTCAATGACCAGAATTTTCCATCGTTAATACTGCTGTTGCTTCCCGCAGCCATCTCCATTTCCTATGGCAATACAAAAGGGAAAATGCTCCCATCCCCCTGGCTTTGGTTCCTTGTAGCTCTGGCGGTGGTCGCTTATTCAACAGTCCTTGGCCTCAGATGGAATATCCCCGAAATCCGGATAGTATCTCCATCATTCTTCGCGGCGCTTTTTCTCTCGATTTCGATGTTCTTCTTTGTCGGTTTTCCCAGATTTCTCCTGGGGCTTGCGGCGGTTACATGGGTGATAAAATTCGCCGGCCTGGCATCCCTCGGCTCATCCGGAGTGGGGATATTCATGGGGGCGGTCGTATTCTCCGCCTCGCTCCATTTCGTGAACCGCTTCGGGAGCCCGGGAACTTTGGAATTCGAGCTGAACGACTTCATCAAGTCAATCACCGACGCCCTGCTGATCCTCGACCTGTCGGGAAAAGTCGTGTGCGCCAACGACAAATTTCTGCAGCTTGGTGGATATGAAAGGGGAGATATCCTGTCATCAGAGGCGATAGACTTCTTCGCCATTCCATCCGACTGGCGATTCAAGTTCATTTCCAGCGAAAAATCTAAACAAGTCCGTTGCCATTTACTGAGCGGAGGGGGAGAGAAAATACCAGTATTGTTGAGACTGAACGAGATCTGCAATTCGCGCTCGCAGCTTGTGAATTTGCTGTGCGTTATCAGCGAGGAAAGAGAGTTTGAAACCCTCGAGAACCGGGTTAAAGAGGAGACTGCGAGATTCGCCAGCCTCTATGAAACCAGCGCCGCGCTTTCCTCATCCCTTGAAATGAAAGACGTGCTGCGAGCGATTGCGAACGCGGCGGAGAAGCTGACTAAATCCGACAACTGCACCATATTCTCGCTCGATCACGCCCGCCAGATTCTCAAATCAGTATATTCGACTGAGGAAATTTTCAATTCCGAGGTAATGAATTTCGAACTGCCGGTGGGGAAAGGGTTGACCGGAACTGTCGTCAGCGATGCCAAGCCGAGGATCCAGAATTTCGATGACGAGGCCAGCGTGGCCGTACAGGTACCGGGAACCTCAGAGTCTGAAGAGTCTCTCTTGTGCACACCGCTCATCGCAAAGGACGTCGTGATCGGGGCTCTGACGATGTACAAGGTTGGACATCAGAGATTCGTGGATGAAGACCTGAAAGTGCTGGCTGTTTTTGCCTCCCAGGCGTCGGCGATAATCGAGACAAGTCGCCTGTATATGAAGCTCAAATCTTCCGAACGCCTCTACCGCTACTCCGTCGACCTGGCCGGCGATGCCATATTCTTTGTGGATTGCGAGACCGGGAAAATCAGCGATGTCAATGATATGGCCCCCAGGCTGTTCAAATATTCCAAAGCTGAATTCCTTGCCATGCATATATGGGAGTTGAATTCGGATTCACAGATGCATGTGACCAAGCGGCTGTGGGAAGAGGCAAAAAGAACCGGCTGGGGAAGGCTGGGGGAGGTGCAGCACATTACCAGGGACGGCGTCAGCTTTCCCGCCTCGGTGAATGTCTCCATTATCTACACCGGCGATCTGAATTTCATACAGTGGATGGTTCGCGATATCAGCGAATTTAAGCGTAGCCTGGACAAGATCGGATTGTTCCATCAGATTTTCGAAAAGCTCGCCGAACCAATTCTCATCACGAATCTCAAGGGACGAATCCTCTATGCCAATAAATCATTCTGCGGATTGTTCATGCTCGACCCCGAAAACCTCGAGAAAGGTGACGTCGCTGCCCCCAATCTCCAGAATTCTCGTCTGAACGTCTTGACCGAATGCTGGGAGAAGCTCAAAGGAAAGAGTTCCCTGATCGACGAAATAGCAATCGTTCCCAGGCAGAATATTGAATTGAGGAAAACCGTTTCAATACTCCCGCATACCGACGATCATGGCGAACCGAAATACTTTGTCTGGTTCTTTCATTCCCCCTTGGAAACTGCCCTGCCCGACCGCTCCCTGCAAGCGGAAGTATCATAAAAAAACCCCCTCCCGAAAGGAGGGGGTTGGATGCTCCTCACCAATTATTCGGCTTCGGCCGCCTTCGCCGTTTTTACAGAGTGAAGGGCCGGCAAATCCTGCCCCGGAATCGCCTGGCTTGTTGGCGGGCAATTGGCGCAGAACCCCAGGGCGGGCCCCACTCCCTTGAGGTAATTGACATAGTAAGTGATATCCACGCCATTGAACTGGCAATTGCTGTTGACATCGCCGGCCCCGAAGAGACTCTCGCCCACATTGGGACAATCGGCGCATGCGACTCCTGGTGGCGGGCCGAATCCTTTGAAATAATTGACGCCGTAAGTAACGTCGACACCGTTGGCCTCACCGTTATCGTTGATGTCCCCGGGAGCGTATTGACAGGTTGGCACATAGACGAGAACGCTGAGGGCGACCGGCAGCGAGTTCGTGGGAGCGTCGGGGTCGTTGCTGATTACGTTTATCTGGCCGGAATAATTCCCCGCGCCGATGAAGCTGGCATCAAGAGTTACTGTCGCGATAAGACTATCCCCCGGCGGAATCGTGTCGCCGGAAGGAGAAATGAACAGCCAGGTATTCAGCAGGTGTGGGGGATCATCATTGCTTTGCGACTGCTCCCACTCCTTAATTGATGCACGCGAATTCGTGGGTCTTATCGATGCGAGATTGTATTCGATCGCTTGCAGGCCGACAATAAGATCTCCCGTGCCATCGTTTCTTATCACCAGGCTGCCCAGTAAAACCTCCCCTTCCATGAGAGTGTCCACAAACGACGTCGGAGAGAAAGACATGTCCGGTATTGCATAAAACGTCAAACCGGAGTCTTTGTTCGACTCTTTGGAGATCGCCGCCCACCCCGTGCCCGAGTACACCGCGGTCACGTAGTACCAGTAGATATGAGGATCGGATATCGAGTAATCAGTGTAATTCGTCGCCGTTAGCGGGTCGACGTTGAGCTTTGAGTAATCTCCATCCTGCCATGATGCTCTGTAAATGTTGTAGCCAATCAGGTCCTGATGGTTCACCGCCGTCCAGCTTATTTCAATCCTGTCTCCAAGCCCTTCGGTTGCCACCAGCCCCGCAGGTACCGGGCATATCGTCAGCGTCAAGTTGATATTCTCGCTGGTCTGATCCTGGCTGACGTAGACGCCGTTGAGTGTATTGGGGAAATAGCCATTGGCCTCGGCTGTCAGATCGACAGTTCCAGGCGGGATATTTCTCAGCCAATAGTCCCCGGACTGAGGGGTAATCCTGTGTTGGCCGGTGGACGTGGAGACTCGAGCATCCTGGTTGAAACCGCCGTTCTGCAGGTCGACGTTTCCCTTGATCCCACCACGGCCTGTATTCGTCGTGATGCGGATCGCTCTGCCGGATGCGAGGGAAGGCGCCCCGAGATGGTAATCGTTGTCGTAGGTGTACTGCAAGCCCCGATATTCATCGAAGCTTTCGAATCCGACCGAGGCATAGTTCTCTCCGGAATCGTTATTGGTGATGGTATGGTATTGGTAATAAATCTCGGAGTCACCGGTAAGCGTCGGATGATAGGCGGGGTCGGTGATAATCATCTGAAACGTCTCAGTGGAGCCGGAGTTTCTGTGAGTCATCGCGGACCATTCTATGATGAAGCGATTGTTAGCGGTGTCGTGCCAGATATAAACGCCGTTGACGCTTCCGGAGTATTGCAGATCGTCCCAGAAAGGAGAAATCTGTCCCTGCGCGTTTCCCGGATCGGGGATCGGCCAGTTGAAGAAGTTGTACCAGAAGTTCCCGTCGATATCAAAACGCGCCGTATCCGGGGCCACAAAGCCGTTTATGCAGACGATTAAGGCCCTGAATGTTTCACCATAGTGTTTGAAATCAAACGGCAGAGTGATAAGCTGTGATTTGTCGTCGTTGGCGCCGCCGAAAGTAAGTCTGGTGCCTGAGCCTCCAAGATTGGGATTTATTTCCACCCACTGATATGTTGGTTGGGGAGGATAACCGGCATCCGTGTTGTCGTACATATAGTAACCGTAGGAATCGGGCCCGATGGGATCGCTCGTGCTCACCAGCCCTACAGTGACCGTGAATGGCATCTCCGATTCTTCGCCATCTCCAGTTGTCGTGTGCAGAACGAAGTTAATGACATGGCCATCAAATGCCGCAGCAGACGCCGAAACGCTCATCGGAGTGCCGGAATTGGACCCGGTTCCACCGACGACAATGTCTCCGAAATCTCCTTGAGAAGAAACCACTGCGGCGTAGTCGTCATCGGTTGTAATATATCCTGTCACTCCCTGGGCATTGACCGAACCCCGATTAGTAAGTGTGAGAACCATATTGGCAGTTTCGTTGGGGTCCAGGCGTCCGTTACCTCCGGGGAAGGTGACTGTGCTCACCACGAATTTCGGCCCCGATATCTGCAGGTCGATGACGGAATACCAGTAGTCTCCGGAATTGTCGGTGACGGAGAGCTTCAATCTTGCTGTCTCTCCTTCCTGGGCAGCCTCGCTAACTCCGATAACAAATGGATAAGAATAACCCCGCTGTCCGGGGGATATATCGCCGTATTGACGGACAGCCTCGTGCACCGCCACCAGCGTGCTATCGATCGCCTCCAGTGTGGCGCTGACGCTGCTGGCTGTCCCGCTGGAGCCATAATTCCTCAGGATCACTCCCAGGTTGATTGTCTCATCGGGGTTGGGAATCCCATCGCCGGAGTCATCTATCGTCAAGGAGTCGTACCCTACCGCGACATCGGCTTGCACGATCATAACGTGACCCTGATAGGGTATGAGGTCGCGTCCGGAGACGGTCACGAACATGGTATCGGGTGTGTCGGCATCGAATGACATGTAGACGTTTCCGGCGGCGTCGGTCTTGGCGACTTTGAATACATCCTCGTTGGCCCCGTAACCCTTTACAAGGGTGACATAGGCGTTTTGCACTGGCAGCAGTGAATTATCGAGAACATTGATCTCGATATGATTGACGCCGAAAGGCAGCGTTACAGGATGCGTGACCACCAGTCCCATCGGAATCTTGGTTCTGACTTCGGTCTCGGGGTCGCCGAGCATGTTATAAGTATTGAAATACTGCTCGATTGTTCCGCCCGGTGAATTATAACTCGGGAAAGTATTATACTGCTGAATTTTCCCGCGCGCTGCCGCCGCAGCAAAATTGTAGACATTCTCCTTGAAAAGCCCCCAGTAGTAGCCAACCATGATTGGGTTGTTCCATTTGGTATGTGTGCTATTATCGGTGGCTCCGAAGAAGCAGGGTCCGCCTTTGAGACTGGTAGTCGATGCCGCCATGCGAATCCATGTTTCGCCGAAGCAGGGGTCGGTTCCGGGGCCGAAATTCCCCGTTCCGCAAACTATCGACGCCATTATGCCAAGCTCGTTGTTGCTCTGTAAGGCGTTTAGATTAGCCACACTGTAGCTGGGGTCGTACCAGCCCGATGGTCCCGCCCAACCGCGGTAGCTTATAATCGAAACACCGTTGTTCAGCGCGGTATTGATATTTGTAGGTCCGGGATCGTAGTCAAGCCAGGCGAAAACAGTGTCCACCTGCGTAAAGCCATGGTCTAATAATAGCTGTCTGACCCACAGGACCGTAATCCTGGGAGTGGTGGCGTATATATTGCCCGCGACTGATAGCCCCCTGAGCCAATGTCCCGGCTCGAGCATACTGGGATTTGATTCATATTTGATGATCTTCGCGGTGGCCTTCCTCAAGTCAGTCATATTATCCACGGAAAGCCGCGCCACGAAAATATCCGGCAGGTAATCGGTACCATCGACCGCGGAATAATGATGGTCGGAAGTATACCCATTGTAAGGATAATCCGGCACACCGGTGTTGGTCGTATTGTCCTGGTCCCCGACAATCATCAAGAACTCCGGAGGTATTTCCCAGGTATCATAAGCGTTATTAACGTAGTTGTAGATTTGTGACGCCGTGGGATTGCCGTTGGAATTGATCTCGGTCGTCGGCGCAATATGAACGGTATACCCTTTCTTGTGCTTCCACATTTCAACCTGTCTGAGTGAATCGACGAAGAGTTGCTTGCTGATTATCAATATCCCGCCTCTTCTCGGTTCCATGTATGCCAGCATTTCACCGGCGTTTGGCACGAGCGCCTGGTATAGGGGGAGAAAAGCTTCGGATATGTAGTTATGGCGCCTGATCTTGATATTGCGGTCATCGCGCCCTTCATATATCAGCCTGTAATCGATACTGGTGTACACGCGCAGTTCCTTGCGGACGGGATTATACTGCACCGGATTCACCACTGTCTGTATCATCCTCAAATCGCGGCAGATAACCGGCTCGCCAAGCCTCACAACCTGCTGAGGGTAGAACTCGTCATTGGCGTAGAACGCCTCGTCCTTTGTGAACGGAAGTTCTTCAGGAGAGCCTTCCACGGTAGATGGCTGGGTTGGGAGTATATCATAATTCTCGAGAACTTCATACGATGTCGCAAGTATCTCGAGCCTCACTCCGGCCTCGTCGGGGATTGCGACCAGTTGCGATAGAAGAGGAAGATCTGGCAGACCGTCTTCCCCGGTCTCTCCAAACTTCTCGGGTTCAGCGGTTATAGGTGAAATCTTCTGGAACTGACCATCGCTGCTTTCAATCGCCTCGGATTCGATACCGGCCATGCGGAATCCAAGAGCCGTCAGCGACTGTGTGGATTCCAGCTTTTGAATCGCCTGTGAACTGAGATTGGACTCGTCCAATACAATACGATTCACCGTCCCGGCAAAAAGAACCGCCGGCAAGGATATTAAGATTGTCAGACATACCGAAATTCGCATGTTTCCTCCTGTTGCTATTTCAGCGAACGCACTGTCCATCTATCGGGGGAGGACCCCCTTTGTAAAAATTAACCAGATAAACAACATCGACGCCATTGACGTCGCAATTGCCGTTGGCGTCGGCCTCCGGATAAAAGCCATTAATCTCTAAAGGTGGCGGCGGGCCAAATCCCTTGAGGTAATTTACCAGATAACTCACATCGACACCATTGGCAATGCCATTGTGATTAACGTCGCCAACGATGTAATTCACGCTGGTATCGACATTGACTGAAAATGACCATATCTCTGAATAAGCCGACCACCCGAAATCGTTTCTGGCACGCGCCCTCCAGTAATAATCGCCGTCCGCAAGCGAGTCGGAATTCTGATATTCGGAAAGCGCCAGCGAACTGTCGGATACCAGGGGAGAATCGAATGAGATTTCGTCGTCGATCTGAATTGCGTGGGCGGTGGCAGTCTCTGGGTCATTCCAGTCAAATGAGATATAGGCGCTGGTGGAGACAAAACCGTCCCCGGGGCTGAGCAAAATCGGCGGAGCCGGCGCCGGGTTTGCCTGGATGGTTACTTGCCAGACCTGGCTTCTTGCAGAATGCCCGTTGGAATTGTAAGCGGTCACGCGCCAGAAAAAGCTCGCCGAGAAAAAGGAAACGATATTTCTGTAATTGGAGACGGTGACGGTGGAATCAAATTCAAAGTAACCGGAAAAATCAGCCGCCGTCGAGATTTCAATGATGTAACCACTTGCATTTGCGACGTCGCCCCAGTCGAAGTTGAGCGCCAGCGAATCCGAGAACAGTGAGCCATCGGGCGGGGAGAGGAGCACCGGTGTGCCCGGTGGAGGATTCAACGGCCTGAGCAATACGTTGGTGACCGTTGGGCCATTATTGTTCACCGAGATTCCGGTGATCGTCCTGGTGGCGTAACCGCCCCTGGAGAATACAAGAGTATAGGTCCCCGGATCGATCAGGCGGTCGTATCGTCCCGTATTTGCTCTCGTGAGGCGCGGATTAATGTCCGGGCTGTCGGCTTGCTGGACCGTCACCTCGGCCTCGAGAGGGAGACCGCTGATTGAATCGGTAACCAGGCCGGTCAGCCTCGCCTTACCGGCGCGATTCAAAAGATAATACATCCCTGGCAGATGACGCTGGCAGATGGAATCGACCATCGAAGTATCTTGAATCGTCGTATCCGAAATCTCGCATACGAAAGAAGCCGTTCCGAAGTTGGCGTAATAGTATGTCTTGAAATCCCCTTTGTTCACCAGTGCTCTTCTGGCCTCGTAGCATGAATCGCCGGCGTCGTTGATGATGGCGAATGCAAAGGCATTGCCGATATTCCTCATCGATAATTCATCGGGGGCGAAGCCGTTGCCTCCGTCGCTGGGATACCAGTACCAATTGTAATAGAGCACCTCGGAGCGGCCATAAGTGGGAGAATGATAATCGACGGCGATAATCGGCTTGTACTTTATCCCGATATCTCTCAGAAAGCGGTTTTCCGATTCCGAATAGGGGTATGGCCCCTTGTACTGAAGGCTTTCCGGCACTATCGCGTCAGGCGCCTGGTCTATGCTCCAACCAAAATCGTAATTGCGGTTGTTGTCGACACCGTCATAAAAATTGAATATGCCGTCGCCATTGTTATCGGTTTTGTTCTTACGCCAGTCGAGATCGCCATCTTCCACGGCCAGGTGCCCTTCGGGGTTTATGAACGGTATGACAAATATCTCGTAGCCGTTGACGTAGCGCTGTATCGTCGTGTCGCCGGACAGGAATCTCGAAACTATATCGTCGCAGAAATTCAGCACCACTTCGACACTGAGCACTTCATCGGCATGGACGCCGCCGTTGAAGAAAACCGCCGGTTCGTCCTCTTCCACCAGAACATTGTCCGAAATCTTGAAAAGATACAGTGTCACCGAATCGCGATTTGAAAAACCTATCGAATCCAGAGAGCAGAAGGTAGGATTGTCTGCCACAAGGGCCTGCAGTTCACTTATGCCCTCTTGGTAAGTGTGGTATTTCGACGGGAATGTCTGAGCCTCGGCTATGCCGAAAGCCAGAGGCAGAAGGAAGAAAGGATACTTAATCAGCTTCATACCAAAAGTGAAGTCTTTCATTGCGAAGCTCTAAAGAGCAGCGTTTTAACCCCTGAATCTGCGCCGGAATAAGATTTCCGGTCCCAACTCGAACTATTCATATGCCGGAGGTCGGAATCGAACCGACACGGGGTTTAAGCCCCACTGGATTTTGAGTCCAGCGCGTCTACCAATTTCACCACTCCGGCCCGACCAACTACGGCGGCGAACCTAGCCGGAGCTTCCGG
>Ga0214473_10010163_pt1 | contig 11086 bp, 7 predicted proteins | sample RVTome_7_FD_203509 | JGI IMG/M metagenome (GOLD analysis project Ga0214473, IMG submission 203509) | Soil microbial communities from uranium-contaminated site in the Upper Colorado River Basin, Wyoming, United States - RVT98D197 | ecosystem: Environmental > Terrestrial > Soil > Contaminated >...
GGGTTATATCTCCGATTTTCAGATCAAAGACGTTGACAACGACGGCGAGGAAGAATTGGTGGTGGCCGTTATTGACCTCGGCGGAGTGACCACTCGAAAAGGCACAAGCAAAATCCTATTTTACAAGTTGTTTTAAGTTGGTGAAAGTGATAGGTTTTGGTGTTAGCGGCCAAAAAGAATAGCTTGCCAGACCCCGAAATAAATTCAGGGTGACAAATCAGACATTTTTACGGAGCCATTTTAAAATAGATTTTCTCTATATTCCAATACATTTCTAATCTGTGTAATCGTTCCATAATCTATGTAATCAGAGATTTTTAGACTTTTTCAGAAATCTCAAAAAAAATCTCAAAAAAAAGCTTGACAAGTTTTTCAAGGAATGCTATAGGATTAAAAAATTTTAATTTTATTGTATTCTTTTTTCACAAATTCAATCAAGAAAGGAGGTGAATCGGGGTTTTAGTAATAAGGAGGTAATGGGTAGTGTTTGTGAATAGTGTTTATCACCAACACAAAAAAATTGAGGAGGAAAAGAGATGAAAAAGTTTATTGTCGTAGGTTTAATTGGGTTGATGGTCATGGCTTTTAGCGCCACAGTCTATGCCCAGCCCAAGCTTGAATTTAAGGCATCAGGCGCCCTGGAGGCAACATCATTTTGGTTCATGAATGTTGCCCCTGGTGATGGTGCGGTCGTTACGCATTGGGCTGGATTTGCTGGTGGACCATTTGCACCAGCAGGAGGATATAGGCCTAGTCAGGACCCAGGCTGGATTCGTGAGTCCACAGGTGCGTGGGATCGTCCCCAGGCTTTCATGGAGTACCGCGGCGTTCTCAGATTCGATGCCATTATGGGCAAAGAGCTGAGCGGTACATTTGTTTTTGAATTGGACTCAACCCGATGGGGTGACCTTGCCGGTGATAGAGGCCGATTAGGCTTCTGGACGGCTGACCGGGCTGGAGTCGAAGTTAAAAACATGTATATCGATGTCGGCCTCCCCTATTTCGGAATCCCTGTACCCATGACCGCCAGGATAGGTATTCAGCCTATCGGTATGCGGCCACATATATTTAATATTGTCGACGGTACAGGTATTACAGGGGGTATTAAAATCGATCCCGTAACCGTTGGCCTGTATTGGGCGAAAGCTCTTGAGGGAAAGGATGCCACTTCAGACGATGCGGATGTCTATGGTCTCAGTCTCCAGGCCAAAATAGGCACCATTACGGCTGGTGGTTATTGGTTCTACTACAACATGAATAGTTATCCTCTTACCTCAAGTCCCGCCTTTTATGGTGCGGTTGGTTCCACTCCTACCCATGAGGCAGATTTCCATTGGCTTGGGATCTTCGCCGATGGGAAGTTGGGTCCTGTGAATATAAACTTCGACTTTGTCTATGACACAGGTAAAGTTGAAGCCAGAAAGAATACTCTCGGGATATTAGCAGAGGATAGGGTCAAGTATAAAGGCTTTGCAACCCAACTCAAAGTCGACTTCCCTTGGGAAAAGTTTAACTTTGGACTCCTTGGGATGTATGCTTCGGGTGCTGACAGGAATAAGACAAGCGAATCTGGCCTTCCCGGTTCATTTACTGACATAGGTACCCCTACGAAGAAAGTAGGGTCCTATGTGATCCCTCCAGGTTCTGAAGAATGGGCCGCCTGGGGAGAAAGCATGATTCTTGGTAGTATGTTTATCACGAATACTGCTTTGCCTCAAGGAATGTGGCCATCTCTTACACAATATCCTAGCCGGGTGACAAGAGGTGCGATTGGCGGAACCTGGGTTGCCAAGCTTTACGCCAGTGCCAAAGCAACACCCTGGTATAAAGTTACTCTCCAGGGACTCTACATCGGTGATACCACCAAGCACGGAAACACCCTTTCCATGGGACGGAAATGGGGTGGTCAGCTAAGAGATGACAAAACCATCGGTTGGGAATTCGATCTCATCAACGAGATTCAGATTTACAAGAACCTCAAATGGAGTATTGGGGCTGGCATTCTCTTTGCTGGGGATGCCCTGAGACAAGAAGGTTCAGGAGCTGCTAAACCTAGCTACGCACCCAAGGATCCATGGATCGTTGCCACGAAGCTGAGATACGACTTCTAATCGAAGCGTAACTAAAAAGGCGGTCCTTTTTCGGACCGCCTTTTTTTTACCCCGTGGAGTATATGAACGGAGTGATCACATTTAGATATTATTAAGACCCTTTAAATTCATACCACCAAGCACGGTTATTTAACCATTACTCCACAGGGCTTGACTTTTGAACTCCAATATACCATGATTTCCCAAAATCCTTCCCCAAGGGTTGACATTTTTAAAAATTTTGATAATATTACACCTATAATTTCTCCCCCCTCCTCCTAACCTCCTCCCCCAAGGGGAGAAGGAATGAGCGGGGAAAGAAGGAGTTTTCATGATTCGATACAGAAAAAGTCTTTTATGTCTCTTTGTTTTTTTAACGGCTCTCCTCTTTCTCATGGCCTCCTGTTCCAATCTCCCTTTCATTGGAAAAAAGAAGGAAGAAAAGGTTGAAAAAATTCCAGAAGGAAAAACAGTGAAAGTGGAAGGAATGGAAAAAGTAAAAGGGGTAAATCCTCCGAAGGCAGAGACTCCCCCTTCCAAAAAACCATCTACGCCAACCACCCCTTCAAAGAGAGAGGGGGAAACCAAGGTCGCTTCAACCCCCTCAAGACCTTTTTACAGCCCTTCCCTTCCCTTCTTCCAAATGGGGTTCAAGAGAAAGGTGGCGATCTTAGATTTCGAGAATAATACCACTTACAAAGATGAGAAGATTGGGGAGGCTGTGGCTAAAAAGCTTTCTGATAAATTGGAAACCACCCAGCGAGTGGTGGCACTGGATAAGACCGTTGTCTCAGAGATGTTAAAAAGGGAGAGTTTTAAATTCGAAAGTCTTTCAGATCCATCCGCCATGAAGCGTGCCCGACAATCCTTGGGCATCCAGGCATTTGCCCTGGGAACGGTGACAGATGTCAGCCTCCTTTCCTCCAAGGCCTCTGAGACCTCTGATGAGGAAGTGGCTTTTGCCACGGCAAAAGTGGAAATCCGTCTCATCGACGCCTCCACTGGAAACTTGTTGAAAACCTTTATTGGAAGAAGCCCTATCTTCGGCACCAAAGAGACAGGAGAATACAGCCGGGGGAAGGCTGTGATCAAAGCGATTGACTTCGGTCTGGATGACATTATGGAAGGATTCCTCCGGCAACTTGACCTCCTGGATTGGACCACGACCATCGCAAAGGTCGAAGGAGAGAATATCTACCTCAATGCTGGCAAGCTCTCCGGTATCCGGATCGGAGATACCTTAGAGGTCTTTGAACCCGGGAAAGAGATCTTCCATCCCACCACCAACCTCTCCCTCGGATGGACCACTGGTAAATTAAAAGGAGCTGTGAAAGTCACCGACCTATTCGGTGTGGATGCCGCCGTGGGACAGACGGTTCAAGGCGCCGGGTTCAGTTCCAATGATGTCGTCAAATCTACAATAAAATAAATCCGTTATTTCCATCTTTCTTTGACTGAAACACAATGTTTCTCACATCCAGCGCCATCGGCACAAGATGATCCAGTTGTAAAACTTTTCCCCTTGACAACCGAAAAAGGGAATCGTATTATTTCAAAATCCCACCTACTAAAATTATATTTCACTCTATGAAATATCCAACAGAAGGTCATCGAAACGTCGATACCTACTCCATCAGGGCGATCGAACGCGCCGTCCAAGTGCTCGCTTGTTTCTCCTTCCAACAGAACGAACATACGATTATGGGGAAGCCGTGGAAGGAGTCATCGGCATCGCCGCGCCTGTCCGAAACCATCTGCGGAAGGTGGTGGCGGCAGTCGGAACAGCCTTTCCTGCTTTCAGTGCCAACGATCAAAAAGTAAACCCCGTTAGAAATTCCAGCGGGGCATTAAACCCCGCCCTCCGGGGTGGAACCCCCTACGGGGCGGAACCCGGAATTATTCTAAAATCTAACCTCGGGGGGCTTTTATTCGAGAAGATTTCCCCCAACAGGACGACCTGAAGTGGCAGAGGAATTCACACCTTGCCTACGACTTAATGGAGGAAAGTTTTTGTCTCAGTTACGATCCGAATTGATTTCATGGAGGGCTAAATGTTGCTTATCGGTGCAAATCCCTTTCCAAAGGAGTTCGTTGATCAATATTACAGGAATAAGTGGTGGCTTGGGATAACTTTGGGCGAGATGCTCGACCGGAGTTGTGACCTCTATCCCCATAAGGAAGCCCTTGTGGCAGAGGGCGTGAGGTTGACGTATCGGGAACTCAAAGATTGGACGGATCGAACAGCGATTGCCTTTCTTCAATTGGGCATTCAGAAATTGGATCGTGTCCTCTTACAAATTCCAAATTGGGCGGAGTTCGTCTATGCCTATTATGGTCTTCATAAGATCGGAGCCATTCCGGTGATGTGCATCCCGCGATTTTCCGAGAGGGAGATGGAACATTTTTGTGAAGTCACGGAAGCCACGGCTTGGATCGTCCCCCGACGATATGAGAAAAGTGATTACCTCCCGATGATCGAGGCCTTTCAGTCTCACCCCTTTTCCTTGAAACATATTATGGTTATTAAATCCTCTGAGCAAAAAATCGAGACACTTCCCAAAGGGACTCTTTCCTTCAACGACCTCATCGATAAGATTGATTTGAACCGATATCCAAAAGATTACCTTCAACCTTTCAGGCCCGATCCCGATGAGATCTGTCATCTGATGGCAACAGGGGGCTCCACCGGACTTCCCAAACTTGTTCCCCGGACTCATAATGATTTTTTCTGCAATTTCGATTATCGGGCAAAGGCTTGGGAAAAAAGTCCCCATGACATCACCCTGATCGCGACGCCGATGACTCACAATATGGCGATCGAGGTCTCCATGAATCCCACTCTCCTCACCGGAGGAAAGGTGGTGATGATTCCATCCACCCGGCCGAAAGAGATTCTGGAAGCCATCCAAAAGGAAAAGGTTACCACGACGATCCTCGTTGTAGCCCAGGTTCAGCAGATCATTGACTTCCCGGAACTGGGTCGCTACGATACCTCCTCTCTCCAGGTGATTGCCACCGGTGGCTCTTATATGCCTCCTGAGTTGATCAGAAAAGTATATGATAAACTGAAGTGTAAATTTTTCAACGTCTTCGGCATGTCAGAGGGTCCCTGTACCCAGACTCGATATCAAGACCCGGATGAAGTTATCTTTCATACGGTTGGATGGCCTGTCTGCCCCTATGACGAATTTAAGGTGATTGATGGGAATGGAAATCAACTCTCTCAAGGAAAAGAAGGAGAGCTGGTCGCAAGAGGACCGTGCATCTTTCAGGGATATTATAAAGCAGAGGCGGAAAATCAGGAGGCCTTCACGCGAGACGGATTTTTTCGTACCGGGGATATCGCCAAATTTGATGAAGCAGGCCATCTGATCATCACGGGCCGAAAGAAAGACATCATCATCCGGGGGGGAGAAAATATTAGCGCCAAAGAAGTCGAGGATCTGATCACCGGTCATCCTAAGGTAGCGCAGGCGGCCGCAGTGGCCATGCCAGACCCAGTTCTCGGAGAACGTGTCTGTACTTTCATCAAACCAAAGAAGGATGCGGTCATCACTTTCGAAGAAATCATCACTTATCTGAAAGAGAAAAAGACTTCCGTTCTCTATCTTCCTGAACGGATTGAAATCGTCGAGGAGATTCCCTTGACCAATGTGGGAAAAGTGGATAAAAAGCGATTGAGAGAGGAGATCAGGGAGAAGCTAAAGAAAGAAGGAAGGATTTGAGTTGTGAATGATGATTTATGAATTGAGAATCGAAGGAGTGAACAATGCGACTACCTAAATTTGAATATCTGGAGCCAAAGACTCTCAAAGAGGCAACCCGTGCCCTCGCCTCAGAGGCAAACAGGTCTGTTCTCCTCGCAGGAGGAACAGACCTTCTCGTTAACATGAAACACAGGGTCATCCAGCCCAAACAGGTCATCAATCTCAAGGCCATTCCAAAATTAGCTTATATCTCAAATGGAAAAGGTGGATTGAGGATTGGAACTTTGACCACCCTCCATGAAATCGCCTCTTCTTTAGTGATTCAAGATAAATTTCCTGCTGTTTGCCAGGCCGCAAGGGAAGTCGGGGCATATGCCCATCAGACCATGGGCACTTTGGGTGGAAACCTCTGCCAGGGGAATCGGTGCCGATTCTATAATCAATCCGCCTTTTGGAGAGGGGTGAAGTCTCCCTGTTACAAGGCAGGAGGGAGTGTCTGCCATGTGGTACCTGCCCGTCCGGCAGGCGGGCGAAAACCAAAAGAATGCCATTCCGCTTACTGTGGGGACATGGCTCCCGTGCTCATAGCCCTGGATGCTCAGGTCAGGGTTGCGAGCCCTAAGGGAGAACGGGTCTTCCCTCTCAGTAAACTTTATACCCACGATGGGAAAAAGCCTCTCTCGCTGAGAAAGGGAGAGATTCTGAAGGAAATTTTCATCCCTCCTCCCTCTGGAAAGACTCTCTATCTCAAATGGAGGTTAAGGGAATCCATTGAATTTCCTATTGTCTCTTTAGCTCTTTATATGGAAAAGGATGGAAAGGAGAGGATCCAAAAGGCAAGGATTATCTTTTGTGCGGTGGGTTCTGGACCCATAGAGACTTCGGAAGCAGAAAAGATGCTTAAGAATGCATCGCTTGACAACAGGATGATTGAGAAGGTTTCAGATCAGGCGATCAAGGAGATTTCGCCAATGCGAACCTCCATCGCCTCCCCTGCTTACAAACGGAAGATGGCTGGAATTCTTCTAAAACAAGGGTTGGAAAATTTCCAGTCCTGAGTTCGGAGTTCAGAGTTCGGAGCTTCTGAATTAAACACTCCGAACTACGAACTAAATACTCCGAACTATTTAAAAGGAGTTCTGCATGAAACGTATCCTAAAACTTCATGTCAATGGAGAAGAGTTTGAAGTTCTTACACAAGTCCATAAGACCCTTCTTGAGGTTTTGAGAGAGGATCTGGGTTTGACAGGAACAAAACGAGGTTGCGATTTGGGCACCTGCGGAGCATGCACGGTCTTGATCGAGGGGAAACCTTTTCTCTCCTGTCTGACCTTGGCCGTTGATGTCCAGGGAAAGAAGATTGCCACCATTGAAGGCCTTGCTCAAGAAGGAGAACTTCACCCTCTTCAAAAAGCCTTTGTCGAAAAAGGAGCCATCCAGTGTGGATTCTGTACGCCCGGGATGATCCTGACGTCCAAGGCCTTTCTGGATGAAAATCCCCATCCATCAGAAGGAGAAGTGAAAAAGGCAATTTCCGGAAACCTCTGCCGCTGCACCGGCTATGTAAAGATTGTGGAGGCGATTTTATCGGTAACCGTAAAATAGCAGTTCGTAGTTCGGAGTAATTAGTTCGGAGTAACTTCTTGGGAAAAAGCTCCGAACTCCCAACTCCGAACTCATAACTAAAAAAGGGAGACTTCCATGAATAAACTGGATGTGGTTGGAAAAAGAGAACCCATGCTCGACGCATGGGAGAAAGCAACAGGCCGAGCACGATTTACGGATGACCTTTCCCTGCCGGGGATGTTTTATGGAAAGATATTAAGAAGTCCTCTTGCCCATGCGAAGGTCCTTCATGTTGATCTCTCCGAAGCAGAGAAAGTGGTCGGAGTCAAGGGTGCGATCAGCGGGAAGGATATTCCTAAGAAAAAATACGGCATTGTTCCTATGGCAAAGGATGAATATGCCCTTGCCATTGACAAGGTGCGCTACATCGGGGATGAAGTGGCGGCGGTGGTTGCAACCTCCCCGGATGCAGCAGAGGAGGCTATCTCTAAGATCCGGGTGGATTATGAAGGACTCCCTGCCGTCTTTGATCCCCTGGAAGCGATGAAGCCTGGCGCCCCTGTCATTCACGATGAAGTTCCGAACAATGTGAGTGCTTCGATCCGAAAGGAATTTGGAAATGTGGAGAAGGCTTTTCGTGAATCGGACTATCTCTTTAAAGATATCTTTGACACTCAACCTGTTAATCATTGCCCTCTTGAACCCCAGGCTGCCTTAGCTGTGGCAGAGCCTTCCGGAAAGGTTACGTTGTGGTCTTCCACTCAGATTCCTTTTTTTCTCAGAAGGAATCTGGCAACCGCCCTCGACATCCCTGAAAGTAAAGTTCGTATTATCAAACCAAAGGTGGGAGGAGGATTCGGTCAGAAGATCGACCAGTATGCAAAGGATTTTTGTGCCGCCTTCTTTGCCATCAAAACAGGAAAGCCTGTTAAGTTTGTTTATGAACGGGAAGAGGTTTTCACCTCAACAAGACAGCGACACCCCATGCACATCCAACTCAAAACAGGGATGAAGAAAGATGGAACCATTCTGGCCCAACAGTTCAAGGTGATTGCTGATGGGGGCGCTTATAACAGCACGGCCCCTCTGATGATTACCCTGGCCTGTTATTTCATCATGCTTCCCTATCGCCTCGAAAATCTTCTCTTTGAAGGCTACCATGTTTATACCAATAAGCCCGTGGGAGGGGCCATGAGAGGACATGGAATTCCTCAGGTCCGCTTTGCCGTGGAAGCTCAACTCGACAGCATCGCTGAAAAGATCGGAATGGATCCGCTCGACCTCCGATTGAAGAATGCCTTCCAAGCCGGAGATCCCCATCCCGCAAAACTTCTCGTCCAGAGCTGTGGTTTCAGTGACACCTTGAAAAAGGCGGCAGAAGGAATCGGCTGGAAAGAGAAGAGAGGCAGACTTCCATTCGGCAGAGGAGTCGGTCTTGCCGGCGCCAGCTATCCAAGCGGCGTGAGCAATATGAGCCATATCTCTTCAGGTGCCATCGTGAAGATCGAACGCAATGGTGCCATCACCCTTTTGACGGGGGCTGCCGATATCGGTCAGGGCGCTGAAACGGTCATCTCCCAGATCGCTGCAGAGGAGTTGGGCGTTCCTCTTGAGGATATTCGAATCACAGCTGCGGATACAGAAATTACTCCTCTCGATCCAGGAACGTTCGGAAGCGGCGTCACACTGCGCGCGGGCAATGCAGCAAAAAGTGCTGCTCAGGCAGCCAAAGAAAAACTCTTTGAAGCCGTAGCTGAAAAGCTGGAGGTAAAAACCGAAGATTTGGAAGCGAAGTACCGCAGAATCTATGTGAAAGGGAGTCCTGAAAGGGGGATCTCTTTACAGGAGGCCATTAAATTCTATCAATATTCAGACCGGCCCATGCCCATCGTCGGAAGAGGTTCTTATTTCCCTCCGGCCAAAGAGCCGACTACTCTTCTTAAAGAAGAAGGAAATTTTTCTCCAGCTTATTCCTTTATGTCCCAGGCCGCAGAAGTGGAAGTTGACACCAAGACAGGGAAAGTGAAAGTCTTAAGGATGGTAACAAGTCACGACTGCGGCAGGGCCATCAATCCCATGTTGGTGGAAGGCCAGTTGGAAGGCTCCGTGGTCGGAGGAATGGGCCAGGCGCTTTATGAAGATGTGATTACGGAAAAAGGTCAGGTTCTGAATCCCTCATTCTTGGATTACGGCATCCCAACAGCCATGGAAGTCCCTTCTATCACTTCTGTAGAGGTTGAGACAAACGATCCTGAAGGTCCTTTTGGCGCCAAAGAATCAGGTGAAGGGACTCAGTTGGCCCCTGCGCCTGCCATCATCAATGCCATTTATGATGCCATTGGAGTAAGATTTAAGAGCCTTCCGGTCACACCGGAGAAGGTTCTTGAGGCCTTGCAGAAAAAGGAGAAGAAATAATAGATTCTTATATGTCGAAGCCTGAGAATTTCCTTTGAATAATATATGGGAGGATCTTCTTATTTTACTTCTTTGGCAATAACCTCATAACGGTCTTTGCTTTCAATCACCTCATAATAGATCGGCCTTTTGGCAAGAAATTCGGGAGAGGATGGCAAGAACTCCATCTCCGAATGAGTCCGGTTATTCTCCTTCCAGGAAGCCATCTTAACCCTTCCCCTGACCGCCCAGTCTGAATTGGATATCTGTGCTTTAAAACCTAATTCGCTCCGAAGGATCTGGTTCTCAAGAAGCATCGCAGGGAAAAACAGAGGGACACCGAATTCAATAATGAACTCTTTATTATCATGCACCAAGGAAAATGTGGAAACTCTTTTTATATGCCGCCCTTTTTCGCCAGGACGGATCCAGGCTTTTTGAACGATCATATTGGCCAGCCGTTTCACTTCATAGAATCCTTCTGAATCTTTCTCTTTCTCAATGCTGTAGGTCACCCGATTTCCTCCCACATCGTAAACCCAACGGGCTCCCACCCATCTTTCCTGTCCAGGTCTAAACTCAATGAGCCTTTCGTCTCTTTTATCCGTTCGAAAGATGATTCCAAAGTTTGCGCCCTGGACAAAGGAGACATCGCTCTTCCGTATGTGGAGTGTCTTTCCATCGAGTAAAACAGTGGCTTTCTCGTTCCCGATAGCCGTCCGTTCCATATACAAAATAGCGATCACTTCCATGGCGTGATTAAAGGGATCAACGACCTGATTCACCTCCTTCAGCGGCTGAGAGGAAAAAAAGCTGACATCGATCTTCCCTCGATCAGTTTTGGCGGAAGCAATGACCTGAACCGTACCATCCTTTTCGATCTTTGAACGGTATTCGATTGGTGCATATCGATAATCCCTTGCCTTTAAACTTGTATCGAACTTTCTCCGTATCTGGACAAGGGGTTCCTGATCGAGGTAGTGTATCTGATTTCCGTCCAGAAGGCTAACCAGAAGCTGAACTCTCCCGGTGGATGTGGTTTGAAATTCCACCGCATCCCATTGAGGGTGTATGATCCGGAAAAAGGTATGTTCAACACCCCCTGCATAGAGGATGCTAAATGGCACCTGCGGACAAAAAACCTCTCGGCAGAACCCTGGACCAGGAGTCACGAAGAATGCTCCGCAAAGAAAAAGGCCTAGAAGACATTTCATCCTTTTCATCTCAACCTCCTCTTCTCTATATCTTGCCTAACTCTTTCTTGATAAACCCATTGGCAGGATTGATTTGAAAACCTTTCTTTAAGACCTCTTTGGCCTTTTCTTTCTC
>Ga0214473_10010164_pt1 | contig 11085 bp, 7 predicted proteins | sample RVTome_7_FD_203509 | JGI IMG/M metagenome (GOLD analysis project Ga0214473, IMG submission 203509) | Soil microbial communities from uranium-contaminated site in the Upper Colorado River Basin, Wyoming, United States - RVT98D197 | ecosystem: Environmental > Terrestrial > Soil > Contaminated >...
GCTGCCGGCCGGGCGCCGATGGCCCCCAGGCGGACCGATCGCAACCCCCGCACCATCCGGCACATGGCGGCGAAATCCCGCAGGTCGGCGCGGAAGGCCTCGCTCTCGGGGTCCACCGTGTGCAGCTGTGTCAAGCTGTAGCGGATGCCGAACTGAGCCAGGTTGTTGCAGCAAGACATCTTGCCGCAGAAGGAGTCCCGTCGATCCGCCGACGTCATCTTCTCTGGGTCGTCCGGGAAGGCATGCACCAGCACCGGGACATTCAGGTCCGCCCAGCGGATGGCGTTGGCGATCGCCGTCTCTTCACCGAAGTTGGGCAGAGTCACCAGGATTCCATCGATGTCGTCGCGATGAGCCCGGAAGAGGTCAGAGCATTTGTGCGAATCCTGGAGGCTGAAGACGGCTCCGAACTGCGATTCGCTTTCGCCCAGGCAGACAGCCTGGATCCCTTCCGCCTGCATCACCTTAAGGACCGTCTTGCGCCCGCTTTCGCTGAGGTGCGAAGGAAAGAAACCTCGATTGCCCACGATCACGCCCAGAGTCACCGGACGAGCTATGCTCTTCATCCTGGCCTCCAATCCTCGATATCGGAAGTTCCACCACGAACCTTACCGAAGTCACGCGAATCCGATAGCGTCTACCGATCCGAAATGTCGATAGCGTAGTTAGCGAACAACCTCGCCTTTCCCGTTTCCACGCTGAGCAGGATGTAGAGGCCATGGACTTCCGGGGGGAGGGCGACCTCGGTCTTCCACTCGGCCGCGTCCCCGGCCGCGGTGATCGGCACGGACACGATATCCGGGGTCTCATAGAAACCGTACAGGATGCCATCTTCGCCGATCACCGGTGGGTTCCCGATGTGCACGTAGGTGGGGTATTCCCCCGGATTGGCGGTCTTCCAGGAGAGCTCGAGCCCATCCGGCGTCCGCTGAACATCCGTCAACTCCAGGGTGACCTTGTTAAGGGCCTCCATGGCCGTGGAGGGATCCTGAATCAGTCGTTCCACCGGATCGCCCACAGGGAAGCTCAGGTCCTCCACCGCCTGGTCCAGCTCGACCTCAAGCGAATCATGGACTCGGCCCTTGTCCTGTTCGTAGTAGTTGTACTGGCCCATGACGTAGCTGTAGGGGATCGAGATCGTGGATCCTGGGGCAGGGGCGCCGCCTGGGCATTCGACGTAGATCGGCTGGGCGACCGGCTCAGACTTGGTGCCGGCGATGTAGCCCTGGAGCTGGAACCCTGGCGCGACGCGGTGGCCGCCGGTGCCCACGAAAACGGTCCCGCACTCCCGGTCGTCGCCGTCGGTGTGCAGTATGGCCGGGGCCCCTTCTGTGGCTTTCATCGCGCTCCAGTCCCCGGTCTCGTTGAGAAGAGCGAGATCGATGCGGACGACACCCTCATCGGCCGGAGTGACGCCGGTCGGGATCGCTCGCCACCCCTTGGACTCGGTGGTCAAGTCTTCCAGCCCCTCCGGAAGCACGATGTAGGCGCAGGCGAGGCTCAGCAGGAGAGGCACCGCCAGGCATGCGATAAGTGCGCTGTTGCGCTTCATCGATCTCCCGGCCTCCTCTCCTTCATCGTTCCGTCCGATCCTGATCCATTCCTGCCCATTCTGGCCAAGTCCTCGGGCGGCGATGGTGTCTCCATGCCTATGGACCGACCTCGAACGGCGGAACCATCGCCTTAATCAACGAGATCACCTGCCAATAGTCGGCGGGGGCATCCGTTCCGCCGTTGACGCCACGGATCGTCTTGGTCTCCCCCTGGTCCGTCACGGTGACGTAGTAACCATAGCACTGCCCGCACGGGTCATGCCAGGTGTCGTACATCTCCGGGGTAAACCAGCCAAAGTCTCGGATGCTCGTCAGCAGCTCCCCGACGGCGTCCACCGTCGCCGCCACTTCGATTCGATCGACACCGTTGTCCCCGACGACGAGACCGTCCGGGTAGATGGCATAGACCTCGTCGATGCAGCGAGCTCCGCCATTTCTTTCGTAGACGACCACGGCCCCGCCCGACACCATGCTGTCGGCCACGTCCTGGCGGAAGGGTTTGAGGGAGCAATGTTCCGATTCGGCCGTGCCGAGGCTGGCGGCGCCGCCTGGCTGCAGGCGAGGGACGAGAAACAAGACTACCGCTGCCAGCCCGAGGATGGCCCCGGCGACGACCGGCCAGGGGCGCCGGCGCCGCGCCGTCGGTGCGGCCGCCGCGGACGGCATCCCTTCCACTCGGCGACGGCGTCTGCGCCGCGCCGCCAGGACGCTTTGAACGGCGATAAAGACGAAGGTGAGCAGCCCGATGACGATGTTCGTCCACCATGAACTCAAGTTGCCGTTGAACTGGATCAAGGTCTGCGTGATGCCGAGGATCAGGACGCCGAAGAAGGTGCCCAGCACATAGCCCGAGCCGCCGACCAGCGAAGTGCCGCCCATCACGACGGCGGCGATCGCCCGTAGCTCGAAGCCCGAGGCATACAAACCATGGCCCGAGGCGACGAAGGCCGCCAGGACGATCCCGGCGAGAGCGGAACAGAAACCGTTGAGGGTGTAGACAAGCACCTTCGTCGTCGGAACCGCCAGGCCCATGAGCCGGGCGGACTGCTCGTCGCCGCCGATGGCGTAGATGGATCGGCCGAACTTGGTGTACTGAGCGACCAGGGCCACGATACCCAGCACCAGGAACGAGATGACGGTCAGGATCGTGATGAAGTCGCCCCGCTGCGTGGCTGGATCGCTCAGGCCGGGGATCAAGAGCCTCGTCAGCGCCAGGATGCGGAAGAAGGGGTGGTGGATGGCGATGGCATCGTCGCTGATGAAGAAACACATCCCGCGGGCGAACCACAACCCGGCCAGGGTGGCGATGAACGGCTGCACTTTCATGTAGGCGATAAAGCCGCCCATGATCGCCCCCAGGGCCATTCCCATCAGGAACATCAGCAGGACGACGAGCCAGGGGTTGGTGCCGCCGCGCAGCAGGGCGGCGGTGGCCACCGTCGTCAGGGCGACCACGCCGCTGACGGATAGGTCGATCCCGCCGGAGAGGATCACCAGCGTCATGCCGACGGCGCTGATCAGGAGGTAGCTGTTGCTCGAGAGAATGTTGAAGAAGACCTGGGGATCGCGCATCCCAGGGTAGAGGATCGCCCCGAGCAGGTAGGCGGCGCAGGCCAGCGCGGCGGTGGCCAGGAGCGGGATGAACCGCTGGTTGTTGGCGACGAAGGCCGCGGCTTTCTCCCTCACGGGCCGGCCTCCGTCTTCGTGCCGAGGTTGCGCAGGAAGGACCGCGCCTGCTCTGAGTAGAGTAGGATGACGACGATCACAGCCATGCCCTTGATGGCCTGCAGGGCGAACGCCGGAACGCCCAGGGCGTACATCGACGTTGTGACGGCCTGCATCACGATGGCGCCGAGCAGGCTCCCCAGCAGGGAAAAACGGCCTCCGGCGCCTAGCACCGTCCCGCCGATGACGACCGCCAGGATGGCATCGAGCTCGTACGTCAACCCGATGTTGTTGGCGTCCGAAGTCTTGACGTTAGCGCTGGCCACGAGCCCCGCCAGGCCGGCGCACAGGGCGCAGATGACGTAGGCCAGCATCTTGATGCGCTTCTCGCTGATGCCGCTGAAATACGACGCCCTGGCATTGATCCCGACGGACTCGATGAACATGCCGATCGCCGTCCGGCGGGTGAGGAGCCATGTCAGGGCGTACGTGATTGCCACCAGGTAGAGGGAGAAGGGAAGGACGAGCCAGCCCTGTCCGATGTACGCGTAGGGCTCATAGAAGATCTGGATGCGGACTCCGTTCGTGATCAGCTGGGCGATGCCACGCCCGGCAATCATCAGGATGAGCGTTGCCACCATGGGCTGGATGCGGACGTAGGCAACCAGCATTCCATTCCACAGGCCGCACAGCAACGCTACCAGCAGGGTCACGCCGATCACGACCCACAGCGGCTGGAACGTGAAATTCGGGTCGTTGATCAAACGCATCAGGTGCGGCGGCAGCTCCTTCGCCAGGACGTACGGGTTCATCAGCAGGGCCGCCACCGAGGCGGCGATGGCCATGACCGCTCCCACCGACAGGTCCACACCTCCCGTGGCGATGACCAGGGTCATCCCGATGGCCAGGAGCATGATGGTGGAGGCGTTGCGCAGAATATCGATAAGGCTGCCGTACAGGTTCCATCCGCGCGCCTGGAAGGAGAAGAACCCGGGGACGAGGATCGAATCGATGAGCAGAATGAATCCCAGGAGCGTCAGCGGGAAGAACAGCTTGCTCTCGGTCGCCTTTCTCCACAGGTGGCGCGCGTCGGTGCCTGCCATCACTCACCCCCCGCGATGGTGTGCATCAGCACCTTCTCTTCGACGTCCCCTCCGTACTCGGCCACTTTGCGCCGTTCACTCATCACGGCGATGCGGTGGCTGCAGCGCATGACCTCTTCCAGCTCCGAGGAGATGAAGACGCACGCCTTGCCCTCTTCCGCCAGGGAGAGGACAAGCTTCTGGATTTCGGCCTTCGTTCCGATGTCGATGCCGCGCGTCGGTTCGTCGAGGATCAGGACACGCGGATTCATGGCCAGCCAGCGGGCCAGGATGACCTTTTGCTGATTGCCTCCGCTCAGGTTCTTGACGGGGGTCTCGAGCGACGGTGTGGCGATCCCCAAGATCTCGACGTAGCGCTCGGCAATCTCGGTTTGCTGCGGTCGACGAAGGTAGCGGAACCATCCCTGGCCCACCTGTAGGGCGAGGATGATGTTCTCCCGGACGGAGAGGTGTTCGACGACGCCGGCCGCCTTGCGGTCTTCGGGGGTCAGCACCAATCCGCGCGCGATCGAGGCGAAGGGGGAGAACTTCCCCACCGGCTTTCCTCCCACCTCCATCGACCCGCTGTCGGGCGACTCAAGCCCATACAGCAGGCTGGCCGCTTCCGTTCGGCCGGATCCTACGAGCCCCGCCAAACCCAGGACCTCGCCGGGATAGAGAGTCAAATCGAAAGGGTAGAGCTCGCCGCTCAGGCCCAGCTCCTTGGCTGTGACGACGGGTTGGGCGCCGATCTGCTCTCCCGTGCTGGCTTTGGCTTTGGACACCTCGTCGAACTCGGTGATCGTCCGGCCGATCATCTTTTCGACCAGTTCCATGCGCGGCAGGGAGTCGGTATCGAACGTCCCGACCAGTCTACCGTTCCGAATGATGGTCACCCGATCGGACACCCGGTAGACCTGGTCGATGAAGTGCGTGATGAAAATGATGCCAACGTGGCGCCCCCGCAGGCGGCGCATGACCTCGAACAGCTGCTCCGTCTCGTGCGACGATAGGCTCGAGGTCGGTTCGTCCAGGATCAGGACCTTGGCCGATTCGATCTCCAGGGCGCGGGCGATGGCGACCATCTGCTGGATGGCGACGGAGTAGTCGCCGAGCGTGCGCGTCACGTCGACGTCGAGGCCCAAGACCCGCAGCAGAATCCCGCTCGCTTCCCGGTTCATGCGCTTCCAATCGACCGCGCCGAAGCGCGTCGGCTGGCGGCCGATGAGGATGTTCTCGGCCACCGTCAGATTGGAGCACAGGTTGATTTCCTGGTAGACCGTGCTGATGCCGAGCGCCTGTGCGTGCTTCGGCGAGCGTACGACGACTTCCGACCCTTCCAGCAAGATCCGACCGCTGTCGGATTTCTCGACGCCGGTCAGGATCTTGATCAGCGTGGACTTTCCGGCGCCATTGCCCCCCATCAACGCGTGGATTTCTCCTGGGCGCAGGTCGAAATCGACGTTGATGAGGGCCTGCACCCCGGGGAAGGATTTCGAGATCCCCTGCATCGAAACCAGTGGGGCGGAGGCTGCGGGCTCCGGCATCGCGTTCACCCTTCCGGCCTCGGGCGAGAGGAGCGGCGCTGTGGACGCCGCTCCTCTCGAGCCCTATCCACTCATCCGTCGGGACAGCCTCGCGCGTCCGTCCCCATCAGGCGGACGGCCTGGAGGGTCCCCCGGTCATGGCCTAGTACGTCCGTCCGTCGGCGATCTCCTGCAGGTTCGGGTCCGTGGTGCGGAAGACGCCTTCCTGCGACGGCACCCACTTGGGCAGCTCCTCGCCGTTGGAGGCCTTGAGGGCCGCTTCGTAAACCTGTGGGGCGAGCAGCGGATTGCATTCCACGGACACCCCCAGCTCGCCTTCGAGCATCGCCTTGAACGCGCCGGCCGTGGCATCGAAGGTGAGCACCATTACGTCTGTACCGGGGACCAGCCCGGCTTCCTTGAGGGCCTCGATCGCCCCCAGGCCCATCTCGTCGTTCTGGGCGAAGATCCCGTCGACGTCATGGCTTTCTCTCAGCCAGGCTTCGGTTACGGCCTTGCCTTCGGTGATGCTCCAGTTGCCGGTCTGGCTGTTGGTGATCTCGATCCCGCATTCACCCATCCGTTCGCGGAATCCCTGGCCGCGGTCCTTGGCCGCCGATGACCCGACGTTGCCGACCAGCTCCCAGACGATCTTGGTGTCGCTGCCTTCGAGCATCACACACATCTCGTCGGCACCCTTGCGGCCCTCTTCGGCGAAGTCGGAGCCGATGTACGTGGCGTACAAGTCTTCGGGCGCGTCGATTCGGCGGTCTTCGATCACGACGACCTTGCCGGCGTCGCGCGCCTCCTGAAGGACATCCTCCCAGCCCGTCGTCTCGAGGGCGGCGAGGACGATCACATTCACCTCAGGATCCTGGATGAACTGGCGGAACCCGGCCACCTGGTTGGCCAGATCATTCTGGGAATCGTAGAACTTCAGAGTCAACCCCAACTGGTCTGCGGTTTCCTTGAAGGAGGCCGTATTGGCCGCGCGCCAACCGCCCTCGGATCCGGTCTGCAGGAAACCCACGACCAGGTCCGAGTACTCGCAGTTCGGCGCACAATCCAGTCCCGCGGCCGGCGCCACGACGGGCGCCTCGGTGGCGGGGGCTGGCGCTGGGGCCTCGGTCGCCGGGGCCTGTGTCGCCGGGGCTGCCGGCGCGCAGGCGGCCAGGGCGAAGGCGGCTGCCAGGAAGAGAAACGCGATTGTCTTGATGCGGTACATGTTGTTGGCTCCTTCTCTCGAGGTGTTCACCCTGTGAAGGGGGGCGGTACGGCTGATTCTGCATGGATGGAGGCACTCTTGCCGAATGAGTCCGAGCTTCGAACCTAGCACGCAAGACGGACTCGCCATCGGTCACGCGCCTCCGGCGGCCTTCTCCTCACTCCTGGCGGGCCTCCTTTCTTGAGCTCGCGCTACGGGGTCGGTCGGACCGAGCTCTGGCGGACGACCAGAGTCGGGGACAAGGTGACGGGCGTGGCGGCGGGCGGGGCGGTGCCTGTCCACTGGATTCCGATCATCCGAATCATCTCTTCCACAGCGATCTTCCCCAACCCGTGCTGGTCCTGCTCGATCGTTGTGAGAGGAGGCCAGAAGTAGGCGGACTCGGAAATGTTGTCGAATCCGACAACGCCCAGGTCCCGCGGTATGTCGATGCCCTTTTGACAGGCAGCCTGCACGACGCTTAAGGACATCTGGTCGTTGGCGACGAAAACCGCGTCCATCCCGGGGTACTGTCGGAAGAGGCGCTCGAACGCTTCGGCGCCGCTGGCGGAAGACCAGTTCCCTTCGACGTGGTTTTCCGGTCCAGCCTCTAAGCCCGCCTCCCGCAGGGTGTCCTGCCAGGCAGCCATCCGCTGGCGGGCTTCCCACCAATCCAGCGGTCCGGCGATGTGGCCGATTCGCCGGTAGCCCTGATCCAGCAAATGGGCGACGGCCAGGCGGCCACCGGCATAGTTATCGATCGAGACGACTTTGAGGTTCTCGCGAGGCTCCATCGTCAGAAAAACGACCGGGACGTCCGAGTCCAACGTCAGGCGATCGACGAAGCCCCGGTTCGACCCGATTTCTGGGACGGCCCATATGACCCCATCGACGTGGCGGGAGAGCAGCGTCTGGAAGATTGGGTAGACGTCGTTCGCGTCGAATTGGGGTAGTTCTTTCAGCAGGAGCGTGTAGCCCAATCCCTCGGCGGCGCCGGCGATGCCGTTCAGAACCCTGGAGGGGCCAATGTACTTAAGACCGGCGGTGACCACTCCCAGGGTGTAGCTGCGCTGGCGGATCAGACTGCGCGCCAGGGCGCTGGGCTGGTAGCCGAATTCCTCGATGACCGACTGAACGCGCTTGCGTGTGTCCAGGGAGACGTCCGGCCTGGCGTTGATCACGCGGGAGACGGTCTGCGTGGAGACGCCCGCCGCCGAGGCGACTTGCTTGATGGTTAGGCGACTGGATCGACGGGGCATTGTTATCGATCCCGTTATCGATAACGGGATCGATAACAGACTACCTGACCCCCCGGTAGGCCGGCAACTGACATTCGTCACGTTACGATGCGACAGCGGCGAAAAGGCAGGTTTCGCAGTGACCGTCAGCCCGGGTTTCTTGTCGGGCGGCGGGAATTCGGAGCCTGGCCTCCCGCCAGGACCCTACAACTCGGCCCGAAATCGAAGATTGCGCCACGGGTCGCAGTTCGTAATCGAGGCTCTTGTGGAGCCTAAGACCGTGGCCGCGGTCTCTGGGAGCCTGACAGCAGGGTGGGAGACTCCGAACGAGGGGGCCCGGTTCAGGAGGCGACGGTGGGATTCGGCCAAGAACAGTTCTCAGTCCTCAGTCGTCATTTCTCAGTTTCCAAGACCGAACTGGAAACTGATGACTGATAACTGATAACTGCTCTTGAAGGAGGCGACGGGCGGATTTGTCCCTCGGCTGCGCCTCGGGATGCTCCGCGACCCCTCCACTCAGCTCCGGAGTGCTCCGCGACCTGCCCTCGACCCGGGCAAGTTCCTCCTATTGCGGCGACTAGTTTGCAGGCGGGATCGTCCTGTAGGGAATGCAGGCCAGGGAACCGACGAATGAGGGTTTTGCAGGACCCGACGCAGGCGACCTGCGGGACCCTCGTACGCCTTTGGCAGGATTCCGGTTAAGGGTCTCGGTTTTCAACCATGCCTGGCGGAGGCAAACCCTTGACCGTCTTCTGGAGGAGCCATGTCAGTAGCTCGCGGCGGCCCGCGCAAGACTCATGATAGAGGTATGGTCCCTGGACCCTCGCGGCATGGAACCCATGGTCCCGTGCACAGCAGCCCCCAGCCCGGGGTCATGATCCGTCCGCAACACGGCGGAAGATCATATTGCCGAGTCGGACTGCCTTCGCACGGGCCAGGATGGTCCGGGCGCACTCATGGAGTCTGTTTCGGCACACCGTGTCGACCATGCCTTCAAGCCCATTCCCTGGCCCTGCAAGATTCCCGGTCGAGCCCTACAACCGGTACTGCGTGATCATGGTCCCAAGGTTATGCGCCCACACCAGGACGAGCGCGACCAAGCTGGCGGTGTAAGCGAGCGGCAGGCGTGTCCTCACCCGTTCTAGGAACTCCGCCCCGAGCAGGGGGAATACCATAAGCGCGTGCAACATGTAGGTCGCTTTGATGGTGCTGTCGGGCCCGACGGACGTGAAGCGGATCAGGAAATAGAAGAAAAGGAGGAACGCTCCAGCGATGAACATCAACAGCAGCGCAATGAACAGGGCCCGGCGGTCTGCATCCATTCTCATTTCTCGCCGGCGCTGGAGGGAGAACAGGCCGGTCACTACTCCCGCGGCAAACACGAGGCTCGGGAGGAGCGCTACGGCGTTCGCCCGTCCCAGCAACGGTGTCATATGGTCGGCGTTTGGAGGATAACGGTTCCTCAGCGGTGCGCGCGCGGGGATCAACACGAAGTATCCATAGTAGTCGCCCCACACCTCGGAATAGAAGGTAGGGAGGAATTGATTGTCGAATGTGCCGCGCGTCGGAGACCGGAACAGCCACAAGTCCTTCAGGCCGGTGTTGCGGTAGAAGGCGAGAGGTTGATTGGAGAGGGCAAACGGGCGCGCGGTGCGATTGAACGCGGTGAAGGAGCCATACGTGGCGAAAAGGCCCACGTAGAACCAACCGCAAATCGCCAGGGAAATCGCGAGACTTGCGGCGAGTGTCTTCACGATGCGGATTCGATAGGAGTCGTGCAGCGCCCACACCAGGGTCATTAGAGCCAGTACGGCGGGGAACAGCATGAACCCCCATTGACGACTCAGCCCCAGCAGCCCCAGGATCACTCCGAGTCCAGCAGCCGTCCGCAGCCCCACTCGATCCGGTTGCATCACGATCTTTGCCAGCAAGTACAGGCCCCACACGGTAAACAAGACCACATACGGCTCGCCGCGGACCTGGGCGAACGTCTTGTAGTAGACCGTCATCACGCCCAGCAGCAAGAGGGCTGACGCCTTCCAGAAGCGATTCCCCGGCCGTACCGTCTCGGCGATCTTGAGGAATAGGAACGTCACCCCCAGGGAGAGCAGGAAGTTGACGAGCTGCGCGGCCTTGCCAGCCAGGCCCAGGCAGGCGTCCATAGTGCGCATCGTCGGCGTCGTCGGGATTTCTCCCGTCCAGGCTAGGCAGGCCTCGTCGACCAGGGACGGAAGAAGGTATGGGAGGGGAGGTGAGAAGAACTCGGACGAGTCGGCCATCGATGGCATCCGCGACGGCATGATTCGGATGTAACGAAAGTAATGCACCGTGTCATATCCGATTGCCGGATCATGCAGGATTGAGTTAGCGAACACCAGTCCGTTGATGGCCAGGAACAGTGCCAGCGTCAGCCGATCCAGCCTTCCGTCATGGTGAAACGGATCTTTCAGAGCAGGGAGCATCGAGGTCGGCTCCTCCATTGAGATCGCGCACCCACGCAGTCGAAATCACCGATCAGCATCCAAGGCCGCTTGCCGCGGGTGCTTCCGCCGTCATCAGGCAGCTGGCCACACTCCATCAGGGCGACGCCTCTCCTCGAAGTGCCTCCTCGGCTATGTCCGGTGTTCCCTGGGGTTGCCTAGCGTTGCCTGTGCTGGAGCGTGCGCCCGAACCCATGACCACCTTGGCCTCAAATGCCCTCTAACCGCAATTAAGAAAGGCGTATGAGGTTCTCCCTCCTCTCCGGACACCCTTGCACGCCCTCTAGAGAGCTGTCAGCCATCAGCCATCAGCACAGACAGCGAAGCTGACGGCTGA
>Ga0214473_10010165_pt1 | contig 11085 bp, 11 predicted proteins | sample RVTome_7_FD_203509 | JGI IMG/M metagenome (GOLD analysis project Ga0214473, IMG submission 203509) | Soil microbial communities from uranium-contaminated site in the Upper Colorado River Basin, Wyoming, United States - RVT98D197 | ecosystem: Environmental > Terrestrial > Soil > Contaminated >...
TTTCTAGGCCGATGGCCGAAGAAGACACCGAAGAGGTTGGTAGCAGCGGGGGGGTTCATGTTCCTCGAAGGCGATTTCGCGCGTTCGGGCGAACGTCCCGAGTTCCGTGACGTCTACGCGGTGTTTGCGCGTTCGCCGAAGGATCGCGATGCACGAGCTGTTTCGCACGCCGCGCATTGGTTCAACGAACCGTATGACCCCCGCCACGACAAGCTGGGGCGCGTCGTCGCCTCCGAAGCACGCGTGCTTCTCGACGAGCTCGGCGGCGAGCAGGACATCCTTTACGCAGTGCCGACCGACAAAGGCTTCATGTGCATCGGCCTGGCTCCCAACGGGGGAAGCCACTGCGGTGGGTCCGGCCCAGGGGGATTCGACCTCGCGTATTCGTACGATCCGAAGGACTCGCTCCTCGTCTACGGAATGATCGGCAACGACGTGGTCGGCGTTGAGGTCCTCGTCTCCGGCCGAACCCACGTGGCACGCATGGGAGAGAACGGGTTCGCAATTCGCATCAAGAGCGGCAAGCCGTCTGAGCTCGGCTCCGTCGTCCTCCACTACCGCGACAAGCCGAGCGAGACGATCGAACTTCCTTAGCGTCCGCCAGGCCGTCGTAGCTACGCTGGAGACATGCCGACGAAGGACGAAGTGGTCGAGGCTCTCCGCGCGGTCGAGGATCCCGAGCTCGGGATGGACATCGTCGACCTCGGGCTGCTCTACGACGTCGAGGTGGATGGGCCGAAGGTGAAGGTGATCCACAGCCTCACCTCGATGGGCTGCCCCGCCGGGCCGATGATCCAAGAGGACATCCAGAACGTCGCGTCCGCCGTCGAGGGCGTCGAGGAGGTCGAGATCGAGCTCACGTGGGAGCCGCCCTGGACGCCCGACCGAATGTCCGACGACGCAAAGTTCATCCTCGGCTTTGGGTAGCCGAGAGTCCGGCGCGCGCTGCGCGCGCGCCATGACGACTCTCGTCTAGAGCGATCCCTCGGCGTCGGCGAGCCGGTCAGGAAACGGCCGCTAGCCCGGAATTGCGAGGACGATCTTGCCGAGCTGCTCGCCCGCCTCGAGGCGCTCGTGCGCGTCTCGGATCGCCTCGAGCGGGTAGACGCGGTCGATCACGGGCTTCGCCCGGCCGCTCTTGACGAGGTCGTACGCGGCCTCGAAGTCCGCGCGCGTGCCCATCGACGAGCCGACGATCGTCAGCTGCTTCCACCACACGCGGTGAAGCTGCGCGGGCGGATTCGGGCCGCTCGTCGCGCCGCAGACGGCGATCCGGCCTCCCGGCGCGGCGACCGCGAGCGAGGTCTTCCACGTCGCCTCGCCGACGTGCTCGACGACGACGTCGATCCCCGCGCCGCCGGTCGCCTCCTTCGCCGCCGCGGCGACGTCGCCCGTCGCGTGGTTGACGACGGCGTCCGCCCCGAGCTCGCGGGCGCGCTCGAGCTTCTCGTCGCTCGACGACGTGACGAGCACGCGCGCTCGGAGTGCCTTCGCGATCGTCAGCGCGGCCGTCGCGACGCCGCCGCCGATGCCCCAGACGAGGACCCACTCGCCCTCGGCGAGGCCCGCGCGCGTCCTCAGCATCCGATACGCCGTCTCGAACACGAGCGGGAACGCGGCGGCCTCCTCGAACGAGAGCGCGTCGTCGAGTGGGTAGACGTTCGTCGCGGGCACCGCGATCAGCTCCGCGTTCGTCCCGTCGGTGTGCTCGCCGACCACGGTGATCGTCCGGCCGCGCTCGAGGCCGGGATTGATCACGACCCGCTGCCCGAGCGCGAGCCCTTCGGCGCCTTTCCCGAGCGCCTCGACCGTCCCCGCGCCGTCGGCTCCGAGGATCCGCGGCTTCGGAACGGACGGAAGGCCCTTGCGCACCCAGAGATCGAGGTGGTTGAGCGCGCTCGCGCGAAGGCGGATGAGCACCTCGCCGGGCCCGGCCTCGGGGTCCGGGGCGTCCTCGTACCGGAGGACGTCGGGGCCTCCGTCCTCGTGGATTCGAACGGCTTTCAGGGCACAATGAGTTCGATGACGGGGGTTGAGCTTAGTCGGCTCGCGGACGAGCTCGGCCTCGATGCCGTCGGGGCCGCCCCCGTCGAGGCGTATGCCGAGACCGAACGGCACATCCGCGAGCGCCGCGACCGCGGGCTCTTCGCGGACATGCGCTTCACGATGGCGAGGCCCGAGGTGTCCTGTCATCCGGAGACGTTGCTCCACGGAGCACGAACGGTCGTGTCGGCCGCGCTCTGCTACTACGCGCCCGAGCCGGAGCAGCCCGCCGGCACGGGCCGGTTGCCGCGCTACACGTGGCGTCACGCGTACGCTGAGCTCCGCGAGAAGCTCGACGCGCTGGGCCGTAGGCTCGGGGGCGAGTACCGCGTGCTCGTCGACGAGAACGACCACGTCGACCGTGAGGCCGCGGCGCGCTCGGGTGTCGGCTTCTACGGCAAGAACACGCTCCTGATCACGCGTCGCCACGGCTCCTGGGTCGTCCTCGGGACGCTCGTCACCGAGGCGGAGCTCGAAGCGACGCCGCCGCTTGGCACCGACTGCGGCGAGTGCCGGCTCTGCGTCGACGCGTGCCCGACGGGGGCGCTCGACGATCCGGGCGTCCTCGACTCGACGCGCTGCCTCTCATACTGGACGCAGTCCCGGGCGCCGGTTCCGGTCGAGTACCGGGCGCCGCTCGAAGACCGGGTCTACGGGTGCGACATCTGCCAGGACGTCTGCCCGTGGAACCGCGGCGTGGAGAAGCGGCGGGCGGGCAAGCACGCCGGCGAGGCGTTCGTCTCGCTCGTCGACTGGCTCGAGGCAGACGACGCCGACCTGCGCGCGCGCTACGACCGTCTCTACGTTCCGCGCAACGACCCACGCTTCCTCCGCCGCAACGCGCTCGTGGCCGCGGGGAACGTCGGCGGAGCGCGCGAGCGCGCGGCGGTGGCGTCGTACGCCGAATCCGACGACGAGCTGCTGCGCGAGCACGCGCTGTGGGCGCTCGAGCGAATCGAAGAGCGGACGTGAACGAGCGGCGCGTGCTCGACGTCGAGCGCTGGATCTCCCGGGTGCGCCTCGGCGCCGTTGTCTTCGCGGTCATCGAGGTCGGGATCTTCACCGAGCGGTTCCCGTCGGGCTACGAGCGCCTCGCGTGGGGGTTGACGTTGGTGTTCGCCGTCGGTGCGGTGCTGCTCTTCGCCGCGAGCCGCCGCGGGCGGCGCGCCTCGCCGTTCCTCGGCGCGATCGCGCTCGGCTTCGACACCGCGGTGATCGCCGGCTACTCGCTTCTCTTCACGTACGAGTACGGAAGCCCGACCCGGTGGGCGCTCATCTTCTCGGTCGTCGAGGCGGCCCTTCGTTTCGGGCTGCGCGGGGGCATCGTCGTGCCGCTCTTCCTGCTGCCGATGTTCGTCTTCCTCGAGTGGTGGCGCGCTGACCGTTTCGGCCCGCCGGCGTTCAGCTCGGACCGCGTGAGCTTCCCGTTCGGGATCATGCTGCTCACCGGGCTGATCGTCGGTTGGCTCGTCGCCCGCCTGCGTCGCGAGGCGGCCGCGGCCCGGGCGCAGGCGGCCGACGCCGAGCAGCTCCGCGACCGGCTGGGCCGGCGCGTCGACCTGCTCGAGGCGGCCGGCCGCTGCGCAAGGGCGCTCGGCTCCTCGCTCGACCTCGACGAGGCCTTCGGCGCCTTCATCCGCGAGCTCCGCGGCCTCGTCCCGTTCGACCGGACGGCGATCGTGCTCGCCGAGGGCCGTGTGGCGCACGTGATGGCGACTTCGGGCGTCGCGTCCACCGAGGTGTTCCCGCCCGGCAGCCGCCGCCCGGTCGAGGGCTCATTGCTCGAAGAGGTGCTCCGCGGCGAGACGATCTACCGCGAGGACATGGGCGAGTCGCGCTTCTACGAGGACGGCGAGCTCGTGCGGCTCGGCCTGCGCTGTTGCGTGGTTGCGCCGCTTCTCGCGGGCGCGCGGTCGATCGGGATGATCTCGGTCGTCCGCGCGGAGCCGCGCTCGTTCACGCAGGAGGAGATCGAGCTGCTCTCCTTGCTCGGCCGCTTCGTCGCGACTGCGGTCGAGAACATTCGCGCCTACGAGGCGGAGCGCACCACGGTCGAGGAGCTGCGCCGGCTCTCGGCCCTGCGTGCGGACTTCGTCTCGCTCGTCTCGCACGAGCTGCGCAGCCCGATGGCAACGGTGATCGGTTCCGCGCGCACGTTGCAGCAGCGTTGGCGCGAGCTGAAGCCGGAGCAGCGGGACTCGTTCCTCGCGCTCATCGCGGACGAGACGACCCGCCTCGCGACGCTCGTCGCCGACGTCCTGGACACCTCGCGCATCGAAGCCGGGACGTTCAGCTACTCGTTCGCCGAGGTCGACCTCGCCGAGCTGCTCCGCGAGGTCGTCGCCGCGGCGGAGGTCGGGCAGGACGAGGTGCCGCTCGCGACGTCGGTCACCGAACCGGTCCCGCCGATCCGCGGCGACCGGCAACGCCTGCGTCAGGTGCTCGCGAACCTCGTCGAGAACGCGGTCAAGTACTCGCCGGCGGGCGAGCCGGTCGAGGTCAGCGCGGCGGCGCTGAACGGCACGGTCGTCGTCAAGGTGCGCGACCGAGGTCCGGGCATCGCGACGGAGGACCAGACGCTGATCTTCGAGAAGTTCGGGCGAGCGCGGTCTGGCAAGGGCCTGCCCGGGACGGGGCTCGGCCTGTTCATCTCGCGCTCGATCGCAGAGGCACACGGCGGCACGCTCGACGTTTGCTCGGCGCCCGCCGAGGGCGCCACGTTCACGCTCGTGCTGCCGACCGCCGAGGCGTAGCTCTCAGGCCGTCACGCGGAGCCTCGCGACGCCGAGCTCCTGCGCGAGCTCCTTGGCGCGGCGGGCGATCACGGGCCGAAGCTCGGCCGGCTCGAGCACGACCGCCTCGCCGCGCTGGCCGAGCACCTCGCCGATCAGCCACTCCTCGCTGCCGATGCGCACCTCGCGGAGCGCGCTGCCGTCGCGGAGCAGCGTTGCGCCGCGCTCGACCTGCCAGCGCGCGACCTCGGGCGAGTAGAGGATCCGCGCGAGTCGGGCGTCGCGGAACTCGTGCGGGTCGAAGCCCTCCCGCGGCTCGAAGCGCTCCTTCGTGAGCTTCGCGGTGCGCATCCGGTCGAGGCGGAAGCTGCGCTCCGCGTCGCGCGAGCGGTCCCACGCGTGTACCAGCCAGTTCGGCAGCTCACGCTCCAGGACGTACGGCTCGACGACCCGCTGCGACCAGGTCTCCTCGCCCTCCTTCTGATACTCGATCTCGACGAGCCGCCGCTCGCGGATCGCCTGGCTCAGCGTCTTGACGAGGTCCTCCTCCTCGATGCCGACGTGCGGCTCGGGTCGCTGTGAGAGCTCGAACTGCCCGAACGTCTCCTCGAGCTTGCGGCGCACCTTCTCGAGCGGGTTGTGCGCCTCGGCGGCGATCATCGGTCCGACGAACTCGAGGGCGAGCGTGATCGCGCGTGCCTCGAGCGGAGTCAGCCGCGGCGCCGACCTGAACGTGTCGCCGTAGAGCTCCTTGTCGACCCGGACGACGTCGCCTTGCAGCTCCGCGTAGACGGCGTAGCAGCCGCCGCCGAAGTTGACGAGCGAGAGGAGCGCGAGGTGGTCTTGGAGCTGGTCCTCTGGGATGTGGAAGTTCTCGACGAGCTCACGTGCCGGGATCTCGGCGGACGGCTGGTCGCCGCACCGCGCGAGCAGGTACGCGAGCAGCGCCTGGAGCAGGCCGAAGCGCTCGGGCACGACGGGGCCCGCAGGCCGGTCGCCGTCGCCCTCGCGCGCGCGGCGCGACTTCGCCGCGGCAGGCTCGGGCGCGGAGCCCTCGTGCACCTCGCGCACCTTGCGGAGCGCCGAGCCGATCACGCGGCGTAGGTCGTCGGGCTCGAGCGGATGCGCGCGTCCGTCCTGGCGCAGCACCCACGACGCGAGCAGCGGGAGCGACGCGTAGCTCGTGACGAACACGTCGTCCTCGAAGTGTCCGTGGTCGCCGAACTCGCGGCGGACCCACCACGCCGTGTCGGGCGCCATCTCGATCCGAGCCTCGCCCGACGCGTCGCCGATCTGCCAGCTCGGCCGGCCGCGATGGTCGTCGATGTCGAACTGCGGCGGGACGCGGAAGTCGCGCTCGCGTCTCGTGGCGAAGCGGATGTCGCCGCGGATGCGTGAGACCTTGAACGTGCGGATGTCGTTGCGTACGAGGTCCTGTCCGACGACGTACCAGCCCTCGCGGTCGCGGAAGAGCCCGTACGGGTTGACCGTGCGCTCCTGCTCGCGGTCGCTCGAGATCGACCAGTAGGCGAACTTCGCGGTCCGCTGCTTCGAGATCGCGCTCTCGAGCTTGCCGAGCCGGCCGGGCATGTCGGCCGAGTAGTCGGGGTCGTCGACCTCGACCCGGAGGGCGGTGGGAGTCGGCGACGAGGCGAACCCGGGGCGGCCGAGCGCGAGGTTTTGGAGCGCCAGCCGGAGCGGCTCCGCGTACGCGAACTTCCCCTCGAGCATGTAGAGCGAGGTCTGGAGTGCCGCGAGCTCGTCGTCCGACAGCTCGAGCGGCGGCAGAAAGTACTGCTCGGACGTGAGCGTGTAGAGCTCCTCGCCCGTGAACTCGTCGCGCTGCGACTGGAGCGGCACGCCGAGGGCGAGCAGCTCCGCGCGGTCGGAGTAGAACCGCCGCGCGAACGCCTCGTCCGACATCTCCTGGTAGCCCTCGACGTTCTGTTTCACGTCGCGCGCGGTCAGCGGCCGCCGCTCGGCCATCAGGAATGCGACCAGCGACAACTGGCGGATCAGCTTGTCGGTGTCGTGACTCATAGCCGCCGAAAATGCTCCGCATTTTCGGCAGAGGGAAACCGTTCGAAACACGCTCTCAGCACGACTTGGCGAGCCTATCGAACGGCTGCCGTGTCGGAAGAAGCGCCGCGGAGGGCGGGCTTCGCCCGCCCGGAGCTCGGGCGAGTGGTCACGGCGTTTCCGATCGAAAGTTGAGCCCGCCGTCAGGCGGCGACTTTCGATCGGCTCTCGAGGTGTTGATGCGACGGGCAGTAGTCGCGCTCGGGCAGGGGGGTGCGCTGGCACGGCTTGCCCTTCCGGGTGGTCGCGCGGCAACGGGCGACGCCTCCGTCGAGCGCTCCCTGCTCGATCTGGTCCTCGATGAACGCGCAGGCGGCGCTGACGCCCTCCTGCACCGCCCACGCGACCTCCGCCTGCGCGGTGATCGGGAAGTAGCGGCGGATGTCCTGGAAGAGCGCGCGCTCGGGTTTCGCGAAGTAGAGCGGGTCGGCCGCGAGCCGCTCCATCGTCTGCTCGCAGGCGTCGAGCACCTCGCGGCGGAACTCGAGCTGCGTGTCCCCGTCCACGTACGGGTCGACCAGATCCTTGATCGAGCGATAAATCGCCCGCGAGTACTGATACATGCAGTGCTGTAGCTGGAGTGTCTGCTCGTCGACCATGCTGTCGTCGTTCCCTCGCAAGAGCGTCGTCAAATGGCTGTTAACCTCGGGTTAAATCTCCCTGGCCAGGCCCCTTGAGCGCGAGTCTATACAGATCGGAGCCGTGTTACAAAGTCGCGGCCCTCGTTGCCTCGAAGGAGAACGTCAGCGGCTGATCTGGCGCATGTAGGCCGCGGGGTAGAGGCGCTGGACGCGCCCGACCCCGCCCAGAGCGGCCCGCTGGTCGGGGTAGATCCCGCTGAAGACGACGTAGTAGCCGGGGTGGAGGCTCGAGAACTCGCCTGAGTCGATCACGCCGACCTCGGGCAGGCCGCTCGCGAGCACCTCACGGGCCTTCCTGATCGCCTGTGCCCGGCCGCCGCCCGCGGGCAGGGAGGCGATGACGATCGTGTAGCCGTTCTGGCTCGGCGGCCAGTCGACGAGCTCGGGCGCGGGCGGCGGCTCGGTCGCCGTCGGCGTCGTCTCGGTCTCCGTCTCCGCGGTCGTGGTCGGCTCGGTCGGGACGGTCTCGGTCGATGGTGTCGAGATCGAGCTCGGCCCGGTGGCGGCGATCGTCTCGGGCCCGCCGTCGCTCCCGCGCGAGATCAGGATCGCGATCCCCGTCATGACGGCGGCGACGAGCAACGCTGCGAGGATCGGCCAGAGCCAGCCGGGCAAGCGACCGCGCACCCGCTCCTGCCACGCCGCGCCGACCGTGGCGGCGAGACCGCCGCCGGGCTGGCGCAGTCCGCACTCGAGGCAGTACTCCTGACCCGGCTCGATGTGCGCACCGCACCGTGGGCAGGCGCCGCCCCCGCCGCCGGCGTTCACGCCTCGTGCGCCGCGACCGCGCCGCAGCTCGCGCAGAACTTGGCGTCGGCCGGGAGCGCGTGCCCGCAGCTCGTGCACGCGACGATCGCGTCGCCGGCCGGGCGCCCACAGTTCGCGCAGAAGTGCTGGCCCCACAGCACGGGCGCGCCGCACGCGCAGCGTGCCGACGGCGGCGAGCGCCGGACGCTCGTGGCCGCCGAGAGCAGCATCTCCAGCTCGTGGAGGCGGTCCTCGAGGCCGATCAGGTCAGCAGCCTGCTCGTAGATCAGGTCCTCGCGGAACTCGTCGCGGCGGATCATCTCGAGCACGATCCCGCCGAGGTCGCGGATCCGCTCCTCGCGAAGACGGAGGAGCGTGCGTCGCTCGCGGCGCAGCTGGCCGGTCGGAGGGAGCGGCCTGCGAGCCGGTGCCGCCGGGGCGGGCGGCGCCTCCGGGGTCGGGCGCAAGACACGCGAGAGGAAGGAGCTCATCCCGGTCGCGAGTCTAACGCCGTGCTCCGACTCTCCTCAGAGCTGCAGGACGACGAGCCGCTCTTCGGTCAGCTCGCGCATGGCGAAGGGCGGGCCCTCGCGGGTGTTGCCCGAGTCCTTGACGCCGCCGTAGGGCATCTGGTCGGCGCGGAAGGTCGGCGCCTCGTTCACGACGACGCCGCCGAACTCGAGCTCTCGGGCGGCACGCAACGCGGACCGGATGTCGCTCGTGAAGATTCCGGCCTGCAGCCCGTACCTTGTCCCGTTCGCGAGCGCGATCGCCTCGTCGAGCGTGTCGTAGGGGTTCACGGCGACGACCGGGCCGAACGCCTCCTCGCAGGAGACCTTGACGTCGGGCGGCGCGTCCGCGATCAGGGTCGGCTTCAAGAGCTCGCGGTCGAGCTCGCCGCCGGCCAGGACGCGGGCCCCTGCGGCGCGGGCCTCCTCGATCCATTCGAGGAGCCGGTCGCGCGCGCCCTCGTCGATCACGGGGCCGACGTCGGTCTCGTCGTCGGCCGGGTCGCCGAGCTTCAGCGCCTCGACCTTCGGAACGAGCTTCGCGAGGAACGCGTCGTAGACCGGGCGCTCGACATAGACGCGTTGGATCGAGATGCAGCTCTGACCGGCGAACGAGTAGCCGTTCGCCGCCACTCTCGACGCCACGTCGGCAAGGTCGGCGCTCGCGTCGACGATCACGGGCGTCGCGTTGCCGAGCTCGAGGGTCACGCGCTTGCGCGGCGCGCGCTGCCGGATCCCCCAGCCGACCTCGCTCGACCCGGTGAACGTGATCAGCTTCACTCGCTCGTCCTGCACGAGCACGTCGCCGATCTCGGACGAGGGCCCGACGACGACGCTGAGCCAGCCCGGAGGCAGGCCCGCCTCCTCCTCGAGCTCGGCGAGCAGGAGCGCGGAGAGCGGCGTCTGCGACGCCGGCTTCAGCACGACCGGGCAGCCCGCAGCGAGCGCGGGTGCGATCTTGTGCGCAACCAGGTTCAGCGGGAAGTTGAACGGCGAGATCGCGCCGACGACGCCGATCGGGACGCGGAGAGTGAACGCGAGCTTCCCCTCGCCGGCCTGCGAGCCCTCCATCGGGATCATCTCCCCGGCGAGCGTTCGCGCGACGACGGCGGCGTAGGTGTACGTCGACATCGCGCGCGCCGCCTCGACGCGTGCCGCCTTCATCGGCTTGCCGGCCTCGTCGGAGATCGTGCGCGCGGCTTCCTCGTGGCGGCGGCCGAGCGCACCGGCGACCTTGACGAGGATCTCGGCGCGCTTGTGCGCGGGTAGCGGGTCCTCGAGCGCACGGGCCGCCGCGTCGAGCGCCCGGCGCGTCTCGTCCGCGCCGCCCTTCGCGACGCGGCCGACGACCTCGCCCGAGTACGGCGAGCGCACGTCGATCCAGTCGCCGGTCTCGACCCACTCGCCGGCGACGAACAGCTTGCGCTCGGTGGCGGTCGTGGCCATGCGGAAAGTCTAGGCCCGGAGCCGAGCTAGGAGGGTTTGGTGGAGCGGCACAGCGCCTGTTTCGCCGAACCCTCCTACGGCGTCGCCGTGTCGAGCCGCTCGCCGAGCGCCTCGAGCACCTTGCGCTGGATCGTGGGCGACTGGTCGAGCATCCGCCGGAACGAGCGGTCGGTGATCACGAGCGCGCGCATGGGGGAGACTGTCGTCACGGTCGCCGTCCGCGGGAGCTTCGTGATCAGCGAGATCTCCCCGAAGAAGTCGCCGTCGGAGAGCGTCCGGAGCTTCTTCCTGCCGCGTGTGACCTCGGCCGTGCCGTTGATGATCACGAAGAACTCGCGGCCCGCGGCGCCCTCGCGCGCGAGCTCCTTGCCTTCCTTGAAGTCGAGCTCGTCGGCGATCTTCCCGATCGCCTCGAGCTCGGACCCCGAGCACCGCGAGAAGAGCGGCACCTGCTTCAAGAGCCTCTGCTTCGCGTTCTTCCGCAGCTCCACCGGGCGACTCTAAACTTCTCCCATGGGCAAATGGAAGTCCGAGGCGCTGATCGTGGAAGCCGCCCGCTCGCCGATCGGCAAGCGGAACGGGACGCTCTCCACGATGCGGGGCGACGAGCTCGCCGCCCAAGTCCTGAACGGACTGGTCGAGCGGGTCGGCCTCGAGCCCGCCGAGGTCGAGGACGTGCAGATGGGCTGCGTGACCCAGGTCGGCGAGCAGGGCTGGAACGTCGGGCGGATGGCGGTGCTCGTGGCGGGGTGGCCGGAGACGGTCAGCGGGACGACCGTCGACCGGCAGTGCGGCTCGTCGATGCAGACCAACTTCAACGCCGCCGCCGCAGTCTGGTCGGGGCAGCTCGACGTCGTTATCTCCGCGGGGCTCGAGATGATGTCGCGC
>Ga0214473_10010166_pt1 | contig 11084 bp, 7 predicted proteins | sample RVTome_7_FD_203509 | JGI IMG/M metagenome (GOLD analysis project Ga0214473, IMG submission 203509) | Soil microbial communities from uranium-contaminated site in the Upper Colorado River Basin, Wyoming, United States - RVT98D197 | ecosystem: Environmental > Terrestrial > Soil > Contaminated >...
CGCCCGAGTCGATCAGCGTGCTCCCGCGCGTCAGATCCCTGAGCCGGGCTGCCACACGACTCTGTCCAGGATGGGGTCGCGCGGCATGGAGGGAAGCCTGGAGCGCGGCGGATCGTCCGAGTAGGGCTTCGAGCGAAAGGGCGGCGGCTGCCTCGGCCGCGTCCAGGCAACGACGGAGGTCTAGGCAGGCCAGGCCGAGGACAGCCGCGGCGAAGGTGGCGCCGTTGGTCAGGGCCAGGCCCTCCTTGGGCCCCAGTTGGATAGGTGCCACCCCGGCCCGCTCCATCGCCTCGCGGCCGGTGAGAAGATCCCCGTGGAACCAGGCCTTTCCGCTGCGGTCGGGGTCGCCGCTGGAAGTCATGACCAAGCCGAGGTGGGCGAGCGGCGCCAGGTCGCCGGACGAGCCGAGAGATCCTTGCGATGGGATGACGGGCGTCACATCCTTCTCCAGCATCTGAAGAAGGCACTGAATGACCTCGGCCCGGACTCCGGAGAGCCCCAGCGCAAAGGTGTTGGCGCGAATCAACATGGCCGCTCGGACGACGTCGGCGGGAAACGGCGCCCCGAATCCAACGGCGTGGCTCAGGATTAGATTGCGCGATAGATCGGCCAGGTCCTGCGTCTCGATGCGACGGTTGGCGAAGATGCCGAAACCGGTGTTCACCCCATACACAGGCTCAGGGCCCTCAACGAGTCGGGCGACGAGATCGGCCGACTCCCCAACCCGCGACCGGGCGTCGGGGCTCAGGCCCACAGCCGTCCGTCCGCGGGCCACGGCCCGCAGCTCCTCCAGTGTGAGGTGGTTTCCGTCGAGGAAGATGGTGTCTGCGATGGGAGTGGGCATGGGTCTTCCCCGAGCCGCGGCGAGGGCGGCTCCTACTCTCAACCTCGCGCGAGGCCGGAAAGCGCGGCGCCGGTGGCGGGGCGAGAGGCTGGGTGCGAGATCTCAGGCATGAAGCGCGCCGCGTGAACGGCCAAGGCGACGCCCCTCTAGGTTGGTGCGCCCCTACTCGATTCGAAAGATGTCGAGCCAGACATTGACCGACAGCTGGTCGGCCAGGGCACTCAGGTCGGCTACAGCACCTTCCAAGTTAACCGCCGACCATTCCTGGGCAAGGGGGTTCATTTCTTCTGCGGTATCACTCGACGCCAGGCGCTTAGCCAGGGTCACCCCGTCTTCAGCCAGGGTACGGGCGGCGGCCACCTGTTGTGCGAAGGACGTCAGGCTGGCTTTCCGCTCGGCTGAAACCTGTGGGCTGCCAGCTTCGGCTTCGGCCATCGCCTGCCAGATTCCCAGATAGCTCAAGAGGCCGAAGCCGTCACCGGGATTCTGGATGTTCCCATTGCTGTCCCAATCGCCGAAGTCGGGTGACCCTTCGCCGACGGCGATGTTGATCGTGTGTTCGGCGTGTTGGCGGGCTCCCACCAGGTTGTCCCGATCGAGGTCGGAGATCGAGAACCCCTTGTGACTGTCGAAGGTCTTCGCCTGGTCGGCAGCGCCGGCGCTCAGGGCCGACGTGATGGACGCCCCCTGGGCCAGTTCTTCGAGGCGCACCAGGAGTTCTGCCATGGGCGCCGCCATTTCGGCGCGGTAGACGATCTCACCGGCGACTTCAGGGTTGGGGTCGGGATTGGGTTCGAGGCTGATGGCCACCTGCGAGTAGCGGGAGGCCAGGTTCGATCCATCCGGATCAACATAGGAGAGGCTCAAGGTCGAGCCGGATGGGTTCTGCGCGCCCAGAGGCAGGGCCGTCCCATCCGCGGCGATCAACCAGGCCGCATACTGGAATCCAGTCGGAGGGGGTGGCACATCCGAGATCGTCATCTGGAGGGCCGAGTCGCGCAAGGTCGCCGCGCCGGAGGGTATCGAGGCGACAGACGAGGTCGGGGCTGCGGTCGGTGGGGTAGTGGGGAGGGCGGGGGCGACGCTTGCTGGAATTGGATCCGGTTGCGGCGCCGACGTAGCCGTCGCCGGCGCTGGCGGAGCTGCGCCGCCCGATCCAAAGACTCCGGCCTGCAAGACCAGCACGCCTGCCACGCACGCCACGAGGCCGAGAGCCCCGCCGATTGCCCACCCACGGAGCCGGCGCCAGCCAGCGACGGAGGGGGGCGCCGCGTCACGGGCCTGAGGGGGCCGGCCACGGGAAGCGGCGGCCGTCGAGACGATCGTCGTCGCTCCAGGGGTGAGCGCTTCGCGAAACTCGCGCGCCATATCCCCGGCGCGCTGGTAGCGGCGGTTCTTGTCCTTGTCAAGCGCCCGGCCCACGACCATCTGCACCGTGCTGCTGGTGTTGGCCAGCGGCGGAGGCGTCTGGTGGACTTGCTTGTACAGAACTGAGGCCGTCGTATCGGTCTCCGGATCGAAGGGCAACTCTCCCGCCAGCATCTCGTAGAGCATGATGCCGAGCGCGTAGTTGTCGGAGCGCGCATCGGCCGCCTCTCCACGAACCTGCTCAGGACTCATGTACGCTGGAGTCCCAAGGACTGTGCCTGTCATGGTCTGAGTGGTCGAGCCGGTGATGCGAGCAATCCCGAAGTCGGTGAGGATGGGCTCGACATCCTTGGGCAGGGGGATGCCGGGTTTGAGGGGCACCGATCCCTGGCGCAGGATGACATTGGCCGGTTTGACGTCCCGATGGATGATGCCCCGATCATGGGCATAGTCGAGGGCGGCGGAGGTCGACTCCATCAGGTGGGCGACGGTATCCAATGGGAGACTGTGACCCAGCCGGTGCAGGCCATGCAGGTATTCCGCCAGGGACAATCCCTGCAGAAGCTCCATGACGATATAGGGCCGGCTGTCGACGACGTCGAAATCGAAAACCTGCACGATGTTGGGATGGCGCAAAGCCGCGACGGATTGGGCCTCGGCCAGGAAGCGGCGACGCAGGTCCGGATCCTCCGACAGGTGCCCCAGCAGGATCTTGACGGCGACGGGCCGGTTGAGGGTGGTGTGCATCCCGAGGTAGACCTCGGCCATGCCGCCACGCCCAAGCAGTTCCTGCAGGCGAACCTTGGACAGGGTTCGACCGATCCATTGTTCGGTCATGGTGCAGCCCCTTCGTGCGTCCCCACTCCACGGGCTGCGGATTCCGGGGTTCCCTGCGATGCGGGCGTGATGCGGGCCGAGTCGCCGAGACGGATGAACCCGCCGCGCACGACTCGCGCCAGGACTCCTCGCCGGCCTCGCAATTGTGCTTGCATGCCGGGCTGGATCTCGTCCATTCGATCGCAGGGAGTGCACTCGTCTGTGATTTCCAGAAGGGCCTCTCCCACAACCAGGTGGCTCCCGGGGACCAGACGATCTACCGACAGGCCCTCCAGGGTCACATTCTCTCGCACATCGCCAGGATGGAGGCCGAGGTCGGTCAGATTTTGTAGATCGACGAGGAGGATTTGGCGGCGGGCGCGACCGAAGGCCGCGTCGCCTTCGATGCCCTTGCCTTGGACGGCCGTGACACCAGCCACCGGCCGCATCTCCATTCGGTGCCCCGGCTTGACGAACAGATGGAGCACGCGGGCGCCGTCTCCATTCAATCTCGACATGACCAGGTTAGTATAGCACGCCGTCGCAGGAGTTCGCCTGGGACCGTGGTATGCTTCCCGGACTCCCCCGGCGAAGTCCCGCTGAAGAGTCTCTTCCTCCCCGTGGTACTCCTTCCCGTCGTAATTCTGCTCCTGGGTGCTGCCGTCGCCGCCCTTTCCGGACGGCGGACGAGATCGTTCCAATGGGCAATCTCTCCGGCGATTGCCATGGCCGCCTGGGTGGCGGCCCTTATGGCGGCAGGGGCCGTCCCGCAGCAAGCCTCTCTCTCCGCCTGGCGCCCTGAGAGTATCTTCCCGGACCCAATCCGCTTGATGCTGGACGCCGTCGGATGGCCTATTCAGCTCGCCAGCCTATCGGCCCTGTTGGCCGTTTTGTTGTCCGGGGAAACCACGAACGGTGCAGGTGTTCCACGGCATGGAACATGGCTGCTGGCCTACGCGGCCGCCGGACTCGTCGCGCTTCAAGCCGGAAACCTGCTGACCGTCGCCCTAACATGGACCATTCTCGATCTCGCTGGGAATGGGTTGCCCATCCACGGAGGAGCCGAAGCGGAAGGCCCCTATCCCCCCCAAGGGATGCTCGAAGTGAACTCGGCCGGCATCCTGCTCATCCTTGCTTCGGTGCTTGCGTTACCGCCTGGCGCGGCCAGGAGCACTCTGGCCGGTGTCGGGTCGAGAGCTCCAGCGGCACTGTTGTTCCTCGGCGGAATCGGCCTGCGCGCGATTTCGTCGTGGCGGACGACGATTTGGAGATCCTCCCTGGAGACGGACGGAAACGAGCATGCTCTCCGATGGGTGCTGCCGTCGGCAGTGGGAGTGGCGGCGCTGGGCCGCGTCCTCGGATCACCGGAAGGCGTCTTGGTCGAGTGGACGGCTGTCGCCGGCGGCCTGGCGTGCGCACTGGGAACATTGGGTTGGCTGGTGGCGTCCGGCGTGGAAGACGGGCTCCCCAGGCTGGTCCTGGGGATCGCAGGCGTGGGGGCACTTGGGGCTGCGGCCAATCCTGCGAACGCCGGCGTGGCGTGGTCGTCGGCCGGCGTGCTGATTCTCCTTATCGGCGTCCTCGTCCTCGTATGGCGGCCGTATGCCCGCACCCACCGGATAATCATCGGCCTGAGTACGCTGGCGCTGGCGGGATTACCGTTCACTCCCGGAGGACTACTGGCAAGTATCCTCGTTTCGGGAAGCGGAGGAACTCTGGGAGCGGTCGCTGGAGGGATCGGCCTGCTTGGAATGGCGGCGATGGCTGTGCGACTGGGCGCACACATGCGTCTTCCGCAAGAGGCATGGCCTCGGATCGAACGCTGGCGTAAGGCTGCCTATGTCTTGGGGCTAACGGTTCCCATCGCAACGCTTGCCTGGACCTTTGCCTTCCTTCGCTCGCACCTGGTGGGGGCCGGCCTCGTTGGCCCGGCTGTAGGGCTCGGGATGTTTGTGGTGGGGACCGTTCTCCGGTCGAGATGGCCCAATCTGCGGCCGGGGCGTGGCGGGCGTGCCTCGCGCTGGCTTGATCCCGCGCCGATCTTGCGAGCCGCGTCTGCGCCGCTGCGGGCCCTATTGGCCGGGATCGACCGCATGGGCGATCTGCTGGAAGGCGAGGCGGCCATGCTGTGGATCTACGTCCTCGTCGTCGCTCTCGGCTTGGCGGCCGGAGCGGGGCGCTGAGATGGACCTCGTCTTGCTCCTCACCGTTCTTTCGATCGTGGTGGCCGGCACGGGTACAGCGCTGGTCGTGTCCGAGGACCGCCGGGTCGGCGTTGGGCTGCTCGTGGCCGAGTACCTTGGCGTCGCCGGGCTGCTGACACTCGCCGGCCAGCCCGCGGCCGCTTTGTCACGCGTGGGCGTCGGAGCATGTGCCGCGGCGATTCTCGTGATTACGCTGCAGCGTATGGACGTCGAACGTGTTCGATCGGTAGAGGGACCGACCCCACCAGGTGGCTGGTTCCGGCTTTCCGCCTCGCTCCTGGTGGTGGCGGCCGCGTGGGGTTTGTCCAATTCTGTGGCCGCCATCCTACCCGGGCTCGCAAGAGCCCAGGCAGGAGCAGGTGTGGCGTTGCTTACCCTCGGCCTGCTCCACCTTGGACTCACAGAGGATCCGATTCGCTGGGTCTTCGCCCTCTTGACCGCCCAACTGGGTTTCGAAGTGATGTATGCCGTCCTCGAGCCCTCCCTTGCGGTCCAGGCGATCCTGGCGGGTGTCCATCTGGGAATCCTCCTGGTCGGCAGCGATATTGCCGGCCGCCAGAAGGCGTCCGTCGAGCCGGAGTCGACCGGGATTTGAACGCTCCGGCGGTGCTGCTGGTCCTTTCGGGCCTTCTTGGAGCAGCCGGCTTCCTGGCCCGACGCCGCGCCGTCCTCTCGGCCGTGATCTCAGGGATCGGTGCTGCGGCGTTGGGAGGTCTTTCGCTGGGAGTCTCTCTGGACGCCCCCATCCTTTGGATCGGGGGCACTCTCAAGGTGAGCGGTGTATGGACCTTGCTGGGGAGGTCCTTCGTCCTGGATGAGGCCAACCGCGGCGCCGTTGGATTCATCTTCCTGGCCGGCGCGTTTCTCTTAGCGGGATCATGGGCGGCACGGGCTGTCCGTTACTTGCCCTCGTTCGGCGTGATCATGGTGGCGTGCGTCGCCGCCTCGCTCATGATCCGCCCGTTCCTGTACGCCGCGCCGCTTCTTGAGATGGCGGCGATCGTGGGCTGTCTGTTGTTGGTTGGCGAACGTCCCCAGAGCCATCGAGCCGGCCTTCGGCTCTTGACGTTCTATACACTGGCGATGATGGCCCTGCTGTTGACGGGGTGGATGTTGGGAACGGCCGGAGTGACATCTTCTACGCAGCTTCAGGCCGAGCGCGTCTTCCTCTTGCTGGCAATCGGAATGGCGGTGCTCATGGTGATCCCGCCTTTCCACAGCTGGCTATCGGCTGGTGCAGAAGCCTCCGATCCCTACACGCTGGCCTTTGTGGTCATTGTCCTCCAAAGCGCCGGTCTCTTCCTATTCCTGGGTTTCCTCGACTCCTTTGCATGGCTGCGCGAAAGCGTAGAGTTGGCCGGCCGTTTACGCTGGGCTGGATTGGCCACCGTGTCCTTCGGGACGCTGTGGGCTGTGTCCCAGCGGCAAACGCCGCGCTTCATGGCGTATGCAGTCGTTTCCGACGTGGGGATAACCCTTCTTCTGCTGAGTCGCTTCGAGCCGCCTGCCTATCAAATCGCATTGGGAATGGTGGGTTGCCGGGCCGTCGGGCTGGCTGTCTGGGCGCTGGGGGCGGCGAATCTCCCGGGGGAGGGTGGGCGCGCCCCGCGGAACTTCGGGCTGGCGTCTGCCGCCTCCCTGGCGGGAGCCTTGTCGGTGGCCGGGGCTCCACTGACGGCAGGGTTCCCGGGAAGATGGGCTGCGCTGGAACTGGTGGGCCGCACGGACGTCTGGGCGGGAGGCCTGGTGGTCGCCTCGATTCTGATTCTCACAGTCTCCTTGGCCCGGCGCGCAACCCTGTTGGTCCCGACGATGGGTGAGCCCGGCGACCACGGGCCATGGGGTCAACGGCTCTTCCTCGGTGGAGGCGTCGCCATGGTCGTGGCTCTCGGCCTCTTCCCGCAGTTGCTGTACCCGTGGGTGATTCGAGCCGCCCAAGGCCTGCACAACCTGATGCCTTAAGTCGCATCCGACCGCATGCTATAATCCGCGCCCCCGGAGGCCGGCATGGACGGCATCTCGCTTGAGAAGAAGCTGGCCTGGATCGACGAACAGCGACGGAAAGAGGCAGAGGTCATCCGGCGGCTGACCGATCGGCTGGAGGCTGCCGAGGAAGCGAACGGCAAGATCGCCCGTCAGCTCCAGGATCTATCCGGAGAACTGGCCCGCCTGGCGGCCGTCATGGCCCGCATCTCCCAGCTCGACGAAACCCTCACCAAGCATCGCAACGAAGTCTCGCGCCAGCTCGAGGCGGCGGAGACACGACGCTCGGAGCGCGACCGTCAGCTCGAGCAGGTCCGGCGCAAGGACCATGACGACACCACGAAGGCGATTGGCGAACTGAGGGCGCAAGTGCGCACGGTGGACGATCTGCGCCGGAGCGCCGAGGCGCGCAAGGACGAGGAAGTCCGCATTTCGCGCGCGGTCGACACCTTCGACAAGAAGGTCGGCCAGCTCGCGGCCAACGATGAAGAGCGGGCCCGGGCCCTGGAAGCCCAAGAGCAGCTCCGTCGACAGGACGCACGCCGGCAGTCCGATCTGACGTCCGAGGTTGCCGAATCACGCAACCGGACGGAGAGCGTCCGAGGCAGCCTGGACCACTTCGACGACCGCATACGCGGGTTGGAAGTTCGGCAGTCGGAGATCGAGTCGGCCGAGAGCGAGCGGCGCGAATCCCAGAACGTATTCCTCGAACAGCAGAATGTGCGGATGGTCGAGTTCGAACGCCTTTGGAAGGACTACGCTCGGCGCTTCGATTCCTTCGAAGGGCAGGCGCGGGAGCTCGGCGAGCGCACGCTCGTTTATGAGGAGACCCATCGTTCGATGCGGCAGCTCCAGTCCGAACTCGACAAAGCGCTGGAGCGGATGGACCGGCATGTCGGCGAGATGGTCGAGAAGCAGCGCCTGGCGGAAGAGCGCCACAAACAGGAATGGGCGACTTTCCAGGCGGAAGACCAGAAACGATGGAACACGTTCAAGCTCGCTCACGATGAACACTGGCACGAGCACGATCGGCGGCATGAAAAATACGCCGCCGAGATGGACCAGCTCGAGCGGACTGCGACTCAGGCGCTGACGGAGGCGATTCAGGTCGGCGATTCGGTGCAGCGCCGGACGGCGGAGCTGCTATCGATCTTGCGCGATTGGGCGCTCGAGGGAGAGGCGCCGCCGAGCCGCGTGCGCTAGTTCGCGGCGCATCCTCTCCACCCCTTTGAGATTCCCCGCATGATTCGCGTCGTCGGCACGGCTGGCCACGTCGACCACGGCAAGTCGGCGCTGGTCCAGGCGTTGACCGGCATCCACCCCGACCGCCTGAAAGAAGAGCAGGAACGCCAGATGACCATCGATCTGGGGTTCGCCTGGATGGACCTTCCCGACGGCACCACGGTGGGGTGGGTGGATGTGCCTGGGCACCGAGACTTCATTGAGAACATGCTGGCAGGCGTGACCGGCATCGATGCGGCTGTACTTGTCGTGGCCGCCGATGAGGGCGTGATGCCTCAGACCCGCGAGCATCTGGCCATCCTCGACCTGCTGGAAGTGGGCCGGCTGCTTACGGTCGTCACGAAGGTCGACCTAGTGGAAGGGGATGACTGGATCCAGCTGGTTGAGGGGGAAGTGCGCCAGGTATTGGCGCCCACCCGTTTCGCAGATTCGCCGGTTGTGGCGGTTTCGTGTATTCGTGGCACCGGCTTGGAACAGCTCACGACGACGCTCACCGCGCTCTTGAAGGAGGTACCGCCGCGGCTCGACCATGGGAGGCCGCGCTTGCCCATCGATCGAGCGTTTACGATGCAGGGCTTCGGGACGGTCGTGACCGGTACTTTGGCGGATGGACGGCTCGCCGCCGGGGACAGCGTGGTCGTGTTGCCTCATGGCGACAGCGCGCGCGTTCGCGGCCTGCAGACCCATCGCAAGAAGGTGGAGACGGCCCTGCCCGGGAGCCGCGTGGCGGCGAACCTTGTCGGCGTCGAGGTGGGCGATGTCGAGCGTGGGGACGTGGTTTGCCGGCCGGGCACCTACACCGCCGGCTCCCTGCTCGATGTGCAGTTGCGGGTCCTGGCCGATGCCGCCACCGACGTTCGGCACCAGCAGGAAGTGAAGCTTCATATCGGAGCCGCCGAGCGGATGGCGATCGTCCGACTGCTGGAAGGGGAAGGGCTCAAGCGAGGACAGACGGGGGCGGCGCAGTTGGTGCTCGAGCGCCCGGTGGTTGCGTCCCGAGGGGATCGCTTCATCGTCCGCAGGCCGACGCCGGGAGCGACGCTGGGGGGCGGGGTCGTGCTTGACGCATCTCCCTCAAGGCGGTATCGCCGACACGACGCGGCCGCCGCCCGGCGATTGCAGACTCTGCAGGGAGGAACCTCGAGCGACGTGATCGTCGAAGAGGCAGGACGGGGAGCTCCGTCCACCTTGAAAGATCTCGCCCGGGCGGCAGGACTGGAAGAGAGCGCGGCGGGCCGGGCTCTGGAAGACCTCGTGGCCGAAGGCCGCTTGGTGGAGATTGGCGGATCGGGGCCCAAGACCTGGCTCGAGCGGAATCACTTCGAAGCACTGACTTCGGACTGGCTGGCGGACCTGAAGGACTACCACGCCGCCTACCCGTTGCGCGGGGGAATGCCGCGGGAGGAACTTCGCAGCCGGCGCGGCCTGGACCCCGGCGAGTTCGGATCCCTCATCGCCGAATTGGCGCGGCGGGGCCTGATCCACGAAGCCGGGGCGCGCCTGGCGCTGCCTGAGCATGCTCCGGCCCCGGGCGCCGGAGAGCGGCAGCGACTTGACCAACTGCTGAGTCGATTCGCCGCTCAGCCGGCGTCACCTCCTTCGGTACAGGAGTGCAAGGAGGATTTGGGGGCCGAGTTGTTCGCGTTCACAATGGAAGCCGGGATTCTGACTCAGGTTTCCGAGGATGTGGTATTCCGGGAAGTGGACTATCAGGAGTTCGTTGCGCGAATCACAAGACTTCTCGGCCAAGGGCCGGCAACGGTCAGCCAGATCCGGGATCTGCTCGGTAGTTCGCGGAAATACGTGCTGCCTCTCCTCGAACAATTGGACCGGCAAGGTTTGACAGTGCGAGAAGGGGACGAGCGGAGACTTGCGCGGCCGTCGAAGTCCGACGTAGCGAGCTAGAACGCCTTATAGACCCAATTGCCGGCGACCATCGTTCCCAGCACCCGCACAGAGGGTAGATCCTCCGGCGGGATAGTCAGAGGATCTCGGTCGACGACGATCAGATCCGCGAAGAACCCCGGTTCGAGCCGGCCCTGGTGGCTTTCGGCACCAGCGGCGAAGGCCGCCCCTTCGGTAAAGGCCTCGAGCGCTTCTTGGATATCCAGCCGCTCATGGGGTACCCAGCCCTCCGGTGAGGGCGAGCCGTCGACTCGGCGGCGCGTTACAGCGGCGTGCAGCCCGAGGAACGGATCCGGGCTCTCGACAGGGGCGTCGGAGCCAAAGGCCAGGCGGGCGCCGGCGCGCAATTGGCTCTTCCAGGCATATCCGAATTCCGACCGACGACCCCAATAGCGATCGGCCATCGGCATGTCCGACGGCGCGTGGCTGGGCTGCATCGAAGCGATGATGTCGAGCTCAGCCGGCCGGCGCACGTCGCTGGGGTGAAGCAGCTGGAGATGCTCGATCCGGTGGCGGAGGGCTGGCAGCCCGTTGTCGATCTCGTGCTGCCGGAGGGCCGCCAGTCCATCGAGAACCTCGTGGTTGGCTCGGTCACCGATAGCGTGGATCGCCAGGGCGAGCCCGGACTCGGCTGCGCGGATTCCTGCCTCCAGCACGGCTTCCCGATCCAAGAGAAGGTGCCCGGTATTGTCCGGCTCTTCGTCATAGGCCTCCAGCATGGC
>Ga0214473_10010167_pt1 | contig 11084 bp, 7 predicted proteins | sample RVTome_7_FD_203509 | JGI IMG/M metagenome (GOLD analysis project Ga0214473, IMG submission 203509) | Soil microbial communities from uranium-contaminated site in the Upper Colorado River Basin, Wyoming, United States - RVT98D197 | ecosystem: Environmental > Terrestrial > Soil > Contaminated >...
CCCGGAGTAAAGCCGCGTGAAGTCCTGCGCTTCGCCCAGGTCCTCGAGGACGAGGATCCCGGATTCCCCGTCGTGCCCTCGGAGCGCGGGCATCGCGGCCCGGAGCGCGGGACGAGAGGCGACGGCCCGGTAGAAGCCGGCCTCGACGCGCGCGCGGGCGGCGGGCGCCTCGATCGCGGGATACTTCTCGACCCAGGGGCGGGCTTGCTTGAGGATAAAGGACCTTTCGTTCGTCTTCAGCCGGAGCGTCAGGTTCATGTTACCCTCGCCCGCCTTCGTCACGGACACCAGCGACTCCCCGGGAAGAATCCAGCCCTTGTCTCGCGCGTACTCCTGCAAAGCGTCGCTCTTCCCCGGATCGAGGAAGAAACCGCGCGGATAGGCCGATTCGAACGAAGCCCTGCTAGAATCCATGATCGATGCCGCCGCGGGGTCATTGTAACGTTCTTCCGCTTCTCGTCATGGCAGCTCTGTTCTCCTCGACCGAGCTCCAGGCGCAGGACGAGCCTCCCGTGCCCGGGGAGTCCGTCGTCCTCCATGGACCGCCGCCTCCGGTGCCGCCCGCGGTCATCGCCAGGGACGAAGCCGGGCGGGTCACGCTCCGGGCTACTCGCATCGCCGAGCCCATCGTGCTCGACGGCAAGCTCGACGATTCGGTCTACACGCGAGTTCCCGCGGTGAGCGACTTCGTCCAGCAGGAGCCGCAGGAAGGCGAGCCCGCGACCGAGAAGACCGAGGCCTGGGTGTTGTTCGACGACGAGAACATCTATGTGAGCGCCCGCTGTTGGGACAGCCATCCGGAGAGGATGATCATCAACGAGATGCGTCGGGACAACTTCAATATCTTTCAGAATGAGAACGTCACTCTGGTGTTCGATACTTTCTACGATCGGCGCAACGGGTTTTTCTTTCAGACGAATCCCCTCGGTGCGCTTCGGGACCAGGCTGTGGGGGACGAGGGGCAGACGAACAACCAGGATTGGAACACCGTGTGGGACGTGAAGGCGTCCGTCTTCGACCAGGGGTGGATGGTCGAGATCGCGATCCCCTTCAAGTCCCTGCGCTACCGCGAGGGACGCAATCAAGTCTGGAGCTTCAATCTGAGGCGCTCCATACGCTGGAAAAATGAGGAGACGTTCCTCTCTCCGGTCGCGGCGTCGCATCGCTTCCGCGGGATATACAAATTCTCGGAGGCGGCGACGCTCGTGGGGATCGAAGCACCGTATGGGTCCAGGAGCCTCGAGGTCAAGCCCTACGGAATCGCGACCGCGGTCACCAACCGCGCGGCGGATCCGCCGCAGGAGAACGACTTCGACGGCGACGCCGGGCTCGACGCCAAGTATGGGCTCACTCCGGGGCTGATCGCGGACTTCACCTACAACACCGATTTCGCGCAGGTCGAAGAGGACCAGGAGCAGGTGAACCTCACCCGCTTCAGCCTGTTCTTCCCGGAGAAGCGCGACTTCTTTCTGGAGGGCCAGAGCATATTCACGTTCGGCGGCGTGGAACTCCGCGGGGGAGGGCGCAACAATCCGGGAGACGACGAGACCGAGCTCACTCCCATCCCGTTCTTCAGCCGCCGCATCGGTCTGACCGAGTCGGGGATCGATCCGATTCTCAGCGGAGGGCGTCTCACCGGCCGTGCGGGCGCCTACCGCATCGGGGCTCTCAACATCCAGACCCGCGGCGTCGACGGGACCGCGATCGATCCCACGAACTTCAGCGTCTTCCGTCTGCGGCGGGACATCCTCGGAAGGAGCGACATCGGAATCCTCGCTACCCATCGAACGACGTCGCTCACGGAGGGCGCCGACGCCAATACCCTCCTGGGGGTCGACGGCAACTTCTCCTTCTTCACCAACCTGCGCCTCAACGCCTTCTATGCCGTGAGCCGAACGCCCCTCGCCGCGGGAAGCGTGCTTCCCGGAAACGATGCCAGCTATCGCGCGCAGCTCGACTACGGCGGCGACCGCTACGGCCTCGTGCTCCAGCACCTTCTGGTGGGGGAGAGCTTCAAGCCGGAGCTCGGCTTTCTCAGCCGGGAGGCCTTTCGCCGGGACTACGCTCAGGCGCGGTTCAGCCCTCGGCCGGCGATCGAGGCCATCCGCCGGTTCGTCTTTCAAGGCGAGTTCGACTACATCGAAGGCGAGCCAAGCGGAATCCTGGAGACCCGGCGGCTCCAGGGACGGTTCGCCACCGAGTTCCAGGTCGGCGACGAAGCGCGCGTGGAGTACAACCGCCAGTACGAGTTCCTTCCCGAAGAATTCGAGATCTCGGAGGGCGTGGTGCTCCCGGTAGGAGGCTACGACTTCGAGGACGTGAGGTTCGTCTATCGCTTCGGCGCCCAGAGGCCGGTCCCCGGCGACCTGTTGTTCCGCACGGGCGAATTCTTCGAGGGCGACCGCCAGGAGCTCGCGTACGTGGGACGGATCGAGGTGTCGCCCAAGTTCTCCATCGAGCCGAGCCTCAGCTTCAACTTCGTCGATTTGCCGCAGGGGAAGTTCCGAACCGACCTGGTGAGCTCGCGTTTCAACTGGACGCTCAGCCCCCGAATGGCGGTGATGAGCTTCATCCAGTACAACTCCTCGAGCGAGTCGCTCTCCTCGAGCGTCCGGCTCCGGTGGGAGTACGAGCCTGGAAGCGACCTCTTCGTCGTCTATACCGATGGGCGCGAGACCGATGTCAGTGGGTTTCCTCTTTTGCAGAGTCGTACGTTCGCGGTAAAGTTCACGAAGCTGTTCAGGTTCTAGAAGCGGTTCTCATTTCTCGGTTCTCAAGGCTTCGCCGCGTTCGGACGGGTCGTGTCCGGGACGGACGTGGTGCGGAGGATCCAGACGTCGCCGCATCAAAAGCAGCGGCTCGCCCCTCCGATTCGGATTACGTCGGTTCGGCGAGTTCGCTAGCGACTACTTCCTCGGGTTCCAGACCCCGCGGGCGACCTTCGGGACGAAGCCCTCGAGCGGCGCCGTCGCGAAATCGACGGCCGCGTCCCGCTCCGCGCTCATGTACGCCGCCATCAGGAGCTCGGTCACGTTGACGCCGTCGTCGAAGCTCTCCCGCGGGCGCTCGCCACTGAGGAACGCTCCCACCATGTGGCGGTTCTCGTCCACATAGCCGTAGGACGCGGTCTCATCCGTCACGACCGGCATGAGCCCGAGCTCGGCGTTCTGCTTTTCGACCAGGTCCTCTCCTGTCTTTTGCGTGAGCTCCCGGCTGAAGAACAAGGAGAGCTCGGTCGCGAGGGTGTTCACGTTCATGGAGTACTCGGGTCCGAGGAGCTCCATCGACAAGCGAAGCCCGGCCCCCACGTAGCTCCAGGAGGTCGTGGCTTCGACGATCAGGGGCTCGCCGGCGTCGTCCACGTACTCGACGAGCGCGTGAGCGAAGTCCTCGGACGGAGCTTTCTCGTAGTCCACTTCGCTTCCGTAGGCCGCCTTCAGCTTTCGCGCATACTCCGGTCTCTGCCACTTGAGGCAGGCAATCGAAGCCGTCACCTTCTTCGGAGTCAGGCTGGACCGGGGCTTCGCCGGATCGGTGAGGAGGAACCGCGCGGTCTCGATGGAGTGGCACATCATGTCGTTGAGAACGCCGCCTCCCTGGAGATCACCCCTCCAGAACCAGGAAGCGTGGGGACCGCCGTGCTCCTCGGCGGCGCGGGCGAGGTAGGGTCGCCCCGCGAGCCGGGCGCCGCGCGACCAGAGTAGCTCCTTCCCGCGGACTACGGCGGGGGAGAACACCTGGTTCTCGAGGTACCCGTCGAGGACCTTCGCCCGCTTCACCAGCTCGCGCATCCGTTTCGCTTCGGCCACGTTGCGGGCGAGAGGCTTCTCGCAGGCGATGCCAACCAACTCCCCTCGCTTCTCCTCGAGGGCCTCGACGATCGCCTCGATGTTGGCGATGCGCTGGTGGTTAGGTCCGCAGATCCAGATCGCGTCGATCGAGGGGTCGGAGACCAAAGCTCCGATGGAGTCGAAAGCGCGCGCTTCGCCGACACCCCGCTCGCGCGCGAGAGCCGCGGCTTCTCCCGCGTGCCGCGCGTTCGGGCTCCAGACGCCGCGAACCTCGGCGTCGCGTACGGCGACGAAGGACTGGATGTGGAACCGGGTGACGAACCCGCTTCCGATGAATCCGACCCCGAGAGATCTCCTGGGCATTTCGCCCCAAGGGTTCCTCGACGGGGAGCGGGCTGTCAACTGCCGCTCGAAAGCGCCCGCCTCACCGCCGGACCGAGGAGCGTCGGGTCGTCTTTCGAGATGCAGTCGTTCGCCCCGAGACTCAGCATCTCGGCCGCGGTTTCATCTCGAATGGACCCCGAAAGCAGGATGAAGGGCAAATCGGGGAAGGCCTTCCGCACGAAGACCAGCGCCTCCTTGCCGTCGAATCCGCGAAGTCTGTGATCGGAGAGAACGAGATCGAAGGAACCCTCGACGAGCGCGACTTCGAGCTCGTGCTCGGTACTGACCCGGGTGATCGAGCAGCTCAAGCCGCTCGCGGCGAGCGCGCGGTCCGCGAGCTCCGCGTCATAGGGGTTGTCCTCGAGGTGTAGCACGCGCACGAGACCCTCGCTCGGAAATACGGGAGAGTCGTCTTTGTGCATCCTCGAATGACGGGGTGAAATCAGTGTGAGGGCGGGTCCCGCCAATCGCAAACCGGGGCCCTCGGTAGTTTCCCCGATACCTTGATCCCCCATCCATCTCGTATAATTCTTATCAACTCTGAAAACCTAATCGTGCGTCCGACCGCTCCGCGTCTAAGGCGCGCGGAGTCGGCTTTTCCTCCATTCGGGAGGCCATCGATGCCAAGCCACGAACAAGTCGAGATCCTCCTGGTCGAGGACAACCCCCAGGATGCCGAGATGACGCTGCGCGCCCTCACCAAGCGGAACCTGGTCAACAACGTTCACCACGTCCAGGACGGCGAGGAGGCGCTGCAGTTCCTGTTCGGGAACGGAGCTTCTTCCGGCAAACGTCCCGCGAGCCTTCCGAAGGTCGTGCTGCTCGACCTGAAGCTTCCGAAGGTCGACGGGCTCGAAGTCCTGCGCAGGATCAAGGCCGACGAGAGCACGAGAGCGATTCCCGTCGTCGTTCTCACCTCCTCGCGGGAAGACCGCGATCTGGTCGAGGCCTACAGCCTGGGCGTCAACAGCTACATCGTCAAGCCGGTGGAGTTCGACAAGTTCCTCGACGCGGTGCAGCAGCTCGGCCTCTATTGGCTCTTGGTGAACAAGACGCCCTTTACCCCCGAGGCGCGTTGATGACCCCTCTATACTTCGTTCTCGGGCTTTCGTTCCTCCAATCCGACCTCGCCGAGACCGAGGGCCAGCCCCCGGCGGTGACGGAAATCGATCTGGAGGATCTCCTCAAGGTGCATGTGAGCGGCGCCACGAGGAAGGAGCAGCCGGTCGCCGACGTTCCGGCCGCGGTCTACGTTCTCCGGGAAGACGATCTGAGACGCTCGGGGGCGACGACCCTGGGCGACGCCCTGCGCGCCGTCCCGGGCGTTCACGTGGCGCGCACCCGATCCGGGGCATGGGCCATTACGTCGCGAGGCTTCAACGATACCCTCGCCAACAAGATGCTGGTCCTCATCGACGGCCGAAGCGTCTACTCTCCGATTCACTCCGGAGTCTTCTGGGACGTCCAGGATCCGCTGCTCGAAGACGTCGAGCGCATCGAGGTGATCCGGGGCCCGGGCGGAAGCCTATGGGGAGCGAACGCCATCAACGGCATCATCAATATCGTCACCAAGAATGCGGGCGAGACCCAGGACGGGATGGTGAGCGGCGGGGTCGGGACCGAGGAACGCAGCTTCGTCTCCGCGCGCTACGGCTTCTCGGCGGGCGAGGACGTCAAACTGCGGGTGTACGCCAAGTACTTCGATCGAGACGACCTCACGAACGGGCTCGACAGCGGCCGTCAGGCCCACGACGACTGGTTCATGGCGCACGCGGGGTTTCGCTCGGACTGGCAGGCGGCGGCTCGCGACCGCGTGACCTTCCAGGGCGACTACTACGACGGCGACGTCGAGGAGTGGGTCACGCGTCCCCTCATTCCCCTCACGCCCGGGGCGCCGACCTCCGAGACGTTCGAAGGCGCGAACGATCTGCACGGGGGGAATCTCCTCGCCCGGTGGGATCGGGCGCTAGATCCGTCGTCCAATCTCTCCCTCCAGGTCTACTACGACTACACCTACAGACGGCATCCGCTGTTCGAGGACGTCATCCACACCGGCGACCTGGACTTCCAGCATCGGGTCTCGCCTTTCGAGAACCACGATTTGATCTGGGGGCTCGGCTATCGCGTCTACCAGAGTCGCTTCGACGGCAGCTTCGTCTTCGGGGTGGACCCGAACGAGCGCACCGACGACGTGATGAGCGCGTTCGTGCAGGACGAGATCTCGATCGTCGGGGACGAGCTTCGCTTGACCCTGGGCACCAAGCTCGAGAACAACGATTACAGCGGTCTCGAAGTCCAGCCGAGCGTCCGCCTCGTTTGGATGCCGCACGAGCGGCACACCCTCTGGGGCTCCGTGTCTCGCGCCGTCCGCACACCCTCGATCGTCGACGTCGACGTCCGTCTCACGCCGCAGGTCTTGCCGGGGGCGCCGCCCATCGCCGTCTCCATCTTCGGAAACGACGACTTCCGCTCGGAGAAGCTTTTCGCCTACGAAGCCGGGTATCGCGTGCGCCCCGCGAGCCGCCTGCACTTCGACTTCGCCTTCTTCTCCAACGACTACGACCACCTTCGATCGGGGAGCCTGGGGACTCCGTTCCTGGAGGAGTCGCCGCCCCCGGTCCACCTCGTCGTCCCGGTGGACCTCGGGAACGACCTCACCGCCGAGACGCGCGGAGCGGAGGTCGCGGCGAATTTCCAAGCGACGCCTCGATGGCTGCTTCAGGCCAACTACGCCTACCTCCACCTCGAAGCGAGCGAGGCAACTGCCGTGGGGCGAGACCCCAACACCCAGACGTGGCTCCGTTCCGCGCTGGACCTCTCAGCGGCGTTCTCCCTCGACGTGATGGTCCGCCACGTGAGCCGCCTTCCGGCGTTCGATCTCGGCCATTATTGGGAGGCGGACGTCCGTTTCGCCTGGCGCGACCCTTCGGGACGGGTCGAAGCCGCCGTGGTCGGCCAGAACCTCCTTCATCCGTCCCATCCGGAGTACCAGGTTGCCTCGCAGCGCAACGAGGTGCAGCGAGGCGTCTATGCCAGCGTGAGGTGGCGATTCTGATTCCGCGATGGTCGTTCGCGGTTCTCGTAACGGGACTTGCGGCGACGCATTCCGAAGCGCAGGAGCCGCGGCGGGTGATGCCCGAGTATGTGGTCAAGGCGGGATTCCTCTACAACTTCGCCAAGTACGTGGAGTGGCCTGCCGCGGCGTTCGGGCAGCCGGACGAGCCGATCTCGATCGGGGTGGTGGGAACGGACCCTTTCGGGTCCGACCTCGAAGGCGCGCTCGCGAACAAGACCGTCAAGCGGCGGGCCTTCAGCGTGCGGAGGTTTCGAACGCCCCAGGACATCGAGCCCTGCCAGATCCTGTTCGTTGCGCGTTCTGAGAGCGCCCGCATCGGAGAGATCCTGCAGAAGGCCCGCCCCTGGGCCTCGCTCACCGTCGGTGAAGAAGACGGATTCTCGGCGGCCGGGGGAATCATCAACATCCTCATCGACGACGAGACGCCGAGGCTCGAAGTCAACGCGGGAGAGGCCGAGAGGGTCGGTCTCACCATCGACTCCAAGCTCCTCAAGCTCGCCACCATCGTGACCACGGAGAAGTAGGGCATGGCGGCACGTTGGTTCGGAGACGCGCCCATACGGCGGAAGCTTCGCGCCATCATCCTCGTCATCTCCGGACTTTCGGTCGTGGGGGCGTCGACGGTGTTTCTCACCTACGACTGGATCTCTTCCCGGAACGCCGTCTTGCGCCAGCTCGCAATCATGGCCGAGATCGTCGCCGACCAGAGCACCGCGGCCGTGGAGTTCAATCAACGGGCCCAGGCGGACGCCATCCTCCGCTCGCTTCGAGCGGAACCGCAGCTCGTCGCCGCCGCGATCTACACGCCGGAGGCGGGGCTCTTCGCCCACTACCTCCGCGACGGAGAGCGGGGTCCGGTGCGCCCGGCGCCGGGGCCCGACGGCCGGATGTTCGAGGACGGAGAGCTCCTGGTCTACGTTCCCGTGCAATCGGGCGGCGAGCGCATAGGGACCTTCTACCTCCGCTCCGATCTATCCGACCTGAGGCATCGGCTCCTGGTGAACGTCGCTACCGTGGGGCTCGTGCTCCTGGGGGCGGCGCTCGCGACGCTCTTCCTGTCGGAGCGGCTCGGTGAGGTCATCACCGGGCCGATTCTCCGTCTCGCGGGCGTGGTCCACGCGGTGTCGTTGTCGCGGGACTACGGAGTTCGCGCCGAGAGCATGGGCTCCGACGAGATGGGCGAGCTCATCGAAGGCTTCAACGACATGCTCGCTCAGATCCAGACACGGGACGAGGCGCTCGCGCGCGCGCGCGACGAGCTCGAAGAACGGGTTCGCGAGCGCACGCTCCAGCTGGAGCAAGAGAACGTCGAGCGCAGGGCCACGGAAAAACTCCTCCAGGAGGCGCAGCAGATCGCGCGACTCGGCAGCTGGGAGTGGCATCCGGAAACCGGCGCCGTGGCCTGGTCCGATGAGGTCTATCGGATCTACGGGCTGCTCCCCAAGGACTTCGGGGGACGCTCCGAGGACTTCCTCGAGAGCGCCCACCCGGACGATCGCGGTCTGTTGAAGGCTGGCCTCGAGGGAGCGCGAAGCACGAGGGAGCCGCTGGCCCTCGACTATCGAATCATCCTTCGGGACGGCTCCGTTCGCTGGCTGCGCGCGCACGGGAAAGTGGTGCTGGACGATGAGGGACGCCCGCTGCGCCTCATCGGAACCCTCCAGGACGTCACCGAGCGCAAGCACAGCGACCAGGCCATCCAGGATCTGAACCGGGAGCTCCAAGCGCGAATGTCGGAGCTCGCGGCAGTCAACAAAGAGCTCGAGGGTTTCTCGTACTCGGTGGCTCACGATCTTCGGGCGCCGCTCCGGGCGATCGACGGCTTCTCGCGGATGTTGATCGAGGATTGCGCCGCGGCGATCGACGCGAACGGCCGGAGGTACGTCGACGTCATCACCCAGAACACCCGCAAGATGGGGCAGCTCATCGACGACCTTCTCGCTTTCTCGCGAATGGGCAGAAAGACGCTCGAGGTGCACGAGATCGACGTCGAGAAGGTGGTCCAGGAAGTCTTCTCCTCGCTGAAGGAGAGTCATCCCGACCGCACGCTGACCCTCGAGCTGGGGTCGCTGCCGGCGGGCTTCGGCGATCCCTCGATGATCCGGCAGGTGTTTGCGAACCTCCTCGGGAACTCCGTCAAGTACACGCGGGGCAGGGACCCGGCGCGGATCGAGGTCGGCGCGCGGGTGGAGGCGGACGAGACTCTCTACTACGTCCGCGACAACGGAGTCGGCTTCAACCAGGATTACTCGCACAAGCTCTTCGGAGTGTTCGAGCGTCTTCATTCCGCGAAGGAGTTCGAGGGCACGGGCGTCGGGCTCGCGCTGGTACAGCGGATCGTGGAGCGCCATCGGGGTCGAGTTTGGGGGGAGGGGAAAATAGGGGAGGGTGCTACCTTCCACTTCACTCTGCCCCGCGCGACCGCCGAATCGAGGGGAAGATCCCAGCCCACCTAGGCGTTTGACGAGTTACTTACCGGTCGGTAAAATCCTCGGGATGAAACGCACGGGGGCCCAGATCGTCTGGGACGCGCTCGAGCAGGAATCCGTCCGCTACGTTTTCGGCTATCCGGGGGGCGCCATCCTGCCCGTTTATGACGCGCTCCTGGACTCGCGGATTCATCACATCCTCGTGCGCCACGAGCAAGGCGCCGCGCACATGGCGGATGGCTACGCGCGGGCCTCCGGCGAGGTCGGCGTCGCGATGGCGACCTCGGGGCCGGGAGCGACGAACCTCGTCACCGGAATCGCAACGGCGATGATGGACTCCTCTCCCGTGGTCTTCATCACCGGCCAGGTGTCGAGCAAGGTCATCGGGACGGACGCGTTCCAGGAAACGGACATCACCGGAGTCACGCTTCCCATCACCAAGCACAACTTCCTCGTCACCCGCACCGAGGAGATCGGACCCAAGATCCGGAGAGCGTTCGCAATCGCGAGAAGCGGACGGCCGGGGCCGGTCCTGGTGGATATCACCAAGGATGCCCAGCAGGGAGAGACGGAGTACGAGCGTGACGAGACGCCCATCGAGATTCGAGCGCGAGGACCGCGGCGCGGCTACACCGCGGAGGACGTCGACCGCGCGGCGGCGTTGATCGCCGCCGCCCGAAAGCCGGTGGTTCTCGCCGGCCGCGGTGTCATGCTTTCAGGCGCGATGCCGCTCCTTTGCGAGCTCGTCGAGAAGACCCGCATCCCCGTCGCCATGACGCTCCTCGGGATCGGCGGCTTTCCCGCAACCCATCCTCTGAACCTCGGCATGATGGGAATGCACGGGGAAGCCTGGGTGAACCGGGCGATCCAGGAGGCCGACCTCCTCATCGCCGTGGGCATGCGGTTTGACGATCGGGTTGTGGGCGATCCCTCGAAGTACGCACTCGGCGCGAAGAAGATCCATCTCGAGATCGACCCCTCCGAGATCAACAAGATCGTCCGCGTCGACGTGGCCATGGTCGGCGATCTCGGAGCTAGCCTGCGGGAGCTGCTTCCGCGGGTCTCGAGCCTGGATCTCTCTTCCTGGCACGGCTTCATCGACGAGCTGAAAGGCGATACCGCGGTCCGGGACATCCAGAGCCTTCCCGAAAGCGGCCACCTCTACGCCGCTCACGTGGTGAGCGACCTCTGGAACCTCACCGAGGGCAACGCCCTGGTCGTGACCGACGTGGGCCAGCACCAGATGTGGGAGGCGCAGTACTACAAACACGACCATCCGCGAAAGCTCATCACCTCGGGCGGACTCGGCACCATGGGGTTCGCGCTCCCCGCGGCCATCGGGGCCAAGTTCGCGCGCCCGAACGAGGAGGTCTGGGTGATCGCGGGAGACGGCGGATTCCAGAT
>Ga0214473_10010168_pt1 | contig 11083 bp, 11 predicted proteins | sample RVTome_7_FD_203509 | JGI IMG/M metagenome (GOLD analysis project Ga0214473, IMG submission 203509) | Soil microbial communities from uranium-contaminated site in the Upper Colorado River Basin, Wyoming, United States - RVT98D197 | ecosystem: Environmental > Terrestrial > Soil > Contaminated >...
TGGAATCTCCAGGCACAGCACGTCGAGCCGGTAGAAGAGATCCCCGCGGAATGTCCCCGCGGCGATCATTTCTTTCAGATCCCGGTTGGTCGAGGCGATGATGCGCACGTCGGGCCTCTTCGGCTTGACCGCACCGACCGCCCATACCTCCCCGTCCTCCAGGAAGCGCAATAGCTTGACCTGGAGACCGAGTGGCAGGTCGCCGATCTCGTTGAGCAGCAGCGTGCCCTTGTGGGCCAGCTCGACCAGACCGATCTTGCCCTTGGTGTCCGCGCCGGTGAAGGCCCCCTTGGCGTAGCCGAACAGCTCGGCCTCCATCAGCCCCTCGGGGATTGCCCCGCAGTTCACCTCCAGGAATGGCCCTCCGCTGCGTGCCGAGGCCTGGTGGATCAGCCGCGCGAACAGGCCTTTGCCTGCGCCCGTCTCACCGAGCAGCAGTACCGTCGAGTCTACGGCGGCATATTGGAGCGCCGTCTCGCGCACCCCCGCCAACGCTGGGCTCTGGGCGACGACTTCCTCAATTTGCATCTGGCGGGCCACGGCCGTGGCCAGCGTGGCGCGGGAATGCTCGGCCAGCTCGACGGCATCCCGCAGCCGGCTCATCACCTGCCCCATCCCGGTGATCTCGCGAATGGTCACGACAATGTAGGAGAGCTCCCGATCGGCTGACGAGATGGGGACCCCGGAGACCAGCAGCTTCCGGCCGGTCCGGAGCGTCTGGATCGTGGATACCGCGACACGGCCGGCGGCCACGTCTCCGCCGATGGACCAATCGAAGTCGCGGCCCACGCCCAGCTCGTGAACCGGCCGGCCCGCAGCCTGCTTCGGGTCGAAACCAAGAAGCTCCCCGGCCATCTGGTTGCCATGGAGCATGATCGACTGGGGATTCATGATGCACAGTCCCTCACGGGCCCCGTCGACCATGGCCTCCAGCATCTCGAGCCGAAGGTCGAGGGCGGTGAGGCTCCGAGATGGAGGAACTGGATCCCGCGCGGGGTCGAGATCCGCTGGCGTCTTCCTCAAATCAAGCGACACCGCATAGGTGAATGAGCATCGCGAGACCGACAGCATGACCGATGCCAGGCCAGATTTCCAGGGCGCCATGCTATTCGAAACGACCACTTAGATCAGCGTGGACGAAACCGCGATGCCGGGCGTAGAGGTAAACGTTTATCTCAATCTGGATAAGAGCCGGGAGTCTTGTCCTCTCCCGATTCCTGCGCAAGCATTCGCTCGCGAGTATGAGTATGCGCTCATGCATGCCCGGAGGGCGTGCGCTCTAACTGAACGGTAAGACAAGGAGAGCCGCCGTCGCTAGATCCCGAGTCCCCTATCGTTTCGAGGGCCGCGTTCATGCAGTCGCGCATGAATAAGGCTCGCGTGCCTTGCGGCTCGTGTCCGGGCGCAGCCCGTCTCAAGTACTTGCCAAATCTGAGCGTCTCGCCGTCTCCGGTCACACTTACCGAATCTTGGCACAGCGCCTGCACTCCTGCCCCTCGAACAAGCGATCCGGAAGACCAGAGTCAACTAACACCTCCGGATTCCGGAGGCTCGAAAGGGACCGGGCGTGAGCAACACGGAGTCGCTCGTGGTCGTGAAGCTCGACCACAACGGTGGGCAGGCTCCGCTGGTCTTCGAGGTGCTCGAGCAGGCAGGGCTGCTCGGTGAAGTCTCCGAGAATGAGCTCGAGATGGTAGAGCCGGGAGCGGTGGGGTTTCGCGTCCCGCGGGACCAGATGGCCGCGGTGGTACTGGCCCTGGAGTGTAGCGGGTTCGCGGACGTGAGGGCGTACGAGGTGCAGCCAAGTCGAGAGATGGAGAAGTGAAAGGGGGGAGGGCGAGCAAGCACTGAGAAGGGGCGGACGTAGTAAGGCTGGGCAGTCAACTTACTCACCTCACCCCAAAACTGGTGGTGAGCCAAGAAGAGGAGAAAGTGATGAAGAGGATTCTCGGATATCTGAGGGACGAGCGGGGCATCGAGACTCTGGAGTGGATCGCGATCGGGGCGCTCATCCTCGGAGTCGCGTTTGTGGTGTACCCCGGCACGCTTCAGCCTGTGCTCACCGCGCTGGTCGGCACCATCGGGACCGCGCTGAGTGGCATCATCATTACGCCGTAGAACGGAACCCCTCGCCCAGCACACATTGGCCGCCTCCGGAGGCTCCTGAACTGGAGCCTCCGGAGCGAGATGGAGATCAGCTAGAGATGACTCGAACGAAGGCGCTCGGACTTCTGGGATGGCTGAGACAGCAGCGGGGGACTTCCACGCTCGAGTTCGCCGTCGTACTCCCCACGCTCCTCTTCATCTTCCTCGGGGGACTGGAGCTGTGCCGCGCTTGGCTGATGGTCAATATCACGACCAACGCGGTCCGCGAAGGGGCCCGTGTAGGGGCTGCCTCGAACCCGACGCTTTCGGGCTCGAGTCCTGTCACCTATGGCTTCGACAACACTGCGGCTCTGGCCCGACTCAACCAGGTCCTCAGCTCAGCGAACATTGCCCCCGTCAGCGTGTCGGTTACATGCATCGCGGCGATGACGCCGCCGGCGGGCACCACCGGGTGCACGCCCGATTCCCAGATACAGGCTTCGGCCACCGTCAATTTCGTCACCGTCGCGCCGCTCTTTCTGCCGATGCTGGGCACCCCCTCCAGTCCGCTGGTGGTTCAGGAAACGGCACGGATGCGGCGGGAATAGGAAGGCAGGCAACCATCATGCAGCGGCGATTCCTCCTGATTCTCGTGTGCGCCTCGTTGCTCGGCCTCCTGGCCAGTGCGCTCGTCTATGGCGTTGTCAGTCGGATGGCCAAGGCCGGAGGCGACCAGTACGAGCAGATCGTAGTGGCGGCCGCCAACATGTCACTCGCCGAAACGGTGACAAGCCAGCACGTGAAGCTCGTGCCCTGGCCCAAGGCTTCGGTGCCCGAAGGCGCGCTCCGGAGCCTTCAGGAGGCCGAGGGTCGTGCCGTCCGCGGCTCCATCCTCGCTGGCGAGCCCCTGATCGAAGGCAAGCTGGCTCCTGGGCTGGCCGGCAAGGGAGGCATCATGTCCATGCTGGTCCCGGAGGGCCAGCGAGGCGTGACGATCAAGCTCGACGAGGCCGTAAGGGAAAGTGGTTTCCTCCTCCCGAACAGCCGCGTGGACGTGCTCGTGAGCATGCCCAGGGCTCCTGGCTCGGCGGAGAAGATCGCCAAGGTGATCCTGCAGGACGTCACGGTTCTCGCGGCCGGCCAGACGGTCGAACTGAGAGACAATAAGCCGGTAACGAGCACCACGGTGACCCTGGCCCTGACTCCTCAGCAGACCGAGCGCCTCGCCGTGGCCCAGGCTGAAGGGAAGCTGATGCTGGTCCAGCGTAACCTCAGGGACACCCAGGTCGTCCGGACCGCGGGAGCCACTCCGTCGTCCCTGCTCACCGACGGCGCCGTGGCCGCCCCGACACCTGAAGCGAAGCCGAAGGCGACCGTGGTCAGGAGCGCCCCGCTCCCTCTCCCGACCATCGAGAAGTACCCCGTGGCGGTCATACGTGGGTCCAAGGTCAGCGAGCAGCTCTTCGTGCGCCAAGGTCCCGGCGCATGGGCAGAGCAGGCGGAACCGAGGAAGTGAAAACTCACGGTCAGATGAGGAGGCTACTCATGCTCGCACATCGCTTCAGCCGGCTCCGCTCCCGCTCGACGGGGCTCGTGACCTTCGCGCTCATCTCGATCGGCGTCTTCCCGACCACTTCCGTCGCCGCCGACCCCGCGACTCGCCTCTACGTGGGTGCGGACAAGTCCTTCGTCCTCGCCCTGAATGAACCCGCGCGTAAGGTCGCGGTCGCCAACCCGAACATCGCCGATGTCCAGGTGATGAACCCCACTCAGCTCCTCGTGCACGGCAAGGCGGTCGGGGTGACCTCCCTCGTGGTCTTCTACGCCAAGTCGGAGCAGTCGTTCGATCTCGTGGTGCATCCTGGCCCGGTGGGCGCCGTCGGCACTCCTGCGATGGTCACCAAGGATCCCCATGCGGTTTGGGTGCAACGCGGCGACAAGATGACCGAGCAGCTCTTCACACGGGAAAAGGACCAGTGGCTAGAGCTCGGCCAGGTCAAGCCGGAGACGGACACCGCCAAGAAGTAGGTTCCAATCGAACAACTCGGGAGAGTGAGAACAATGTCACGACGAGATCATCGGGGACGCCGGCCTTCCCTCTGGGCGCTGGTCAGCCTCATCCTTCTGGCCGCCAGTCAATCCACCGCGCTCGCGGCCGACGCCGGGCTGATCCGCCTGGACGTCACGATCGGCAAGTCCCAGGTGTTGAATCTCCAGGAGCCCTTCACGCGGGTCTCGGTGACCAACCCGGCGATTGCCGACGTCTTCGTGGTCACACCGAACCAGATCCTCGTCAACGGCAAGGCCGTCGGCGTGACGTCGCTCGTCGTGTTCTATCCCACGAAAACCGTATTCTTCGATCTCCTCGTCCAGACAGACCTGGGCCTCCTGAGGGAGCGCCTCAAGCAGGTCGCACCGCGCGACGACATCCGCATTCATCCGGCCCAGGACGCCATCATCCTCGCCGGCACGGTGTCCAGCGATCGGACCATCGCCGGCGCGGTCGAGGTCGCCCAGGTCTTCGCCCCAAAGGGTAAGGTCGTCAGCCTCCTCAGCCTGACCGATGCGAAGCCACAGCAGGTGCTGCTCCAGGTTCATGTGGCCGAGATCGCCCGCGCGGCGCTCCGGGAGCTCGGCTTCAGCGCCCGGGCCCTCGGAACGGCATTCATGGGAGCCATGTTCCCGGGAAGTACATTCGTGAGCACCCTCGGATCGCTCGGGCCGGTAACCCAGGGTGGTTTCCCGGGGGTCGTCGCGGGATCCCAGTCCGGACCGGACTTCCCATTTCAGGGCGGCAATCTCTTCCTCTCCTCGGGACAGCGGGACTACGCCGGCATCGTTCACGCGCTAGCCGAGAAGAACGCCCTCCGCACTCTGGCGAAGCCGAACCTGCTGACCGTGAGCGGCAAGGAGGCCAAGTTCCTCTCGGGCGGCGAGTTTCCCTACCCGGTTGCTCAGCGGGGCGACACAATCAGCATCGAGTTCAAGGAGTTCGGCGTCGGCCTCCTGTTCACGCCGGTGGTGGTCGATGGAGAGACCATCAACCTGAAGGTGCTGCCCGAAGTGTCGAGCCTCGATTTCAGTCAAGGGCTCATCTCGGCCGGCATCAGGATCCCGGTGATCCGCAAGAACGCGGTGGCCACCAACGTCAGCCTAAAGGACGGCGAGTCCTTCGCGATCGCGGGCTTGATCAACAACGACGTCCGCCAGGCTGTCCAGAAGATCCCGCTCCTCGGCGACATCCCCATCCTGGGAGCGCTCTTCCGCAGCACGCGGTTCCAGAACAACGAGACCGAACTCCTCTTTCTGGTGACGGTCAAGCTGGTCAAGCCCGATGTACCGGGCGCCGGCCCTGATGCCACGAAGCTCATGGAGCTTCGACCGGACGAGAAGAAGGAGTTCACGCTCGTACCCGGCATTCCGGGCGTCGGCGAGGTCGTGAGGCGGCCGTTCGGTCAGAGCAACCTCCCGGCAAAGTGATGAGCGCCCTCCGCACCATCATCGTCGACTCCGACGCGGACTCCACCGCGGCCCTGAAGCGCATACTCGCGGCGAGTCCCTCCGTGGTTCTCGTCGGGGAGTTCGTGAACGCGCGGCAAGCTGCCCACGAGGCGCCCGCGCGGCACCCCGACCTCGTCATCGTCGAGGTCGACGAGACAGGCCCCGCCTCCAACGGGGGCCCGCCCGCATGGGTCATCGAGTCCTTGACCCGCGCCCTGCCCGGAGCGGTCCTCTTCGCCACCGGACAGAGCACGTCGGCCGATTTCGTCATCGAGGTCATCCGCGCGGGAGCCCTCGAGTTCATCCGCCGGCCGGTCGAGCGAGAGGACCTCATCTCCGCCCTCGACAAGGTGCTGCGCCTTCGCCGAGGGGCACCCATCGCCCGTGAGCCGGGGCGCATCACCTCTGTGTTCTCCACGAAGGGCGGTCTGGGTGTCACGACCGTGGCGACGAACGTCGCCGTCTGCCTTGCCGAGCGCGCCCCGGGAAGCACCATCCTGGTCGATCTCGACACGCGCCAGTCGGACGTCTCGACCTTCCTCAACCTCCAGCCCTCGTACTCGATCCTTGACGCGGTGGAAAACCTCGAGCGCCTCGACGAGTCGTTCCTCCGCGGCCTCATCGCGAAGCACTCGAGCGGCCTCGCGATTCTCCCGGGCCCGTCCCGAATCGAGCGAAGCCACCTTTCTTCGGAGCAGGTGCAGGGCGGATTGGGCGTGATCCGCGCCCACTTCGACCATGTGGTGCTCGATCTCAAGCACGATATGGATCCAGCCACCATCGCGGCTCTCGAAGCGTCCGATACCATCCTCCTCCTCACCGGTTTGAACGTCTCGGCGTTGCGCTCCGGAGCGGCTGCCCTCGCCGCCTTTCGCCATCTCGGGCTCAATCTCCAGAAGCTCAAGGTCGTCGTCATGCGGGAGGGGACCGGGGAGGACGTGACGATCAAGCACGCGCGCGAAGCGCTCGGAGTGCCGATTTACTGGCGGACCCCGAGCGACTACCCCACCGTGGTGGCTTCCATCAACCGGGGTATCCCGGTCGTGACGGCCTCTCCGCGCTCCAAGGTCGCCAGGAATCTCAGAGACCTGGCGGAGCAACTGGCGCGTGGCCGGCGACCCGCGCCCGAGCCCGCTACCAGGCGCGTCGCCTCGCTCGCACGTCGCCTGGTGTGGACCACCAAAGGAACCTCAGGAGGCAGGTAAATGGGGCTATTCGACCGAAAGCCGCGAGACCGCGACACCCTTGAGCGCAGGGCCGCGCCGCGCGAGGACGCGGCCGTCGCCAGCGAGCCACTCGATGCAAAGGAGAGGAGCCAGCAGACGTACTACGAGCTCAAGACTCGTATCCACGGCCAACTGATCGAGCGCCTCGACCTCGCCAAGCTCGATGCTCTCCCGCGCGAAGTCGTCCAGCAGCAGATCCGCCGGATCGTCGAGGACATGCTCGCGCTCGACGAGACCCCCCTGAGCCGCAAGGAGCGCGATGACCTCGTCATCGAGATCGAGCACGAGACCTTCGGACTCGGGCCGATCGAGCCGCTGATGCAGGACCCAACGATCTCCGATATCCTCGTCAACGGATCGAAGAAGATCTACGTCGAGCGGCACGGCAAGCTCGAGCCCACCCGCGTCATCTTCCGCGACGATGCCCATCTCCTCCAGGTCATCGATCGGATCGTCTCCGCCGTCGGCCGGCGAGTGGACGAGTCGTCTCCGATGGTGGATGCGCGTCTCCCGGACGGGTCGCGCGTGAACGCGATCATCCCTCCCCTGGCCCTGGACGGCCCCGTGCTCTCGATCCGGCGCTTTGCCAAGGATCCCTTCCACATGGCCGACCTGATCGAGTTCGGCACCCTGACGCCGGCCCTGGCCGAGATCCTCCGGGCAACCGTGCAGGCTCGCCTGAACATCCTCGTCTCGGGCGGTACCGGCGCCGGCAAGACCACCATGTTGAACGTCCTCTCCAACGCGATCCCGAACACCGAGCGCATCGTCACCATCGAGGATTCGGCCGAGCTCCAGCTCCAGCAGGAACACGTCGTCAGGCTCGAGACCCGCCCGCCGAACATCGAGGGACAGGGCGCTGTCAGCCAGCGAGAGCTGCTGAGAAACGCGCTCCGCATGAGACCCGATCGAATCGTGGTGGGTGAGGTTCGTGGTGCCGAGGTGCTCGACATGCTCCAGGCCATGAACACGGGCCACGACGGGTCGCTTTCCACCGTCCACGCCAACTCGACGCGAGACGCACTCTCCCGCATCGAGACCATGGTCCTCATGTCTGGCCTCTCGCTACCGGTGCGGGCCATGCGGGACTACATCGCTTCGGCGCTGGATCTCGTGATCCATCTGTCCCGGCTGTCGGACGGCACGCGGAAGGTCGTGCGGGTGACCGAGATCGTCGGGATGGAGGAGGACGTCGTCACCACTCAGGACATCTTCACCTTCGACCAGCAGGGAATCGACGCGGATGGGCGAGTCGTCGGCTTCCATCGGGCAACCGGTGTGCGACCCAAGTTCACCGAGCGGCTGGCTCGGGCGGGCATCCATCTCGGTTCCGAAGTCTTCGACCCGTCCAAGCGGCACGTGGTGCGCTGATGATCCTCGCAATAGCAGGCCTGGTGTTCCTCTTCGTCGTGATCCTAGTCGCGGGGGGATGGTGGGTCTCACAGGCGAACCGCAACGTCCGCGTCCGTCTCTCGCGGGCTACTCCCCGGGCCTCCACGCAGATCCTCAAGCCCGAGACCGAGAAGGGCGATGGAGGCGTCGTGGGAGTCCTCGGCAGGACCGGGCTACCGGATCGCCTGGCCTCCCTGGCAGCCCAGGCGGGCTACAAGACGGCAGCCGGCGATCTCACTCTGATCGTGGTGGCCTGCGCTGCCGTCGGTGGCGCCGGAGGGTGGCTCCGGACCGGCGTGTTCGCCTGGGGGATCCTCACCGCCCTCATCGTGGGCTCCGTACCGGTCGTCTACCTCATGTACAAGCGGAGCCGCCGCCTCGCGCGCTTCCAGACCCAGTTCCCCGACGCCCTGGATATGGTCACTCGCGCAATCCGAGCTGGAAATGCCCTGAGTGGGGCCATCCAGCTCGTTGGACAGGAGATGCCGGATCCGGTGGGACAGGAGTTCCGGCAGATCGATGAGGAGATCAGGCTGGGCATGGACCCGGGCGAGGCCCTCTTCAGGCTCCAGGGCCGGGTGGGAACCGAGGACGTTCGGTTCTTCTGCACCGCGATCAGGATCCAGCGAGGATCGGGAGGCAACCTGGCCGAGATCCTTGACCGACTGGCCGAGGTGATTCGCGAGCGGTTCAAGATTCTGAGCTATGCGCGAGTCCTCGCCTCGCAGCATCGCTGGTCGGCCATCCTGGTCGGACTTAGCCCGCTGATCTTCGGAGTGATGTTCCAGATCCTCCATCCCGGCTTCTTCGATCCGCTCTTCAACGACCCGATCGGTCCGACCCTGATCCTGGGAGGGCTCGTCATGGAAGTGATCGGCTTCTTCACGATCTGGCGCATCGCCCAGATCAAGGTGTGAGGCGGCCATGAACCCCATCACGGTCATCCTTCTCTCCTTCGTCATCGTCGCCGGCGTGACGGTCCTGGCCTCGATGGCGCTGCTCAAATTGTGGCCGGTCGTGCAGCGCGGCCGACTGGCCATGCCGGCTGGTGAGAGGCGCCGCGCAGAGTCGATCCTACGCTGGGGCGAACAACCGGCGACAGGCTGGCAACGCACCGTCGAGCGTATCGGTCGCGCCGTCGGCAGCTCGGAGGAGACGGCCCCTTCGAAGTATCGTCAACGGCTGATCTGGGCGGGCCTCCATGAGCCGCGCGCCGCGGTGGTCTTCATCGGCACCAAGGTCGCGCTCGCCGCCCTCCTGGGCTCCGCCTATTTCCTCTACAGCAGCTTCGTTTTTCTCAGGGTCGTCCCGTTCCTGCAGCTCCTGGCCATCTCGCTGATCCTGGCCGGGATCGGCTTCTTCCTGCCCGACTTCTGGCTCAGCAACCGCATCAAGGCCCGTCAAAGAGAGATAGTCCATGCGCTTCCCGACGTCCTCGACCTCCTGATGGTGTGTGTCGAGGCCGGTATGGGATTCGATGCCGCCGTCGCCCGCGTGGCCGAGCAGCCAGAGACCCGGCACCGCCCCCTTTACGCTGACCTCATGAGGATGCACCTCGAGGTGCGAGCCGGACGGCCGCGCTCGGAAGCGCTCCGCGCCCTGGGCGAACGCACCGGCGTCGGCGAAGTCAAGTCCATGGTGGGGGCATTCATCCAGACGGAAAAGCTCGGAACCCCTCTCGGCAAGACTCTCCGGGTCCATGCAGACTCGGCTCGCGTGCAACGGCGGCACCGGGCGGAGGAGCTCGCCCACCTGGCCCCCCTCAAGATGCTGTTCCCGACCGTGTTCTTTCTCATGCCGGCATTCTTCCTCGTGACCTTGGCCCCGTCCCTGCTGGGCCTGTTGAAGCTCCTCAAGGGCATTGGAACTAATTGACAAGGGAGGATATTTCATGAATCCGAGGATGCTCATCGGCTCGCTGGCGCTAGCAGTGGCGGTGGCGGCCACTTCCCCCGCTGCGGCGCAGGACGTCACGGCCGAGGTCAGGACCTGGAGCGGCCAGTCATTGCGTCTGTCCCAGCCCTCGCTCGAGGTGTTCTACACCATCGTGCCCAAGGAAGAGGGCCCCGGTGGACAACAGGTACCGGGAGCTGCCGGCTACGCCGCCGGCAGTATGGGCAGTGGGGCGAGCTCCGGCAGCCTGATCGGAACTGAGGTTACTGGATCCATCCAGAACCTGAGCAGGCTGTTCAGAGACAAGGGACCCGAGCCACTACAGGGCAACCGCCAAGCCGAGACCGTGTCCATTACGCAGGCGGGGGTCGAGCGTCGCATCCCTCTCGAAACCATCCGGGACCTCGCCTTCAAGCGGGCGCAGGTTTCGAATAGCACCCTTCCCCCCTACGTCGCGCCGACGCATTTCAGGTACGCAGCGAGTGTTCTGCTCAACGACGGCAGCCGCGTCGACGGGGATTACGTGAACCTCGGGACGGCCATTCTCCGGGGGCTGACGCCCGAAGGGCGCGTGGATATTCCTTGGCAAGACATCGAGGTCGTCCGCTTTTCCCGCTGACCTCGCGACGAGAGGGCCCCATGATGAACCTACGACGCTGGCTCCGGGACGAGAAGGGCAACATCCTGCTCTTCACCACTGTTCTTGTGGTGCCCCTCATGATCATCTTCGGCGGGCTGGCCCTGGATCTCGCCCATCTCGGCACCGTCGACAATGAGGTTCAGCGGTCCCTGGACGCCGCCGCTCTCGCGGGAGCCGGGCAGCTCCGATTCGACACCAGCGTCTTTCCGGCCGCGCGGACCTGGGCGCAGAACTACGCCCTCCTCAACCCCTTCCGGGCAGGAGGGGCAACCCCGGCGACGATCAATCTCAACCTGAACACTCCCAATGCCGCCAACGGTGACATTGTCCTGGGGATCTGGAACGG
>Ga0214473_10010169_pt1 | contig 11082 bp, 13 predicted proteins | sample RVTome_7_FD_203509 | JGI IMG/M metagenome (GOLD analysis project Ga0214473, IMG submission 203509) | Soil microbial communities from uranium-contaminated site in the Upper Colorado River Basin, Wyoming, United States - RVT98D197 | ecosystem: Environmental > Terrestrial > Soil > Contaminated >...
ACGCTCTGGCGCCAATGCTCACGCGCTCGCCGATGGTTGCGCCGGCTTCGATACGAGCATCGGCGCCAATACACGCTCTGGCGCCAATGCTCACGCGCTCGCCGATGGTTGCGCCGGCTTCGATGCGAGCATCGGCGCCGATAATCACGTGCTCGCCGATGCGCGCGCCCTTGGCGATAAAACAAAACCCGAAAAAAAATATACCCGGGTATTCTTTTTCGGCTTCTTCTTTTGAGTAGTGCATCTCTCTCTCCTTTTGCTCCTTGGTAGGTCGAACCGTATGTGCTTTGTGGTTTTTCATTTTCTTTCTCACCACAATATATACCATATTTCGGAAAATCTGAAAAGAAAAAAAAGAAAGAGCGACACTTCTAGTCGCCCTTTCTTTTAAAAAAAAATTAATCCCTTCGTCCGGTAGTTCTGCGCCTCTCGACGATATGATTACAACATCGGTTCGTCAATGCCGAATCCGGAAAACGTCCATTGACTTCCCCACCGAGATGCAAAATCAGCCACAAAAAAACACGTTCCATTCGGACAACGTGCCAAAATCGCCGTCGTGGTTGAATTGGCGTTTTGTTTCGCCGGTTGTTTGGTCAGGGATGGTTTCGATGCAAAACCATGTCTTTAAAGATGCTTCTAAGATCGTTTTCCACGTACATTTCCGCCGCGGCTTTAGCCGCGGATACCTCTTTAAAAACCATTCTCAACCGACGGTTGTTGATGATAACGACAATCGCTACTCCATTCTACACAGGCGACAAGCCAATCACCGCACATGGCCGTCCAAGCGTTTCTGCACTCAGTTTTCGTCAAGAGTTGACATTTACCGGAGAGGTGTCAGCGGAAGCTTAAATCGGTATTTCGCTTGGCATTCTGGACACCAGAAATATTCATCGCCCGAGGAAATAAATTCGTGAAGTTGCTCGTCAACGAACAAATTTCCTTCTTCATCGATATCCCAAGTCCAAATGCTTTCCCCGAAAACACAAACCGTCAATTGGCTTTCGCAATTGGGACACAAATTTTTTTCTTGAGCTTTTGTCATAATTTTTCTACCTCGACTTTATATATACAAAAACAAATAAAATATAAAATAGATTTATCCTTTTTGACCTGCCCGTCCTAAAATTTGTTCCCAACCAGAACCACCATGAGTCCGGGAAGAACCGGGACCATACCATCGATCATGTGGGTTGGAACCGATGGTCCGTATTTCTTTTCCTTCCCTTCTCCGACTTCGCATCTTGAGACCGTATTCTTCCAACGCTGCCCGAACTTTGTTTGCCGACATCCGAAGGTTCACTTTCAAAGCCGAAATATGCCGATAATCAAAATGTTCTTCGTAGTTATCCATGAGATACTGAACCATCGCTTCAATTGACCGGCATTCAAGGTCATTAGGATGAAATTCTTCAAGTCGTTCGTTCATGGCTTAATTCCTTTCATTTTAATATATACATTTTCCAACAAAATATCAAGCATTATTTTATTTGATATTTTAGAAAATTTTGTATATATTAGAAGAAGAAGGAAGGAGACACGTTATGGACTATTTCAAAAAAGCCACTGGACCTGATATTGATGTTGGCGGCTGGAAGTGTTATTGCTGCGGTCCGAGCCCTAAAGATCGCCCTAAATTTCGCCGCCGCGCGCGCCGCCGCGTCAAAGCCGAAGATCGCAAATTACTCCAAGAAGCCTTGGTCGAACAGAAAGAAAGTAATGAATAGAAATTATGTTCATATCATTAGAAATATCGAAACCAGTTGCGGTCCAATACCATCAAACCAAACCGCCCCGGGTTATCAGAAAATAACTTAATGTACTTACCATTCAGTAATTTCAGACGGTATGCCCGAGTAGGACGATTCGCCGAAAAAATCGAACATCTAACTTATAAAAAAGTAGACCTTCCCAAAATTCAAGTTTTTCTCGAATGGAATCCTATCCAAGAGTACTGGACCGTCAGAGCTTTTATCTTCGTTCATAAAATCCGACGGGAATTTGTACTTCATTCTTCTATCATCAAACTTGGGCATGACAAGAAAGCCCAGGCTAAAAGGCAAGCAGTACGTATTGTTGAAGAAACCATCGAAAAAAGCGTGGTCCCAAAACCATAGCAAGTACACATACCTATCACAATTGCGTATTTAGGGGTCTCGAAATTCCTACGTACGTCCCCCACAAAAAAAATCAAAACCTCTTTTAGATTTTATCCGATATGGTATATATTATGAGTGAAGAAGGAAAACATCATGTGCGGAATTTACGGATATATTGGAAAAATCCCGGAAGAACAAAAGGAAATCGCTTTTAGTCTGTTGTATTACCTTGCCATTGAAACCGAAATCCGGGGAAAACAAGCCACGGGCTATGCGGCCTTGTGGCTGGATGAACGATTTTCGTGCTTCAAACAACCGGTCAAGGCTTCGGAATTCGTCAATACCAAAGAGTTCCTGACTCTATATAAAAACATGCCGGACATTTTTATCGGTCATAACCGGTTTGCAACAGCCAGCACCACCCAAAAAAATCAAAATAACCATCCTTTTATCAGTGGTCCTTGGTCTTTAGTTCACAACGGGCACATATATGGGGCAAATTCGATTGCCCAGAGGAACAACATTCATTTGCAGACCGGAACCGATAGCGAAGTATTGGCCCATTTGATGAATGGCGGCGACCCGTTAAAAGCCGTAACGAACCTTTACCAAGAATGTACGGCGCCGTCCAAGATGGCAGTTGCGGCAATCAATCGGGAAAACAAGAAACTTTATCTGTTCCGGAACAAAGAAAAGCCTACCTGGATTTTTGAAATCCCGAGTTTGAATTCGATTTGGTTTACCTCGACTTTAGATATTTTCTACCGGGCTTTTCTACGTCTATTTGGGGAAAATCCAAAATACTATCCCAAAGAATTCTGGCAAACAAAGTCCCTGAAACTCTACACTATCGACATTGAAGGCAATATCGTCGGAAGCGAAGTCGATGAACAAACCAAGGTAAAACACACTACTCATTCCAAGTCTCTTTCGACGTTGAATCATCTTTTCGGAGGCGATGAACTTGACGTGTGGGATTGGCATGGAATGCCCTATTCCACCGAGAAAAGGACGACTTACCACCAAAATCCCGTGGTCCTTGGACGTGAAGCGCATTACTATGATGATTTTGATTGGGAAAATGAAAACGGGGGGAAAAAGCCGGTGGGATACGGAGAGAAATTGGCCGAGGGATTCCAATTGATCGGCCAATCAGAAACCGACGAAATTGATGATTCCGAAATTACGACAATCGATAGTGGCTTTGAACTCACCAGATTCAACGAAGATACCCCCGAGTTCGACGAAAACAAAAAAGCGTATGTTCTTGGGGAAATTGCGGACCTAACCGAAAGCCATCTTGGCCGCGAATTGACTACAGCGGAATTCAATCAGCTAGAGCAATGGGTTTTAAAGATTATGGAGAAGAAGGAATGAGCCTAAAAAATAAAATGAAAAGTCTTTTGGAATTCGCCCGTAAAAAAGGCTATAAAGTAACCAAAAAGTCCGACGGAACTGTTATTTTGCACACTCACGACGACAGGAAAGTATTAACCGTTACCGTAACGGAAGAAGTGCGTCCCACCGAAATCCACAAAACCAACGACATCGATGAACCGTCCAAGAAAACCACAAAAGAAAAAAAAGCGGACTACAATTTTAAGATTGTCGCCACAAAGAAAACAGACAAGGAAATTGAAACCGAAATTGCCCAAGAACTTGGACTGCAACAAAACTTCCTAGGCCAAGTGAAAATCAAAATTTTTAACAAATACCGTTGGATGCCGCCTTCAATGGCCCAGGAACTGAAACACTCCAAACAGGAAATGACTATACAGAAAGAACAAACGGCCAAGAAATTACAGGTAAAGTCCGATCTACTCGTAGTCAACTAGCCCACCATCGGGGTGTACATCACCCCTCCTCTCCTTCTTCCGCCGCTCCCCAATTCCGGGGAGCGGCACTTTTTTTATTCATATTTTCTTGGATATAGTATATATTATAACATGAAAAAGAAACCCAAGAAAGAAGTTCTTCAAAACAAGAAGAACTATGGCTCAAAGACGGCCACGGGGATATTATTGATTCTTTGGCCGGGATAATCATTAATTCCCGCGAATCCGATAATTTCCGCCGAATGACAGAAATAGAAATGGGTTGTGACAACGCTTAGAAAGGATAAAACAATGAAACTTATTACCACAGAAATTGAGAAAAAATTGAGAAAAAACCCGCTGCACTCCACCGATGGTAAGCCGGATGCAGAGCGTGAAGTACTGGTCAAGTTCTTCATTCCCTGGTCCGCCGGAACGTGGTTTGTCCTTGAAGCCCAAGAGGAAAACGACGACTGGCTGTTTTTTGGCCTCGTCCATGTTCATGAAACAGAGTTCGGATATTTCCGCCTTTCCGAACTGAAATCAGTAAAAGGGCCTTATGGCCTGAAAGTCGAACGGGATTTGCACTGGATCGGTACTTTGGCCGATGCCCGAGAATTTCTGGACCCACCTGCCTGATGTATATTTAAAACACCTTTAAATCCTGCGTACTTGCCGGGTTCTTTTTGGGAGAATCCGGCTTTTATATTTTCCGAAATACGGTATATATTATAGCCGAAGGAAACGCTATCATGAATAAAACTCAACCGTTCAATACTGCGGCCGAAGCCACAGGGGCGTGCCCGGAGGCCCTGATGTACTGGTTGCGGACATATTAGTGATACCGACACAGTCGGCGCACAGAATACCGGGCTGACATTTTTTCTTGAGCAGTACAAAAAAACGCCAGCCGTTGCTCGAAGTGGGCAAAGGCTGGCCGGACAACACTTTTTTTGCTAGTTGGCAACCTCTTCTCTTCCCTCGATAGTCCATTCATTTGTTTCCGTCGAACAAGCCCAATCCACAGGAACTGAAAGAATGTCGTCCAATTTGGCGCGGCACACTTCTAGAACGGAATTGGCAGAAGGGCGTTCGTAACGGTTTTGATAACCTTCCATAGCTACAAGCGCCTCGTCTTCGGTAGCGAAAACATTAACCGGTTCGTCGTTCACATAGAGAGTGGGCTGACCGTTCATAGTGGAAATTTCCAGGTTTGTTTCTTCCGGGGAGGCCAGAATAACAGCACGGAACTTGTCAGTGCGTATTACTCGGGTAGCCATCAAATCGACAGCTACTTGTCCGGGAATAACATGATCGGTTTTGACCATTCGCAGAATTACCCCGTACTTCTCCTCCCCGTGCGGTTCGCCGCCGTCCAGAGTCACCGGAACGGAGAACGCCAAGACGCATTCTTTGGGAACTCCGTTGTGGTCGATTTGTGTAATGTTCAGTTCCATTCCCCCTATTCTTTCCACTCCCGCTTGGAACAACGGAAAGGAAACATACTGTCTAATATTTCGTCTCATTATTTCTCCTTGGTAGATGTTCATATTAATATATACAAAAGCAAGGAAAATATAAAAGAAATTTCTTTAAAAAACATTTTAGATTTTATCCGATATGGTATATATTATGATAGAAGGTTAGACAACCTCTAAGATGGAAGGGAAGAAAAATGTGCGGTATCTTTGGTTATATCGGCAAAATCCCGGCTGAACATCAGAAAGCCGCTTTTGCCTTTTTAACCCAACTGGCTATCGAAACTCAACGGCGCGGAAATCATGCGGCAGGATTCGCCGCCTTGGATAAAAACGGCGCAATCTCGGGCCTGAAATACGCTGGTCCTATGACCGACCTGATCAAATATGAAAGTATGTTCAAGGAACTGGCTAAAGAACTACCGGATATTTTTATCGGTCATACCCGTTGGGCGACTACTGGCCCAGCTTCTATTCCCAAAAACAATCATCCTTTTTATCAAGACGATTGGACCATAGTTCATAACGGTCATATTTCCGGCTGGTATGGTTTGGCTCAAAAACACAAGTTTAAAATGGAATCCGACACTGACAGCGAAGTAATTGTTCACTTGCTGGCCAGCGAAAAAAACCATATTCAAGGCGTCAAAAAGGTATTTCACGAATGCGACACTACAGATTGGGGCGGTTTTTCGGTAGCAGCCATTCAGGAAAGTCAAAAGCGTCTTCATCTTTTCCGCAATGATGCTTACCCCATGGTCATTTTCCATGTTCCCGCCTGGAATACCCTTTGGTTCGCGTCCGTCCAAGAAATCGTATTTGATGCAATGGAAAAAAAAGGTTTTACAGAAGACTTCCAAATTAAGGATTTGTCTTCTTATCTGCTCCTGACCATTGATCTTGATTTGACTAACCGGCAAGCCCGAATTGCCGACAAACCAGTTAAAAAGGCAGCACTGCCCACCAAGGTTTGCAGTTCGGTTGTAACCGCCAAAACTCAAATGGTCAAAGCAGCAGAATCCCGGCTCAAACAATGGACCGAAGCCGAATGGCGCGAATTCTACGAATGGATGTATAATAAACAAAATTACGAAAAGGATAAAAATCCCATAGAAAAAAAGTAGTCGATTCTATCCGACACCCCGAATACAGCGGGAAACTGTACTTCTACAGTCTTTTGGGACACAAACCCGAGGACTTTGCGGAGATTTATAAACTAAAAATGAAAAGGAATTAAATACCCTGCTTGCAAAACAGACAATTTATATTTAATCGGTTCGCAGAACCGAACGATGTTTTGCTTACAGAAGTACACATTGACAAAAGAGGGATAAATGAATAATTACACAATCTATGAAAAGCACAAAACCGCTTATTTCATCAATGAAAGTACCATCTGGAAAGTAGAGGCGATCAATTATGCCTGATTTTATCCCTTCCCATTGCGTATGTCAGATCGTTCCAGAAAGTACGTACTGCGGCGACGGACTATTTGAAGTTTGGGTCTTGGACAGGAAAGGACTGCTCGATTCCCCCAAGAAAATTGGATTTCACAACCACATACAGGCTCTTATGTGGGCTAAAGCCCATTGCAAATCCTCCGCGGTCGTGATAAACAAGAATATCTGGCAAAGCGAATAACCCATCGGGCAGGTCCATGACACTTGAAAATTCCCAACTTTTATTGGAAGAGATTGCAGGAGCACACATCGCTCCTTTATACTTGGTGCCCATCGAATTTACCAAGGAAAACAATTACAACCCCAACGAGATGCCTCAAAAAAGATTTGATGCTCTCGTCAAGAATATCCAGGAAAATGGATTCATAGGGACCATTACTTTTAAGCCTATTAATATCGGAACTTCCGACGAACGATTCGAAATCACAGACGGGGCCCATCGATTTCGGGCGTATATCAAGGCTTTCCCGGATGCAAAATTTTTCCCTGGTTCCTTGGACCAATCGGTCAATCGTGAACGGCAAATGCTCAAGACCATCTCCATGAATTCTCTTCATGGAGACCCAAACACCCTTCGGTTGGCCAATGTCCTCAAAAGTCTTACCGACGGCGGCCTTACCCTAGAAGAAATCGAAGAAATGACGGGGTACGGAAAATCAAGAATAGATAATATTATCGGCACTTTACGAATGCCGGAAATACCGGAAGACCTCTTTTCCACCCCCCTTCCGGATAATGACTTGCCCGAGTCGGAGCAGATTTCAAGTACCAGTACCCAGCCGGGTACGAGTACTTCGAACACCCCATCGCCCGCCGGGGGTATCCATGATACTCCTCGTGGAACTCCGATATTAAATCTCCCGTCACGTTCCACCACCATTACATCCTATAGTGTCTATGCTGACCAATTAACTCTGATAAACAGAGCTTTGGATAAAGCAGTTCGAGCCATGCCTCCTCTCGATGACGAATTGGATGAGTACGGCAGACGCGGACAAGGGTTGGTTTACCTGTGCGAACTTTTTTTGGTTGATGGAGAATCAAGAAATGCAACATTTCAGGAAAGATCAGTTCTGGATGACGGTGGAGGGGAAAGTAGCGAAAATTAAGGATATTCAGCCCTACGGCATTCGAGTGACCATACATGAAATCGGGGAGAAGGTGCTGACCGCGGTCGGCTTCGACACCAAAATCGACCAAAAAAACGATTTAGATCGTCCTATGACGCCCGAAGAGATTAAAACGGCCTCCGCCCTAGACCCAGGCATTTTGACGCTCTGACGGCCTTCTCTGTGCGGCAGCGACCTCTTTCACCAGCCATCCCCTCCTAAAAAGAGCACGAGCGTCATTCAACGACCGGATACACTCGTCAGGATCAGTGGGTACGGGAACGATTATCGTCTGGACATATCCGCACATTTGCTGAGCTATCTTGGCAGCTTTGTCTATCCCTCTCTTCCCCACCGGTAGATGCGGATCGCCGTCAAAAAGAAAATATACCCGGCTGTACCTTTGAATGAGTGCGGTCTGCTGATGGTCGGAGACATTACAAGAATGTACGCAAACCGCAGGAAGTCCAAGTGCTCGTAAATAAAGGCAATCCCACAACCCTTCTACGACAATGCACCAATTCTGCCGACTCCAAAGATTACCGAACAGCATATATCTGACCGGCGCCCCAGACGGAAAAAGTTTGGGTTTCGGGTCATCCAAGGACGTTGGAGGATTTTGGGGGTCGAGAGCCTGAGCCATGAACGAAGTTTGAACGCCATTACTCAAAAAAAGAGGTACTACCACACGCTCTCGATAATACCCATGCTGAGGAACCACCCAAGGAACCCTTTCTTCGTCCAACGTGGCAAGGATTTCATTAACGATTCTAGGTGGATAACCTCTTACATTTTCCAAATACCGGCTAAAAACCCGGAAGTCCTGTTCGCCCCCGGGCATCGGAATTACCAAAGAGGTTTCATCGACATCGTGGTCTTCTTCGGCCACCCGCTTTTTCAATTCTCCAATTGAAGCGACCTCCAACTCCACATCCAAAGCCACTGTACCAAGAAGCCAATTTTTAGCCTCCTTGGCCCCCAAATTCTTCAACCGCATTACCAAATGGACCAACGAACCCCCACCATCACGAAAACAATGCCATACCCCTTTCTTGGGACCATCATCTAAACAAATGCTAAAGGAAGGGTTGTTGTCATCGTGCTCCGGGAATGGACACCGGGTTTGCCAGTTCCCCTGACCAGTGGAACGTAATAACTCAATTCCCAGCAATTTCAAGACTTTTTCCAAGTCTATCTGTCGCATCCAATCCGGAATCGAACGTCCAAAAACTACCATCAGAGGATTTCCCCGTTCAATATTTCTTCCAGCACCATTCCATCTTCGTCCGGAGAAATCAGTCCAAGTTCCAGAAGTTTGTCGTGTACCCAAACAGCATCTTCTTCCAATTTCTTCCGGCCATCCACGCTACGAAGTCCGTAGGAAGGATGGTACAGACAGACGATTTTCACCGCCGAACGACCACCATCAAACGAACCGTCCAGGATTTTCTGTCGATTGCTCCGCACCTCGCCACCGATAACCTTCGCGGTTGCTTCATTTCCCAAAGTAATAATCAACTTTGGTTTGATAGTCTTCATCTCCGCTGCGAGATGGGGAGCGCACGCATCTATTTCCGAAGGGGTTGGCGGACGATTTCCGACGGTATGGCACTTTACCAAATTTGTGATGTATATATCCTCACGCTTCAACCCCATAATTTTTATCAATTTGTTCAGAAGTTGTCCGGCGCGTCCAATAAACGGTACTCCCTGACGATCTTCGTGGTCCCCGGGATTTCTGCCGATAATCATCACCCGAGTTTCTATCGGTCCAGTACCCGGAACCGGCTCTCGGGCCTCCAGTCGGGCCGGGCAATTTCTGCATTTTTTAACTATCTTGTGAATCAAAATCATTGAGCCGTAAACCGGTGTGGATCGTGTAAACGAACGAAATCCCAATTGGCCTTTATATCCAGAAATTTGTTCTCAACTCCCATCCGGGCCGCCAAAAATTGCAATCGCCACTTCTCCACTTCAGCCATGGCGGGGGTTTGGATAATTGCTATGGCAATATCCACATGCGCGGCGATCAGGGTTTTGGACAAGCCGATATCCTCGAAGCTGACGATATCTTTCTCCTCTGATTGAGCTTTTAACTGAAAAGCGGAAATAACCGGTACGTTCAATCTCAAGGCCATAGCCTTCATATCGCGGGCGATTTCACCGACATAGGCATAATCGTTGGAATTGGCATATCGTCCGGTATTCGGCGTCATAATATTGCCGTAGTCGATAAGCACCAAATCTATCCGCACGCCCAATCTGCGTAGCTCCCGTTCAATGAGATGCGTAGTACATTGTTCGGGAACCATAATAATATGAAGTTGCTTCTCCCGGATGCGGGACATTTCCATTTCCCATTTGGCAAGTTCTTTATCTTCAATCTGGGCTGACCGAAAACATTTACGAAATCGCAGCCGGGCAAATCTACTATCGAGACGGTAGGCCGTGTCGCGTGCAGTCATTTCAATGGTAACCAAAACTGCGTTGAAACCGCATTCCACCGCTCCGGCGGCGCAATCCTGAATTGCAATCGACTTGCCGCCTTTCGGTCGAGCCAGCCATGCCATAAATTCCCCCGGTCTTAGGCCCCCGCCAATTTCCCGGTCTACCACCTCAATACCGGTAGGAATTTGAATATCCATATCTTCGGGATGCTCCCGCATATGGATGATAGCATCTCTCCTGGTGCTAAAATCCCGGACATATTCTACTACACGAACATCTTTGGGTTGCGATTCCCCCTCGTTAATAAGTTGGTTAAGAGTAAACTCCTTGGCTTCCTTGATTCGCCCCTGAGCCATCAAATCCAAAGCTTTATCGAAGGCCGAACGCATCAACCGCCCCGTCGAAGCATCGTGCAAACGCGAAACATAGTATTCCAACTGGTCTTCAGTAGGAAGGTCCAGCGCCCCGAACCCATTCATAAAGGCTTCTAAGCGCAGCAATTCATCGGCGGAACGACCATTCTGCCGTAGTTTATCCAGAATTATCGGCGCATCGGGCAATTGACCGTTTTCCGAGTGATATTTATGAATTATCTCGAAAATCCATTTGGTCTGTTTGGTGTTAAAATGCTCAATTTGCAACCCCTCTACTGCGTTATAGGCGCCTTCCGC
>Ga0214473_10010170_pt1 | contig 11080 bp, 9 predicted proteins | sample RVTome_7_FD_203509 | JGI IMG/M metagenome (GOLD analysis project Ga0214473, IMG submission 203509) | Soil microbial communities from uranium-contaminated site in the Upper Colorado River Basin, Wyoming, United States - RVT98D197 | ecosystem: Environmental > Terrestrial > Soil > Contaminated >...
GATGATCGTGGAGAACTGGTGCCGGAGCTGGTTGCCGAAGATGTTCACGACTCCGATCGCCGCGATTGCCACCAGGGCGACGATGATGATGTATTCCGTCAATCCCTGCCCGCTCCGAGAGGAAGCACGTTTCCCTGCCTTTTTCATCGGGAGATCCCTCCTTCGTTTTGTGATTTGCCGGCTGGGGGGAGCAAGGGGCGTTCCTGCCCGTCCCGGGAGGGGGCAGAGGAATATCCGGAGAAAATCCGTGAGGATGTTTGGCGGGGATCGGGGATAGGGCGGGAAGCGGATTCGTAAGCAGTCTGAATTTCAGACCGATGGTTCGATGATCGGTCCTACTCCGGCTTTCGGATGCCGTATTTTTTCAGCTTCTCGAACAAGGTGGATTTGGCGATTCCGAGTTCCCTGGCGGTCTGCGTCTTGTTCCCTTTCTGCCGGGACAGCTCGGCCAGGATATTGGTTTTTTCCGACTGTTCCCATCGCGACAGGGTGGGATCCGCGACTCCTTCGGCCGTAGCGGAATCCGCCGGCAGAAGGAAGGTGAAGTCCCGGGGGGTAAGAGACGGGCCGTCGCACATCACCACGGATCTCTGGATGGCGTTCCGGAGTTCCCGGACGTTCCCGGGCCAATCGTGCGACGCAAGGAGTTCCGCCGCGGGCGCGGTAAGTTCCGGGATCGGTCGATGGGTCCGGGACGCGACATCCGCGAGAAAGTGCATCGCGATCGGGAGAATATCCCCGCGCCGGTCCCGCAAGGGAGGGACGGCGAGCGTGATGGTGCTGATCCGGAAATAGAGATCGTCGCGGAAATTCTTGCCGGCCACCTCCTTTTTCAGGTTCCGGTTCGTGGCCGCGAGGATGCGGACGTCGACGAGGATCGTTTCATTTCCGCCGACCCTCTTGATCTCCTTCTGCTCCAGGGCACGCAATAGCTTGGGCTGGAGACGAAGGGGGAGTTCGCCGATTTCGTCCAGAAAGATCGTCCCGCCGTGCGCGATCTCGAACGCCCCCCTTCGCTGCGTCGTCGCTCCGGTGAAGGCCCCCTTTTCGTGGCCGAAGAGTTCGCTTTCCATCAGTTCCGGGGAGATCGCTCCGCAGTTGACGACCACGAAGGGGCCGTCTTTCCTCGGAGACTTTTCGTGGATTCCCCGGGAGACCAGTTCCTTCCCGCTGCCGGTCTCCCCTTCGATCAGGACGGGGAAGTCGGAGGCGGCAACCTTCCGAATGCCGCTTATTAATTGTTTTATAATATGGCTATTGCCCAATATATCTAAAGCAGTAGTTGATATTATTTCCGCAGCTTTTCGGTCGACGCGCGGAGAGGGTTCGCTACCGGAACCGGGAATGACCGTTGGGGGTTCGGAAGAGGAATGCGACCGTCCTTCGCGGGAGAAAAGGATATGGTACGGTCCGATCCGGAACGAAAACCCGCCCTCGAGCTGCACCTGAGAGATCCGTTTTCCATCGACGTACGTTCCGTTTCGGCTGCTGTCCGAAAGAAAATATTGGTCTCCCACCCGGAAGATGCGCGCGTGGATCCTGCTCACGGAAGGATCGGGGAGCAACAGGTCCGCCTCCTTGCTTCTCCCGATCCGGACCTCTTTCAGGCCCAACCGGATTTCGACGGTCATCCCGTTCGAGATCGAAACGGAGAGTATCGCCGGATTTTCTGCCGGGATCATCGCGAACCCCCGTGATTTTTCTGTTTATGGTAGCAAAAGGAGTGCCGGAAGCTTATCCCATTTCTCTCGAGGGGGCATCTTCTTTCCCCAACCGAGGGGACATATTCCCTGTACATGAACGCTTGGAGGAAGTGGCGCATCCCATGGATAATAGAAAAATCCGACCCTTTGGGAGGCCCCTATGTCCGAGGAGAATAACGATTTCATTTGCAGGCGGATCGTCGAGAGTGCCCCCGACGCGATCGTCTTCTCCGACCAGGACGGGATCATCCGTCTCTGGAATGCCGGGGCAGAGGCGATGTTCGGGTACGGCGCGCAGGAAGCGGTGGGGAAGTCGCTGGACATCATCGTCCCGGAGAAGATGCGGGAACGGCACTGGGAAGGGTATTTCCGGGTGATGAAGACCGGGAGCACCAAATACGGGAAAGATCTGCTCGCCGTGCCGGGAATCCGCAAGGACGGCTCCCGGGTCTCGCTGGAATTCTCCGTCGCCCTCATCCGGGACGAGGACGGGGTTCTCATGGGCGTCTCGGCCGTGCTCCGGGATGTGACCGCCCGCTGGCAGAAGGAAAAGGAGATGAAGGAACGGATCGCCGCGCTCGAGGCGCGGGCGAAAGGGTCGGGCAACCCTAGCAGTTCGTTTCCTTCGTGAAGGAATGTCCCCGCCCGATTTTCCTGCCCCGGAGGACGAATAGAGGGAACAGGATCAGGAGGAGGGCGGCAAGCGACGATGCCCCGTCCTCCGCCCGTATTCCGTTCCCGATCGAGCACCCCCCGCCGCCACCTCCCGATGACGGCGGAGCGAACCCGGTCGTCGTATAGGTCTTCGTGACCAGGGCGCTGTTGTCCAGGCCGTCGTCGGCGCGAAGGCCCACCTCGTAGACGCCGGGGAAGTCCGGAGTCATCGTCGCGTTGTCGCTCCCCGCGGCCACCAGGGTTGCCGAGCTCCCTGAGGGCCGGGAAACGAGCAACCACCGAAGCGTGAGGGGCTGCGAGTCCGGGTCGTTGCTTCCCGCCCCGCTGAACGATACCGGAATTCCCACGTTGTCGGAGGAAGGCCCGACCACCAGGGCGGTTGGAATCCGGTTTACGTGTATCGTTCTGGTATCGGGAAGGGAAGCCATCCCTCCGGATGTGACGACGAGGGAAACGGTGTATTCGCCCGGTGCGTTCGCCTGGAACGTCGGGCTTGCACTGCCGGAGGGTGTAACGGAGGCCCCGGGCGCGTCCCATTGATAGTTTGTGATCGCGGCACCCAGCGGTCCCGAACTGGATTCGGACGTGAGCGTCACGGGAGTCTTCGGTGCTGCGGTCGGCGGGGCGGTGATCGCGGCGACCGGTTCGGCGACGGCCCGCAGTGCGTTCACTTTCCCATATCCCCACGTATTGTTCGGCACGGCCGGTCCGTCCGTGAGCGGATCTGCTGTCCGCTTCAGGCGCTCTCGAATCTGGACACTCGACAGGTTCGGATTCGATTCCCAGACAAGCGCAGCAATTCCCGCAACGTGAGGGGCCGACATGCTGGTCCCTTGGTGGATGACGTAGTTGTTGTTTGGCGCAATTTCGATGGGGAGGAAAGTTGCATCGAAGGATCTTGCAGAGTAGACCAGCGAGCCCGGGGCGATCAGGTCCGGTTTGATCCTCCCATCACGCGTCGGTCCCAGGCTACTGAATGTGGATACATCTCCGATTGAGCCGGCCCCTCCGCCGATCTTCGTGTTGAATGACCCTACGGCTATAACGTTTTCCGCGTTTGCCGGTTCTGTTACCGTCCCCGCTTCCGTGGCCGTTGTGAAGAACCCGTTCTGTTTTTCGATGTAGGCGTCCACTTTCCCGTTCCCTCCGTTGCGGATCCGCTCAAGGAAGATGGTCGCGGGAGTGGGTGCCGACGCGGTGAAAAACACAGTGATGTGGGTTGCCCCGTTCAGTGGGGCGTCCACCCCGTTGGAGATCGAGATCCTGCCGCCGGAGGAGGATGCCGAGGTTCCGGAGGCCGCTGCGGCCGATTCCAACCCGACGAGGGTGGCGGTGACCTTGTACCGGTCTGCGCCGTCCGCCCAGACGTCGATGAAGGATAGACCGGTTTCCAGAGACAGCTGAACTGTAACGGATCCGAAAAGGGGAAGTGGTACCTGGAAGTGCTCCTTTTCCGTCCCCCCGTTTCCTGCGGCGGCCACGATGATTCCCTTCCCGTTGGGAGGATTTGTCGCCAGAACGTTGATTGCCTTGGTGAAGAGACTACCCTGCGGGTCGTCGGTCCCATCGTGGGGACCGGTCATCAGTCCGAAGCTCAGGTTTACGGCGATGGGCACAGTGGATAATCTCATCAGAGTGTCCACGGCGGTAACGATATCGGTCGTATCGAAGTTAGTCTTTCCGATGAACAGATTAGCTCCTGGAGCCATCCCCGTGTAGGTGCCTGAGGACATGAGCCCGTTGCCTGCCGCAATTCCAGTTACGTGCGTCCCGTGTCCCTCCTCGTCGGACTTCGGATCTGTGGAAATTCCGGGGGGGAAGGAGGGAGCCGCATAGGTGTGGACGACCCGGCTGACCGTCCCCGAACTGTCGAAAAAATCCTTGTGCGTACCGTCCAATCCCGTGTCCACAATCCCCACATTTATCCCTGTGCCTGTGAAGGGCCGGGGGAGAGGAAAATTTCCTGACTGGACGAGGTCTGCGAAGGTTTGCTGGCGGCTTTCATCAAGCAGAGGCCTCGCAAGCTTCCCGCCCTCGATATAATTCACGGATTCCCATCTTGAAATGTAATCGATCGCGTCGATCGGGACATGAACGATGAACAACCTGTCCGAGATGCGAAGGGAGGTCCCCTCGAGATTCATGATTTTTACCGGAATCGCGGGATCGCCCGATCCCAGGGAGAGAAAAGCAGGGAGCAGAAGGGGGCTGGTTCCGGATGGAGCCGCCATGGTCCGGAGTCGGGATTCGAGGAGATCCGTTCCCATGGAAATGTGGATATACGGGTCGATTTTCCTGGTGTCGGTTTCGAAAGATACGCCGGAAAGGGACGCAACGCCATAGAGGGCGAAAAGCAGAAGGGGGATTTTTCTCGGGCGCGATCGCATCGTCAAGGTGTCGGGGCTCCGGAAGCGTCACATCGTCCGGGCTTTAGATGCCCCTTCGTAGAAAAGTATTCGGTCGTCTTCGAGAAGACGGGGCAGGGAGGTGAGCGGTCCGGAGACGGCCCAGACGACCCCCGCGCGGGATGCGACGGTTACGCCGGCCGCCTCCACGAATTTTTCCTCCTTCTCCTGCGGCATCTCCCGGAACCGGACGAGAAAGTCGGCCCGCATGGCTTCCTTCCCTTCGCCGAACGCTTTCAGAACCTCCATCAGGAAGGCGGGATGGAAACGGGCCAGGGGCCCCTGGCGGCAAAGGTAGAAGACCTTCCTCACGGATTTCTCCTGGAGAAGCGGCGGGATGTCGGGGGAGTTGAGGAGGACGACGGCGGCGTTTCCGAAGGAGTCCAGCACCGACAGTTCGCGCCGGGAAAGCATCTCCGACTGGGTGAGGAAGGCGTCGGACCGGAACACGACGATGCCGGCGAAAAGGGCGGGCAGATTATCCCGGATGATCAGGCCGATCTTTTCGTCCGCCTTCTCCTTGAGGATCGTCTCCTGCTCCGCGGTGAGGTCGGGTCGCTTGCGGTCCTCCCTGCATGCGGGCAGCAGCAGGAGGAGAAGGGTTACGACGAGGAGGATCCGTCGGGTCATCGGGTCGCCGGGAGCAGAAATCCTATGCGAATGGTCGCGTCGAGGTACTTGCTGTCGTCGAAGCGGCTCTTCAGATTGGCGGAACGGATGACGACGGGCAGCGGCCCGTTCGAAAGCCGGGTGAGGAGGCGGACCGCTTCCAGGTAGGTGAGGTTCTGCATCTTCAGGTCGAACGACTCTTCGCCGACGTATTCCCCCGTGCGGGATCCGGCGGATTTGAGGCTGAAGGCCGACTGCGGGAAGCCCGCCTCCTGGATCGATGCGGTAAGGCGCGCGAGCGGAGACTGTTGGGAGTTGGCGGCTGCGTTGACCTGATTCAACCGGCGGCGCACCTCCCGGTCCAGGATCGTGAGCTCCGGGCGCATCTTCCTAAGTTCCGCCAGGTCCTTTTCGGCGACCACCGAACCCCGCGACAGGGACCGAATCCGGGAGATCCCGGGGATCACCACGAACGCGAGCAAAAGGATCAGGACCGCCGCGCACGCGCCCAGCGCGAGGACGACCTTCTCGCGGCTACGAAGCACGGCCGTTTCCCCCGTTCTCGATCAGGATCGTGTACCGCACGTTCCCCCCCCGGACGCTTCCCTCGGATTCCTGGACGGTCACCGTGGTGTCCGGACCGAAAGTGGCCACGAGCGAGGTGCGGAACGTCTCGACGGACTCCGCGGACCCCGCGTCGCCTTGAAGACGGAGCCGCCCGGAATCGAAGGATACCTCGCGGACGGAAACGTTCTGATTCGCCGGAAGCGCCTGCGACACCTTCGCCAGCAGAGCGGTCGGTTCCGGAAAATCGGACCCAAGTTCTTTTCTCTGGCGAGCGAGCGCCTGGATCTTTTCCCGGATCTGCGCCGTTTCCTGGACGACGACCTTGACGCCCGGGACGGCCTCGGTGAATTCCTTCCGGATCTGTGCCCGGATCTGGGAGACTTTCTTCCCTTCGGCCCACTGCGCGACCAGGATCGTACCGACCAGGGAGATCAGGGCGATGACGCCCAAGGCGACCGCGATGCGGACCCGGGACCGGTTCCGCGTCCGTTCCGTCTCGGCCTCCGCGGAGGTCCGGAGGGAGAAGTTGCCGGTTTCCCGCCCGAAGAAAGGCGCGACCGCCGCGCCGTAGGCGAGGGGCGAGGCATTACCAGCCGCCCCCGGCGCCACGAAGAGGTCCGGGAAGGGGAGAAGTTCCGCGAGAGGAGGGGGAAGGTCCCCGACCACGATGGAGGCCTGGGGGGAAGCGCCGTGCGCATCGGCCTCCAGGATCTCCCGGATTCCGTTCGCCAATTCCTCCGGGGTCGCGGCGATCGCCTCGGGGAACTGGCGGGCCGCGGCGACGGCTCCCCCGGACAGCCGAAGGGCGACGAAATCGCTCCGGTCGGAGAAGACCAGGCCGGAGAATCCTTTCTTCGAGGAGAGAACGGCGCACAGAAGCGACACGTGGTCGGTGATCGCCCGGTCCGGGCGAAATCCCGCCTCGGTGAACGCGGACACGACCTTCTCGACGGCGGACCGCCTCGCCGCGACGGCCAGGAACGTCCCCGGCTCCCCGGCGGGGAGGATGTCGGAAAGGATCTCCTCGTCGTCGATCGGGAGGTTCCCCTCGAGTTCCGCGATATGCATCTTTTTCGCCCGCGGCAGGTCGGTGACGGGGAGCCGGATCATTCGCAGGAACGTCCAGGCGGGGGGAAGGGAGAGTACCGCGGACGGAAGGGGGCCGGGCCCCGCCATCCTGCGGACCTCCTCCGCGAGCCGTGCGATGTCCTCCCCGCCGCCATACGGGTCGGTGCAGGGGACCTCGCACAATCCCTCCATCTTCGAGGAAAGGAGGGAGTGCTCCCAAAGGACGGCGGAAAGAACGTTGCGCGTGATGGAGATCCCCAGGCTTCTCAATGTCCCTTCCTTCTAGAAGAACTGGAACTCTCCCGTCGGCGACAGGAGAGGACCCCGGATCCTCAGAGTAGCATTCTTGGCGTTTTTCGCCAGAAGGTCAAATAGGAGGGCGATCTTGCCCTCCAGGGGGTTCTCGATCCGGAGGTGGAACGTGATCGTGGCCCCCGGGGGGGAAAAAAGTTCCGTGATCTCGCCGGTTCCCTCGACATGCGCCTCCTCGTAGGTTCCGGCGATCGACGAAACGATGAGGGATTTCCCCTGTACCGCGAAAAGGGCCTTCACATCCTGAAGCAGGGCCTCCCGGATGGGCGAGGAAGCCTGGCGGATCGGAACGCGCAGCCAGGCGAACCTTGCGTTTCCCCGTCCGGAGATCTCCCCCGAAGAAGAGCGGCTCCATCGCGCCTCCGCCGACTCGAGGAGGAATCCGGTTCCCGACGCGGAAGGGGGGAGAAGGGAGGCGAATTCTTCGCTGGCGACGTTTTCGAGGGAGAGGCGCCCTTTCCCGGGGTTCCAGAACCGGGGGGAGGTGTACAACTGCGCCTTCGCGTTCCCTTTCGATACCGTCACGTGGACCGGGAGCCAGCGGAGAAGTCCGGTCCACTCCCACCCGGCCCGGATCGTGTCCAGCCGGAGCTCGCCCGTACCCGGGCGGAGGAAGACGGCGTTTTCCAGCCGGATCCCCAGAGGGAACTCCGTCCGCGCCGTTTCCGCGGAGATCTCGACCCCGGACTTCGCCAGGAAGGGGCGGACAAAGGAAAGGATCACGCTTCCCGGGAGCGTGTAGGAAATCGCCAGGAGAAAGACAAAGAGGAACAGAAAAACGCCCAGGACGATCCACAGCCACCGCCCCCGGGAAAAGCGTCTACCCCACAAGGGCTTTCCTGAAAAATCGGCGGATTCCCAGGATGGCCAGCGGCAGCAGGATCAAAAGGGCGTCGGGGATCCGGTGATTTCCGGCCGATCCGGGGTTGGCGGCGACACCGCACCCCGATTCGTCGGTCGATTCCGCCCTCGACGTGGGCAGGCCGGTGACGTCGAGGTTCCTGTTTCCCGTTCCCGGGACCGCGCCGGACCAGAAGACGACGACCTTTCCGCTGAAGAACCCGAAGGCGGCCCGGGTGTAGTCCCCGTCGAGGGAGACCGGGAACTCGGCGGAGTCGAGGCCCACCGGGAGCGGGATTGTCGTTATTCGCGCGAAGGGATACGAGGAGGCGAGCTTGAAGGCGAAGTAGACGGACCTCGTCCCGTTGCTTCCGTATCCCGTGACATGGATGGCTCCGAGGATGTCGAGGAGCGCCGCGGGCCGGAAGACGTTGAAATCCCCGGACAGGATCGCCTCCCCCGGCGGGGAGAGAAGGAAGTTGGTGTTGGTCGTCACCTCGACCGGGGATCCGTCCTGGTTGTCCGCGTCGGGGTTGATGTTCACCAGGCCGATGTTCCCGGCCGTTTCCGGGAGGGACTCGTCCGCCGCGAGGATGACGATGGAGCTGGTCCCGGCGACGAGGAGATTCGGGTGCCCGAACTTCCGGGAACGACCGAGCACCCCGGTCGCCGCGATCACGACGTTGTCCGCCCCGTTCGTTTCCTTCACCAGAGCGTAGTAGATCCCGTTCGGAAGGGAGGAGCTGCTGTTCGCGGCCCAGGCGACGTGGGCGCGGTTCAGTCCGTCGAGTTTCAGGTTGGGCAGCGGGCGGACGCCGGTGCTTCCCGCCACGGAGGAAAGGAGAAGCGGGGTTCCGGGACTTCCCGTGACGGCGGCGCTCTCCAGGGAGATCCGCGCGTAGTAGACGCCGAACGGGTCCGCGACCCCCTGCCTTCCCGCGTAGGCCAGCCGGGCGGTGTTATCCGCCGTGACCAGCCCGAACGAGACGTCCTCCTGGAAACCGCTGACTCCCGTGATCCTGCGCACGGACCGCTTCACCACCGCCTTGTTCGAGAGCGTAAGACGGGCCATGTAAAGCGCATACGTCGGGTCGGCGGAAGCGACCGGCTTGGCCTGGAAGAAGATCACCGCCTCGGTGGAGGAACGAAGGGCGATCTGGGGGTGACGGGCGTCTGCGTAGAGATCATTCCCCGCGTCCGTGTTGTCGATCGGCGCGGGCGGGGTGACGAGAAACCCCGTTGTGGTACGGGTTAGGGAGAGGTTGGTGAAGTCCGTTCCCCCGTCGATCGCCGCGTAATAGACGCGGAAGGGGCCGGCCGTGGTGCCCGCGCCGATGTAGGCGACATGGTTGACGGTTCCCTCCACCGCCACGGAGGGCTGGTCGAAGACGCCGGGGGAGGCGGGATCGTTCACCGGGACGGTCCTTTCCGCCGACGCCGTCGCCGCTATCGCGGCGGCGAGCGCCAATGCCAGGATCGTTGTCAGGACACGTCTCATGCTCCCCCCGCGGATCGTGAATTTCGGTGGGTCATTCTACCCTCCAGTATCGCCATTGTATAGTTTTCCCGGATCGGATCCCGACGGAATCGATCGTCCGGACCGTTCCGGCGAACTCCCCCGAGGAACGCACGTGGAAGGCGGTCGACCGGGTGTCCATGAGGTCGCGGATCCGCGTCCTCTTGTACAGATCAAGAAGGAACGGGCTCACGTTCCCGAGATCCTCGATCTTTTTGAAGGGATTCACTTTCCGGTACTCGATAATCTCGGAAGCCTCCGATTCTCCGATCTCCCCGGCTTCGGCCGCGTCCTGGCCGGCAGAGAGAGCCATCAGGACAGGCTTCGGGGCCGTGTTGAGGTTGACCTTCCCCGAGGAGTAGATGGTGACGAACGGCCGAAGCTTCTCGAACGTCTCCGGAGTCATCCCCCGGACGAGACGAAGTTCGTCGACGGTGTCGAAGAGATCGTTCTTCGCCTTGTAGGGGAAGGGGAGGGAGAGGTAGTAGGGGCTTTCGGCGCCCCCCACGCGGGGCGTATCGTCGTTGTCGAGCCAGTCGACGACGGCGTCCGCGAGCGACGGGTCGAGTTCGAGGAGCTCGAGAAGCCTCCGGAAGACGGCGAGCCTCTGGTCGTCGGGCGCGTTCCCGTTGGGAAGCACCAGGCGGTTCAGGTTGATCTTCCGCTCCTCGTCCTCCACGACGATCCGGATCGTTCCCTCTCCCAGGTCGATGGGGGGGACCGGCCTCGACCAGACCTCGTCGAGGGTGTCGAAATCGTTGTTCCCCGCGTCCTCCCGAAGGGCGATCCGGGCCGCCGCGACGCCCGCCTCCCCCACGAGCTCCGCGCGGATGGAGTCGCGGCCGTATGCCCCCGTCTGCGCCGATCGCGCTCCGGCCCGGAAAACCTCCCACACCAGGGTGACGATCAGCACGAGGATCAACAAGGTGATGAGAAGGGCCACCCCCCGGTCGCCGGCCCGCCGCGCCCTCATTGCTTCGCCCCCGCCCGCCTGCCCGAAAACGGGATCGCCGCCTCCGTCCCCGCGAGAGGGATGGGAACGACCCGTCGGTACTCCTCGCCGGACGAGGAGGTGAGGATGATGGCCACCTTGCCGGGCAGCGCGGTCTTGTTCCGGCCGCCCGACGGCCACTCCTTCGCCCACGCGCTCCCGTCGAAGAACTCCATCCGGAAGCCCAAAAGCCGGTCCGCGATCCGGATCTCCCGCGTGGGGATCTTGTTCTCGATCAGGGGGAGGGAGGACTCCTCGCGGTAGAGCTCGAGGAACTTCCCCTCCCGGCCGAGTTTCGGGAAGTACCGGAGTTTCACGACGCCGTCCGCGGGGCGCGGTCCGCCCTGCTCCGGAAGCACGAAGGCGGTGAAGACCAGGGTGGCGGCCGGCTTCC
>Ga0214473_10010172_pt1 | contig 11078 bp, 8 predicted proteins | sample RVTome_7_FD_203509 | JGI IMG/M metagenome (GOLD analysis project Ga0214473, IMG submission 203509) | Soil microbial communities from uranium-contaminated site in the Upper Colorado River Basin, Wyoming, United States - RVT98D197 | ecosystem: Environmental > Terrestrial > Soil > Contaminated >...
CCGCCATCGGGGAGGAGGGGAATCCGAATATCCCTCTCCCCTCGGGATTTGACGGTTCGGATCTTATCGGACCTTGGCAGCGGTCCGGAAAGCCCTCTTGAACGGCTTATCCGCCGGCCGAGGCGATCGAGGGGACCCTGCTGCCCCCGCGTCCGGACCCCGCGCTCTCCGTCGAGGCGGCGATTCGCGCGCGGCGCTCTCCTCTCCGTTTTCTCCCCGCGGCGATCGACGCGGCGGATCTGGGCTTCGTCCTCGCGATGGCGCGCGCCCACCCGGCGCTCGCGCGCGCGCCGGGCGTCGAGCTCTACGCGATCGCCCATCGCGTGCACGGACTCGCGCCCGGCCTTAACCAAAGCGACGGCAGCCGGGTGGCGCTCCGGCGGGCCGGCGATCTGCGCGAGCCCCTCGTCGCCGCCTGCCTCGGCCAGGAGCTGGCGGGCCAGGCCTCCGCGGCGCTCCTCATGGTGGCCCGCCCTGCGGCTGCCGCCGCACGCGATGGCCCGCGCAGCTACCGCGACCTGCTCGTCGAGAGCGGCGCCATCGCGCAGCGCATCTATCTGGCCGCCGAGTCCCTCGACCTCGCCGCCCGCAATCTCGCCGCCTTCGTCGACGACGACCTGGCGGCCCTGCTCGGCTTCGGACCCGACGGCCGGGCCGTGCTGCACCTGACGCTGCTCGGCCGGGAGGGCTAGCCCGATGAACTTCGCTCGGCTCCGCCTCGCTGCGCGGAGGCCGACTCTCGAGTCGGCCTCCTAGCCCGACCCGAGACCGGCCGGCTGCTACGGACTCGGAGTGGGCAGCCTGAGCTTCACCCACTCCGCGACCTCGCGCGTCTCCGGGTCGGCGTACTTCACCTCGGCGGTGCATCCCTCGCACAGGTCGTCGAAGGAGCCGGCGAGCGCCCCCTGACCCTGATCGTGGCGATCGATCCAGATCCGGGTCGAGTCCTCGAGGCGCACGCTCACCCGCCCGCTCGGACTCTCGATGGCGAAGCGGCGCTGCTCCGGCTCGACGCTGACGATCGTGCCTTGGGTGCTCAGCTTTCCGGAGATCCCGGGCGACTGTCCGATCGGAATGAAACGCTCGGTCGCCAACTGTCCGTGGGCGGAGGCGTCGCAGAACAGGGCCACGACCAGCGCGATGCCGAGCGAACGGATTCGCATGGGTTCTCCTCCGATCCGTCGAGAGCTCACTGGTGCGCCAGGGCGAGTCGATCGCGCGCCTGCTCCACCTCGCGAAGGGCCTGCCGCGTGTGGTACGCGCGCAGGAAGATGCTGCACAGCGCCTTCTCCTCCAACGCCCGGGCGCGCTCGAGCTCCGCGACCGCGTCCGGATGCAGGCCCGCCCCGGCCAGCACGTCGCGCGCATCCCGCGTCTCCTCGAGGGCGCGATCGAGCAGGCGCGCGCCTTCGCCGCGCTCGAAGTGACCCAGCCCCGCCACCCGCTCGAGCAGCAGGGCGCTCGCGCGGATGTTCTCCAGGCCGTTGATCACGCGCAGGAATCCCGCCAGCGCCGCGATCTGGGTCGCGTCGAGCTCGATCCCCTCGCCCTCGGGGTCGGCCGCCGCGAGCACCCGACCCGCTGGGGACGAGTTGAACGAGTCTCCGTCGTAGAAGGCGACGGCGGCCTCGATCGTCGGCACGGCGTTGTCGTGGAAGAAGGGACCGGTGTCGGCGGCCTCCACCAGCGGCGGAGTGTTGAAGGTTCCGTCCCCCGGCGTCCCGAAGCCGTCGTCCGGCGGGACCTCGGCGCCGAAGAGCTCCGCCGGCTGATCCGGTAGCGCCTCGACGCCCGTGTCGAAGTTCCGGTTCCCGAGGTTCCCGCCGCCGAAGTCCGCGCTTGCCCCGGCGTTCACGTGGCAGAGGTTGCACTTGCCGAGCGCGGGATCGAGGAAGATCGCCTGCCCGCGCGCCGCCACCGGGTCGCGCAGCGGGAGCGGCAGGGCGAGGTCCTGCTGGCGCCCCAGCGAGAGCTGGAACGCCTCCAGCGCGTCGAGCTCCTCTTCGGTCGGCAGCCGGAAGTCGACGCCGGCCACGCGCCGGGTCGTCCGTGTGAAGTGTTGGATGACGGCGCCCACCGCGAAGGAGCGCAGCGATCCGTCGCCCGGCGACCCGTCCCCCGACCAGCCGGTGCGGGGTCCGTCCGGGCTCGCGACCGAGCTGCGCAAGCCCAGCACGTGGGGCACCCCGCGCATCACGAAGCGGTTCTCGAGGTCGTCGAAGCCGTCGAGATTCTCGAGGATCAGCCCGAACCGCCGCATCAGCTCGGGCTTCTCGAAGTTCTCGGCCAGCTCCGGCACGAACTCGGCCACGAAGAGCGGGTCGTCGGCGGGCAGCGTCGCGATGAAGGCGGGGCTCAGCGAGAAGTTGTCCTCGGCACGATGGCAGGTGCCGCAGGTGCGCCCGTTGCCGGCGAAGGTCTCCTCGAAGAAGATCCGCTCGCCGCGCGCGACGAGAGCCGCCTGCGGATCGGACGGCGGCGCGCCCGACCCACATGCGGACAGGAGAAGACCCGCCGCGACCCCCGCCAGTGTCGCTCCACCCCTCACGTTCAGCCGATCGGACGGTCGCGGGAGCGGGAATCGTGACCGTCGTCACCCGGCGTCCCGCTTCGAGCCGGATCGGACCGCTGGAACCCGCTCGGAAACCCCACTCTCAGGGCTTCCGAAACTTCAGCACGAAGCGATCGGCGGTGCCGCGCCGCTCGCCCGCCGCGCTGGGCGACGCATTCCAATCGAGCGCATCAGCGGGGTTTCGCATGAAATCGGTTTCGGCGTCGAGCACGAAGCCGGCCTTCTGGATCTCGCTCGTGACCACGCTCTCCTCGATCCGGTGCAGGCTCTTCGCGTCGCTCGTGCCGGAACCGGGGCGCGCGCTGTGGTCGATTACGCCGTAGATGCCGCCGCTCTTCAGTGCCGCGAAGACCGCGGCATTCATGCGCGCGCGATCGGCCTCCAGCCAGACGGTGTCGTGGTAGACGAGCACGAACAGAACCGCGTCCAGATCCCTGGCTTCGGGCGGCAACGGGTCGTCGAACTCGCGATCGACGCGCACCACCGGCGCGTTCACGGGCTTGGCCAGGCGCTCGCTCCAGGGCTTCTCGGCGAAGCGCTCGAGAATGAACTTCGGGTTCTGGCCGTACACGCGACCGGTCGGGCCGACCGCGCGCGCCAATAGCTCCGTGGTGTAGCCTCCGCCGGCACCGAGCTCCGCCACGCGCATGCCCGGGTGGATGCCGAAGAACGCGAGCGTCTCGGCCGGGAAGCGCCCCGCGTCGAGCGCCCGGTCCGCGTCGCTGCGATCGGGCGCCGCAACCGCAGCCGCGGGCCCGCTCGGCACCTCGGCCGATGCGACGAACGCCGGCACGCCGAGGACGAAGAAGAGGCAGAGCGCGAGGAAACGGCTGCTTCGCTTCATGCCGCCGAGTCTACCGCTGTCCGATCGCCGCTCCCACGGCGTCCAGCGCCTCGCTCGGCCGGCGCGCCCCGGCCAGGAAGGTGTAGACCGCTGGCACGAGATAGAGGGTCAGAGCGGTGGAGAAGACGAGACCGCCCACCACCGCGATGCCGAGCGAACGCCGGCTGCCGGCGGCGTCGCCAAGCGAGAGCGCGATCGGCAGGATGCCGAATACCGTCGAGAGGGCCGTCATCAGGATCGGGCGCAGGCGCCGGGTCGACGCGTCGAGCACCGCGTCGCGTACGGAGAGACCGCTCTCGCGGCGCTGATTCGCGAACTCGACGATCAGGATGCCGTTCTTCGTCACCAGCCCGATCAGCATGACGAGCCCGATCTGGCTGAAGAGATTGAGCGTCTGCCCGAAGATCAGCAGGCAGAAGAGGGCGCCCGCCAGCGAGAGCGGCACCGTCACGAGGATCACGATCGGATCGCGGAAGCTCTCGAACTGCGCCGCGAGCATCAGGTAGATCAGCAGCAGCGCCAGGCCGAAGGCGAAGAGCAGGCTGGTACCCGCGTCCCGGTAGTCCCGCGACTGGCCTGCGAGGCTCGTCCGGACCGTCGGCGGCAGCACGCGCGCCGCGATCTCGTCGAGGGCGGCGATCCCGTCGCCGATCGCCACGCCGGGGGCAAGGCCGCCCGAGATCGTCGCCGACGTGAAGCGGTTGAAGCGGTAGATCGCGGCCGGGCCCACGCTCTCCTCGAAGCGCACCAGGTTGTCGAGCGAGAGCATCGCTCCGTCGCGCCCCCGCACGAAGAGGCTCGCGAGATCCTGGGGATCGTTGCGGTCGCCCCGCTCGACCTGGCCGATCACCTCGTACTGCCGGTCGTTGCGCAGGAAGTAGCCGAGGCGCTGGCCTCCGTAGGCGAGCTGCAGGGTGCGCGCGACGTCGAGCACCGTCACACCGACCTCGGCGGCGCGCTGCCGATCGATCGAGATCGAGCCCTCCGGGCGGTTCATCTTCAGGTCGGTGTCCACGAAGCGCAGCGCCGGGCTCGCGCTCGCTTCGGCGAGGAACTCCGGCAGCACGGCGAGCAGCTCCTCGAGGTTGAGAGCCTGGAGCACGTACTGGACGGGCTGGCCGGCGCGCCGGTCGCCTACCGTCGGGGGCTGGGCCGGGAAGGCGCGCACACTGGTGAAGCGCTCGAGATCGCGGGAGATCTGCTGGAACACCTCCTCCTGCGAGCGCTCCCGCTCGCGTGGATCCCGCAGGTAGAGGTTGAAGAGGCCGCTGTTCGCGGCGCCGCCGCCGGAGCCCGGTGCCGCGATCGCGAAGGCCCGCCCGATCTCCGGCACCTCGTCCGCGAACCAGGCGGCGATCTGGTCCATCTCGAACTGGGTGAACTCGAAGGACGCGCCCTCGGGCGCGCGTACGTTGACGCGGATGTTCGAGCGGTCCTCCAGCGGCGCGAGCTCGCTCGGCAGGACCACCAGGCAGAGCGCGATGATCGCGACCGCGGCGAGGGTCGCGGGCAGCGCCAGCCAGCGCCGCGCCAGGAAGGCCGCCAGGGTCCGCTGGTAGCCGCGGTCGAGCGCGTCGAAGAGCGGCTGGGTCGCGCGGTGGAATCGGCCGTGGCGCGGCTCCCCCTCCAGCACGAAGCGGCACATCATGGGCGAGAGCGTCAGGGCCACGAAGGCCGAGACGAGCACCGCGCCGACGACCACGACCGCGAACTCGCGGAAGAGCCGACCCACCAGGCCCTCGAGGAAGACGATCGGCACGAACACCGCGGCGAGCGTAAGCGTGGTCGAGATCACCGCGAAGTAGATCTCGTGCGATCCCTCGAGTGCGGCCTGGTACGACGTCCTGCCGCGCTCGATCTTCGCGTAGACGTTCTCGAGCACGACGATGGCGTCGTCACAGACGAGCCCGATCGCGAGCACGATCCCGACCAGGGTCAGCACGTTGATCGTGAACCCGGCGAGGTACATCACGAAGAAGGTCGCCACGATGCTCACCGGGATCGCGATCACCGGGATCACGGTCGAGCGCCAGCTGCGCAGGAAGAAGTAGATGATGAACGCCACCAGGCCGAAGGCGATGAAGATCGTCTCCTGTACCTCGCGAATCGAGCGGCGAACGTAGGTCGTGAAGTCGTATCCGACCTCGATCGAGACGTCCTCGGGAGCGGCCTTGCGGATTCCGTCGAGGCGCCGATAGAACTCGTCGGAGATCGCGATCGCATTGGTGTTCGGCTGCGGAATCACGGCGACGCCCACGACCGGCTGGCCCTCGACCTTGACGCCCGTGCGCGGGTTCTCGGCGCCGAGCTCGGCGTAGCCCACGTCGCGGAGCAGGATCTGCCGCCCGTCCCGCTCCGCCAGGATCATCGCGTCGAACTCCTCGGGGGTGGTGAGGCGCCCGGCGGTGCGCAGGCTCAGCTCGACCGAGCTGCCCTCGAGCCGCCCGCTGGGAGCGTCCACGTTCTGGGCGGCCAGGGCGGCCTGGACGTCGAGGGGTGTCAAGCCCTGGGCCGCCAGGCGCACCGGGTCGAGCCAGAGCCGCATGGCGTAGCGCTTCTCGCCGAAGATCCGGACGTTGCTCACTCCCGGGATCGTCTGGATGCGTTCCTTCAGCACCCGATCCGCGAAATCGTTGACCTCGAGGATGTTGCGCGACGGGCCGCTCACGCTGATGAACAGGAGCGGCTCGCTGTCCGCGTCGGCCTTCTCGACCGTCGGCGGATCGGCGTCCGGAGGGAGCTGCCGGATCGCGCGCGACACGCGATCGCGGACGTCGTTGGTGGCGGCCTCGAGATCGGCGCCCACCTCGAACTCCACCTTGATCTGGCTGCGCTCGTCGCTCGAGACGGACGACAGCACGCGGATGCCGTCGATCCCGTTGATCTGCTGCTCGAGCGGCTCGGTGATCTGGGAGGCGATCACCGAAGGGTTGGCGCCGGAGTAGTCCGCGCGCACGGTCACGATCGGCGGATCCACGGCGGGGTACTCGCGCACGCCCAGGAAGGCGAAGGACACCAGGCCGAAGACTACGAGCACGAGCGAGCAGACGATCGCAAGGACCGGACGGTGGATGCTGACGTCGGAGAGGTTCATCGCGGTGCACCACCTCCCGCCGCGACCGGCTCGACCCGCACGCCCGGGCGCAGGCGCAGCAGATTCGTCGTGACCACCGTGTCGCCGATCGCGAGGCCGCGCAGCACTTCCACCGACTCGCGGGTGCGCAGCCCGATCTCGACCTCCTGGAGCTCCGCCTGGCCTTCCCGCAGCACGTAGACGGAATGGCCCGTGGCGGAGGGCACGACCGCCTCGGCCGGAACCAGGATGCCATCGATGGCGCGCTCGAGAGGCAGCTCGACGGTCGCGAAGGCGCCGGGGAGCAGCGCGCCGGACGGATTCTCCGCGAGGCCGCGCACCAGCAGGCTGCGGCTCGGCGCGTCGATCGCTGGCTCGACGGCCACGACGCTTCCCGCGAAGGACTCCCCGTTCCCCGCAACGCTGAAGCGGAAGGGCTGGCCGACGGCGACCCGGCCGGCGTAACGCTCGGGCAGCGAGAAGTCGACCTTCAAGCGGCTCGTATCCTGAAGCGTCGTGAGCAGGGTCTCCGGCGTGAGCCAGGCGCCCTCGCTCACGCGCCGCAACCCGACGCGTGCGCGGAAGGGGGCCCGGATCTCCGTCTTCGCGAGGGTCACGCGCAGGACGTCGATCTGCGCCTCGAGGGCGCGCAGCTCCGAGCTGGCCTGATCGTAGGCCTGCTGGCTCAACGCCTTCTTCTCGTACTCGAGCAGCGCCCGCTGCCGCTGCTCGGTGCGCGCCGCGAGATCGCGCTGCACCTGGAGCGTCGCCAGCTGGGCCCGCAGATCGGCGTCGTCCAGCTTGAAGAGCACGGCGCCGGCCTCGACCTCCGTACCCTCCACCACCTCGACCGCGACCAGGCGCCGCGAGAGCTCCGACACGACGCGCACGGACTCGTTGGCCATCAGCGTGCCGACCGTCTTCACCGTCTCCTGGACCGGTGACGCCGCGACCACGTAGACCTCGGCGCGCAGCGCGTGGTCGGCGCTCGATCCGGGCGCCGGTGCGGCCGGCGCCCCACACGAGCGCGCCACGAGCAGGCCCACGCCCAATCCGAGCGCCGCAATCCCGGCGAGGGTCGCGAAGCGGGTGCTCCTCTCGCGTGTCATGGCAGCCGCAGTGCCTCGGCCTGCTCCCAGCCGCCGCCGAGAGCCACGTAGACCGCCACCAGGCTCGTCGAGACCGCCGTCTCGCTTTCGACGAGCCGGCTCTCGGTCTCCAGAAGCGAGCGCTCGGCGACCAGCACGTCGAGGAAGCCGCCGACGCCGTTCGCGTAGAGCAGTCGGGCGAGCTCGACGGCGTCGCGGCTCGCCGCGACGGCGTCCCGCAGGTCGAGCCGCCGGATCTGCTCCCGGGCGTGCCGGTCGAGCGAGTTCTCGACCTCCTCGAGCGCGCCGAGCAGCGCGAGCTCGTAGCGCGCGAGGGCCTGCTGCTCTCGCGCGTCGCTGGCCGCGACGTTCGAGCTGATCCGCCCCGCCGCGAAGACGGGCCAGGTGATGCTCGGGCCGATGCTCGCGAAGGCCCCGCTTCCGGAGACGAGCTTCGCGATGTCCGAGGCGCGCAGTCCCACCGATCCGACCAGCGCGAAACGCGGATAGAGCTCCGCCGTGGCCTCGCCGATGCGCGCGGTCGCCGCGGCGAGCTCCCGCTCGGCGCGCGCGAGATCCGGCCGGCGCCGCAGCAGGTCGGCCGGGACGCCCACCACCAGCTCCGCCGGCGCGCTCGGGATCGGCGCTGGATCCCCGAGCTCGGCATCCAGGCTGCCCGGGGCGGCACCGAGCAGCACGGTCAGGCGATTCTGCGCGACCGTGCGGGCATTCTCGAGCGGAGGGATCTCGGAGGCCGTCACCGACACCAGGGCACGCGCACGATCGACGTCGAGATCGCTCGCGAGACCCGCCTGCCGCTGCGCTTCGGTGAGCGAGCGGGTCTCCGCCTGGGCGGCGAGGTTGCGCCGCACCGTCGCGATCTGGCTCTCCAGCCCCCGTAGCTCGACGTAGGTGGTGGCCACCGAGCCGACGAGGGCGAGCAGCAGCGCGCGGCGGCCCTCGATCGCGGCGCCGACGTCGGCGTCGGCGGCCTCGACCCCGCGGCGCAGCCCGCCGAAGACGTCGAGCTCCCAGAGTGCGGACAGCGCGGCGAGCGACGAGGAGGGCGCGTTGCCGGCCTTGACGGTCGCCAGCGCGGCGGCGTCGAGCTCGGGCCAGAGCGACGCGCCCGCAACCCCGCGCAGCGCGAGCAGCTCCTGCACCCGCGCGTCGGCGAGCCGGAGCTCGACGCTCTCGCGCGCCGCGCGTTCGACGAAGGCGCTGAGCCGAGCGTCGCCGAAGCGCTCCCACCAGGCGGCGAGGGCGGCGTCGGGATCGGCGAGGCTCGGCGCGGCGGCGTTCTCCGCGTGCCACGCCGCGGGTGTGGCGAGGTCGGGACGCCGATAGTCGGGGCCCACCGCACAGCCCGAGGAGACGGCGAGAAGCAGCGCGAGCAGGCGTACGGGAGGTCGGAACAAGGACTCTCCGGGTCTCGCGTCGACTCTACGAAGCACATCGGACGCCGGCCATCGGCGGCTGGTAAAGAGTTGTAAAAGGTTCTCGTGGGGGCGCCTGGAGGGGTCACCGCCGGGCGCTCGGACGCGTCCCGGCAGGTATCATCTCTCCGCGATGTCCGGCACAGGCGCATCCCGCTCGCGCTTCCGTCATCTGCTGGTCGGGGCGGCGATCGCGGGTCCCCTCGTGACCTTGCTGGCGCTCGAATTTCGCGCCCTCTCGAAGCTCGAAGAGACGGCGGCGGTCGCGCAGCGCATGTCGTTGCGCAGCTACGCCAAGGCCGTCGTGCGCCACGTGGACGAGCTCTACCAGGGCAAGGCACGCGAAGCCCTCGGGATCTCGGCACAGGCCCTGCGGGATACCGACGCCGGAGTGTTCCAGGCGCACTTCTCGCGCGTCGGCGGACGCGGCGTCACGCGCTTCTTCGTGGCGCGCTTCGCACCCAACGGCAGCGGCCCGCTCGCCTTCTTCGGCGGCGACGGGCGCGCGCTGTCGTCGCCCTCCGACGCGCCCGAGGCGCGCGCCGTGAACGTGGCCGTAGCGCCCTGGCGGGTGGTCGCAGCCGACCGCACCCCCGTGGGCCCTGCGCCCACCGAGGCGAACGAGAGCGATCCCGAAGTGCGGATCGTGCTGCGCCCGGTGCTCGACGCGGAGGGCCGGGTCGCGGGCGTCGTGGGCTTCGTCGTGGACGCGGCTTTCGTGCGCGATCGGCTCCTCCCCGAGGCGATCGAGGCCGAGCGCACGCTCTTTCCCTCCGCCGTGCGCGACGAGGTTGCGGTCGAGCTGCGGCCGCGACCGGAGCCGATCGAACCGGTCGCGGTGCGACCGCCGGGCAACGAGGTGGACGTCGCCTTCCGCCTGGTCTTCGCCGACCAGGCGCTCCACGTCCAGGCCGGCTACGTGACGCCGGAGCAGTGGGCGCGCCAGAGCCTCGCGATCAACCTCTCGCTCTCGCTCGCGATGACCGCCGTGCTCGTAACCGCGATCGCTCTCGCCCTGCGCAGCGCGGCGCGCGCCACCGCGCTCTCGCAGATGAAGACGGAGTTCGTCTCGAACGTCTCCCACGCGCTGCGCACGCCGCTCTCCTCGATCCAGATCTTCGCCGAGTTCCTGCGCCGGGGACGCGTGAGCGACCCGAAGAAGGTCGAGGAGTACGGAGCTTCGATCGAGGCGGAGACGCGGCGGCTCTCGCGGCTGATCGAGAACCTGCTCGATTTCTCGCGCATCGAGTCGGGCGGCAAGCTCTACCGCCGCGAGCGGGTCGCCGCCGAGGACGTGGTGGCCGAGGCGCTCGAGGCCTTCGAGGTGCCGCTCCAGCAGGCGGGCTTCCAGGTGCAGGTGCGCGCGCCGCACACCCCGCTCCCTTCGCTCTCGGCCGACCGCGCGGCGCTCGTCCAGGTGATCAGCAACCTGATCGACAACGCGATCAAGTACGCCCGAGACGGCCACCGGCTCGAGATCGATCTGGAGCGCGACGGAGAGTTCGTGGCGATCGTCGTGCGGGATTCCGGCAGCGGCATCCCGCCCGCCGAGCACGAGCGCATCTTCGAGAAGTTCTACCGGGTGAGCACCGGCCTCGTGCAGGATGAGCAGGGCAGCGGCCTCGGCCTCGCGATCGTGAAGCACGTGGTGGAGGCGCACGGCGGGCGCGTCGAGTTGCGCAGCCGTCCCGGAGAGGGCAGCAGCTTCGTGATCCGGCTGCCGGTGGCTGAGGCTGCCTAGCTCGATGACTCCTGGCCCCGCCGTGACGGAGCGGACCCGCGTGCTCGTCGTGGAGGACGACCCGGCCATGGCGCGCGCGCTTCGCGACGGCTTCGAGTACGAGGGCTACGCGGTGCGCGTGGCGGCCGACGGAGACGAGGGGCTGCGCCTCGCGCACGAGGCCGCGGTGGATTTGATCGTGCTCGACGTGATGCTGCCGCGCATGGTGCGTCCTGAAGACGATGAGTTCCGAGGTGAAGCCGAGGAGGAGTCGTCCCGCTGTGTCGAGCTTGCGGGTGAGAGTCCCGCCCGGGTAGGCGCCGGAGCGCCCGGTAGCAGGCCCCA